>Ga0180435_10001820_pt1 | contig 22025 bp, 25 predicted proteins | sample SS_ome_3_FD_132467 | JGI IMG/M metagenome (GOLD analysis project Ga0180435, IMG submission 132467) | Hypersaline lake sediment archaeal communities from the Salton Sea, California, USA - SS_3_S_1 metaG | ecosystem: Environmental > Aquatic > Non-marine Saline and Alkaline > Hypersaline >...
ACGGCCGTATCCGGGAGTCCAACCACGTTGATATAACCCAAACCAGAACTGGTATCAACTTCTACTTCAATTAAGACCCCCTCTAACCCCAGCACGGCGCAGGAAAAAACGCGTGCAGGCATAGTGTCAGTGTAAAGAACGCATCTGCAAAAGTCAACACTGTCCCTTTTTGGGCTGAAATCTTATGGGAATGATGAGTTTATTTTAGGTGGCAGTTGTTATCCGGTATCCACTCATTTTCTGTGATGCCCACTTCCCCCATCCCTCTATAGCTGTCATCCCCCCAAATGATGCAATTTCCGCCAGAGGTATTATTATTGATCGCCGAATTTGTATAGTTTAGAACGCCATAGATAATCACGCCGCCCCCATCCGCTGATGTGCTGTTCCTGGTGATTTGACTATCGATCAAGGTCATAGTTCCCTTGAGGAAGACCCCTCCACCATTCCTGGTGGATTTATTCTCACTGATGATTGTGTTGATCAAGGTTGCATTTCCCTCACAGGCAACATGTAATCCACCACCTTTTCCTGCGGCGATATTGCTTGTGATGCTGCTGTTGTAAACAGCCAGGGTTTTCTGGAAGGCATTAACGATCCCTCCACCTTTGCCGCATTCCATGCCGGGATCACCAATTCCATCTGCATAATTATGAGATATGATTGAGTTGATGACCACCAGATTTCCCCGATTTTGAATGCCTCCGGCATCCCCTGCCCGGTTTTTATGGATGAGACAGTTTTCTACGATTAAGTCACCGAAATTCAAAATGCCCCCTCCTGTATAGGGTGTTTGAGTCGGAAAGCCTTTTTGAATGATCAGGTCCCTGATGGTTACTTTGACCCCTTCCGCAATCAGAAAAACCCGGTCAGTTGCTTCCTTGGCTTGTTCGTGAGCCTGGATGATCGATTTCTCTTGGCTAATCCCCTGTATTGTTATGTTTTTCGAAACAATGATTCCTGCCTCTGTATGAACATCATCCAGGATTCTGATCACATCCCCATTGATCGTTCCAGGGTTATCAATCGCGGCTTGCACGGTTTGGTAATCGCATCCTGTTTGGCAGACAGTGATTGTAGAATCCTGAGGGGTTGACGCTGGATAAGGTGTATTGGTTGGGCCAGGTGTAGCGGTATCAGGGAGGGGAGTGACTGATGGTTCTATAGTGGACGTTGAGGTAAGTTTGGTTTCGACAACCGGTGTCAAATCCTCCCTCACAGGCGAACAACCAGATAGAAGTAAATATATTAAACTGAGGATTAACCAAAAATTTGTCCTATTTTCCATTGAATTACCAGGGTTGTTTTTTGACATATCTTGAGCAGTTATTCTTCTCGCCAGTGGAATTTTCCAGCCTTGTCCAGAGATTTGTTAAACTCGTCAGAATCCAAACCGAATTTAAGGAAATTCTGTAGTAGTGGAGCGAGTAATCCGCTTTCTTCAAAGACCTGAAACACATGGCTGTCATCGGCTATGTACAGATATCCATGAGGATATGAGGCTGCCAGGGCGATCGAGGTCCTATAGTCCACTACATGGTCCCAGCGGCCTGCCAATACAAAAACCTCAGCATCCAGGCTGTGAAGGTTCATGACAGGATATGGTGCTGGAGTGATCTCGCCGGCATCTGCCAATGAGATCAGAGGCTCTGAAATATTCACCTGGACCTCATAATCTGGAAAGAGCTTCTTTTTTGATATCCTTTCCCTGGTATCTGTTGGTGCCAAAAACTCGAACAATCTGACACGGATAGGGATTGCATCATTGGATTGCATAATTTGATTGACATCATCCACTGCGTACTCTTCTCGTACCTGTGCAAAATAATCCTCATCTCCGTCTGCAAGAGCTTGAATTAGTTTTGCCCGGGCAGGTCCAATATCATCCGGTGTGACATAAAAATTTTGACGCTGAAGAGTCATAGCAACCAGTGGGCGCTGGTCGTCGTACCGTTCCAGCACCTTTTTCATGGTTGTATGAAGCCCTGGATCGTATTCCCCTATTTCATTCCAAAAGCGGTCGCTATGTAATCCCAGCTGGTTTACCAGGTAGGGATGGACACATGCTCGTGTAAAAGCGCGGTTGACAAATTGGCCGTATTCAGCCAAATACTGGTGAGCCATCATTCCTCCGCCAGACTCACCATAGATATGGATTTTTCTTTCATCCCCAAGAAGGGATTTCCTGACTGCTTCAATATCACTTAACCACTGGTGATGGTTGAAAAACTGCCAGGCTTTTTTCCAATCAGGTTTTTTATCTTTATCAATGGTTGCTTCGATAAAATCTGGGCGAGTGCCTCGGCCAGTTATCCCCAGGACGTTAAAATCATCTCCAAACCATCGTTCCTGAAAATTAACTACTTCTCCCTCACGGATAAAAAATTGCTGGGCATCAATAATCACAAACACGGTAGGTTTGTTCTCGTGATAAGGTTTTCCGAACTCATAATAAAGCGAACCTTTCCCCAACGTTGGATCTGTGTGATCCAATGGAACGTCAATCGTAAAGCCGATTTGGTCTGAGGGGGATTTCGTCATAGGATTTCTCCAGTCTCATGGTAATCTTCATGATTTAGGCTTATTATTTTTTCAGATCCCAAAATAATCATAAATTAAAAATGGATTAGAGACAACGCAAATCACACCCCGTTTTTCAAATTATTGAAACCTCAACAATCGTTATCGCGCAGCCTGTTAATTTTTTAATCATATCAGAATGGATTGTCTATTGAGTTCAGAGCAGCAATTCTGTTTTTTCTATCCGATCCGGCATATGTTGGATCAATTCGTTTACTGATCTATCATAGTCCTGAGCGGAAATGATCCTGGTGAAATCTGAGCCCTCTTCCATCACATAAAGTGTAAATAAATCATGATAATACTGGTAGGCAAGTTCTTGATAGCAACCCGGATCCATTCCCGACGTTCCTTAACCACTGTATCCGGGAGTCCAACTACATTGATGAAACCAAGTCCTTAGGAGTAATCCACTTCAACTTCAATTTATATCTCCACCAGCCCCACAACAGCGCAGGAATAAACGCGAGCAGGCATGGCTTTAGTGTGTAAACTGATGCCATGCCTGTAAACGGTTGAGCTGGAATATTACCTTCAATTATTACTGACCAGATAGGAAGTTTTCTGCAATGTAGATCCTCTCCTTTGTATATTGGATCAATCCTGAAACAGAATTGTTGAAGGCCTGAGTGGAGCTAATCTGGGTGAAATCCGAGCCCTCGTCCAATATATATGGTGTGATCAGGTCATGATAATACTGGTAGGTCTCAGCCATATCTTCCAGAACAAAGGTATTTTCCAGGAATTCATCTACGTAAGACAAGTATTTCTGATAATAAACAGGGTCGTCTCGGAAATAACTCACCAGCGGCCAATTATCCCCAACCCCACTGAGGTCTAATTGAAGGGCACTTCGATCTCTCATTTGCCCACCTGATTTCATGGATTCGTTATTATCCCAGGGGATCCAGACCAATTGGCCGGACTCGGGGTCATTATACAGGTAGTAGTTGTGCTGCATCACGCCGTAGGTATCCCAATTCTGGACCACAGTATTTACGGCCAGCCAGTTCAGGAAGTTATCTACATCGAAGACAGCTTCCAGTTCTGCTCGCCAGCTTTCAGGATTTGTTAATCGGGATTCATCGTGCAGGGCACCGTAAAGAGCCAGGATATCGCTGTAATCATCATCGTCCTGGTTGGTTTCTTTGTCAAAACTCGATTCTGAAAAACTACCAGATGCGAAAGTAGCCCCGGTCCCCTGGGGTTTATAAACGTTGCCGCTATCATCGCTGAATTGGGTTTCGATCACGGTATCATCGATTACTTCAACTGCAGTATAGAGGCCAAAGTAAATCGGTCCTTCCCCATAGTCAATATTCACTGCATAAAAGGCAGTCTCTGCGGAAGGCACTCCTGTTTCTCTGAAGAGATCTGCGGCAATCTTCTCTCTCAGTACAGAATCGTCCCGATAATTTGATGCAAAACTTAATTGTTTGAAGCCATTAAATCGTTGGTCCTCGGTTTCAGGATACTCATCTTCGTATTGATCAAAGTCTATTTTGAAGGGCAGTTTTAATGAACCACTACCCCAGGTCGATCGCAGGCTGGAATTGCCTTTAAAACGGACGCCAATATGTTCCCAGCTTTCGCCATCAAATGAAAACTCTGCTTCCACCCAAATGGGGTTTTTATCCTCAGAGCTACCCATCATGCCCTCCCCGGGACGCTCAGGTCTCATTGCGGGTGGTGGACTCTGGCCGTTAGCAGCAGAATCTTGGCCTTTATTTGGTGTCTGCCCTGGCCTGCCGGCTGGCCCAGCACTCTGTCCACTGCCCTGTTCACCGTAAATAGCTGTCATGTCTTCCATCATCAAGTCCCAATTTTCAGGTGAGATGGTGATGGTGATCTCATTCACTGAGTCTTGGGGGAAGACAATATCGTAATCAGGCTCGTCGTCACTCGAACTCTGACCCTGTTCTTCCTGGTTGTTCTCGGAAGAGGAGCTGGTATCAATTGAGCTTGTATCATTGGTGGATATGCTTTTGCTGCTATCGGTTGATTTTGCAGCTGCTGGTGTACTGCAAGCAGAAACCAGCATGATGGTGATCAATAAAGTATATAGGATCGATTTGTTTTTTTTCATCTTATTACCTCGATATGGTTAGTTTGTAAAAATCGAATCTTGTTTGATTTCGGAAGCGCCCTTCTCCTCAGGGATTTCCAGCCAGTTCAGTTGATTGCCGTTGTCATAATAGACCCGGATATTTGCTGTATCTCGCAGAAAATTGATCTTCCCGATTTCCAGGCGTTTTATGACCAGTCCAGTTCTTTCTTCAAGATCTTCCATAAGTTCGGCGCGATTTTCAGGCTTAATGAGGTTGATCTTTTCATAAGTTATGGATTTGGATGATTCGAAGGAAAAACCCCAGCCATTTTCCAATATGAATAAGGTAGTAACCACTGCTAGATTGGCTATCAGTAGTTTTGCCCAATGATCAACAATCGCTGCCGAGCCATTCATTACAGGCAAGGCGGCGATGATGAATAAGTAGGTCATTTCCCGGATTGGGATAGGATTGGTTCGATACCGTAGTACCGAGAAGATTGCAAACAGGCCAAAACCAACCCCGATGCTCATCTCTACAGTGGTCATCATGCTCACTACCAGGAAAATGATCAGGCTAAATGCTAAAAAGGTAAAAACATATTTTTTGCTGCGGTGTTTCGGATAATAAATCCAGCGCACAATAATGATCGATGTGGCTAAATTCAAGCCAAGGCCGATCAGGAATTCACTGAGTCCGTTCATTTCTAATATCTCCTCCCAGCAGGTTGCTGACCTGATGAAGAATGGGTTTGAATCGGTTGTGTTTGATCTCCGGGTATAGCAGGCTGATCCCAATACAGTATTTGCTGAATGGGGATGGACGAATGCCACTCGTTTTTAAATGAGCCATGAATGGCGAAGAAGAATCATAGGAGGCCTGCTTGATCTCTGCGATCATCAACCCATTTAAATCTCGGCCGTCTTTTCCATCATAGTACCTGAGCTGACTGTCCAGCGTAACTCTTTCCTGTCCATCATTTTTCACCAGAGTTGTGCGTGTGTACCACACCTCAAGTTTGGGATCGAGTTCGTCTTGGCAGATAGGTCCATTTTCTGATAGAAAGGCCCTCTCGTGGTCAAGGATATCTTCTGGACTGAATTCTGCTTGAATCCTGCTCTTCCAAGTCCTCTTCCGGTTATCCTTGAACTTCACTTCCAGGAAATTTGCTTGAGAATCCAGGTAGGTTCGTTGGCGGATCTTCCAGCGTGTGCCAGAACCGTTTTGATGCTGCTGGAAAAAAAGGAATTCAGCTGTGTCATAATATACTGTTCTGTATCCACAGATTCGCTGTCCTTCAATCTCCAGGACCTGATAATCATTTTCAAGCTCAGGGAGAAAGTTGAGAATTTGATCTTTGTAGAAGATGTACTTGGTTTCCAGGCGGTCCATTAATGCGGCTTTCCCCAATTCCTCCAAATGGATTGGAGCGAATTGATTCAGGGTGGACTGAAACGATCTCTTGCCATCGAAAAATACCGGAAATACACCGGCGTCCAAACCTTGATTTGTCTCTTGATCTCTTACTAATAAGTTATTCATGATAGATCCTTCTGTTATTTGCTTCAGGATAACAATCAAATGTTAAGAAATATTTAGGTAGATGTAAATAATAGGTAAAGACAGGGTTGGAAGGATGATCCATACCTGACCGGAGGAGCATATTGCCCTAGAAGAGCTGATCCCAAATCCGTGCTACAATATCGGTATCATGGCAGAAAAGAAAAAATCCCCTGCAGGCTCGTTTTTTTGGCAGATCATGTTTCCAACTCTGATTGGAACGACCCTGCTCTTGCTTGTGGGTATTTGGGTTGTCTTGTACACTAGCCCCGGGAATGTTTCCAGGTTTGCGGAAATATCCACGGTATTATTAGTCATCCCCGTTTTGTTTAGCTCGCTGCTGATAATGCTGTTGATGGGAGCGCTTATCATCCTGGTAGTAAAAATCATCCAGGGTTTGCCATCTATCACTGGATGGATCCTGGATAAATTGGCCCGGATCGAGCATGGTGTTCAGACAGTATCAAAATATGCGGTCGAGCCAGTCGTGCGCCCTGCTGCCCTTCTGGCGGGATTCCGCCGTTTTTTCTCAAAAGATAACGCTGATATTCAGATTGATTGATAAAGGTGGTAAGTTATTATGAATGTTGAAAATCAGGATCAGGAAAATCAACCCAGTAATTTTCTTTTTATTCTCCTCGGAGCTCTCCTGGGAGCGATTACGGGCGCCGGTGCAGGTTTTTTACTCGCTAAACGTATAGAAGAAGGCGAGGAAATTCAGCTCACGGCTGGGGATGGAATCAAAATTGGCGGATCCATTATTACTTTCTTGAGACAAATTTCCAACCTGGGCAAATAGTAAAATATTCTGGATCATTTCTCATCTATGGCTCACCGAAATCCCACTCCCCGGGATGTCTTTGTGGGGGAATTCCGACGAGAATATTACTTAACCGATGAAGAAGAATGGATCCTGGATGCCCCTGGAGGCAATGCCCTTTATGCCGCAGTGGGATACTTGGTCTGGGAAAAAGATCAGACCCCGGGAATCTTGACCCGGGTTGGGGAAGATTTCCCACAAACCTGGTTAGAAGACTTTTCCAATCAAGGAATTGATGTAACTGGAGTAGTAGTTCTCCCTCAGGCAGTAGACTTGAGGTCTTGTATTATCCAGGGTAAAAATACAACAGATTCGGTTGGCAACCACAATCCCCATTTATCACGCCGGGGCGTAGCCATGCCGCCCGGATTAATTGGCTATCAAGACCTGGATCAGATACCGGGTAAACGGCGCTCATCAAAAATCACTGCCATTCAGGGAAGTGATGTCCCTGCTGGTTACCTGGGTGCAACAGCGGCTCACCTTTGCCCGTTAGATTACTTATCCCATAACCTGCTCCCGGCGCTGCTGCGCCAGAGTGGTTTCTCTACGATCACTCTTGATCCATCCTCTTCTTATATGGATTCTGCCTATATGGGGGATATCCCGGCTTTGATCACAGGTTTGACTGCCTTTATGCCAGAAGAAAGAGATCTGTTAAACCTTTATAAGGGAAGATCAGCAGATCTTTGGGAGATCGCAGCGGATCTGGGACGTTACGGTTGTGAGATGGTGATCATTAAGCGTGGTGCAGTGGGGCAGTATTTGTACGATACTGCATCAGGTAGGAAATGGGAGATTACGGCTTACCCTTCCAGGGTTAAAAATCTTGCTGGTATAGGAAGTGCTTTCTGTGGTGGCTTCCTGGCTGGTTATCGAAAAACCTTCGATCCCATTCAAGCGGTTTTGTATGGCAGTGTGGCTGCTTCACTGGTGATTGAAGGTTCAGGTCCATTTTTTGCCCTGCAAGCTTTACCGGGATTGGCTGAAGCACGCATGGAATATATTCAAGGAGCAGTGCGGGAGGTATAACTCAGTAAGTAGTAAGGCGTAAGGATTCAGATGAGTGGAATGCTGGGTGAGATGATAAATGTCGCGTTGTCTGTCATCGCGAGGAGGGAGCGTAGCGACTAACAGCCTTCCCAGAACGCAGTGAAGGGAAGCAATCTCGCCAATCTTGCATTACCACTATGAGATATCCTATACAAATTCCGAGGGGGTTTTCACTGCTAACCATGTATTGATTATTAAATTTTGATGTTTCAGGAAGATGAAGTTGAGATTGCTTCGTCGCCTTCACTAAGTACAGGCTCATCGCAATGACAGTCTGTATCTTCTTCGTTTTGTATTCTCACGCCCGTTGCCCTTACCCCCGCTATCGTGGCTGAATATCTAAAAAACCCTCAGTTAAAAACAAGCCAGACAAACCTTTTGTTTCGCCTGCCATCACTTTGCTGTTTGCAAAAAAAGGAAAGTCGAAATTGGTGCTATCCCCGGCTTTTTTCCCCGGAATGGGCATCAACCTGGCGGTGAGAGGTTTATCTAATCTAAGCGAGAGAGTTGCCAGGTCCATCAAGATCGAGCTGATCTGGTCTGCTTTGATATCTCCGGGCAGCGGGATTGTATCCAGACCGGTGCCGCACACCGCGGAATAAAGCATCAGGTCCTTAACCGTAAGAGTACCTTCTGCTGCACGCTCTGCTAGGACTGAATCTTCTAATACCGGCAGCATTAAGCCGCTAAACCCGGTCCGCTGAATATTCGCCTGGTCAATCGTATCAGCTAGAAATGCTGCAGCCGCCAGTGATCCGTGCTGTCCAATTTTTTTCAGGCCAAGTTCTTCCAAAGCCCCGCCGATCGACAACTCTTTTTCTGGAAATGGAGCTAATGAATAATCAATTCCAGTAAACTCCACTCCTGTAGTTTTCTCTATGAGTTCGGCTATTAGGACTAATTTAGTGTTCAGATCTTCTAATTGTCTAATTAGTTCATTCCGGGCTTCTTCAAATGAGGGGGCTCCTGTGAACCCATGAACTGCCAGATCTGCGCCTTCAACAGCAATAGCGAAAGCAGGTTGTCCGTCATGGTGATAGGCAGCGGGAAAAAAAGGAGCTCCGGCTGGGACATTCCCCAGGGCGGCGAAATACAAATTGGAAAACCCATTTGGGTCCAATGGTGTTAACTGGTGAATGACTTCACCGCAGCTTCTAACCGCTGGGAGGGAGACTCCTTTTGCGGGATCAGTCATTAACCCGGAACAGAATGTGTTCTCAGTTGATTCGATCAAATCCGGTATCAAACGATAGCTATCAGGGAAATCCGGCAGAGCAGGACCCAACGAGATGTACTCGTACCCCAAACTGTTCAAGGTTCTTTCCAGCTGGATTGCATACTCTGTCACCTGGTCTGCTCCCATACCTTTCAGAAGAATCGGATAGGGAGGTGTGGCGAAACGGATCGTCTGTACCTCAAAACTGGAATCCTGGAAGGCGGCCTTAACTTTCTGGTTGAATTTCTCAATCAATAGGAGGAAATCTGATGTTATGGATTGGCCGGGGTTGTCAAATAAAGTCACTGAACGAATTTTCATAATATTTAATCTGGATTCTGGTTGTAAGTGTTATCGTCTTTTTCGGCTGGTGTCAGATTTTGATCTTTGCGGTAAATTTCCCTGATCAGATCAATACAGGTATAACCGCCCCGTTTGTCTTTTGCATACCAGTACAACCACCCATTGGCAGGTTTTCCATTCAAAATATATTTCGTTGTCTGATGGATCGAGCCTTCAAATTTCCCGTAATGGAGGATCCCGTTGGGTTTAACTTTCGCAACCTGTGCCGGGTCCTGATTAAAATAGAGTGATTGGCCGGGTTTGATGTATCCGGTTTCGAGTAATCGCGAAAATGGAACTCGGGGTGCGAGCCGTTTTTCATCCCTGATATCAAAGGCTTCGGAACTGTATTCTTCGATCTTGATCTGTTTTATTCGCTTCTGCGCGATGGGTATATAAGTTGGGTCATTCTCGATGCCTATCCAGTTTCGGTGCAGGATCTTTGCAGCTGCTCCGGTTGTACCTGTCCCGAAAAAAGGATCAAGTACAATATCATCTGGATTTGTGGATGCAAGTATCACCCGATAAAGCAGGGAGAGGGGTTTTTGGGTTGAATGAGCGCTTTCGCCGTTGACTCTGATGCGTTCTTTTCCCTTGCAGATAGGCAGTTTCCAGGTGCTGCGCATCTGTTTACCGTTGTTAAAAGGCTTCATTGCGTGATAGTTAATTGTGTATTTACAGCTCTTGTTCTGTTTTGCCCAGATCAGGGTTTCGTGGGCGTTTGTAAAACGAACGCCCTTAAAGTTGGGCATGGGATTGGTCTTTTCCCAGATGATCTCGTTGATCACCCAGAAACCTATATCCTGAAGAGATTTCCCGACCCGATAAATATTATGATAAGTGCCGATGACCCAGATCGCTCCTTGGGGTTTTAACACTCGGCGGGCAGCCTTCAACCAGGCTGCCGTGAATTCATCATAGGCCTGGTAATTGGCGAATTTATCCCAATCATCATCCACTCCCTCCACTTTGCTGAAATCTGGCCTGGTCAAATTGCCTTTGATCTGCATGTTATAAGGAGGATCGGCAAAGATCAGGTCAATAGAGTTTTGGGGCAGTTCGCCCATGACCTGAACTGCATCGCCGTGAAGAATCTGATTAAGAGGGAGTTCTTTTTTGGTCATAAAACCTATATGTGTGGGTTATTTCTGATGATAACGTTGGCGGCGAACTTCAAAGAGAAGTACAGCTCCCGCTGCAGCCGCGTTTAACGATTCCGAATGAGTGTTCATGGGAATATGAACAGAATGGTGTGCGAGCTCGCGGGCATTTTTTCCGGGACCATGAGCTTCTCCTCCCAGGATAATTCCTAAAGGGGTAGTCAGGTCTGTCTCCCAGCAGTTCTTCCCTTGATTCATATCTGCTAAATAAAGAACCAATCCAGAGCTAAGTTGGAGGATTTCATCCCAGGAAGCGATAATTGTGGGTAATCGAAAATGCGCTCCCATCCCGGACCGAATGACTTTTGGAGAATATAGATCCACTGTACCAGGGGATAGAAGGAGCATATCAACGCCCGCCGCAAGGCAGGATCTCATTAATGTACCCAGATTGCCAGGATCCCTAATCTCGTCAGCTATGAATATCAAGTCTTTCTGATCTGGTACTGGCAGCGGATCGATAGGGAAAACAGCCATAATTCCCTGAGAATTTTCAGTATCACTGGCTGCATTTAATACGTCTGGAGCGGCGAGTTCACAAACCACCTGCTGATCTTGGAATATTTGGACCAGAGACTGGCCTCTTTGATCAAGTTCTGGAGAATAAAGGACCTGCTCGGGTAATTGATCTGCTTGGAGAGCTTCTTCTAAGAGACGGATACCTTCAACAACATAGGCATTTTCTTTTTTCCGGAATTTTGCCTGGGATGTCAATTGTTTGATCCTCTTGATTTTTTGATTCTGGCGGGAAGTGATCATTGTGGTAAGCCCTCTCAAGAATCGATTGTAGCATTAAAAGCAAAAAGGACAGGTGGCCCTGTCCTCTCTGAGTGTATTTCAATCAATCTATGCGATGGCTTTTTTTGCCTTTTCAACAACCTGGGCAAAAGCTTCCGGATGACGGACTGCCATGTCAGCCAACATTTTGCGGTTAAGGTTGATCTTGGCCTCTTTCAATCCGTAGATCATACGGCTGTAAGTCAAGCCATTGATGCGGGCCGCGGCGTTGATTCTGGTGATCCAAAGCCGGCGCAGATCTCGTTTCCTTGTCCGTCGGTCTCGGTATTCATACCAGAGAGCTTTCAACATGGCTTCGTTAGCTCGGCGGTAAAGTTTACTGCGCGTGCCATAATTCCCTTTCGCCATCTTGAGGATTTTCTTATGTCGACGTCGACGATTTGTTCCTGTTCTTACTCTTGCCATTCTTTACTCTCCTGCAGACCCCTGAGCGCCGGTTGCCTTTCGGTACCTGTTGCCGCACTCAGCAGTTGCGATACTTGGTTTTTACAGCCCGGTTAATATACCATATCAAACTTGTTTTGCACACCCAGATAGGCGCGTGATCGGACTGTAAAAAAATCACGCATAAATAGTCTGGGATAATAGTTAATTGGGAGTTTTATTCTTTAGCGGGGGCTATTACCATCAACATGGAATAACCTTCCCGGGAAGGCCTTTGCTCCACCACGCCGACATCACTCAATTCATCCGCGATTTCTTGCAGCATTTTGAAGGCAATTTCTGGATAATGAACCTCGCGGCCCCGGAATTGGACCCGGACATTCACCTTTTTCTTGCTTTCCAGCCATCTTCTTGCGTCACGGACTTTAAAGTGCGCGTGATGGTCAGTGGTTTTAGGCCGCAAGCGAATTTCCTTCACTTCCACGATCTTCTGTGATTTGCGAGCTTTCTGGCGCTTTTTTTCCTGTTCGTAGAGGAATTTGCCCAGGTCCATCACTTTGCAAACAGGTGGTTTGGCGTTGGGCGCAACTTCCACCAGGTCCATTTCAGCGTCCCTGGCGATCTGTCGGGCTTCTTCTATCGGTACTACTCCAATATTTTCCCCGGTGGCCCCAACAAGGCGAACTTCGTTTACCCTGATGCGATCATTAGCCCGGAATTTAATGTTTCCTATTGGTTTCTCCTTTTTTAATTCCAGTTAGACTTCAATAATACCATTATTTTGGGAAAACGTAACGAAAAGCAGGGGGCAGAGAGTAAAAATCCAGTCCTAACTGCCCCCTTATTCTAGATCTGGGCGTGCGTTTTTATTTCATCTTCCATGCGTTTCATGAGTTCATCGATACTCATGGGATCCAGCTGATCGCCAGAGCGTAAACGGGGAGCCACTGTGCCTGCTTCCTGTTCCCGATCACCCACGACCAACATATAAGGGATCTTCAACTTCTCAGCATCGCGGATCTTTGCGCCCATTCGGTCACTGCTGTCGTTTACCTTTACGCGGAGACCTTCGGCTCTCATCTTTTCCGCCGCGGCGTGGACATAATCCAGGTTGCGGTCTGTGATTGGGATCAAGACGGCATGTGTTGGTGCCAGCCATAGCGGGAACGCTCCGCCATAATGTTCGACCAGAATTCCCATAAATCTTTCCATAGAGCCGAGCAGCGCTCTGTGGATCATATAGGGTCTGTGCTGTTTGCCGTCCTCACCAACATAGTTAAGGTCAAACCGATCTGGCAGGTTGAAGTCAAATTGGATCGTGCTCAGCTGCCATTCCCGATCGAGGGCGTCAATGATCTTCAGATCAATTTTTGGCCCATAAAATGCAGCTCCACCCTCATCAACATCATAAGGTAGTTCGGCCCTCTCCAGGGCTTCACGCAAGGCCTCAGTGGCAGAATCCCAGCGGTCGACATCACCAGCTGATTTATCTGGATCACGGGTTGCTAGATACGCGTGGAATTCTTTCATACCAAAGCCGCGCAGAATATGTAAACAGAAATCCAAAACACGATCGATCTCTTCTGGCATTTGTTCTGGACTGCAGAAGATATGGGCGTCATCCTGTGTAAAACCACGCACACGCAGCATTCCGTGCAAAACCCCGCTGCGTTCATAGCGATAAACGGTGCCCCATTCTGCCCAACGTAATGGCAGTTCGCGGTAGCTGTGGAGGGAATTCTTGTAGATCATGACATGGAAGGGGCAGTTCATTGGTTTCAGAAAATAAGATTCCTGATCAATATCGAGCGAGGAATACATATTCTCTTCATACCAGGTTAGGTGACCGCTAGTCTCCCACAGGTGGGCTTTTCCGATATGGGGCGTAGAAACAAACTCATAACCATTCTTGAGATGTTCTTCCTGGCAGTATTGTTCTGCTTTGTAGCGGATATAAGCTCCGTTAGGGTGCCAGAGAATTAAACCGCTGCCAACATCAGGGTTGGTGCTGTAAAGATCGAGATCCTTTCCTACTCTGCGGTGGTCGCGACGTTTAGCTTCCTCGAGTTTATCGAGGTAGGTTTTCAATTCCTCTTTCGTTTCCCATGCGGTTCCATAAATGCGCTGAAGCATGGGGTTGTGCTCATCACCTCGCCAATAGGCACCCGCCACATTCAACAATTTTATAGCTTTGGGATTGATCAGCTTGGTACTTTCGACATGCGGACCCCTGCACAGGTCCTCAAAGTCATCGTGGGTATAGGTTGAGATGACGGTTTCCTCATCCAAAGGTTCGCCGTATTCATCCAGCCCCCCGGCTTCCAGTCCGTCAATCAGATCCAGCTTATAGGGCTGATCTTTAAAAAGGTCCCGGGCTTCATCAGCGGAAAGCTCACGGCGGACGAACTCATGATCCTGGGAGAGGACCTTGCGCATTTTTCCTTCGATATGTTCCAGGTCTTCCGGAGTTAACGGTCTGGGTAGATCAAAATCGTAATAGAATCCGTCAGCAATAGGTGGCCCAATCGCGATCTTGGCTTTGCCTTCCGGGAAGATATCCCGTACTGCCTGAGCCATGACATGGGCGGTAGAATGCCGGATCTTCCATAATTCGGATCCCAAATAATCTTCTTTTGCCATAATACACCTCCATTAAAATAAAAAAACCCTGCCAACTGGGGCAAGAGTTTCTCGCGGTTCCACCCAGATTTAAGTCCAAAAATGTAGTACTAGACTCATCTCATTGGGCCGGTAACGGGGCCAAACGTGTCACCTTACTCTCTGTTGATTTCAGGGACCCGCTCGCGGGGGGTTTTCGAAGTGAGTCTTTTTAGAAAGCTCTCAATCTATGGCTTTCATTCCCTGTTGAAGACTTAAACCTCTACTCGTCCCGGTCAACGCGTTCATTTATTGTCAGATATTATAGCGTCTTTTCATGGAAAATCAAGCTTCCCGTATTAGCCTTCTATTTTGTCCATATATTTTTTGATCTCTGGAACGGTGGTTAGTTTTTCATAAAAGAAGTTGTTGACTATGTTGATCACCTCGTCACGAGCCGCCTCTACGGTGCGTGGAAGTGCTTCGCCTTGATGTTGATCTTCCAACGCATCCCGCAGATTAAGGAGGTGTTGAACAACAATGCTTTCTTCATTACCTTCTAACGTCCGGACTACTTCAAGGATTAAACTATCTGCCTGAGATTGGACTATTTCCTCAGTTATACTTGATCCCGGGTGGCTGCATTCCTCCATCGTGCGGATCAGCGCCCAAACTTGGTACAGCATTGATGAAGGTTCATCAAAAAGTTCCCTGATGATGGCTGCTTCGTTATACCGTGCCGTCAGCCGGAAGATATTGTACATGCGCTTCGCGGCCTTGCCGTAGTTTATGTTTTTTGTGATGTATTTATTTACTTCTTTTTCAAGCTGTTCAATATATTCTTCCAGGGCGTCTGCAGAAACATGCTGGGAAAGTTTGGAGAATATTGGAATGGATTCCTCATCCAAGTATATTTCCTGAAAATAGGGGTCAAGGAAACCGTCCAGCGGGATAATCTTCCCATCTGGCCCTTCCCAGGTGACATCCAGCATATTACTGACATTAACTAGTTCGTCACGTACAGGATCTCCAAAGACCCAGTCAAGTTTACACCATCCAGGATCGAGAGCAACTTCATCCCAGGTAATCTCGACCGGAGTGCCATCGGGAGAACTGGCTTTAAGTATTCCTGCCATTAATTGCTCAGGAGTCCAGGATATAGAACTTCCGGCAGGGTATGCGTGGTCATCAATTAGGACATCTTGTGGGTAGGATCCGAAACGCACTTCCATTAGATGGTAAGTCGGCCCAGAGTGGGTTTGAAGTGCCTTTTCTTTTATAAGCTGCCCAAGCATAATGCATGCTTCATCCCTGGTATCTGCCAGGATATTAATGCGCTCAAAATAATCAGCATCCCCGGGATAGATCTGGATTTTTGATTGGGCAGCTGATCCTGATAAGGCCAGAGCGGTTTCAACTTTTCCTGGAATATCCTGGAATTCAACTGTCCGACCAATTTTCCTGAAATGAGCCAGATCCTCGGAGCTAAAATCCAGCATGGATACTTTGTGGCCAAAAACTCCAGTGCGATCGTCGAACACAATATCCTCTTCATTCTTGGAGGCATGGATGGCAGTCAGCCATTGCAGGGCTGCGGATCTGTCCAGCTCAATACCTAACCGCTTGGCCGATTTCATTAAGTTTTCGATGTTATGGTCTGGACTCGTATTTTTGTCGGACATCGAGGAGGCTCCTTCTGTTTTTTAGAATGGTAATTTACAGCATAAGAAAAAGCACAACAAAAAATGTTGTGCTTCTATTCTACCCTGATGTTCATATTGGGAGCCTATTATTCAGGTGGCAGGCATTCCCCAATGAAGAATTCATACTCTGGGCAAGTGCTGCCGTCATTGAATGTGCAGATCGCTCCTTCCTCACCTTCTCGGATATTGTAACCCTGTCTCTGGCAGAAAGTCCATTCAATGGAGCAGCCGCCGGCTAGAAATTCCCATTCCTCACATTCAGCGCCGTTTGGCATAACGCAAATACCCTCGGTGCCGCCATCAGTATCCCGGAGGTCCAATTCATATCCCATTTCCTGACAGTAAAATGAGGCCGGGTTGGGAACACCGATGAATGCGTCTTCTACGCCATCAATAAAAGGTGTGGGGACTAATTCTTCACTACTTTTGCAGGCAGAAAGAGCAAATACTGCGATCAAAATCATAGTAATAATAATATAAGGTCTGGTTTGCTTGACCATTTAATTCTCCTTGAGAAAAGACTCCATTCTTTGTAGTAAAAATTATATCCCAAACTCCCTGGGCTGCGTGGTCATACAGTTAAAATGGCTGGTAGTTTGATATATCCCACCCAAGATATTTATAGCCTTTCTGGAGAAATTTGGACTTACAGTATAGAAAAGACACCTAATTAACATATTGGGATTTTCAATTTGTTTCCGGGAGGTTCCGGGCTGCCCGCTAGCTCCACCTCGCCCCGGAAGGGCCCAATCAAAATTCCACCGAAACTAATTTTCCAGATAAACGTTATATAGTAGCCCTTTGAAATAACCTGGATTTGGGTCTTGACAAGCGGGTTTTCTATGCTATGATATGAGCATTACCCGTTACAGCGGGTAACCCACATAAGTAATAAAGAGGAGTAATAATGCCAAATCCAGATGCCATCGTCCTGCCAGAAGTGAACACTGTCGAAGTTCGGCTAGACCCGGTGCAAACTTTTATCAACAGTATGGTGTTGATCAGTAGAAGTGAAGAACTGTCAGGATTAAATCCCTGGATCTACGAAACTGCGGCAGCGCTTACTGAAGAACAGATGGCACAGCATTACCTGGTAGTTATCGGTTTACATTACATAATGTTGCCAGCCCGGTTTTGGAAAGATATTCCCTCTTACCTGCGGCATATCAAAAACAGCAATCCTGTCACTCTGAGGGACCAATTATTGGACTTTTACATTCGTTATGAACCTTGTGATCTGACTGATGATATACCTGATGCAGATAAGGACTTATTACTAGCTGATGTGAATTATTTCCTGGATTATCTAGAGAAAAAATTCTCGGCAGGGAATATTGACAGAGATGTTGAAAGCAAGGCCTTTGATCTGCTGAATGATCCGCCAGAAATGCAGCGACAAGTTGCTTCCCACCTGAAATTCATGTGGGACGAACATTTCAAAGATGAGTGGAAGCGGATCGTGCCAATGCTTGAAGATGCGGTGCTGGCTTTTGAACAGGTTGATTTTAGTAATATGAGCCGCGAGGAAGTTGCCAAATATATTACTGGCACAGACGTTAAAGCAGATTACTTGGATGAAATTGGTGAGAACCAGCAGATGATCTTTGTGCCCAGCGCTCACAATGGGCCTTACCAGGGGATGTTTCATTACAAGAATTCCCGGGGTTTGATCTTTGGCGCCCGTCTTCCTGAAGACACCCAGGTACATGCGCCGGATCTCAGCAGAAACGAGATCACTATCCGGCTCGGCGCCCTGGCAGATGACCTGAGACTGAATATCCTTAGAATGATCGCTGAAGAAGGAGAAATGAAGTCCCAGGAAATCATGGACAAGTTGGATTTGAGTCAATCAGCCGCCTCAAGGCATTTGAAACAACTCAGCGCCACAGGTTATCTGACTGAAAGACGCTGTTCGGGAGCGAAGTGTTATGCGCTCAATGAAGAAAGGGTTCAGGATACTTTGCGGGCAGTAGCAGCATTTTTGTTATGTGAGTAACTATCCATCGGAGGTGGAAAATGGAGAAATCAAATAAATAACACAACAGCATTTCAAGTAGATCAATTGTTTTGAAAAAGAAATAGCTATTAGGAGAAATATCATGTTTACCTGGAAAGATTATTACGTAGAAACCCAACGGCGGCAGGATGAGATCGCTCAGGCGACCCAAGATCGTTACGTTCGTTCAATTGACGGAGTATGTGAATCAAGATTTACTAAGCTAAGCATTCGGATATTGGACTTGGTGGGATCGAAACTGGTTCAATGGGGATCCCAATTGCAGTGCCGCTGCGCTGAATTGGCAATGACCAGCTCAAAACGCGCTATCTGATGAAGATCCGACATAAAAAAGGAAAATATCCGCTAAGTTGAACCGGAGCATCCCAAAGGTGCTCCGGTTTTTTTATTTTAGATATCACCATTGCATCTTTGTTCGGAGGTTGGTTTGATAATTCAGGTTTGATAAGATATAATCGCCCAGTCAAGTAGAACTATGAGGAGAGATATGGATTCTTCTGCAAGTATTATCATTACCGCTGCGTTAATTTTTTACTCAGTGGGTGTTTGGAGTGAACGCATCCAGGGGAGATTAAAACCCTGGCATTTGGTCTTTTTTGTCATGGGTTTGATCTGTGATACCTGGGGAACTGGCATGATGCTTGATTTTGTGGGAGGGTTAACATTTGATGTTCATGGCATCTCTGGATTAATAGCTATTATCTTGATGTTCGTCCATGCTGTTTGGGCTTTGGTAGTACTTCTTCGGAAAGATGAAAAGGCGATCACTAATTTCCATAAGTTCAGCGTAATTGTCTGGGTGATCTGGCTGATCCCTTATTTCAGTCCGATGTTCTTCAACCTGGCAATGTAAAGGAGTAAAGAATGATCTGGATCAAAATTGCCATAATTGTATTTGTCATCCTGGAAACAGGGAACATCATGATGATGTATTTTTTCCCAGATTCCAAAATGGGTAATGGGGTAGGAGTTTTCAAGGCCTGGGAAAAATCTAAAACTGATCCTGAGATCCACAATTTCGCGAAATACATGGTCAACTGGGTTGCTGGAACAAAAGTGATCTTTATTCTATTACTGATCGTTTTCCTGGCTTGGGGTGATGACAGAACCCTTCCTTATGTGGGTATTGCTATGACTCTATCGATCGCTACTTTTTTCTTCCGTTTATTTCCCACGATCAAGGATATGGACAATAATAATCAGCTTGACCCCAAAGGCTATTCCAAAACTTTGATATGGATGATCGTGGGGATGATCCTGCTTTTCTCTGCAGCAACTTTTCTTGCATTTATTTCTTGATATGATTTGGTTATTAGAATAGAAAAGCCATTTTTTTGGTGAATTCGGGAAATATCAACCGTAACTAACTATGATTATTAGGGTTTAGTATGATGTTCTAATTCATATGTCAAAATATCTAAGGAGAAAAAAATGAGACTCACACCCCCAACCAAAAATGTATTTTGGATTTCAGTTGTTGTTGCAGCTGTTGGCCTGATCGCAAAATTTGGTGTTGTTGCTTTCTTGACCCCATTTGCATTCTGGCTGGTTTTGATCGCATTTGTGTTGCTGGTTCTTGGCAATGCAATGAAAGGTTTCTAGTCTTTTTTCTAGCTCCTTTTGATGAAGCCCCGGTTTTTCCGGGGCTTCTCGTTTTAACAGTTTAAGTATTCTTACAACCATTAGGGAAAAGTGACGTATTATATAAAATGATAAAGAAGCAATCATAAGGTATGGAAATGAATATTATCAAACTCATGATCCTGCCCGGTTACCTGTTCCTAATTATTCTGGGATTCGGTCTCTGGGTCAGCAAGGTCGGAAAACCATATAATAATGTGTTGTTTAACCTTCATAAATTGATCGCTCTCGGAGCGGTTATCATTACGGCAGTAAGAATATTCAAACTGGATCCTTTTATAACATTCCCTAACCTGGCGATCCTGCTAATTGCCCTGGCTGTTTTGTGTGTAATAGGTATGTTCGCCAGCGGGGCGGTCATGAGTATTAAGGATGAAGTCCCTAGAGCTGCATTGCTTGTTCACAGAATTCTTCCCGCGATTATCTTTATATTTATATCGATTTCAATCTATATAATAGTTTTGGAACAGCTAAAAACTTTATGATAGCCCTTTGATCAGAGGCATCCCTGGGGCTATTCGCTAGGTCCCTAATTATCAGTAAATGAACCCAGCAAGCATCGTAATCCAATGCTTGACGATAGAGATTGGAATATGAAAGTTATGACCGGTGTTTGATAAAAGAGGAAAAATGAATATCACAATACTAAATGGAAATCCATCCCCGGCAAAATTTGACATTTATCTAGAAGAACTTGGAACGACACTGGAATTCGAAGGTAACAAAGTCACCACGATTGAATTGCGGGATATTGGGTTGAAATACTGCACTGGCTGTTTTGACTGCTGGACCAAAACTCCGGGTCTTTGCCACTCGGATGAGGCTTCCCGGGAAATGGGTCGGGCCGTGATCAATTCAGATTTTACTCTCTGGGCAGCCCCGCTCAAGATGGGTTTCCCCGCTGCTTTGTTGAAAATGGGTTTTGATAAACACCTTCCGTTGATCCACCCCTATATGGTAGTTGACCAGGGCGAAGCCCATCATCTTAAGCGTTATGAAAAATATCCCCGGGTAGGAATGCTTGTAGAGCGGGAAGAAGATACAACAGAACAGGATATCCAGATTATCACCGACCTCTTTTCTCGAACCGCGCTGAACTTTAAAACCAAACTCGAATTTATGGAAACTATAGATCTGAATCTGAAAGACCTCAGCCAGAAAATTACCACTCCACGGAGAGGTCCCCACTTATTTCAAAGAAAACTGGAACCAATACCAGGCCAGAAAATTTCTCCACCGGAAAGAGTGACTGTGTTTAACGGTTCCCCACGGGGTAAAAAGGGAAATACGCCGATCATGCTGGGTGAATTGATGAAAGGTTTCGGTGGTGACTCTGAAACTTATCATCTGATCAGGATGAATGAACTGGGGCAGCAGGTCCAGGCCTTTGCTGATGCCGAATGTGTTTGGCTAGGCTTTCCTTTGTATACTGACGGTATGCCTGGTGTGGTGAAAACCTTTATCGAAGAGCTGGAATCGCTCAAGGGAAATAAGGATAATCCTTCCATAGGATTCCTGGTCCAATCCGGTTTCCCAGAAGGGACGCATTCCCGCTATGTAGAACGGTACCTTGCTGGTTTGGCGGCAAGGCTAGGATCTGTTTACCTGGGCACGATCGTAAAAGGGAACGGAGAGGGCACCCGGATCATGCCGCGCGAAATGAATGAAAAGTTGTTTAACAACCTTCACAATCTCGGAAAGGGATTAGCGGAACATGGTGAATTGGATCCAGATGTTCTGCGATTAATCGCAAAGCCGGAACGCTTCCCGCTTATTCTCGGCCCGTTGTTCAAGGCCTTCCTGAAGACTAAAATGTCCCACCGCTATTTTGACAATATGCTGGTTGAGAATGAGGCTTATGAAAAGCGAAACGACCGACCGCTATTAGAGAAAAAATGATATTGTTGGCACCTGTTTTAGTGAATCTGGATGTGAAAACATCTTCCCGTTTTTGTTTGTTTACAATACCTTTGAATGCGGTATTATAATGATATTGAAATTATTGTACGGAGATATTTCTGATTATGAAACGTATTCAATTCTTGCCCATTATTTTACTTGTCGTTTCTTTGGGCGTACTGGTAATCATGGTTTTAGTCAAGTTA
>Ga0180435_10001821_pt1 | contig 22025 bp, 17 predicted proteins | sample SS_ome_3_FD_132467 | JGI IMG/M metagenome (GOLD analysis project Ga0180435, IMG submission 132467) | Hypersaline lake sediment archaeal communities from the Salton Sea, California, USA - SS_3_S_1 metaG | ecosystem: Environmental > Aquatic > Non-marine Saline and Alkaline > Hypersaline >...
GCGACTTATTCACCCTGACTTTCGATTGCCTCATATACTGTTTAATGGATTTCTGTTGTTCGCTGTCAAAGGCCTTCAAAAATGTCCTGTTGCTGCGGTAATGGTAAAAATTATCTTCTATGACCAGGAAAGTCTCTTTTAAGGGCTCGGTAAAATAATAGCTCTGAACACCGGAATTCAGATTGAGGAGATAGTCCTTTTTCCAGGAATATACACAGCTTATTGGTCCATCGACCACCACCTGAAAGTAGGCTTCTTCCCCTTCAGGGCCTTTCATCCTTCTGAATAGCTTGGAATCCATGCTGAAGGATTTGACCCACTCGTTTCGAAGAACAAGGCTGGTTACTCCTCCATAGATGTCATTAAAATTCAGGATCACCTGCTGGTTAAAAATATCGTATTTAACCAGCTGTCCGGGAAACTCCTTTTCATGCACCCGAATCACTGCTTCCCTGGGCTCACTGAAGAAAAAGGGATCTCCCTCAGCCTGGGTATAAGGATAGAAATATTTCTCCCCGTTTACGAGATTGGCGTCACTGCCATACTTTCTTTCACACTCCTCCAGGTAATCATTAATCGATTGATCCTGGGCTTTGGCATCGGACAGCCATACGAGGGCCATCAGCACCAAAGTCATTGTCATTAGTTTTCTCATGCGCATCAAAGGCTCGAATTTACTGAAAAAATACATTCAATTTACCAGAAATCAGGTTTGATATGGGTACTGTGCCGATAAGCACGGCAATCCACACAATGTTTGTTCACGTCGGCAAAAAAGGCTTCCCCGTCTCTCCAGGCCCGGGCATAATACACCGGAAGACTCTCATCACCGCCGGGACCCCCTGGGCCTCTGGGCATTGGGAAACAATACCACTCGTATAAACTCATATCCAATCCTTCAGGTTTGACGGCAAAACCTCTTTTTTCTGCCACTCCCGACATGCTGAAAAACCCCAGGATATCTTCTTCATCATCGTGGATATTACGGATGTTTGATTTCAGCAAGGCAGGTTGTCTGTCAAATAGCCATCCCTGCTCCTGGGAGGTCTTTTTTAATTCGTTCCAATAGTGGAAAGCCGCCTCGCCAACCGAATACTGTTTGATTAGAAGGCTGTATTTATGTTTTAGTTTTTGTTCCTGCTGATTATTCGGGACAAAACTGAAAGGTTTTTTAATGTAAATACCAAAGTCAAGGTAGGCCAGTGACATACTGTGAATGGTGTGTAATTCCTTACTGATGTAACAAACCCGGTAGTTGCTTGTGTCGGGCAATTGAACCAGCGCGTTTCCCGGATATGATACAAAGGCCTCCATGGCGGGGTTGTGAAATTCGTAAGTTTCCACAAGCTCCCAGCGAATGTATTCATAGGCTTCGTCATCGAAGGTAAAATCAATATAAAAGCGGATTCCGCCTATGGAATCGGCCGCCGTAGCGAATGAGTTGCTCTCTACAAGGTAGTATATGGAATCAATGGCAGGAACCGGTCTTAATTTGTCAAAATCCGACTCGTACTCCTGCCCGTCGGGGGTGATCACATGAAGCATATAGGACATACCCGTTTGCAGGAAATTCTCATCCAGGTCACAGGCATAGTAACCGGCTTTGTTCCACTTTTCGCTAAATTCTCTGAATTCTCCATCTTCACGGATCACTTCGGCAAAGCTTCCCGAAACAGCCTGAAACGAAGGATGATTTAATCCGACCGATCTGGAAATCTCCACAAGCTGTTCCCCGGACTCATTTGTCAGGTGTGCATTGATCACTATCGTACCTTTTTTCAAGTCGTCATCTGCAGGGTAATATCTATCCACACAGCCTGAACCAATTATCGCCAGGATACATACATATGTATATTTCAGGATCTGAGGCATATTCCTCAAATTACCAATAATCAGGGGCAATGTGAGAACTGTTTTTGTAGGCACGACAATCCACACAATGTTTATTTACCTCTGCATAATAGGACTGGCCATCCCGCCAGGCCCGTGCATAATATTTGGGCAGCTCGTCTCTGGTCACCCATGCACTGGGACCAGCTGATACGGGGAAACACCACCATTCATAGAGACTCAGGTCTATCCCCAGAGGTTTTTCCGCAAAGGCCCGACGTTCTTCCACACCTGCCATGCTGAAAAAACCCAAAATGATCTCCTTCTCATCATTTACGTTCCTGATGTTGGATTTCAGAAGGGCAGGCTGACGGTCAAAAAGGAATCCCTGTTCCTGGGAGGTCTTTTTCAATTCGTTCCAGTAATGGAAGGCCTCTTCACCTATGGAGTATTGCTTCACCAATAAGCTGTATTTGTGCTTTAGCTTTTGTTCCTGCTGGATATTTGGTACAAATGCAAAGGGTTTTTTGATGTAGATCCCGAAATCCAGATATCCCATTGACATGCTATGAATGGCAGATAAGTGATTGGTAATGTAGCAAATGTCGGGACTGCTGGAATCGGGCATGGGGTAATAGTCGTAATTTCTGTCCCAGATGAAGGCCTCCATTTTTGGATTGTGAAATTCATAGGTTTCTGTAAGTTCCCAGCGAATGTATTCGTAGGCATCGTCATCGTATATGAAATCCACAAAAAAACGGATGCCATCGGTCGAATCAGCTTCTGTCTCAAAACTGGCTCTTTCCACTTCATAATAAAAAGAGTCAATCTTCGGTACCGGTCTGAGCCTGTCAAATCCGGATTCATACTCCTCTCCATCGGGAGTAATCACATGTACCATATAGGAAAGACCCGTCTGAAGGAAAGTATCCTCCAGATCACATCCATAATAGCCCGGCAGGTTTTCCTCAAACTCCCTGAACTCCCCGTCCTCACGGATCAATTCGGCAAAAGCACCGGATACTGGATCGGCAGAAGGATACAGGAGGGTGACCGACCTGGATATTTCTATCCACTGCCTGCCGGGCTGATCGGTCAGGTGGGCATTGATAACCAGGGTGCCTGTCATCAGCTTATCTTCTTCAGGATAATATCGTTCCACGCATGCGCTGAGACAGTACAGAATAAGAAGCATCAAAAAGACTCTGACTCTTGTGCCCACTCTTCTGAGGAATTTGTTAGGGAAACTAAATGTAACGGTTTTAGGGATTCATTATTCCCGGTTGGCCCATTATTTGTATTTTTCCTGTCCAATACAATCAAATGCGGGAATTATTACTCAAAGCTTATTCTATTCTGGCCTGGATCACCATGGCCCTGACTTCCATTATCATAACCCCATTCTTTCTTCTGGTCTGGGTCTGCACATTCTGGTGGGACCGGCGGCGGGTGGCGGCTCACATGATGGGTACCTTCTGGGCCTGGCATTACCAGTCGCTGATTCCTTTCTGGAATCTTCGCCTGGAAGGAAGGAAGCGTATTCCCTGGAACCGACCGGTAGTACTGGTAGCCAATCACCGCTCACTCATCGACATCCTGGCACTCTACAAGTTGCGCAGGCCCTTTAAATGGACCTCCAAGGATGAGAACTTTAGATTGCCTTTCATTGGCATGGTCCTTTCCCTGACTAATTCGGTAAGGATCAAGCGGGAATCCCTGCGCTCCGGTGCACAGTTTCTCAGTCAGGCCGAAAATGAAATCAGAAAGGGCTCTTCCATTCTGCTGTTTCCGGAAGGGACCCGGTCTAAAACCAGTGATATGAGGCCATTTAAGGAGGGGGCCTTTTTACTGGCAAAAAAAATGGGATGCGGGATAATACCCATAGTTCATATTGGCTCGGAGAAGACCTTCGACCGTGGCTCGTGGGTCCTTAAGGGAAAAACCACCATCCGTATCAGGGTACTTGATGAAATTCCTTCCGAAAAGGTGGAAACCCTGGAGGTAAAAACGCTGATGAAAGTGGTAAGGCAGCAAATGGAAGAGGGAATCGCCCAGCTGGAAAGTGAGAATCTGAGTCCATGAGAAATCTCTCTAAGATTACCCGGCGAATGGGTTATATACGTGACCAGGAGGGCATCATGAACCGCTACCTTGCCGAATCCGGAGCATGGAAAACCCACCTGGAAAAAACACGTACTTTCATTGCAGAATCATTCTCCTCATCCAGGGTGCAAAGTGTGGCGGTCCTGGGCAGTGGATGGTTGCTGGATGTGCCACTTGAAAAACTCAGGCCCAGGTTTGAGAAGGTATTTCTGGTGGATATCCATCACCCTCCCCAGATCCGAAAACTTACCTCCGGGATGAAAGATGTGGAGCTGATAGAAGAAGACCTGAGTGGTGGGGCAGTTGAACAAGTCTGGCAATTGTTAAAGCGAAACATAAAGGACATTCCGGCAGAGCAGCTTCTGGAAGAAATAAGCCTGCATCCGCCCCTTAAGGAAATCTCGGCAGAAGCCTACATCTCGGTCAACCTGCTGAACCAGCTGGATATTCTGCTTTGTGACCATATCGGACGGAAACTCCCTTATCAACAGGATCTTTCACCTTCCTTTCGCACTGCTATACAGGCTTTCCACCTGGAATGGATCACAAAAAATCCCGGATGCCTTATTACCGATTCAAAGGAGCACCAGATTCCACATTCCGGTCCTCCGACAGTCAAAGCTTTGCTTTACACGGACTTACCCCAAGGAATACGGCGGGACAAGTGGGAGTGGGATTTTGACTCACGGGGAAGCTATCACCCTGGAAGCCGCACCCGCATGGAGGTTCAGGCGGTTGAGTGGACCTAATTCAGGTCATTTTTCAACGGCTTTTGAATAGTTCTGTGTTGAAAACTGGATGCTGTTCAGGCCATAGTTTTAGCTATATTTGTGGCGCCATAGTGGCGAGAGATATGACGGCAAATTATTCAGAAGATACTATTCGGACACTTGATTGGAAAGAACACATCCGAAAGCGTCCGGGAATGTACATCGGGAAACTGGGAGACGGATCCTCGCCCGATGACGGGATTTATATATTGTTGAAGGAAGTCATTGACAATTCCATCGATGAATATATGATGGGTTTTGGAAAGACCATTGAGGTAAACATCGACGAGCACCGTGTATCCATCCGCGACTTCGGGCGTGGAGTTCCCCTGGGGAAAGTCGTAGATGTGGCTTCCAAAATGAATACCGGTGCCAAATACGATTCCAAGGTATTTAAGAAGTCAGTGGGGTTAAACGGTGTGGGTATCAAGGCGGTTAATGCCTTAAGCACCAGCTTCACCATACAGTCGGTTCGCGAAGGAAAATTAAAAGCAGTGGATTTCAGCGAGGGTGAGATCGTAAAGAACCATCCCCAGCGAAACTCCTCTGAGAAGAACGGTACCGAAATCATCTTTGAGCCCGATCATACATTATTCGGGAAATTTAACTTCATCGATGAGTACATCGAGACCATGCTCAGGAACTACACCTATCTCAATACAGGCCTGACCATCCTGTTTAACGGGCAGAAGTTTCAATCCAAAAACGGTTTGCTCGACCTGCTTCAGGAAAACATGAGCGGGGAAGGACTCTACCCTATTATGCATTTGAAGAATGGGGATATCGAAGTGGCTATTACCCATGGAAACCAGTATGGTGAAGAGTATTACAGTTTTGTAAACGGTCAGCACACCACCCAGGGAGGAACCCACCAGGTGGCCTTCAAGGAGGCCCTGGTAAAAACCGTAAGGGATTTTTACAAAAAGGACTTTGATGCTTCCGATATTCGGACTTCCATCATTGCGGCCGTCAGCATCAAGGTGGAAGAACCCGTGTTTGAATCCCAGACCAAGACCAAACTGGGCTCCAAAGATATTGGCCCTAAGGGCCCCTCGGTCAGGAATTTCATCATGAATTTCCTCACCACCAAGATGGATGACTACCTGCACAAGCAAGGCGAAACGGCCCATGCCCTGCTTAAAAAAATTCAGGAGTCCGAAAAGGAGCGAAAAGCCATCTCAGGGATCAAAAAGCTGGCCAGGGAAAGGGCCAAAAAATCCAATCTTCACAATAAAAAGCTCCGCGATTGTCGCATACACTACAATGGGAAAGACAACCGTAAAAACGAGTCTACCCTTTTTATCACTGAGGGCGATTCTGCTTCCGGATCCATCACCAAGTCGAGGGATGTGAATACCCAGGCCGTATTCAGCCTGCGGGGGAAACCTCTGAATTCCTTCGGACTAACCAAGAAGGTGGTGTATGAAAATGAGGAGTTTAATCTGCTTCAGGCAGCTCTGAATATTGAGGACGGTCTCGATGGGCTGAGGTATAAAAATGTGGTGATCGCCACAGATGCAGATGTGGATGGCATGCACATACGGCTTTTGCTGCTTACCTTCTTTCTCCAGTTTTTCCCCAACCTGGTTCGCAACAGCCATCTTCATATTCTTCAGACACCCCTGTTCAGGGTCAGGAACAAAAAAGAGACTATTTATTGCTACTCCGAGGAAGAAAGAGTGAAAGCCATGGAGAAGTTGGGCAGAAATCCTGAAATCACCCGTTTCAAAGGATTGGGAGAGATATCCCCCGATGAGTTTAAGCATTTTATTGGTCCCGAAATCAGGTTGGAGCCGGTACGTCTGAAAAAGGACGATGACCTGCAGGAGATACTTTCTTTCTACATGGGAAAGAATACACCTGAGAGGCAGGATTTTATCATCGACAGGCTTAGAATAGAAGAAGATCCGGTGGAGGTGGCCTGATACCTGACAGTAAAAAATCAATGACAGAATTCGACGATACATCTTTGGAAGCACCACAGGAAGAAGGACATTCCAGTGACGAGGTTAAGATAACCCGCCTCACAGGAATGTATGAGGACTATTTTATCGACTATGCTTCCTACGTGATCCTGGAAAGGGCCGTGCCGCACATCATCGATGGCCTTAAGCCGGTGCAGCGACGGATCCTTCATGCCATGAAACGGATGGACGATGGCCGGTTCAACAAGGTCGCCAACATCATCGGTAATACCATGCAGTATCACCCTCATGGAGATGCCTCCATCGGAGATGCCCTGGTATCCATTGGTCAGAAAGAATTGCTGGTAGATACCCAGGGAAACTGGGGAAACATATATACAGGAGATGGTGCTGCTGCGTCCCGTTACATCGAATCCAGGTTGTCCCAATTTGCCAACGAAGTACTTTTCAATAACAAAACCACTGAGTGGAAACTGAGTTATGACGGAAGGAACAAGGAACCCGTCACGCTTCCTGTAAAATTCCCCCTGCTTCTGGCCCTGGGGGCTGAAGGGATCGCAGTGGGACTTTCCTCCAAAATTCTGCCTCACAACTTCATTGAGCTCATCGATGCTTCCATAAAGTATCTTCAGGGGAAAAACTTTGAGCTATACCCCGATTTTCCCACCGGCGGCCTTGCTGAAGTTTCCCGTTATAACGACGGTCTGCGTGGCGGCGCTGTGAGGGTAAGGGCCCGGATAGAAAAACTGGATAATAAAACCCTGGTAATCAAGGATCTTCCCTACGGTAAAAATACCGGGACCCTGATCGAAACCATCATCAAAGCCAACGAAAAGGGCAAGATCAAGGTCAAGCGCATCGACGACAATACCGCTGAGAACGTGGAGATCCTGGTCCATCTGGGAGCCAATGTGAGTTCGGATAAAACCATAGATGCCCTCTACGCTTTCACCGACTGTGAAATATCCATCTCTCCCAATTGCTGCGTCATAGAAAATGACAAACCCCGTTTCGTAGGCGTCAGCGAGATTCTGAGAGTTAATGCCGATCATACCAAGGATCTGCTCAAGCAGGAGCTGGAAATCAGGCTCCGGGAGCTTATGGAAGACTGGCACCTGTCTTCCCTTGAAAAGATCTTCATCGAAAAAAGGATCTACCGGGATATAGAAGAAAGCGAAACCTGGGAGGCAGTCATTGAAGCCATTGACAAAGGTTTGGAGCCCTACAAGAAGTTGTTTAAGCGGGAAGTGACCCGCGAGGACATCATCAAGCTGACCGAGATCAAGATCAAACGCATCTCCAAGTATGATGTGAAGCGGGCCGATGAGCATATCAAGTCCCTGGAAGAGGAGATGGAAGAGGTTAAGAACCACCTGGATAACCTGGTCGCCTTCACCATCGATTACTTCCGGCAAATCAAGAAGAAATACAGCAAGGGCAGGGAACGCCGTACAGAGATCCGCAATTTTGCCAGCATAGAAGCAACCAAGGTGGTAGTAGCCAACCAGAAGTTGTACATGAACGCCAAAGACGGGTTCATAGGAACGGGTCTGAAAAAGGATGAATATGTCTGCGACTGTTCAGACATTGACGACATCATAGTCTTCCTGAAAGACGGCACCTATACCATATCCAAGGTGGCCGATAAGCAATTTGTGGGCAAAGACATCATTCATGCGGCCGTATTCAAGCGAAACGACCGGAGAACCATCTTCAATGTGGTCTATTTCGATGGCAATTCGGGCAATGTAATGGTCAAACGGGCTCCGGTTACGGGTATCACCCGTGACAAACAATACAACATCGGGAAGGAACATAAACATACCAAAGTTCTCTACTTCAGCGCCAATCCCAATGGCGAAGGGGAACTTATCAAGGTATACCTCCGGCCCAGACCCAGATTAAAAAATCCCATTTTCGAATTTGACTTCGCCCAACTTGCCATAAAAGGCAGAGGGGCCATGGGTAATATCCTCACCAAATTCTCGGTACAGAAAATCGTGATGAAGGAGAAGGGCGTATCCACGCTGGGTGGAAGGAAAATCTGGTTCGACGAAGATGTGATGCGCCTGAATGTGGATGCAAGGGGTACTTTCCTGGGAGAATTCTCCGGAGAAGACAGTCTCCTGGTAATAACAAAATCGGGGAATTTCCGCACCACCAATTTTGACTTAAGCAATCACTTTGAAGATGATCTGCTCATCATCGAAAAGTATCGGGAAGGAAAAATATGGTCCGCTGCCTACTACGATGCAGAACAAAACTACTACTACCTGAAGCGTTTCCTTATTGAGCCCGGTGCTAAGCAGACACGCTTTATCGGGGATCATACCGAATCGCGTCTTATCAGGATTACCGAAGTGGAATATCCGCGTCTGGAACTGAAATTTGGCGGCAAAAACAAGGACCGACAATCAGAGATCATCGAAGTGGCCGATTTCATTGGTATAAAAAGTTACAAGGCCCGTGGCAAACGTCTATCGAACTATGAAGTTAAGGTAATAGAGGAGTTGCAGCCAGTTACCAGAAACATGGATGATGAGACCGAGCTCCTTGAGATAGATAGCACTGAAACCCCTCCCCCGCTTCCCAAGCCCGCTAAAAAGGCTGAAGTCAGCCATAAAGAAGATAAGGGCACAGAGAAAGTCAAAACCGGGGAGAAAGTCAAAACCGGGGAGAAAGCCAAAGAGGGGGAGAAAGTCAAAACCGGGGAGAAAGCCAAAGAGGGCAAGAAAACCAAAGCCGGGAAAAAGGCCGATGAAGGTAAGAAGACCACCTCAGGAACACAGACCGGCAAAGACAAACAGTCCGGCACAGTTAAAAAAGCAGATAAGAGCCAACAAAGCGGCAAGGAAAAAAAGGCAAAGCCTGATCCCAAGATGAAGAAACAGGACCCGGACGAAGTGCCTCTGGAAATTGTCAAGCCTAAAGATTCTTCAAAAAAAGATGACGAGGATGACTCCAAGCCCAACGGACAGTTCACCCTTGAATGGTAAAATGAACACCAGGATATTTCTAATCGGATTTATGGGTTCTGGGAAATCCACCCATGGGCTTACCCTTGCTCGCAAGATCGGTTACCAGTACATGGACATGGACCAGCTGATCGAAGAGACGGCCGAGATGAGCATACCATCCATCTTCAACGAACATGGTGAGGCAGTTTTTCGCAAGTGGGAATATGATATCCTGCTTGAACTATGCAAAAAAGAGCGCCTGGTTATATCTACTGGCGGGGGAGCACCCTGTCACGGGGAAATGATGCAGATCATGAAGGCCAAGGGCAGCACCGTTTACCTGGAGCTCCCACCTGAAGCTCTCAGGGATCGTCTGCTTCAATCCCGCACCGAACGTCCGTTGATCAAAGGCAAGTCGGAAAGCGAACTCCTGGAGTTTATTTCCTCTCTTCTTGCTGACAGAGTTTCCTATTATAAGCAAGCAGATCATTCGGTGGATGGTCTCCATTTCAGGATGGAGGATCTTATTTCGATGCTGGAGGAATCCTAATTAAAATTATCGTATTTTTATTGGATGTTAAACTACCTCAGACTTTTGTTCGTGGGTTCAGTACTGCTGATAGTGCTGGGACTTTACCATGGGCAAAACTCACGTCAGGAAGTAAACATTTTAGCAGTAAATGATGTTGAACAAACATCCAAAGATTCTGCGCATCTGCCCTTTGATCCTCTGCCCGGCAGATTCACACAAAGCCCCTGCAATAATCCCCCACTGGGAAATCCTGCTTACCTCAGGCAAATACAGGAAACAGATCTATCCAGGCAAAACAATCACAGAATACAAATGGCCAGGAAGATAGTGGATGACATAAGACCTGAGCTTCTTTTCAGGACAGGCCGGTTTATTTATTGCCAGGCCCCAATCGACCTTCCCGCCTAAGGCTGTACAGCCTATCCCCAATAAATAAATACCCATATTCAATTTAACATAATAATTCATATCGATATGAAATCAACAGTATATATATTAAGCATGGCTATTGCAGCGTCCATCCTGTTTACCAGCCATATGCCTCTTATTGAGGATGCAACAAATCAGAGGGCTTCCTTTGGTTTTTTCGAAACCTATACCTGGACTGAAATATTGTCCGATCTGGATCCTGCCGACAGGTTTTTCCAATGGGTCAATACAGAAGGTGAAAGCAAAAATGGCTGCAGGTTGGGCAGCTGCACGGAGGCCAATTCTTCTGAGCTCTGGGACCATATTCACAGCTCAAAATTCCGAAAGCAGCTACCGGAGGATATTCGCTTTGCCTGGGGAGCTAACAAGGAAAAAGAAGTTCTTGTTCTATATGCATTAAAAGAGCACGGAAGCGAACAAGAGTATCCAAATATCTCTCATATTCAGGATGTAAGCGCAAAGAAAAGCACCTGGAACGACTCTTATGAGTTGCTCATCTCTTTCAATGAAGAGGGAGCCAAACTCTGGGCCGGACTTACAGGGGCAAATGTAGATAAAGATCTGGCCATTGTTTTTAATGACAAGGTCTATTCTGCACCCAATGTTCGAGAGGCTATAAAGGGAGGGAAATGCTCCATAAGCGGAAATCTGGATGAGGACGATGTAAATCTCATCAAATCAATTCTGGAGGAGTAATCATCTGAATTCATTGCGGCTGTCACATCCTAATCGATGTGGCAGCCTCTGTTTAAAACATGAGAGACAGGAGGACTTCATTGTCCAGGTCCCGAATATAATCACTTACCTGTATGCCGGATAGACGTAATCGAAGAGATTCGGGATCATGAATGCTGCCCTTTAGTTTCTCCTCGAGAATGTAAATGTTTTTGCCGGCAATAAATTCACCATCGAACTTAAGTTCACGAATGATTCCCTTTTCCACATTCATCCCAAGATTGATGTGACCCTCTCCAAAAGGCAGGCTTTTATTAAACTCGTACCTGGGTGAATATCCAAAGTTCCATTCCCAGGTGGAGAATTTTGTGTCTCGAAGGTCAAAAATCATCTCCCGCTCCTCAGGGCTGAACTGGTACTCTTCTGAATCTGGAATGGATAAGCGGATGTGTTCAAAAAGCCTGTTTTGAAATTCTTCCACATTCATATTTTCTTTCAGATGATCCTTGATATTGGTCACCCTCGAGCGAACAGATTTCACAGCGCGATCGGTAAACCTGTTTTCACCCGTTAGTAAAGCTTTACTCAGATCACTCATTTCAGAAGAAAACAAAAGTGTGCCATGGTGCAGGACGCGCTGTTTATACACATGACTCGCTGTACCAGATATTTTCAAACCCTTTATTAGCAGTTCATTACGCTTTCCAAGATTTACTTTCAGACCCATTTTTCCCATCGCTTCAATTATTGGCTGGGTTGCCCTTCGGTAATTGACCAGGTCACCCTCTTTTCCATTGGTAAAAAATGCGAAATTCAGGTTGCCCAGATCATGAAAAACCGTTCCTCCTCCTGAGATCCTCCTGGCAACCGGGATCTTTCTTTCCTGTACAAAGGGCAGGTTGATCTCAGCAAGGGTATTCTGGTGCTTGCCTACCACAATAGATGGGACGTTCCTGTAAAGAAGAAAAACCTCTTTCTTGAGACACTTTAGGAGGTATTCCTCGGAGGCCAGATTATAATATGGATTGGTATTTGAACTGACAATACAACGCATAAGGTGCAGATATTTAGCCTTCGGACCCGGAAGCTGATTTTGTAATCCACCATCTGGAGGGCAGCAAGGGCCTTATGCCTTTATACAGCACAAAAACCAGCCAGCCACAGCCTGCGCCCCAGATAGCACCGGCCAGCACATCTCCAGGGTAATGAACTCCGAGGTAAACACGGCTATAAGCCACCAGCAGAGCCCAGCTTAACATAAGAATGGTGAACCAGCGCTTCCTGATCCATAACAATGTCAACAAAGCCAGAGCAAAAGTGTTGGCTGCATGGGAAGAAATAAATCCAAAGCTCCCTCCGCATTTATTATTGACCAGGTGAACCAGACCCTGGAGGGCTGGCTCATGACAGGGCCTCAATCGTTGAATTGTATTTTTAAAAAGATGCACCGAAGTTTGGTCAGCCAGGGTAATGACCAGAATGATAAAAAACAGCATAAGTACCAGTTGCCATCTCTTCTTCCAGGCCATATATAGAATCAGGGCAAGATAGAAGGGCCACCAGGTGGTTTTCCCACTTATCCACCACATGATCCCATCCCAGACTTCATTATTCCAGCCATTGATGGCCAGAAAGATGCGTGTATCAAGTTGCAATAGCCAATCCATACAATCAGCTATGAATTTAACATGTTCCAGATGGTGTCGTTGAGACTAACCAGTCCGATGTTTGCCACAGACGAAATAAAATGATATTTCACAGCGGGAAGCTCTTTCTTGATTTCCTCCGTTAACTCCTCGTCCAGAAGATCGCATTTTGTGATCACTAGCAGGCGCCGCTTATCAAGCAATTCCGGATTGTAGCGTTCAAGTTCCTTTAAAAGTATGGCGTATTCCTCGGCAATGTCCTTGCTATCTGCAGGAACCAAAAACATGAGCATGGCATTGCGCTCAATATGCCTCAAAAAACGATGCCCGAGACCCTTTCCTTCACTGGCTCCTTCAATAATACCCGGAATATCGGCCATCACGAAGGAACGTTCGTCCCTGTATTTTACGATGCCCAGATTGGGAACCAGTGTGGTAAATGGGTAATCTGCGATTTTGGGCTTGGCAGCTGATACTGCAGAAAGCAAGGTGGACTTTCCGGCATTGGGCTTACCCACCAGGCCCACATCCGCCAATAATTTTAACTCCAGAATGAACGAGCCTTCATCGCCTGGTTCACCAGGCTGAGCATATCGCGGAGTCCTGTTGGTGGGAGATTTAAAATGATCGTTCCCTTGTCCTCCCCTGCCACCGGGAATAAGAATTGTTTCCTCATCATGGGCGGTTACCTCAAACAGGATTTCATTGCTTTCTGCATCGCGGGCTACAGTGCCCAGAGGAACTTCTATAAAGGCATCCTCACCAAAGGAACCCGTTTTAAGCGATGATCCCCCACTCTCCCCATCGGTGGCAAAAACATGCCTTTTATACTTCAGGTGCAGCAAGGTCCAGAGCTGCTCATTACCTTTGATTATCACATGACCTCCACGGCCCCCATCACCTCCATCGGGTCCACCTTTTCGTGTTAGTTTATCACGAAGCAAGTGGGCCGATCCGCTCCCTCCTTTTCCGGAACGGCAGAAAATCTTTACATAGTCAACAAAGTTGGTATTCGACATGCCTCAACATGGTGGGGTGCTGCTAAGATTTAACTTTACCAATGACTTTTGCAATGCGCTTAAAGATATCATCAACAGAGCCAGTGCCATCCACGGCTGCGTGCTTACGCATTTTGTCATAATAATAGGTTACCGGGATGGTTTGACGATTGTAAACGTCGATCCGGTTATTTATGGTCTCCAGGTTATCATCGCTGCGTCCTGTTTCTTCGCCGCGCTTCAAGAGCCTTTTTACCAGCTCTTCACGAGCAACTTCCAGAGAAATCATTACTCCCACACGTTCGTCTAAATCAGTAAGGGCATTCCTTAGTCCCCTGGCCTGATCCACAGTTCTGGGGAATCCGTCAAAAATGAAGCCCGGACCGTCCTGATGTTCTTCCAGCTTATTCTTGATCATACCAATAACGATTCTGTCGGAAACAAGTTCCCCCTTGTCCATAATTTCCTTGGCCTGCTTACCCAGATCGGTCTGTGCAGCCACTTGCTCACGTAACAGATCACCCGTAGATATATGCACCAGTCCATACTTCTCAATGACCTTTTCCGATTGGGTTCCTTTTCCTGATCCCGGAGGGCCAAACAATACAATATTCAACATGACTTTTCAGATTTTTTAAATGCACCCAAAATTAGCAAAGATTTACAGGATTAGTCCACCAAACGATAGATTTCCTTGAAATTTCTGCCGTAGCCGTCGTAATCCAGACCGTAGCCCAAAATGAAGTCATTGGGTATTTTAATTCCCACGTAATCCAGCTTGACTTCTTTTACCGTAGCATCGGGTTTGTGAAGGAAGGTAGCGACTCTTATTTCTGCAGGCTGATAACCGGAAAGCTGCCTTATAATGGTCTCCAGGGTGACACCCGTATCCACAATATCCTCCAGAACCACAACCACCCTGTCTTTCAAATCCCGGTTTATGCCGATTAATTGCTTGACCGTACCTGTGGATTGTGTTCCACTATAAGATGCCAATTTCAGGAAAGTAATCTGGCAGGGGAAAGTCAATTGCTTATATAAATCACTGGCAAACATAAAGGCTCCATTGAGAATACCCAGAAAAATTGGGTCCTTTTGGGCAAGATCCCGATTCATCTCACCGGCGATCCTGCTCACCTCATCCTGTATCTTTTCTTCCGGGATAAAAGGCTCAAAATGTTTGTCATGAACCTTCACATGATTTTCCTCCATATAGTCGATTTTACTTTAAAGTTATCATCAAATGCCGGGAATAAAAATAATTGTATTTTCGTTAGCTGATAAACCTATTTAAATACCATAAAGTTATGAATCCAATAGTCAGCATTATCATGGGCAGCACCTCGGACCTTCCAATTATGGAACAGGCAGCCAAACTGCTGGAGGAATTTGAAATCCCATTCGAGATCAACGCCTTATCGGCCCACAGAACCCCTGATCAGGCCATGGAATTTGGCAAAAATGCAGCGAAACGAGGTATCAAAGTCGTCATTGCCGGAGCAGGCGGGGCAGCTCACTTACCCGGAGTGATTGCAGCCTTAACCCCCATACCGGTTATAGGTGTTCCCATAAAAGCTTCTATTTCCATTGACGGCTGGGATTCAATTCTGAGTATACTGCAGATGCCTCCCGGCATTCCCGTTGCCACAGTTGGATTGGATGGTGCCAGAAATGCGGGCATACTTGCTGCACAGATCGTAGGATCGGGAGATCCAAAGATTATGGAGAAGATGTTGGCTTTCAAAGAAAACCTGGCTTCCAAAATTGTGAAAGCCAACGAAGAACTGAAGGAGGTGAAGTTTAAATTTAAAACCAACTGACAATGATATGATACTTCCACTTTTGTGGACATGGTTGAGACCGGGATTTTTTATCCCGGTCTTTTTTTTGCTCCCTGCCTGGCTTGAACTTCCAGCACAAGCATATTGGTCCGAAACTTCCTCGAGCGCTCTGGGCGGGGCCTATGTGACCCTTGAGGGTTTTTCCTCTGCGGCTTTAAACCAGGCCTGCCTGGGACCAGGGGAACAAAACTCCATAAGCCTTCAGCACTGCAGGCCTTATTTGCTAAAGGAGATAGGTCAATCGTCGCTTTCAGCTCAATTCTTCACCGGGACAGGTACCCTGGGTTTTGCCTTATCCACTCAAGGGATTCAGGGACTTCGCCAAAGCTCCCTCTGGCTCTCCTACGGCATGAAACTTCATCCGGACGTGCATGCAGGTATGGGGATCCATGTATGGAATTCCAGCCTGACTGAAAATTGGCGTTACCATTATGGTATCAGCTTTGCCGCAGGTATCCGGATAAAAGTTCATCCCTCCTGGGTTCTGGCTTGTCATGTTGCAAATCCAGCTTCCTGGACCTCCCTGGATCGCCTTAATCTATCCTCCGGCATGTCCCTTGCTGCCGGCTTTTCATACTCCTTCCTTGAAGCCGGGGTGATCTTCTCTGAAATCCATGTGAAAGCCATCTATGGCCTTTCGTTGGTGCAAGCCATCAAATGGCCCTTTGGAAAAGGGATTACTTTGAGCATGGGTGTGGCAAGTAATCCCCTCACATTCAGCTGGGGAATGGCCATCAAATTAAAACCTTGGAGCCTGCTTTTTGCATTTCAGTACAGAAGCCACTCAGGAACGGTCCCATTTAGTTCTATAAGCCATGTCTGGTAAAATCAATATTATCTTACTCTGCTTAGCTTTTTGCCCCTGGGCACGGCTATCGGCACAACAGGAAGGTTTCCTTTCTTTGGCCATGGAAAAGCTTCTGTACAGGACCGAAAACGAAGCGATGGTAGAAGAATTCAGCGACTTATTCGAAGAGTCTCTTACAATGAAGCTAGATCTGAACACTTGCACCAGAGAGCAATTGGAGAAATCCGGACTGTTTAGCCCTTTCCAGGTCCATCAATTGCTGAAATACCGGAAGCAATTTGGATCGTTCTATTCCCTTTTTGAGCTAAGAGTGATACCGGGATTTAATCAATCTCACTTGCAGGTCCTTGAACCTTTCCTGGATTTTCAGGAAAATTCAGAATCCGCTGCCAGCATATCCAGGAAGCACCTGCTTCTGCTTGATATGAATCAATCCCATCCTGCCAGCCTGGCTTACCAGAAAAATCCGTCAGGGGAAGGGAATAAGAAATATGCCGGGGCTCCCATTCAATTGATACTCCGAATCAGGTCACAGTTTGGGAATAAGCTGTCGGCCGGACTGACCTATGAGAAAGACGCAGGTGAGACAGTATTGTATGGAAACAATGCTCAGTTTGTATCAGGCTACCTTGCATATAGCGGAGAAGGATTCATGAAGCAATTGGTGATGGGAACCTTTAAGTTGAACCATGGCCTGGGATTGGTCAATGGTACCAGCTTTATACACGATCCTGCATTCCTGAAGGTCAACCAGGCAACTATCGCCCAATTGCGCCCCTATGCGTCAAAAACTGAATATGAATATGAACGCGGAGCGGCTTGCCGGATGGGATGGAAGAGGGCGGATCTTCTGCTGTGGGCCTCCCATACTACCATGGACCTTTCGCCATCCATTCTCCAGGGAAATCCCATTGAGGAGGACTGGTGGAGGCATCAAAGGAAGACCGGACTGCATCGAAGCTCAAATGAAATTGAAGGGCGAGATCTGGGAAGCAGGTTTCATACCGGATTCCAGTTCCTCTTCAGGCAAAAGGAACTTGCCATGGGAATTATGACAGGACTGGGATCAATGACCATTAATAAATACAAATTTCCGGGATCAGCGGATAACCCTAAGCCAGTTATCTCAAAGAATGCCAGCATCCATGGCACCTGGTTAAGAGGGAAATGGAATGTATTTGGAGAACTGGCCATGGAGGGCGGCCTGTCCTTTGCTTATCAGATGGGCACTACCGTACAATTTAATGATTTCTTATGGGCTACTCTTCTGATGTTTCATTACGACAGGGGATATACAGGCATTAATCCCTCTTCCTACCCATCGGGAAAGCAACCTAAAAACGAGCAAGGTCTGGCCTATCACCTGCATATGGAGCCTGGTCGCGGTGTTCAGATAAAAACTACCGGGGAAATCCTTTTTTATCCTTCGCCAAGATATGGATCATTGGTGCCTTCGGCGGTCTACAACCTGGGGCTCTCCTTACAGAGTCCCGGTCAGGCTAAGCTGAACTGGAGCATCAGCTTAAGGAAAAAAATATGGTCTTACACTCCCGATACGGGGGAAGCAGGAATCCGAGCCATAAGTGAAACCAGCAAAACCAGGGCAGATCTGCGTCTTAAGCATAAACCATACGCTTCTTTTGAATGGCAGTCCCGACTGGTACTCTCCTACCTGTCAGGCTCCAAATTGAGTCAGCCTGCCTATGCATTTCTGCAAGAGGGCAAATTAGATTTAACCCCGGCTCTAAGTGCAAAAATACAACTTGTTCTATTTCGTGTTAAGGATTGGGAGAACAGGATTTACCTGCACCAACCCGGCTTCTACTACAGTTTCAATTTCCCCAGCTACTACGGAGAAGGGCAGAAAACCACCTTCCTGATCACACTAAAAGCCTTAAAGGCACTTATTCTTTCATGCAAAGTAACAGGAATAAACTACAGGAACCGGGATACCATAGGTTCCGGATATGATCTGACAAGGGGTAACAAACGCTGGGAAACCGGACTGCAAATCCGGCTGAATCTCTAATCCAGTTTAATATCCAGCAAGTGGATCTGCAGGCTGGTTCTGCCCCTGAATTCATTTTCCATCAACTGATAGCAAATGTCAAAAGGAACTCCCTTATTCACTTTGCTGAAGAAAGCCCCCTGATGAAATCCTATGGCGGGGAAAACCTTAAATGGATTCTCTTCCTGAATCAAGGTAAGTTTCAGGTGTTCTCCGTTATTGCCGACAACTCTTCCATAGCCATTATCAACTACGTTCTCCGAAAGAAACACAGGGCTGATGTTCTCAGGGCCAAAGGGCTCGAACTGTTTTAATACACGGTAAAACTTATCCGTGATATCTTTCAGCTGCAGCTCTGTATCTATCTCCACCACAGGGATCAGTTGTTCCGGGTCAATGGTATCGCACACGTACTTTTCGAAGCGATCCCTGAATTTGGGCAAATTTTGAACCTTCATGGTGAGACCCGCCGCGTACTTATGTCCTCCGAAATTCTCCAGCAGATCGCTGCATGATTCGATGGCCTGATACAGATCGAAGCCACTAACCGACCTGGCAGACCCTGTTATGTATCCGTTGGACTTGGTAAGGATCACTGTGGGTTTATAGAAGTGATCGAGCAGGCGTGAAGCCACTATTCCAATAACTCCTTTATGCCAATCCGGGTTATAGAGTACCGTGGAGTTAAGTTCCTTCATGGCCTCATCTCCCTGGATCATTTCAATGGCCTGTCGGGTAATTTCTGTGTCTATGTTCCTTCGGTCCAGGTTAAAGTTGTTGATTTTTTTGCTGATAACTCCCGCATTCTTCCAATTCTCACAAACCAGTAGATCCACAGATTTCTTACCCGATTCCATTCTCCCTGCAGCATTAATCCTGGGTCCTATCTTAAACACTATGTCCTCAATATCGATCCCTTTCTTTTCGATACCCGCCACTGCCTTGATCGCTTTAAGTCCAATGGATGGCCTGTCGTTCAGCTTTTTCAAGCCAAAATGCGCCATGATCCTGTTTTCCCCTGTAATGGGTACAATATCTGAAGCAATACTTACCACCACAAGATCCAGAAAATCATAGATGGATTCGTTGGCCTGTCCGGTCTTTATTCCGTAAGCCTGGATCAACTTAAAGCCCACACCACAACCCGATAATTCCTTATAGGGGTAGTTACATCCATTCTGTTTGGGATCCAGCACAGCCACAGCATTGGGAATGACATCTCCAGGATTGTGATGATCGCAGATGATAAACTCAATATCCTTCTCCAGGGCATATTCAATCTTGTCCACGGCTTTGATGCCGCAGTCCAGTGCAATAATCAGACTGATACCATTTTCAGATGCATAATCAATTCCCTTTACGGAGACCCCATAGCCCTCATCGTATCTGTCAGGAATGTAATAATCTATGTCCTTGAAATGGTCTTTAAAGAAGGAATATACCAAAGCAACAGCGGTGGTGCCATCCACATCATAGTCCCCATAAACCAGAACCTTCTCTCCCGATTGTATGGCATCCAGAATGCGTTGAACGGCCACTTCCATGTCCTTCATCAGGAAGGGATCGTGGAGGTTGCTCAGGTCGGGTCTGAAAAAATCCCTGGCTTCTTCGAAGGTGCTAATACCTCGCTGTACAAGCAACTGGGCAAGTGGTCTTTCAATGCCAAGTTCCCGGGACAGGGAACTGATGACATTTTCATCACCCGATGATTTAATTACCCAGTTTTTGTTCATGATTTTGTGTCAATTAGACCGGCAGGCGTTCCTGCCCTAACTACAAAATTAACATAATCTTTTTTATACCTTTGTGGGCGGAAAAATAAATTCAACAATGCATCATCCCGAGCTTAGCGAACAAGAACAGATCAGGCGTAACTCCCTGGAGGAGATCAAGAAACTAGGTTTTAATCCCTACCCTCCCGAAACTTTTGAGATCAGTCACAGCACTTCTGAAATTAAAGCTGTTTTTGAAAAGGAAAAGCAGGCTCTGAAGGAAATCTCACTGGCTGGCAGGATTATGAGCCGGCGCATCATGGGTAAAGCATCTTTTGCAGAGCTACAGGATTCATCCGGAAGGATCCAGATCTATTTAAACAGAGATGAACTTTGTCCGGATGAAGACAAGACCCTTTACAACCTTGTATTTAAGAAATTGCTGGACATTGGGGATATCATTGGGATCCGAGGGAAGGTATTCCGAACCCAGACCGGGGAGATATCTGTGCAGGCCAGAGAGCTGATCATCCTGAGCAAATCCATCAAACCTCTTCCCGTTGTAAAAGAAGCCGATGGAAAGGTATACGATGCAGTTACCGATGCTGAATATCGCTATCGCCAGAGGTATGTGGACCTGATCGTTAATCCTGAATCCAGGGAGCTTTTCAGGAACCGGACACAGATTTATACATCGCTGAGAGAGCTATATAACTCAAAAGGTTATCTTGAGGTTGAGACCCCGGTTTTACAACCCATCCCGGGAGGAGCCGCGGCACGGCCTTTTATTACCCATCATAACTCCCTGGATATTCCGCTCTATCTGCGCATTGCCAACGAACTATATTTGAAAAGGTTGATTGTAGGCGGCTACGATGGAGTGTATGAATTCTCCAAAGACTTCCGGAACGAAGGAATGGATCGTACCCACAATCCCGAATTCACTGTTCTTGAGATTTATGTGGCATACAAGGACTATAAGTGGATGATGGATTTTACAGAGGAAATGATCGAGAAAGTGGCCCTGGACCTCCACGGAACCACCAAGGTAAAAGTGGATGATAAGGAAATTGATTTTAAGCGGCCCTTTAAGCGGATCTCCATGCAGGACGCTATCAAGGAGCACACAGGTATTGATATTTCCGGCTTGGATGAAGATGAATTGAGAAGGGTGGCGGACAATCTGAACGTGGATGTGGATGCCTCTATGGGAAAGGGGAAGATCATTGATGAGATCTTTGGTGAAAAGGCAGAGCCCCACATGATCCAGCCCACCTTTATCATCGACTACCCTGTGGAAATGTCACCTCTCTGTAAAAAGCATCGCGACAATCCTGAACTGACCGAACGTTTTGAGCTGATGGTCAATGGCAAGGAATTGTGCAATGCCTATACCGAGCTCAACGATCCCATTGATCAGCTGGAGCGCTTCCAGGATCAGCTCAAACTTTCTGAAAAAGGAGATGACGAAGCCATGTTCATAGATATGGATTTTGTCAGGGCCCTGGAATACGGAATGCCACCAACCTCGGGCATGGGAATGGGAATGGACCGGCTGGTCATGCTGATGACCAACCAGAGCTCCATCCAGGAAGTACTCTTCTTCCCGCAAATGAAACCCGAAAAAAAGGCAGTGGAGTTGACGGAAGATGAGAAAGCGGTATTGAGTCTTCTGAAAGCCAGCTCACCCATGGACCTGAACGAATTAAAAGGCCAGACCGGACTGAGCAACAAGAAGTGGGACAAGGCGATCAAGGGGCTGACCAAAAACAAACTTGCGAAGGTGGAGAA
>Ga0180435_10001822_pt1 | contig 22021 bp, 23 predicted proteins | sample SS_ome_3_FD_132467 | JGI IMG/M metagenome (GOLD analysis project Ga0180435, IMG submission 132467) | Hypersaline lake sediment archaeal communities from the Salton Sea, California, USA - SS_3_S_1 metaG | ecosystem: Environmental > Aquatic > Non-marine Saline and Alkaline > Hypersaline >...
ACCAGTACACGGGTCTTGCCACTGCCGGCACCGGCCAGTACCAGCATATGCTCGGGTGGCGCGGTGACCGCCTGGCGCTGGGCATCATTGAGATCGTTGAGGATGGCCGAGACATCAGCACTTGCAGCTTCATCCGGCAGTAAAGAGCCTGGTTCGAACATGCGGCCATTGTACTTGATTCGACCTCATTCGTGTATCATAGCGCTTACTGGATACCCCGTAACGACGGAAAAACGATGCCCGATATCCCTCAACATTCACCTGACTTCTCGTCTGATTCATTTCAGCAGGATATCTACAGTATCTATCGCCATATGCTCGAGTCCTTGCCGGTATTCAGCAACGACGAGGGTATCGTCTACCTCACCCGCCATGCGCATGTCAGCCGACTAATCAGTGATAAATCATTCAAACGGCGTCCACTCGAGCAAGGCTGCAGTCCTTTTACTTCTGATCAACGTGAACCGACGCCTACAGAAGAGATGATCAATCACTGGATGCTGTTCATGGATCCGCCACGCCACGACATCGTGCGCAAGGCTTTCATGGCCATGTTCACGGCGAACAATATCCGTTCTCTTGAGCCACGAATCCGCAAGCAGGTCCGTGAGCTCATCGACGCCCTGCCTGAGTCCGGCCAGGTTGAGCTGGTCCGGCAACTGGCTTTTCCGCTTCCGGTCCGGGTCATCGCTGATATCCTCGGTGTGCCGAAGAGCGACCAGGAACAGTTTCAGGCCTGGTCAGCCGTGCTTACCCGGGCACTCGATGATGCCACCGAAGAAGGGCTGAGACAGGGCGATGCCGTGACCAGGGATTTTCGACTGTACTTCGAAGACCTGGTCAGTAATCCTGAAGCATTACCCGACTACTGCCTGGTACGCTCGCTGATCGAAGACCGTGACTGTGGCCTGACTGCTGACGAAGTGCTGTACGGCTTTGTCCTGTTACTCTGGGCAGGGCACGAGACCACCAAGAACCTGATCAGCAATGGCATCCTGCTGCTGTCACAATTTCCCCAACAACAACGCCTTCTCACCCAGCAACCCGAACTTGTCAACATGGCCATCGAGGAGATGCTACGTTTCGAATGCCCGATACAGAAACTGAGCCGCTGGGCACATGAGGATGTACAGTTCGACGACTATACCGTTCCCGCCGGTACCATGGTCACCGCGCTGGTCGGTGCGGCAAACCGTGACCAGACTATTTTTGTCGACCCGGATGGCTTCGACATAACACGTAAGAAATCACGCCACCTGGCTTTTGGTACCGGCTTTCACCACTGCCTGGGGGCGCTGCTGGCACGGACCGAAGGTCGTATCGTATTCGAAGAGCTGGCCCCCCTGTTACCGGAGCTGACCGAGACCAGTCATACCTGGCGCAATATCTCCGCATTCCGCAGCCTCGGTGAACTACATATGGACCGTCGTGCGGCATGTTAAACCAGATACCTAAATCAGCCGTTGCCGGCATCGGCTTTCCGGCACTTGGCAGTGACTTCGCTTCACTGCAGCTGGCAGTCCAGTATCAGCTGGAATCGAGCCAATGGATGGACCGCGAGCAGATGCAGGCCTTGCAGTTTCGCCAGCTCGGCCCGTTAATAAGACACGCCGCGAGCACGGTGCCGTTCTATAGAGAGTTATATTCACAACACACCATCCCGAAGCCGCTGACGGCACAATTTTTCCAGCAGTTACCCGTTGCCAGGCGAGCCGCTGTACAACAGGCGGGTGATGAACTGTTATGCTCATCTTTGCCCCAGGGCCATGAGGTCACCGGCTGGGAAACGACCTCCGGGTCAACCGGACGCCCGGTGCGGATCGCGCACACCCGGCCTGCTGATCTGTTATGGCTGGCTTTTGCCATGCGCGACCATCTATGGCACCAGCGTAACTTCACTGACAAGCTCGGCGCCATCCGCTGGTATGAACGCGGCACAGCCGAACCGCCGGCAGGCTACACCAGCAAAAACTGGGGTTATATCGTTGACCCATTGTTCGATAGCGCCCCTTGCGTGATGCTCAATATCGCATCACCCCTGGAACAGCAACTTGAGTGGTTGCTGAGAGAAAAGCCTGCCTACCTGATCTCCTTCCCTTCGAACCTGCTGGCGCTGGCGAGATATGTCGAGCAGAAAGGTCTGGCCTTACCAGCTATCAGACAGATACGCACGGTTGGCGAAACGCTAGATTCAAATACACGTGAATATATACAGAACGTTTTCAACAGCCGGATCGCCGATATCTATACCTGCGAGGAAGCCGGCTATCTCGCTATCCAGTGTCCGGCCGCAGATCACTATCACGTTCAGTCTGAAAACGTCCTGCTGGAGATCGTGGATGAAGATGGCCTGCCCTGCGAACCCGGGCAACCGGGTGAAGTACTGATCACCAGCCTGAACAATTTTGCCACGCCTCTGATACGTTACGAAGTCGGTGATATCGCTGAGTTCGGCGAGCCATGTAGTTGTGGCAGAAAACTGCCGGTGATCAGGAAGATACTGGGCCGTAAACGTAACCGCCTTATCCTTCCCACTGGCGAAAGTCGTTTTCCCTATCTCGGCGAATACGGCAGTATCCATGCGCTGACCGGGCAGACCCCAGACCAGATTCAATGGATCCAGCACTCGACGAAAGAGATAGAGGTCAAGATCGTACTGCAACGACCGTTTACTTCAGAACAGGCCGGCAAAGTTGCCCGGCAGATGCAGCACAACTTCGGACACCCGTTCGAGATCCGCTTCACCTACCTGGATGAGATTCCCAAGGGCGCCAACGGCAAGTACGAAGACTTTATCAGCCTTGTTCAGGCTTGAACGGACTGGCCTCGAGATCACGCATCACCAGTGCCGCGTAGTTCTTGCTGGCATCGTCCGGGTAATACTCCTGCAGCACATGATGCGGATTCGGCACGTGGAAATCGATCGCTTCGTACATGGCCAGTAATGGGTCGACCAGGTGCTTGCCGCGACGAAGCCGGGTGTAGTCATAAGCCGGTACGGGGCCATGCTTGTCGACGTATTTCCTGTATCCGGGCATCACCGCGCCGGCCAGTACATACCTCAATCCCAGGCCGGCCGCCAGCTCGACTTCTCTTAACACCATCGGCGTGAAGATGTTGCCACCACGGTAGTTGCTGTCGATAACGCCGGATACGATATACAGAGCATTACATCGCTGCATATCATAGTCCCTGAGATAGCCGTTGTCGGTCACCTCATCCCAGGAAGTAAACTCGTGGATTGAGCCATCGGTAAAATACATCGGCATGGTTGTTATCGTTGCCACCACCAGCTCAGCACCATCTTCATCACGCTCGATAGCGAGGAAGAAGCCTTTGGCGAACTTCTCGATCCTGGCGAGCATGGCATCAGCAGGTGCGCGCGCGTCTTCTGGCCAACTCTGTTCCACCCGCATGATCTCATCCATGTCTTCAGCTGTCGCATTACGTATAGATATCATAACTGCTATCCTGCCTTTCCAATAGGGTTTACTGACACACCTGGTTCTGAACGTTGAACCAGCGCTCCTCATCGACGAAGGTGCCCCACTCGCTCCACTCCGGAACGTAGCGGCGTGACAGGGTGTACTGCGAGGTAGAACCATCATTCCACTTCAGTGCGATCCTGTTGCCATTGATCTGCCAGCTACCGCTTTGCCCGCCCTCGGAGTAGGCGCTGAAATCACCGACGGCATCGCTGGATGCATAGCTGTCAGAATCCGAATAACTGAAACTGCCATCACTGCACAGGTTCATCTTTTTGATCGTCGACAGGCCGCCGCCAGTATGCATGTATTTCAATGTGCGGCCGCGCAGCTCGTTGTTCCAGTCGATGTTGTTCGCCGCTTCTTGCTGTACCTGTGCCTCGGTCTTCGGTGTTGAGAATGCCATGTCCTTGATCAGTTTCTTGCCGATCGCGGGTACCATGTTCTGTTTCGCCGGTTCCAGCATGACGACATAGACGGCGAGTCCACTTTCGGCCAGACGGCCGTATGCGCTAGCGACAAGGTTCTGCGGGTTGTTTCCTGTCACCTGGTAACTCTGGCTATACAGACCGGCCTGCTTCTCGACCTTGCCTTTCGGTGATAACTGGCTCTGAAAATCCAGTGCCAGCTGCTCACTCATGGTCTGCCTGATCATCTGTTCGTTACTCTGCGGCACAGCAGAGATGATCATGCGGGCAACTTTACCGACGGGCTCCATGATCAGCGCCTCGCTACCCTGTGGCAGTATCGCCTGCCAGCCCGATGGTACTGCCAGCTCAAGACCGATGGTTGAAACCTTCAGCTTTGTTCCCGGCTGATACAACACACCGGGGCTGATCTCGGTCGCAGCATAAACCGCTTGTGAAACGAATACGAGGATGCCCGTTAGCAATTTGATCAGATGCTTCATTCTCATGCTCATCACCTTTCAGGGTTTACTGAGTAACACAAAAAGCCAGACTGCTACTAGCGATATTGCTTCTCGACTGATAAACGACGCCTAAGGAAAAATTAATCATACCACGCTCATCGGCTGGTATGGTCAAGCAGCAAGCAACCGCCGGTACCAGCGCACCGTCTTTGTTTCTGCTACTGAAGAACGGGCGGGAAGGGTGATTATTCGAGGCTGTACAGGACATATGCCAGTATCAGGATACCGGTGCCGCCACTTATCCATGAGCCCGCAGGCAGGCCAAATATCAGTACTGTCGAAGCATCGGCCAGGCCCAGCAATAACAACGCAGACATGATCAGGCCGGTAGCGACGATGCCGAGTACCGAGCGCTTGTTATTACGCGCCATCTGCTCGCGCATGAGCTGCATGTCATCGCGGACCCGGTCAAAATCATCGCCTTCGGCAAGTCGCTTGCTGGCCTTGTAGATCAGCCCCGGCATCTCGGGCAGCTTCTCTACCAGGTACGGCAGGTCTTCGTTCAGGCTGCGTAGCATGGCCTGGGTACCGACCTGCTCGGCCATCCATTGTTCCAGAAACGGCTTGGCTGTCTTCCACAGATCCAGCTCGGGATAGAGCTGCCTGCCCAGACCCTCGATGTTGAGCAGGGTCTTCTGCAACAACACCAGCTGCGGCTGTACTTCCATATTGAAACGGCGCGCGGTCTGAAACAGGCGCAACAGCAGCTGGCCGAATGAGATCTCTTTCAGCGGTTTCTCGAAGATCGGTTCACAGACACTGCGTATGGCGGATTCGAATTCGTCGATACGGGTGTGCGAAGGCACCCAGCCGGATTCGACGTGCAGCTTGGCGACCTTGTAATAATCACGCTGGAAGAACGCAAGGAAGTTCTCTGCCAGATAGCGCTTGTCGGTCTGGCTCAGACTGCCCATGATGCCGAAATCGACCGCGATATATTTGGGCCGCGCCGGGTCGGATGTATCGATGAAGATATTGCCGGGATGCATATCTGCATGGAAGAAAGTGTGCGCGAACACCTGGGTGAAGAATATCTCCACACCCATGGCTGCCAGGCGCTCCATGTCGGTACCCTGCTCGATCAGCGACTTCACATCACGGATCGATGTGCCATAGATCCGCTCCATGACCATTACATCCTTGCGTACATAATCCCAGTAGATCTCCGGTACGTACAGGTCACCAGAGCCTTCGAAATTTCTCCTCAGCTGGCTGGCGTTGGCGGCTTCACGTAACAGGTCGAGCTCATCGAGTATGGTCTTCTCATATTCCGAGACGACCTCGACCGGTCGCAGCCTGCGCAGCTCGGATGAATAACGCGCGGATAGTTCGGCGATGATATACAACAGCGAGATATCACGCTTGATCACCGGCATCACATCCGGACGCAATACTTTTACGATGACATCTTCGCCGCTCTTGAGCGTCGCCGCATGTACCTGGGCGATCGATGCCGATGCCAGCGGCACGGTATCGAATGACCCGAACAGGTCGCCGATATCTGTCCTGAATGATCGCTCTATGATCCTGACCGCGTGCTCACCGGGAAAAGGTGGCACCTTGTCCTGCAGGCGCTCGAGTTCATCGGCGATGTCATCGGGCAACAGGTCCCGCCTGGTCGACAGCATCTGTCCGAACTTGATGAAGATCGGGCCGAGATCTTCAAGCACCTCGCGCATGCGTACCGCACGTGGTTTACGTTTGCGCCGGAACCAGTTCCACGGGAACAGGTAGATGAACAGGCGGAACGGGCGGAACAGGTGGGTCGCGAAGATGATGTCATCGAGGCCATGCTTCATCAACAACCAGTTGATGCGTAGCATGCGGAAGAACTGTCCGGGTGAAAGGAATGGCATATCGGGTAGTACCGCGCAGGCTTAACCAGGCTGTCCTGTCTGCCGGTCTGCCAGCAAGCGTTTCATCCTGGCCTCCAGTCTGTCGACATCATCACGCAATGCATCGACATCCCTGCAGAACATGCTGATCTCGGTGTCGCTGACCACGTCGCGGCTCTCTTCCTGCAGGTATTCGCCGACACTGCGCGTCACCGAGTCAGCACTTTGTTCTGCCCAGCCGAACAGCTTCCTGCCGGCCTGTACCAGCTGGTTGGCGACAGCGTCACCGAAAACCTGCGCCAGCGGTTCTGACCAGTCGATATCCATACGGCTGAACACGTTCTTGAACTGGTGGCCCAGGCGTGTATCGCCTGTTATCTCCACCTCGCCCCGCAACATCATATTGGCAACATCGGACGCCAGCCCCATACGGAACAGGGAGGCCGGGCTACCTCGCAACACGGTATCAGGTTCGGCATCATCCATTTCGAGGCGCACGCTGATACCGTTTTCATCCGGCAGCATATACAAAGATCTGTTGATACCCGTGATCTCCAGTTTGATGACGCGTCCCCTGAATGCAGCCATCTTTTGCAGGGCTTCCGGATCGAGGGCAAGATAACGGTTGATAACCGTTTCCAGTAATAACATCGCGGGTGTTAGAGCTTGAAGCCTTTGTGCAGGGCGACGATACCGCCGGTCATATTATGGTAGGTGACACGTTCGAAACCGGCATCGCTCATCATCCGTTTCAGTGTTTCCTGGTCGGGGTGCATGCGGATGGACTCTGCCAGGTAACGATAACTATCCTCATCATCGGCGATGATCCTGCCCATCTTCGGCAATACGTTGAAGGAATAGAAGTCGTATACCTTGTTGAGACCCGGTAATACCGGTGTGGAAAACTCGAGTACCAGCAGGCGACCACCGGGTTTCAGTACCCGATACATGGATCGCAATGCCCGGTCCTGGTGTGTCACGTTGCGCAGGCCGAAAGCGATCGTTATGCAGTCGAACTGGTTATCTTCGAACGGCAGCTCCTCGGCATTGGCTTCGACGAAATCGATATTACCGGCATAACCCTTGTCGAGCAGACGACGTCGGCCTTCATCGAGCATGGCGGCGTTGATATCAGAGATGATGATCCGGCCAGTAGGGCCGACCTGCTTCGCCATCTGCATGGTGAGGTCACCGGTACCGCCGGCAACGTCGAGCGCTACACCACCGGGCTTGAGACCGGTATGCTGCATGGCGATCTTTTTCCAGATACGGTGGATACCGAAGGACATGACATCGTTCATGATGTCATATTTACTGGCTACCGAATTGAATACACCGGCAACCATCCCCTCCTTGGCATCTTCATCGACGGTCTGGTATCCGAAATGGGTCTCTTTCCTGCTCATGCTGGTCTCTTGTTTACAGTGTCACGCTGTTTGAATGTGCAGATTACCATAGATAAACAACGTTAGAAAAAGCATGGGCATACAGAGGGTGAAACCACCCGCTGACCTGCACAGATACCTGATCAGTCTACTTTTCTGCGCTCATGGCCGGCTTCTTTGAGACGATCGAGGTAATCCTGCCACTTCTCCTCATACTTGGAGCCGAGTTCGTACAGGTATTCCCAGGTATAGATACCGGTATCGTGCTTATCATCGAACATGAACTTCAAGGCGTAATTACCCTGCGGCTCGATCGCATCGATGGTGACCTCTTCCTTGTTCACCTGAAGCACTTCCTGACCCGGGCCGTGACCGGTCACCTCTGCGGAAGGAGAATACACACGAAGGTACTCACAGGGCAGGTGGAATACGGAGCCGTCGTCATATTCGAGCTCGAGTACACGGCTTTTCTGATGCAGGTTGATATTTACAGGTCTCATGGTATCGGTCTCATGGCATAAGGTTAAGGGTTATCGCCAGTCTCTGGCTGATATTGCTAGAGGATGTAACGGCTCAGGTCTTCATCCTGGACCAGTTCGCCAAGACACTGGTTGACGTAGTCTGCATCGATGGTGACCGACTGGCCCGTGCGGTCGGGCGCGGTGAACGAGATATCATCCAGCAGGCGTTCCATGATGGTATGCAGACGACGGGCACCGATGTTTTCTGCGCTCTCGTTAACGTCGTAGGCCGACTTCGCGATCTGCTTGATGGCATCTTTACTGAATTCGATACCGAGGCCCTCGGTCTGCATCAGAGCACGGTACTGCACCGTCAGCGCCGCATCCGGTTCGGTCAGGATGCGTTCAAAATCTTCCACGCTGAGGGCGGACAGTTCTACACGGATAGGCAGGCGGCCCTGCAGTTCCGGGATCAGATCGCTCGGCTTGGTGAGATGGAAGGCACCGGAAGCGATGAACAGGATATGGTCAGTCTTCACCATGCCGTATTTGGTCGATACCGTGCAACCCTCGACCAGTGGCAACAGGTCGCGCTGTACACCCTCTCTGGACACATCGCCACCGGTCGCCTCGGATCGCTTGGCGACCTTGTCGATCTCATCGATGAACACGATGCCGTTCTGCTCGGCATTCTCTACTGCGCGGGTCTTGATCTCTTCTTCCTTGATCAGCTTTGCGGCTTCTTCATCCAGGATGACCTTGCGGGCCTTCGCGATGGTCATCTTGCTGGGCTTCTTCTTGTCACCGCCCAGGTTCTGAAACATGCCCTGTAACTGCGAGGTCATCTCTTCCATGCCGGGAGGCGCCATGATCTCGACACCGACCGGCGTCGACTTCACTTCCATTTCGATCTCCTTGTCATCGAGCTCGCCGTTACGCAACCTGTCACGAAATTTCTGCCGTGTGCTGTTGTCGCGATCTTCTTCAGGCTCACCGAACTGATTGCGCGCCGGTGGCAGCAGGGCATCGAGGATTCTTTCCTCTGCAGCCTGTTCAGCACGGTGACGCACCTTCTCCATCTCCTGTTCACGGGTGGTGTTGACCGACATATCGACCAGGTCGCGGATGATACTGTCGACCTCACGCCCGACGTAACCGACCTCGGTGAACTTGGTGGCTTCGACTTTGACGAAAGGCGCATTGGCCAGGTGTGCCAGACGGCGTGCGATCTCGGTCTTGCCGACACCGGTCGGGCCGATCATGAGGATATTCTTGGGTGTGATCTCGTTGCGCAGGCTCTCCTCGACCTGCATACGGCGCCAGCGGTTACGAAGCGCGATGGCAACAGCGCGTTTGGCTGCATCCTGGCCGACGATATGCTTGTCCAGTTCCTGTACGATCTCGCGGGGTGTCATCTCGGACATGGGTAACGACTCTTGATATGTTTTGTGAAACGGCTGACATGACACTGATATTCAGGCCTTGCCAGTCATCCTGGGACTATAACTTTTCCCTATAACTCTTCTATGGTGCGTGTCTGGTTGGTATAGATACAGATATCGCCGGCGATGCTCAGGCTCTTTTCGACGATATCGCGGGCACTCATCTCGGTGCAGTCGAACAGGGCGCGTGCCGCTGACTGGGCATACATGCCGCCTGAGCCGATAGCGATAAGGTCATCGACCGTCTCGATAACATCACCGGTACCGGATACCAGTAATGATGATTCTTTATCAGCCACGATCAGCATGGCCTCCAGGCGGCGCAGAGCGCGGTCGGTGCGCCAGTCTTTAGCCAGCTCCACGGCGGCGCGCCTGAGCTGGCCGCCGTGCCGTTCCAGCATCATCTCGAAGCGCTCAAGCAGGGTAAAGGCGTCGGCGGTGGCACCGGCGAAGCCGGCGATCACGCTGTTGTTGTAGACCTTGCGCACCTTGGTGGCATTGCCTTTCATGACCATGTCACCGAGCGTGACCTGGCCATCTCCGCCGACCACGACCTTGCCGTCGCGGCGCACAGTTAAGATGGTTGTACCGTGAAAAGTTTGCAAACCAGTATTCCGGGGTTCTCTCAGGGGATGCTGATTTTACACTATTCGCCGGGGCGGTTCCCACACCCCGAGAAGGCTATATATGAAGGGGATAAATGGGCAGCAGGATCATGGTTGTGGCCGTTCGAAGGTCCACTGTTTATCGTCCGACAGGGCCTTGTTGAAGCGGTAACCCTCGAGCCGGAATTTTTTCAGCGCTTCAGGGTCTTCGATACGGTTACGGATGATGTAATCTGCCATCATGCCACGGGCGCGCTTGGCGAAGATGGCGACGACCCGGGTCTTGCCGTCCCTGGTCTCCTTGAAATTGATGTTCAGCAGGCGCCCTTCCAGCTGCTTCGGCTTCACTGCCTTGAAGTACTCGTTAGACGCCAGGTTGACCAGTACCGGCTGCTGCTGTTTTTTCAGCGCCTTGTTCAGGCTGTTAGTGATACGGTCGTCCCAGAACTGGTAGAGGTTATCGCCACGCGGATTCTTCAGTCTGGTCTTCATCTCCAGCCGGTATGGCTGGATCAGATCGAGCGGCCGCAGGCAACCATACAATCCGGACAGGATGCGCAGGTGGTCCTGCGCGTAGGCAAAATCATCTTCGCTGAAGCTCGGCAGGTCAAAGCCACTGTAGACATCGCCCCTGAAGGCAAAGATAGCCTGCTTGGCATTCTTCGTGGTGAATGGTGTCGTGAATGACTTATAGCGGTCGACGTTCAGATCAGCGATGTTCTCGCTGACTGACATCAGCTCCTGCAGCTGTTTACTCTTTATCTTGCGCAGTTCCTTGATCAGCAGTTCCGAGTCCTTGATATCGGCAGGTTTGCTGTGTTTTTTCGTCAGGCTGGCTTCTTCGAAGTCCTGCCCTTTCGAGGGCGAGAGAGTAACGATCATCGCGGTCCGGGCTCCGGTTATCTGGTTATTCTCGAACCAGGTAAGGTTTCATGGAACAGGATTATAGAGCAATGCCTGCGCGCAGGCGACCACACAGTTTGTGTGCCTTAGCGGCTGTATAAGCCGGGCTATTTCCTGGATTATTTCCCGGGTTATTTCTTGCGCGCCCTGGGGTGCGCATCGTCGTAGGCACTGGCGAGGTGCTGGAAATCGAGATGGGTATAGATCTGTGTGGTACTGAGGTTGGCGTGTCCCAGCAGTTCCTGCACGACACGCAGGTCTTTCGAAGACTCCAGCACATGCGTGGCAAATGAGTGCCGCAACATATGCGGATGGATATTGGTCAATAAGCCCTTGTTGATCGCAACCTGCTTCAGCCGTTTCTGGATACTGCTGTGGCCAAGTCGGCTACCCCGGTTATTGACGAACACCGCCCTCTCGCCATCACTCGCCATATTCTCTCGATGCGCCAGCCATGTTTTCAACGCATCTTTCGCCTTGGTACCGAAAGGAATCTGGCGCTGTTTGCTTCCCTTGCCGGTCACTTTAACGATACCTTGTGTCCAGTCGATATCGCTGGTATCGATACCGGCAAGTTCAGCAAGTCGCAAGCCGCAGGCATACATCAGTTCAAACATTGCCCTGTCACGCGACGCCAGCGGGCTGTCTTTACCCGGCATCGAATCCGCTTTGCCGGTAACAGCCGTTTTGCCATCGAGCAACTGCGCGACCTCATCGACGCTCAATGATTTGGGCAGTCGCTTTCCGACTTTCGGTGCCGGTACACCCTCTGCCGGGTTAATGCTGACATAATCGAATCGGCAAAGGTAGCTATAGAAACTTCGTACCGATGACAGCCAGCGCTGCAGGCTCTTTCCTGACAGGCCTTCACGGTGAAGTCTGGCTACACTGCGCCTGATATCGGCTTCGCCGATCGCCTGCCAGTCGACCGTATGGTTTATATCGAGATCCAGGCAAGCGAGCAGTTTACCTATATCTCGCAGGTAGGCTTCCACCGTATGCCCGGAATATTGTTTCTCTGCCTGAAGATATGACACGAAGCGCCCCAGTTTGGCATCGAGCGCTGGCCTGGCCTTGCCGTGATGACTACCTGTTTGTTTCAGGTCGCTTTGCATCTGGATAGTTTTTTAATATCGCTCACAGCCCTGTATCCTGATACCTGTATCGTATATCCGGGCACTAATACCCGGGCCGTAACAGCTGTTTAATGGTGGCGGATGATTGCCGCACTGACCAGTTCGCCGATCTGGCCAAGGAAGTCGACGCCCATGGATGAGGTAAAACGGGCCGCCTTCTTCGAGCCCAGGCCGATCAGCCCGATATTGGAGCCGGCCGCCAGTGGTATCACTGCTGCCGAACGGACATTGTCCGCATCATCACCGAACAGTAGTTGTTTCTGCTGTTCACTGGGTTTGCCACAGATCACCGAGCGCTGCTCGAATATGGTCTTGAAGTTGCTCATTGCAGGCATCTTGCTATCCAGGTAGCGATCAGCCGGTTGAGCTACCACTGCCTGCTCGCTGCCAGACTGTTGATCACCTTGCTGATGATCGCTATGAGTAAGCAGTTTGATGACAGCATAATCTGCGCTCAGCTCATCACGCAGCAGGTCAAGCACGATACTGATGACATCTTCCAGGTCAGCCGCTGCAAACAGGCTGACGGCAAGTTCATGCCTGGCATTACTGAGTCTTTCATTATCCCGGGCGACATCCATCAGATCACGAAGTCGCTGGTCACTCAGTTTGAGTTTCTGCCGTAACACCTCGACCTGGCGCTCGATCAGCGATGCAGCCGCACCGGAAGGATGTGGCACACACATGTCAACGAGCAGCTCGGGATGACGAGAAAAGATGTCTGTATTTTCCCGAAGCAGGCCGACCAGCTCGAGTTCGGTAGCCAGCGCCTGCTCTCTGCTTGCGTCCACAGCTGCTTCCCCGGATGCATCTTTGCCAGCATCGCTGGCCTGCTCCGGTTGCTGTTGATCGCTTGCTGTTGAAGTATCTGTGTTATTTATTGTTGTTATTTTACTCACAGTTTATAGTCCCCTTGAAGACGGTTGTAGCCGGCCCTGTCATGTATAAAGGCTGGCTCTCTCCCTGCCAGCTTATTTGGAGTGTACCACCGGGCAGATGCACGGCAACCCTGTCATCCAGCAGCCCCTGTCTGATACCTGTTGCAACGGCCGCACAGGCACCGGTTCCACAGGCCAGGGTTTCCCCAACACCACGCTCGAACACCCTCAGGTGGATGTCATCGCGTGCCTGGATCTGCATGAAACCAACGTTGACGTGCTGAGGAAAGCGCTCATGTGACTCGATCGCGGCCCCGGTGATGTCTACATCAGCCGTATCCACATCATCAACCAGCAGCACAGCATGTGGATTACCCATGGATACAACACCTATAGCATATTCGTGCCCGTTAACCAGTAGTTGGTAGCTATCCTGCTGATTTTCTGCAAGAAAAGGTATCTTTTCCGGAATGAACACAGGCCTTCCCATATCCACTGTCACCTGGCCATCCTGCTCTATCTGCAGGATTATCCTGCCACCACGCGTATCGACCGTAATCATATCGCTCGTCGTCAGGCCCTGATCCCGTACGAAAACAGCGAAACAGCGCGCGCCGTTGCCACATTGTTCGACTTCACCGCCATCAGCATTGAATATCCTGTAACGGAAATCCGCCCCGTCACTATCCGGTTTTTCCACCAGCAACAACTGGTCGCAACCGACCCCGAAATGCCGGTCTGCGATGAACCGAACCTGGCCCGAAGACAGCGTGACATCCTGACGGGTGGCATCAATGACCACAAAATCATTGCCCAGACCGTGCATTTTTGTAAAGTTAACAAGCATTTATCGTGATATTCATATAGTAAGCTTTTGTCCAATCATCTATTAAATATCGATCGGCTGTCAATCTTACCTTACAGCTAGTGATTTAACCGGACCGATACCGCACCCATTTTATTAATCGTATGACATAAAAAAGCCACCCCCTCTGATGATGGGGGTGGCTTTTTCACCAAGCAGTGACGATAGCTAAGTCTATCGTTACGCTTTCCTTAAACCAGGCTTACTTACCCGGAACGGTGCTCAGACCAAGGATCTCCCAGTCCTGCATACCACCGCGGTACCATTTGATCTTCTCAGCCGGGTAGTCGAATTTGAGCAGGTTCATGATGTTGTTTGGAGACTGGCCACACCACATACCGTTACAGAACATGACCAGGGTCTTGGCATCGCTGTAATCGATCACGTCACCAACTGTGTTATTGACGATGGCATCGTCGACATCGAGGATCTCGTTATCACCTTTCAGTTTCGCACCGAACTCTTCGGTCAGGATCTTCACGATACCTTCTGTGGTCGCACCTTTCTTGGGATTCAGCTTGGTCCATGGCAGGTTTTTCGCACCAGGTATGGTACCTTTTTCAACCCAGTCAGGTGTGCGCGAATCGACCACCAGGATAGAGTCATCGCCGTCAGACATCTTCTTGATATAGTCGATGATCTCTACTTCGCCGATGGTCTCAACACCCGGTGCCAGCACCATAGGCTGGATACAGAAAGGCGGACAAGGGCGCGAGGTTTTTGCGAACGCCGGATTGACCGTGTTCTTGTTGTTCTGGTTACGCGAAATGGTGGTAGATTTACCGTCATGCTTCACCGTCGCTTCTTTCATGTCAGGTGTGATACCGACCGGCTTGTTGCCAGCGCTGACATTGGCAGAAAATGCCAGGGTAGCTGCGAGTGCAGCAACAATTAGTTTAGCTTTCATCTTCATAGACTCCTATAGTGGACAGGCTCCGGATTGTTTATCCGGGTTTTTCTTTATGTAAAGAGGTGTGAAACCGGCTGTTTATTCACAGTCAGGTTCTTCGTCTCCACCCTCTTCTTTCTTCTTATCTTTATCACCATTGCTTTCATCTTCAGCGGCGATGCTGCAGGACGACAGATCGAAACCTTCGACAGCTGCATTTGCCGGTGCGAAAAATGCCATCATCATTAACAGGGCAAAGAGTTTGAGTAACGGGTTCATGAGCTGCTCCATATTGAGTGGACGTCGAGTCCGGCAAGAGTAGCAAATACTACTGATTAAAACAGGACATAATGTCAGGTTTTACAAAAAAACAGGGGTTTTCTGTCATGTTTTTTGCTTTTTGTCATGTTTTTGAGCTAAACCGGCGTGCACTGTCAGTACGAAACTCTGCCGGAGTTGTCATATTGGGTGCAAATGACAGGGACAGGAAACAGGCCAGCGTCAGGCGCTGGCCATTTGTTACCGGCGTTACCCGGTGAGGAACGCGACAGTTATTGACCAGCGCGCTATGCGCACGCGGCCTGATATGCATACTCGGGCTACCCTGCTTGACGGTCTCGAAGAAGCCGCCTTCGTAAGGCGAGTCGAAGTGAAATACCACGGTAGCGAAATAATCCGGGCTACTGTCCTGATCACAGTGCTCACCGATGTAATCCCCTTCACACAGGCGGTTAGCCTGGCAGCGCCGCAGGCATAATTCCTCGGTACCGGTGAATCGGCTGTAGAACTGACGCATCTTGTCACTCATCACGATCGCCTTGACCGCTTCTGAATGTTCATCCAGTGCGGTCGGCGACACGACATCATTATAGTAACGACTCACCCATACTGAATGTGATTCGTTGGCATCACCACCGATGATATGCTGATATTCACTGTCAGCCAGAATCTGCGCGAGCTGATTCCATTCATGCTCATCGAGCGGCAGTTCATCGCTGTCGAACATCATGGTCTGCTCGGCTTCGATATCTATCTCGGCCTGATTGATCTGTGTTTCTGTTCTGGTCATTTTCTCTCTGAAGTTTGCAGGCGTATTACTATGGTGCATCTGTCAGGATGGTTTCATTCTCCAGCAGTTGCGCGAGACTCTCACGTTTCCTGACCACTTGATGACGGTCACCGTCGACCATGATCTCGGCTGCCCGCGGGCGTGTATTGTAATTCGAGCTCATGGTAAATCCGTACGCGCCGGCGGAACGAATGGCCAGGATATCACCCTGTTTGATCGCCAGTTCGCGTGCTTTACCCAGGAAATCGCCGGTCTCACATATCGGGCCGACCACGTCGTAGCAGCGGGTCTCTGTTGTCTCATCTGGTTGTACCGGTATGATCGCCTGCCAGGCATCATACAGTGCCGGACGCATCAGGTCGTTCATGGCGGCATCGACGATAGCGAAGTTCTTTTCCTCGTTGTGCTTGGTATACAGCACCCTGGTGAGCAGTACGCCGGCATTACCGACGATAGCACGCCCCGGCTCTACAATAACTTCGATATCCCTGCCGCGCAGAGGTTCCATCAGTGCCGCTATCTGTTCCTGCGGCTCTGGTGGCGTTTCATCACGATACTGGATACCAAGACCGCCACCGAGGTCGAGGTGATGCAGTGCGATGCCTGCAGCCCGCAGCCTGTCTACCAGCGCCAGTACACGTTCGAGCGCATCGACGAAGGGCTCGACCTGGGTCAGCTGTGAGCCGATATGACAATCGATACCCTCGACTCTAAGGCTGTCAGAGTCAGCGATGTATTGATACACATCAAACGCTTCCTCGATAGCGATACCGAACTTGTTATCTTTCAGCCCGGTAGATATGTATGGGTGGGTCCTGGCATCCACATCCGGGTTTACCCTGAGCGATACCGGTGCCACCAGTGCAAGTTCTCTGGCAACGCTCTCGAGCAGTTCGAGTTCGGCTGTTGATTCGACATTGAAACAACGAATCCCTGCCTGCAATGCACGTATCATCTCCTGCGCGGTCTTGCCTACACCTGAGAAAACCACCTTGCCGGCATCACCACCGGCAGCCAGCACTCGCTCCAGCTCGCCGAGTGACACGATATCGAACCCCGAGCCCAGTTTCGCCATGACATTGAGAACGGCAAGGTTGGAATTGGCCTTGACGGCATAACACACCAGGTGAGGAATATCACCGAAAGCATCATCGAACGCATGCCAGTGACGCTCTATCGTTGCTTTCGAATACACGTAACAGGGCGTGCCCCATTGAGCAACTGAAGGCATCAGGTCGACATCTTCTGCGAACAGGCGCCCGTCTTTATATTCAAAAAAATCCATAATAAGCGTTTATTCAGTAGTCTCTGGCATGGTTTCAGTCGTGTTTTCTGGCGTGCTTTCAGACACACTGTCTGGCGTATTTTGCACACCCGCCTGTTCAGGCAGATACAGGTCTCCCGTAACTCCGCAGCCCGTTGTTGCAACGCCGGCGATACAGAGCATGGCGAGCGCAAGCAGGCAGCGTGTCAGTGTGCGAGACATGCTGCTGGTTAATATGATCGATCTGCTTGAGCTCATGTTCAGTTGATATCGGATAGCGCTTTACGGGTCAGCTGATACAATCCGTCACTCAGTGACCCTATCAGCAAGAACGGTACATTATATGTCAGATAACGATGACACAAGTCACCAGGATACAGATAACCAGGATACAGGTAACTTCGAAACCGGCGAGCCGATAATCATACAGACCGGTTCTGGCGGACAGGCTGATGCAGCCGTGATCTGGCTACATGGCCTGGGCGCAGACGGCGGCGACTTCGTGCCGGTCGTCGAACAGTTGCAATTACCGCAGGAGTTGTCCATCCGCTTCATCTTCCCGCATGCACCCGTGATGCCGGTAAGCATCAACCAGGGTTATCCCATGCGTGCCTGGTATGACATCCGCAGCCTGTCTATCGTCGATGGCGAAGATGAAGCAGGTATCACAGCATCTTCACGCTGGCTGGCAACTCAGTGTGATCGGCTTATCGAGCAGGGCATCGAGGCGGACAGGATCATCCTCGCCGGTTTCTCACAGGGTGGCGCTATCGCGCTGCATTGCGCATGTCGCTATCCACGACCGCTGGGCGGCATCATGGCCCTGTCCACCTACCTGCCTCTGCCTGACAGCCTTGATGGCGAAATTTCAGCTGCAGCGAAACAGATGACGGTTTTCATGGCTCATGGCACGCAGGATGACGTGGTTGCCATCGAACACGGGCGCCGGTCGCGCGACCTGCTGCTGGCACACGATATCGAGCTCGACTGGCATGAATATGGCATGCAGCACTCGGTCTGTATGGAAGAATTATCTCATATAAGACAATGGCTTATCAAACAGCTCGGGTGACCCGCAGGTATCCTGTCGGTCACCGGGTGAGTCGGGGTGCGTTTGCGCCATTAGTCGAAAACTGCCTCATGGTGGCAAAATACGGTCGCCAAAACCGGTTATCTTGGCTATCATGATGATTCATCACTTTGAAAAGTATCGTAGTAGCACGGTACAGAGGGGTAGCGTGTATGTCTGAATCGGAGATGAAGCTCAGTATCGAACTGGCTCCTGCTGAACCCCTGTGGAAGCTGGCGCCTACCCGTGACGATGAAGGCAAACCGGTGAGTGATCTGCTGATGATCATACCCAAACTGAAGCATCAGCCTGAGCAGTACATCAAGGACACGCTTGCCAATATCGAATTCGCACTCAAACGCTTCAGTGATGATGTCCTGTTCGCAAATGTCGACATGAAACTGAATACGCTCTGGGTTTCCTTTCGCGCCGTGCCCGGCGTCTATGTCGAGATCGTGTCATCCTTGCAGGCCAATATCCCGGAGGCCCTGCTGGTTGCCGACATGAGCCGGCGACTGAATGAAGACCGCTAGATACTAGTCGGAAACTTGCCGCAAGCCCGCAGCAGGATTAATGCAAACTTACTGGAAGATCGCCAGGCGAGGCAGCAGGCAGCCATTGTGAAAGCTGACAAACCGCTGACTCCCTGCAATATCATCATTTGAGTTCTATACTCGCTTTTCATATCCAACACTTAAGAAGAATAATGATGCAATCAGCCATGGATGAATCTGCCTATCACGAGATGAAATCGATGATGGGCGATGCCTATCGTGATGTTATCGATCTGTGTCTGCAGACATTTCCCGAACAGCTCAGCCAGATCCATGACGGCATGAACGAAAACAATGCCGAATCGGTTTTCGCTGCCGCTCACCGCCTGAAGAGCGCCTGCGGCAGTATCGGCGCTTACGGCCTTGCAGAGCGGGCCCAGGCGGTCGAGCTGCATGCCCGCGAAGGCTCGGCCGATATCCCTGCAGACGCACTGGCCGCGCTCGAAACAGCGATTACCGAAGTGACCACTTTCCTGCAACAGGAGCAGGCATAACCGGTTTTTGCTAACAGCCCGCTCACCGCGACGCCAGAGTCATCTATTCACTGACCATGCCGCGGTACTGTAACGGGGTCATACCTGTCCACTTCTTGAACGCGCGTGAGAATGCACTCTGCTCCGAGAAGCCGAGCAGGAAAGCGATATCACTCATCCGGTTCACCGGGTTGCGGATATACTGCTTGGCGACCATCTCCCTGACACTTTCCAGCAGCTTACGGAAGGTCGTCTGGTGCTCCTGCAACCGTCGCTGCATGCTGCGCTCACTGAGGTTGAGTTCACTGGCAACCATCTTGTCGCTGATCTGGCCATCCGGCAGATTCTCCAGGATGATGGATTTCACCTGATCGACGATATTGCCTTTCTTGATCTCGACCAGGTACTTCATCAGCAATTCATCATGCATCAGGGCGATCTGGTTATTCGCCGATGGCAACGACCGGTCTGCATCTGCACGGGTGATGGTTATGCTGGTCTGCGCCGCATCGAACTCGACCTGTTGTCGAAAATAACCGGTGATCTCCTCTACACAGGAAGGAGCCTCATGTGCCAGTGTCACCCTGGACGGCACCAGTTGATCCCCGAAATTGAAGCGACACATGTGCATAGACACTGCGAGAACCAGGTCGTGATGCTGTGGTAGCTCGAATACCGACCCCTCAAGATCCAGCGTCAGGCAGAGGCCGGCGGGTGTCTCGCTGAGATGCAGATTCATATCTTCGGTAACCACGTGGATATATCTGACAGCGCGGTTGAGAGCCTGGCGAAGTGTCGAGCTCGCAAGCCAGGCATAGCCAAGAGCACCGATCTGGGATGGGTGCCAGAAAGCAGCCATCTTGTAACCGAAACAGGGGTCGTTGATAACATCGGCCACCTGCTGCCACAACTTGTCGACATGGTGGACGCTTATCCTGGCCGAGGGGTCGGACAGGACTGCAGGGTCGATCCCGGCCTTATGGAAAAGCGGCGCCGGCTCGATATCGACAGATTCGAGATACTTCCATAGCATGTTGGTCGCGGGTGCAAAATGGGTAAGCTGCATCATGCTGTTACCTGTCCCCGGTTGCTCAGATACGTTTGCGTGCGTCGGCGATCGCTGCACGCACCCTGCTCGGTGCTGTACCGCCGATATGGTCGCGTGATTGCACGGAACCTTCCAGCGTCAGCACCTCGAATACATCATCGCTGATCATATTGGAGAATCCGCTCAACTCATCGAGCGTCAGCTCACTCAGATCCTGTCCTTTCTGCACGCCCAGTGCGACGGCTTTGCCGACCACCTCATGGGCATCACGGAGTGGCAGCCCCTTCCTTACCAGGTAATCGGCCAGGTCCGTCGCCGTCGAGAACCCCTGCCTGGCTGCGCTATACATCCTGTCGCGTTTGCACACGATAGCCGGTACCATGTCGGCGAAGGCGCGCAGGCAGCCGCGCACGGTATCGATAGTATCGAACAGCGGTTCCTTGTCTTCCTGGTTGTCCTTGTTATAGGCCAGCGGCTGTGATTTCATCAGGGTCAGCAGGCTGATCAGATGGCCGTTGACCCTGCCTGTCTTGCCACGTACCAGCTCGGGGACATCCGGATTTTTCTTCTGCGGCATGATCGATGAGCCGGTGCAGAACCTGTCGGGCAATTCGATAAAATCGAACTGCGCCGATGACCAGATGATGAGCTCTTCAGACATGCGCGACATGTGGGTCAGCAACAGCGCCGACGCGCTGCAGAATTCGATGGCGAAGTCTCGGTCACTGACCGAATCGAGGGAGTTGCGTGTCGGTGCAACGAAGCCGAGCTGTTCTGCGGTGAACGCTCTATCGATCGGATAACTGGTTCCGGCGAGTGCGGCAGCCCCCAGCGGTGAACGGTTCATACGCTGTCGACAGTCCAGCATACGGTCATGATCGCGATCGAGCATCTCGAACCAGGCCATCAGGTGGTGGCCGAAAGTCACCGGTTGCGCGACCTGCAGATGGGTGAACCCCGGCATGATGGTCGCTGCTTCCTGCTCGGCAAGCTCGAGTATGCCGTGCTGAAAGCGCCTGATCTCGGTCAGGATGACATCGATCTGTGCACGCAGATACAGACGGATGTCCGTGGCCACCTGGTCATTACGCGAGCGCCCGGTATGCAGGCGTTTGCCGGCATCGCCGATGAGCTCGGTCAGCCTTGCTTCGATGTTCATATGCACATCTTCGCGCGCAACCGACCAGCTGAAATCGCCCGCCGAGATCTCTTCTTCGACCTTGTCCAGACCACCGAGGATAGCGTCAAGATCGGCATCATCGAGTACACCGATACGATGCAACATACGCGCATGTGCACGAGATCCCTCGATATCCTGGCGGTACATGCGCTGATCGAAATATACCGAGGCGGTGAACTGCTCCACGAAGGCATCGGTCTGTTCGCTGAAACGGCCGCCCCATGCGCTGTTTGTCGTGGCATTGGTCGCGCGACTGCCAGCCGCGCTGCTATCCTGGTCTGAGGCCTTGTCAGCTGGATTGTTCTTGTCACTCATTTATTTGATAGTTCTCTATGTTCGTATTTCACAGTATGGCGCTGACAGGTTTGCTCCCGCCAGGTTTGGTTTCGGGAGCATTAGTCCTGAGGGCGGGCATCTGTTGCTGCCTGTATTTATGGCGCAGTATATCAAACACGGCTGTGTTTGCTGTTTTACGGCCAGAAATAAATCAGCCATTAACATTCAAATAGCAGTTTTATTCCCGGGCCGGGCTTGCTTTCCTTCAGGTCT
>Ga0180435_10001823_pt1 | contig 22020 bp, 16 predicted proteins | sample SS_ome_3_FD_132467 | JGI IMG/M metagenome (GOLD analysis project Ga0180435, IMG submission 132467) | Hypersaline lake sediment archaeal communities from the Salton Sea, California, USA - SS_3_S_1 metaG | ecosystem: Environmental > Aquatic > Non-marine Saline and Alkaline > Hypersaline >...
AGTACCCAATCATCAGGATATCGAGCTTTCGCTGGTAGTGTGTTCGAAATGTTTTTGCTGGTTTAATCCTTATTACCATATGCGAAGTTTTACCATACAAAATCTACAGAATATATTTGCCGATTTTAGACTTGTCGGTTTTAAGGAGATTGGTCATTATATCGAAGATTACTCCAGTAGTCGCCTGATAACAGCTTTCTATCATGCATATCGAAAACCGATTCCGCCGACAACCTCGATCTGCCCTCAGTGCGGTTACCAATCTGAAAAAGGAAAGGATATTCCCGTTAATACTCCTGACTCTCAAATTTGTTCACCTTTAATTTCTTCTCTGCTTAAACCTATAGCCAAAATCATATTGCCCAGAAAGAAGAAAAAAGTATGGTTGTTGGCATTATATGAAAAAACCGTCAAGTAAATTTATCCGGCATACGGCAATCACCTTTGCTGCCAGAATATTCCGAATATTTTTGGGGCTTCTGTCCGCAATTATAATTGCTCGTTTTTTGCGCCCCGAAGGCAGGGGGATTTATTCTATGGCTATGCTGCTTCCCGCCTTGTTGGTAGGTTTCGGGAATTTGGGTTTTGGCCAGGCCTCTGTCTTCTATACCGGAAAAAAGAAATACGCCCCGAAAAACATTTTGGAAACCAGCCTCGTTCTTTCTTTTATTCTCGGCCTGATTGCAATCCTGATTGGATTAATTGTCATTTATTTTTTCGGGGACCGGGTGTTCCCGGGAGTCAAAAAAACATATTTACTTTATGGGCTTGTTTTAATCCCTTTGCAATTTGCGATACAGTTTGTCTCTTGCCTTTTTTTAGGGCTGCAAAAAATAAAACAATATAATTTCTTCGGTATTGTACAATCTGTTTCCTTCTTAATCCTTTTGTTGATTTATCTGGTATTATTTAATTATGGCATAAAAGAAGCCATTATCGCCAATATATTATCCTGCCTTTTTTGCATGATCATTATTCTGTTTTTTGCCGGAAAAACAGTAGATCAGTTCAAGTTGAATATTGATAAATCATATGTAAAAGATGCTTTTAAATATGGCTTTAAGATTTACCTGGGAAACATCACCCAGTTTTTGCTTTACAAAGCCGACTTGCTGCTTATCAACTTATTCGTAAATCCGCTGGCGGTCGGTTTATATATTACAGCGGTAGGATTAGCCGAAAAAATTTGGCTGGTTTCCCAGTCGGCCGCTACGGTCCTGTTCCCGACAGTGTCTTGCGAAACCGACGCGAAAAAACTCAAAGAATTTACTCCCACGGTTTGTCGCAACGTTTTATTGATTACTTTTGCCGGAGCGATATTTTTATTTTTAATGGGACGCTTTATTGTCATTTTGCTTTTTACAAATGAATATTCTGATTCTGTTTTGCCGTTCCAGGTTCTATTAATCGGAGTGGTAGCTATGAGCGGATGGAGAATTATCGCCAATGATTTGTATGGCAGGGGCCGGCCGGAAATTAATATTTATATAAGTATCATTTCCGTAGTCCTGAATGTCATCCTGAATATACTTTGGATACCAAAATATAATATTGTCGGAGCCGCCTGGGCAACATCGGTATCATACAGCTTTGCTTTTTGGGCTATCACCCTTGTTTACATCCGAATCTCCGGCAATAACATTTGGGATGTCGTCTTTATCAGAAAAAGTGATTTAAAATTTTATGTAAACATGGCCCGGAAGCTTCCCTGAATCTCCTCTGTTTTTACCGGAATCAATTAAGTGCGGATTCAACTCATAAGTGCGACAGCAAACACGGCCAAGAACCGGAAACGGATATCTCGCTTTTATATACGATGGGTATAGAGTTACGAAATCACTCACAATGGCTTTTTATGTGGAGCAGGTATAAAATGGTATGTCAACCTCCGGGAGAGAAAGAATGAAATTAATTACTGTGGTTGGTGCTCGTCCTCAGTTTATCAAGGCCGCCGCGGTTTCCCGCGCCATTGCCCAACACAACCTGAATCATTGTCGTCATCGTATCGAAGAAACTATAGTTCATACCGGCCAACATTACGATGAAAACATGTCGCAGGTATTTTTCGACCAGTTGGAAATTCCCCGACCTGACTATAACCTGGAAGTAAGCGGCGGCTTGCATGGCCAACAGACCGGCCGCATGCTCGAACGTATCGAAAAGGTTATCCTTGAGGAAAAGCCGGACAGAGTACTCGTCTATGGCGATACCAATTCCACCCTGGCCGGCACCCTCGCTGCCGCCAAGCTTCATATTCCCGTCGCTCATGTCGAAGCCGGCCTGCGTTCCTTCAACCGGATCATGCCCGAGGAAATCAATCGCGTATTGACAGATCATGTCGCCGATATGCTCTTTTGCCCCACCCCAACCGCCGTCGAGAATCTCTCCCGGGAAGGAATAACCGAGGGAGTGTACGAAACAGGCGATGTCATGTACGACTGCGCCTTGTTTTATCGCCAAAAAGCACAACAAATCGAATCTGAAGTTATAAAAAGAATGGGAGTTCAAAGAAACTGCTTTTATCTGGCAACCATCCACCGAGCGGAAAATACGGATAATCCCGAACGCTTACACAATATTTTTACCGGTTTGGCGGAAATATCCACGCCGGAAAATCCCACTGTTCTTCCTCTTCATCCCCGCACCAAAAAATATATTGAAAATGCGGTTATCAATCCATCGGAAAATATCAAAATTATTTCTCCGGTTTCCTACCTGGAAATGGTCGCCCTGGAAAGTAATGCCCAGTTGATTCTGACCGATTCCGGTGGAGTGCAAAAAGAAGCCTATATGTTTCAGACGCCCTGCGTAACCCTTCGCGAAGAAACCGAATGGATCGAAACCGTCCAGGCTGGCTGGAACCGATTGGTCGGGGCCGATCCTGCCAAAATTATTTCCGCGGCCCAATCCATGGTTGGTAACACACCGGATGACTCGACCAAATTTTACGGCGACGGCAATGCCGCCGAAAAAATCTGTAAAATATTTTTTAATAACCATAATTAAAGTTATTTTATGACCTGAAAACGCATGAAATATTAAAACACAACGTATTATAACTACGCTCGCCAATTGCTTTTACGTCGATCTTTTGTAATTTTCTTGCATTTGGTCTGCCCTTTTGATACAATAAGTCTGAATAGTTGGGTATTAGTAGTAACGGTTATGTGTAACCCGCAGAGGAAGGGCCGTTTCTTCGGGCGCACAACGGGTAATTTCAAAGGAATTTAAGAAAGGATAAAGTAAAATGACCGGTCAACAAAACAAACAATGTATATCTAGTCGTCTCGTAGGGTTTTTATCGGCACTGATTGTCAGCCTGATTATATTAGCCACCGCTCAAAGCAGTTTTGCCGTCGTGGACTATGGCGACGGGGACTTCACCCTCTCTCAGTGGCAAACCACCGCGTATTATTTAGGTAACGGAGGCACCATAGGCCTTAATCGGGTCTCCTCCGGCGGCAATCCGGGGGTGTATTTGAGAGTGGACCATCTGGTTAATCGGGCTCCCGGCGGATCGAACTCTTCGATCGTTTACGGCTTGCATACCCTCGCCGGAGCGACGTATAATCCGATAACTGACGGCGCGATTGATACGATTGATTTTTCCATTTTATATAATAATATCGATACTGCAGCTTCCGGAATGGCTTTTGGTATGGCTCTGAGACAAAATGGAAATATATATGGCATTGATCCAATCATATCGGGTACCGCCTCCGGTTGGCAATCTGTCAACAAAACATCTCTGCAGGAAAGTGATTTCGGCCTGAAAGTTAAACAGACCGATACTTTTATTACCGACTTTAACCAGAATCCGGATTTCAGTGGCTCTGGCTCTTTGATTGAATTGGGCCTTTTCACATGGAATTCAAATACGTCAACCGATGTCCCTGCTATTGAAAAAGTAGGTTTTGATAACTGGGCGGTAACGGTCAATAACGTACCAGAACCCATGACTCTAAGTTTGTTGGCTTTGGGTTCTCTGTTCATGCGTTCCCTAAAGAAAAAATAATGTAACTGAATCACAATAGCTCACTTACAGGAAAACTCACGGCCCGTTTTCCTTTTAACGAAATCAACCTTGGGAATTTGTGCGCGTTTCGGGGATAAGAGAAAATCAAATTCTTACTTAATGTCATTGCGAGCGCAGCGAAGCAATCTCAATTCATACACATTGAATTAATACCACATGTCATTGCGATACCTGTGCAACAGGCCGTGGCAATCTCAATCTAAACAATCGGTCTGTTTGAGTTACTAATTAAAATTTTAGATGAACCATACAAACTCATTACGTATTCTCTTCGCCACGCTTACCAAAATGTATCGTCAGGGCGGGGACGTCATACACATTTCTGAAGTACTCCAGGAACTGGTTCGCAGTGGAGCTGATGTGACTCTGGTGGCTTCGGGAAAGCCCTCCAAATCCCTGGAAGGAGTAACCGTCATTGATGCCGGGCGGGTAAAGCAACGAGGAAAGCTCATTCGCTTGGTTACCTTTATCTGTCTCACTTGGCGAACATTGCGACATGTAGTTCGATTGCGTCGAACTATGGATATCCTTTATACCCGGGATGCCTTTCTGGGCAGTTGTTGTATCCTCTTACGCCCTGTTATCCGATTGCCGATTATCTTCGAGGTCAATGGCCTCCGGGGTGAGGAAACCGCCATGACCGCTCGTTCCCTGGGCGGTCGGCTGGCCAGCTTCATCAATTATCAGTCGGAAAAAATCCTCGCCCGCCGGGCTGATTTTTTAGTATGCGTAACCCCGGGCATTAAAAACATCATGGCCCGGAAGTATAAGGTGCCGCCTGAACGCATGCGGGTGGTACCCAATGGCGTAAACCTGAAGCTGTTCACCCCCGATATCGAATCCAGTCGTAAAAATGAATTACGCCAATCCCTGCAATTAAAAACCGATGATTCTGTTATACTATACCTGGGCTCCCTCCAGCCATGGCAGGATTTGCCAACGGTACTTCAAGCAGTACGGAATATTAAAATTGATCAAGGTAATCTTGTTCTAATTATCGTGGGGGATGGTAGCCAAAAAAGTAAACTTGAAGAACAAGCTTGTCATATTCCAAAAAATATCCGAATTATCTTCACTGGAAATATCCCTTATCGGGAAGCACCGAATTATATTTCCCTGGCTGATATATGTGTTCTGCCCCGTACCAGGGAAGTAAATGCCAAGATAGGTTTGTCACCGATAAAGCTTTACGCCTATTTAGCCTGCGGCAAGCCTATTGTCGCCAGCGAAATTGAGGGCTTTGAATTTCTGCAGCAGGAAAATTTGGGTACCCTCGTGCCCTGTGGTGACGCGAACGCCTTTGCCGCGGCTCTGCGGGACTGGTTGAATAACCCGCGCCGGCGACAGGAAATTTCTCCCCTTATCCGAAAATACGCTGAAGAAAATTGCGGCTGGGAAAAAACCGCCCGTTCGGTTTTCGAGGTATGTCTCCAGGTCGCTGCCCCACAAAATAAACGTCACGATTGATTGTTTTCCCCTCGCCGGGTAAACGGATCATTACAGTGAGATGTTGAGTAATTACTGATCCTGCCTTCGCAGCCAGGCATCCCAGACCTCGGTGGCCCGGTCATAGGAAAAACTGGAACGCAACTGGATAACATTTTTCCGAATCAGTTCGTACTTTGCTTGGTCATCGAGAAGCTTACCAATACAATCCGCCAGAGCCCGGCTGTCGTCTTTGGCAAACATCAGGCAGTTTTGTCCATCCGTCAACATATCCGGGATCGTTCCTACACCCGTGGTAACCGGAACCACTCCGCTGGCGATCCCTTCCACCAGGCTAAAGGGAAAACCTTCCCGGTCCGAAGCGATCAGCACCATCCGGGCGTCGGCCAGATAAGGCTGAACATCGGCCACCTGACCGGTAAAATCGACCGCCTGAACCAGCCCCAGATCAGCCGTTAATTTTTTAAGTTCACCTTCCAGCGGCCCCTCACCCACAATACATAACCGGGCCCGGGGATGTTTTTTAACAACTTGGGCAAAAGCGTGTAAAATTAAATCCACCCGCTTGAGCGGTATTAACCGGCCGATGAAAACACAACTGTAACGCGCTCGTCCGGGATCGGCCACAGGATAATGATCGAGGTCCACACAGTGAGGCAGAACCCTGATTTTGTTTTCGGCAAAGCCATGTTCCATCAACTCCGTTCGCATTTGCCCACCGGTAGTAGTGAAAAAATCACCTTTTCGCAGAGTCGGCAGCAGCCAAGGCCCCCATTTACCTTTGACGTCGCGATACCAGTCCGAGCCGATAAAACCGAAATGGATAGGCTTGTTATATCGACGGGCGGCCTGATAGGCGATTAAGCCATACGGAATCGGATTGAAAGAAACAAAAGCCTTCACCTCCGGCCTTTGCCCCAGACGCAGGCAATGACGTCTCATCTGCAGCCAGCGGATCGGCTTACAACCGGACTCCGCCAGAACATATTCGCTTTTGGTTATTTCCGCATAACTGCTTCTGCGCGAACGAACAATCCATAAACGTGAAACCAGCGGATGAAGGGCGATTCCTTTGAGATGATGGCATATCGTCGAATCACCCAGTTCCAGACAACATACAATTTCAAATGCCATATTGTCCCACTCCATGTTAACCAAGGCTGTTTTTGTTTTTAATCATGGGAATCGTAACCCGATTCTGCCAAACGAATTACTCGCTGTCAAGTGATTTTGGCCTGATCGCAATACCCGGGAGCGACAAAAAAAGTGTTAATCCATGAAATTATCGGAAAGCATCCAGAAAGCACTGGACCCGAAACCGAGTTACTTTGTATAATCGTACTCATCATAATTGAGTTGTCCCGTTTTATATTATGTATTCAATTATACTGAAAACAGTTACATCTGACCCTGCCGGGATTTCTCTTACCCATGGGGTATAAAAGACAGATATTTATCGGCACAGCAAGGAAATGTGATTATGAAACTGATAATTCAAATCCCCTGTTATAACGAAGAAAACACCCTGTCTGAGGTTCTCAGAGATCTGCCTCGGGAACTTCCCGGTATCGATCAGATAGAATACCTCATTATCGATGACGGCAGTTCCGACAAAACAGTCGAAGTAGCCCGGCAGCTGGGGGTGCACCATATTCTGAGCTTAGGTTCGAACCAGGGTCTGGCAACCGCTTTTTTGTCGGGAATACGAAAATGCCTCGAACTCGGAGCCGATATAATAGTCAACACCGACGGCGATAATCAGTATCAGGGACAGTGCATTGGCGACCTCATTGCCCCGGTAGCCCAGCACAAGCTGGATATTGTGGTCGGTGCCCGTCCCATTGAGGATATCAAACATTTTTCCTGGCTGAAAAAAAAGCTCCAACGAATGGGCAGCCGGGTCGTCCGCCAGTTCTCCGGGACCGATATCCCCGATACCACCAGCGGCTTTAGAGCCTATTCCGCCGAAGCGGCCCTTAAAATGCATGTTTTCAATCGATACACCTACACTCTGGAAACCATTATCCAGGCCGGTCACATGAATATGCGCATCGGGCATGTCCCCATCCAAACCAATCCCAAAACCAGGGAATCTCGATTGATCTCCTCGATCCCCAGATATATATGGCGATCCGGCTCGATTACTTTACGGTCATACGTAACCTATAAACCGTTACGCTTGTTTTTCTATTGTTCGCTCCCGCCTACTTTTGCGGGCCTGGCCATATTTCTCCGTTGGTTAATATTTTATGGCAAGGGACATTATCCTTCGCTGTTGTTCGGCGTCACACTGTTAATCATGGGTTTTTTACTTATTGTCCTGGGAATTTTGTCCGACCTTATCAGCGCCAATCGAAAATTGATCCAGGAAGTCCTTTTTAATAGCCGTAGCCAAATGTTCGGCAAAAACAGCCCGGACCGGAAAGATTAGTTAAATATCATGCCGCCTTCTAAAAAAAGAAAAAAGAAAAATCCTTACAAAAGCCAACACCCGCTTCCATCCCCTCCTGTCCCGGAGAAACTGCCGCTTCTTTCCGACGATAAAAAGAACAAATATTTTATCATCGCGGCTTGTGTGCTTTTTTTCGCTTTTGCTCTGTATAAAGCCATCACCCTCTTCGGAGCCTTACCGGTCCCCTCTCCGGATTACCCCGGTTATGTCAGTATGGGAAAAACCCTCCTCGACTTTAAGCTGCCGGAAAATTTTAAACGCGCACCTGTCGTGGGTGTCTTGCAGGTAGCCACAAGTTATCTGTTGGGAGAAAAAATTTCGGTTTTATGGGCCAGCTGGCTGCTCAACGCCATATTGTCCGTTGCCAATGTTTTTTTAGTGTGGATTCTGGCCCGACAATTCATCGGCAAATCGGCCGTCTGGCTCACAGTAATCGCCATGGTCAATCCCTGGATATTGTATTTTCAGGCGGAACCCGTCGCCGAAACCAGCATGATTTTCTTCATTCTGATATGTTATTATTTCATTTTCCGTCGTTCCAACTGGGTTTATCCATTCGCCTCGGTTGCTGCTTTGGTGCGTTACGAATGTTCGGCCTTGATTTTTATCGCGTTTGTAGCCGACATGTTCCTCCGCAACAATACCAAAGAAAAAATCCGTACCCTTCTCTGGGCGGTGTTGGCCTCGATTCCCTTTTTGTTATGGATGTACGGCACCTATACCCATTGGGAAACCTCAGCGACCAGTCATTACCTCAAACACTTTGACCGTAAAGCCATCGGAATAAAGTATTTCGAAGATCTCTGGATAACGGCGTATCAAGTGATGTTTCAGTTGCCGGCGGTGGTTAAGTCTTTATTCCAACGACCTTCAGGACGAGAATACGAGACAATCAAGGCTTTTTCAGAAACAGTTAATATCATAGGCAAAGTGCTTGTCAGCCTCACTCTTCTGGCCGGTATCAGCCGTGCCGTCATGAAAAGAAATTGGAAACTGGGCGCCCTTTTACTGTTTGTGGTTTTATACGTTTCGCTTCATGCCAGCCGCGATGCCACTAATTATCGCTATTGCTTACCTATCGCCTGGATGATGTTGACGATTAGCTGGTATGGCCTGCAGGGAGTATGGGGATACCTCATCCAAAGCGGACGAGTGCCCGGTTACATATTAAAGTTTATAGAAATTATTGTCAGCGTGCTGGTGGGTATCTGGTTGGTTCGTTTAATGAACTTTCTGCCCCAGCTGGGGCGTAATTGTCCCAGCGCCGCTTATCTTCCTCACGTTTGCCTGGTTTTGTTCGGCTTGTTTGTGCTGGGCCGAGCCTTGTTATTCCGCTTCCAATACCTTATACACGATCTAATGATTGCGGTTTTGATGAGTTTGATGGTCGTATCTATGCACGCTACGACCATGTGGATTGTCAGAGACGGCATGCAGTACAGGGAATATACGCTCCTGATGGACTGGTACCGGAAAAACGCTCAGCCGGGAGAAAAACTGGCTACCCGTCATGTAGGCACCATTCGCTATATTGCTCCGGAGAATGTAAAAAATCTGGTGAAAACACAAAGCTTAAGAAGTAAAAATGAAGATAAAGAATGGGAAGGTTTTATCCGGAATTGCTACGAAAAAAAACTTACTTATGTTACCTGGTCCCCCCGCGGCAGTAAAGGTACCAAAAAAGGCCTGATGATGGTCGCTAAAAAATTGATACATCAAAAAGATGCGGGGCCTTTCCAATTTATTTGCCGAATCCAACCGAAAAAGAATAATCCCCACTGGGTTAATATTTTCCGGCTTCGTTATCCTCCGCCGGACTGGGTTAAGCCGAAAACGGAAACGCAGAAAATGGAAACATCGAAATAAACTGCTTACGATTGAATCTTCCCGTTTTCGTGTTATGTATTTACTTGCCGGAAAAACAATGACATCGGGCCCTGCCAGGAAATTTTCATACCCGATGGGTATAATTTCGCTAAAATCGCCCGCGCAAGTCACTTTAGAAATAATCATGGCCGATGAGGACATAGCATTTATTTTGGAAATATCAATATTTTAAATCGCGGACAGGAATTAATAGTATCATGGCCCGGACCGGAAAAAAGAAATCTGCCCATCGACGGCATCCCCTGAATGTGAAAAAAGAAACCACCTCACCCACCCGGGCCAAGGAATCATCTGCCGGATCGAGGGCTCTGGACAGTACCTCCCGTGACAGATATTTTGAAATTACCATAGTCGCTCTTTTACTGATTTTCGGAATCTATCTTGCGATTACCTATTATGGTCATCAGGCGGTTCCTAATTCTGATTTCCCCGCTTTTGCCGCTCCGGCCCGTTCATTATTGGCCCTGGAAAGACCATCCGATTTCAAACGCCTGCCCGTTCTCGGTTTTCTACATGTCGGATTGAGTAAACTCGTCGGCGGACAGCACCCTCTGTTGACAGCCGGTTGGTTTTTAAATTCGCTTTTATGCCCCCTCAATCTTATCCTGCTGTACCTGGTCGGAAAAAAACTGCTGGGTAAATCAGCCTGGTGGTTTGCCCTGCTGGCGATTCTCAATCCCTGGACCGTCAAAATGCTGGTTGACCCGATTGTCGAAACCACCCTGATTTTCTTTACCCTGCTGACATTTTATTTTATCCTGCGCCGTTCTTCCTGGTGCTATCTGTTCGCTGCGATAGCCGCCATGACCCGTTATGAGTGTACCGCCCTGATCCCGGTCGCGTTTGTCCTCGATATGATTACCCGCCGAAACTATAAGGAACGCATAAAAGCATTTGTGTTGGCGGGTTTGGCTTTTTTACCCATGGCTCTCTGGCTGTATGGTTACAAATATTACCATCCCAGCAACGCCCCCCATTACGCCGCTCACTTCAAAGCTGACGCCATCCGGGGACATGTCGGAATTGAATACGTAAAACTACTTTGGCAGGTGACTTTCGAACCTGTTTTGCAGTGGCCCGGCTATTTAAAAGCTCTCTATGTCCAGGCCCCGACTTCCCCGGCCCAGACCGAAGCGATAGAAAACGCCGCTCGAAGCTTGTTTGGTTTCACCAGGATCATAACGATTTTGGGTTTTATCGTCGCTCTGCCCTACAGCTTTTATAAGCGAAACTGGAATTTCCTGGCCCTGTTGATTTTTCTCGTCAGTTTTACCGCCGTCCATGCCACCCGCACCGCAACCCACCACCGCTATTGCGTCCCCATTACCTGGATAACGTTATTGATTGCCTTTTATGGCCTGCAAAGCGTCGGCAAATTAATGAACTGGAAGAATAAAATCCCGCCCGCGGTTATTTTAACTTTACAGATATTGTTAATGTTAATAGCGGGTATCTGGTTGATTCAACTGGTAACTATTCTACCCAAGATTACTCCTTTCAGCTATGATTCAGCCAAGATACCATATGTCGCCTTTGGGGTAGTCGCGGCATTATTTACAGTGCGCCGCGTATTTTATAAAACCAGATTCTTAGCCGGTGATATCACTGTCGCTTTGCTGGTCGGTCTGCTGGTAACCTCCAATCAGTTTACCCTGGCCAGACAAATGGGCAATGGTGATAAAGACCGGGAATTTAAAATGCTGGCCGACTGGTATGTGCAAAACGCCCAGCCTCGGGAAAAACTAGTCACTACCTTACCGCATATTGTCAGCCTGTATGCCCCGAAATACACTCGCAACTTCCACCATACCGGCTCGATTCGGGTTGACAAAAAAATCGCCAACGATCTCGATCAACTAAAACAATTCGTCCGAAAATGTTATCAGAAAGATATCACCTATGTCGCCTGGGATTCCCGACTGGGCTTAACGCCGCGAGACTCCTATTATAAAAAATGGAGCCTGAACAAAATCAAGTATCTATGCCGCCCCCAAAACAATGGCCCCTTTCAATATCTCACCACCCTCAAACTCAACCAGCGCCGCTATATTCATATTTTCCGTCTCAACCGGATTTCTCCAACGGATAAATAGGGTCTGATATACTCATCACGATTGAATTTCCCCGTTTTTGCATGATATATATACTTATCCAGAAAACATTTACATCGGGCCCTGCCAGGAATTATCATACCCGATGGGTATATTTCTTATCATTGTCGCGAATTCCTCCCCCCTCATTCGCGGTATTATGAATTATCCGAAATCTTGTTTCGTTCCATTTCTTTTTGCCATTCGGCCATTTCACGCAGTCGTTCCATAATCGGTAAATGTTGCGTGCAGGCTTCTTCACACTTGCCGCATTCGATGCAGTCGCCCGCCTCCGCTTTCCTGCCTACCAGCAATTGCCATTCATACTGTTCTTTTAGCCCCGTCATCATCTCCTCATCGGTGCGCCCGAACATGGATTTGGCGTTATAGTATTGCAGATAGGAAGCGATAGGAATATTCTGCACACAGCTTTCCAGACAGTATCCGCAACCCGTGCAAAGTTTGTCCATACCACGTGCCACTCGTTTTCGGATTCTTTCGATATCCTCCGGCTGAAACGGTTGACAGTTATCAGCAACCCGGCAGGCGGTATCAATATGATCCTGCGTGGCAAAACCGTTGAGGGTAACGGTAATCTGGGGACAGCTTATGCAAAAACGCAGGGCCGCCTCGACGGGTGTTTCGTTTCCCTCGGTCAGATAGGTTAATTCATCCGCGTATTGCGCAATGGCCCCGCCCGCCAGGGGATTCATCGCGACCACCCCAATGCCTGCCTCATATGCCTTTTGCACACCATCCCATCGATAGGGAAAATTCAAAATATTGACTCCCAGCAGCACCCCGTCAAAATCTCCCCGAGACAGAACCTGGCCCACCCCTTCCGCATCCAGATGTGTCGAAACGACAATGTGTTCGATCATCCCTTCCTCCTGGCACTGCCGCAGAGCTTCGTATTGACCGCCTTTTTTCATAGCCAACTCGTAATGCTCCAGCGTCCGAATGCACCAGACATGATAAAAATCAATTTTATCCACCTTTAAACGTTTCAGTGATTTCTCCACTGCCCCTCGGGCCTGGGCCGCGGTCGGCAAAGCCGTGGGCATACCTTTGGTGGAAATAAAAAATCTGTCCCGTTCCTTCCGCAACTGCTTCAGGGCCGATCCGAATATATCTTCACTCTGATCATAGCAGTAATCGGGCGCGGTATCAAAATAGTTTATACCCTTATCAAAGGCATGCAGGACCAGTTCCGCGTTTTTTTCCTGGGGCTGATCCGTATCGAACCGCATCCCGCCAAATCCGACCGCCGATACTTTCTTTCCCGTCTTGCCGTATTGTTTGTATATCATTGTGCTCGTCTCTCTCTCATCTGAATAATTGAAATCCATCGGATGTAACTGTATATTATTCTGTGCGCAGGCATATAAAATATACACACCACTAAATTTTGCAAGCTTATTCTCTTGTCGAAATTTAATCAAAGCAAATTACTTGTCTTTAACTTTCACAGTTTTACCGTATGATCGACTACTGCAATTTTGTCTTATCCTCATTGCTTCAGAATCTTTTTTTCTTTATGGCTTTTACTCTGTGCGTTACAATATCGCCGGTATGAAAATTGTAACCAAACATCTTACTATGTTGCCGGAGTACTTTCGCCTGGCGGTGAGACGGGAAGCCGAATACAAGGTCGGTTTTTATACCTTTATCGTCAACCAGACTATTACAGTCGGAATCTGGCTGCTTTTCTGGAGGGTGTTATTTAGTCGCATTGGTGAGTTGGGCTCCTGGGATTTTCCTCGCATGGTTTTACTGACCGGTTTTGTGGCCATCAGCTTTGGTATATGGTTCACCTTCAGTACGATCTGGCGTCTGCCGCGGCTGATTGTCACCGGCGAATTGAATATCCATTTAATCAAACCGGTGCACCCTTTTCTTCATGTAATACTCGGACGGCTCAATCTCCGTTCCCTGCCGCGAATCGGCATCGGCCTGACTATTCTCATCACCGGTTTGCATTATTACGATATTTCTTATTCCTGGCCATCGTTAATTTTGGCGGGATTGACCAGCTTGCTGAGCTTTTTAGCGGTATTTCTACCGTTCGCCATGGTTTGTATGCTGGCGTTCTGGGTCGGACGAGCCGAGTTTGCCCGCGATTTGTTCATCGAAATATTCATCTTTCAAAATTACCCCCTCAGTGAATTCCCCCTGGGGTTTATCGTGTTTTTTACCTTTATGATTCCCATGATTTTTATCGGGACCGTCCCGGTACAGGTACTGACTGTCTGGAGTATAGGCCTGTCCTTAGCCGTCCTGCTCCTGCTGATTCTAATCGTGATTTTACAACTGCGGTTATTCAACTATGTATGGAAACGAGGATTACGCCGTTATGAAAGTTTTGGCGGGTAAATATTTTATCGTCTTTTTAACCCAGATTAAAAATCTGGCTGAATACAAGGTGAATATCACTCTCAAGTTGATTCGGCCGTTGATTATGACCCTGGCGGTAGGCTCGCTGTGGTGGGTGCTCTTCGAAGTGACCGGCCGAGAGACCATTGGCAAATTTTCCCGATTATCCTTTGTCATCTATTTATTGACCATCCGTTTTATCGCCATCTTCAGCCCCGGCGGAACCTCCATTACCAACATCAATGAGGAAATCCGCACCGGCAATATAACCATGCGCCTGGTTCGGCCCATCCATTACCTGCTCTGGCTGTTTTGTCGGAATCTACCCATCCCGTTGGTTTGCGGAGTGACGGGCGTGTTTTTTGTGACAATTTTATCTATCGGGCTGGGTGGCCCGGTACCGCGCGGTTGGCTGGGGTGCTGTTTTGTCTTTTCCGTGCTGGGTACGATCTTGATCCAATACGCGATTTATCAGGGAATCGGCATCTTAAGTTTCTGGATTTACGAAGTTTTTCCCCTGGAGCGATTTTACGTCACGGTAAATCGAATTCTATCGGGAGAATTGATCCCCTTGACTTTATTCGGAGCCACTGCCCAGGAAATCCTGCAGTATCTGCCCTTTGCCTGTTTGGCCTTTATTCCCGGCGGAATTTTTACCGGCATCTTTACCGCCGAGCAGGCGGCTCTTCTGGTGACTCGACAATTCGGGTGGGCTGCCGTACTTTGGATTGCGGTTATCTTTCTATACCGAAAAGGATTGCGTAAATATGAAGCACAGGGAGGCTGAAAAATCGAACCGATAATTGATATGCAACATGTCTGCAAATCGTTTTCCGTACCCCAAAAAGGACAACGGGGTTGGAAAAGTTTGTTTTATCGGCGGAACCGGCATATTGAGGTACTTTCCAATATCAGTTTTAACGTCAATCAGGGGGAATTCGTCGGGTATATCGGGCCCAATGGCGCCGGTAAAAGTACGACCATCAAACTGTTAACCGGGATTTTGTACCCTTCCCAAGGCTCTATCAGCGTTTTGGGATTTGAGCCGCACCGGGACCGGTACAAATATACCTATCGAATCGGGGCGGTTTTCGGCCAGAGGAGTCTGCTCGAGTATGACATCCCGGTAATGGATTCCTTTGTGCTCTATAAGTCAATCTATGAACTGGAAAAACAGAAATTTAAAAAACGTTTACATTTGTTTTCCGAACTGCTGGACCTGAAAGAACTGCTGCATATCCCGGTTCGTAAACTCTCCCTGGGCCAAAGAATGCGCTGTGAAATCGCCGCCTCGCTGTTACACGAACCGCAGGTGGTATTTCTCGATGAACCGACCATCGGACTGGACGCCCTGGCCAAGCAGGAAATCCGGCTTTTTCTCAAAAAAATCAATAAAAATGAAAAAGTCACCATTATCCTGACCACACACGACATGGACGATATCGAAGAGCTTTGCGAACGGATTATTTTCATCAACGAAGGTTCCATTATTTTCGATGGCCCTCAGGAAAGACTAAAAAGCCGGTATGCTACCCACAAAGAAGTGGAAATTGTTTATGAAAAATCAGTTACCGTACCTCCTGAGTTCGAGCATCTGGTAAAAAAAATAGATGCCCATACTTATACCTTCAAGGTTACCTACTTTGACGCGGTCGAAATAATCCCTTCCCTGCTCCGCCTGGGCCCAGCCAAGGACGTTTCCATTCATGAACAGCGACTGGAAGACATCGTCAAGATTATTTATCGAGATGCCGCTGGTTCTGCCAACGGTAAATAACATCACCGTCAATCACAATATTCGCCGGAAAACTAAATGAGACAAATACTTGTCGGGAAAGACTTTGAGCTTAAATATTTCACGCTGGTAATGACGTTGTTAAAATTTGCACAAATTTACAGTCGCTGCCGGGATTTTTTTGCTTTACAGAAATCAATGGTTTTGCTTATAAGAAATGTATGACCTTTCGCAATATCATTATAATCGATGATGATACCGGCATGGCATCCTTGATGGCGGAACGACTGCAGGAGCATAATTGGCGCGTTAACTGCTTTAATACGGGAACGGAAGCGTTGCAATTTCTTTCTCAAAATCAATCGGAACTCATGTTGCTTGATGATTACCCGCCGGACATGGAATTGACCGAGATTATGGCTCAAAAGGATATTCTGCCTCCTTTTGTCTTTGTGACCGGGCGGGGGGACGAACGTTTAGTCGTAGAAATGATGAAGCTGGGCGCGTGTGATTATCTGGTCAAAGATAAAACTTTTCTGGACTTACTTCCTGCTGTAGTCGAAAAGGCTTTCCTGCAACTGGAACAAAAAAAACGCCTGGAGCAAACGGAACGGGCCCTGCGCAAATCCAAAGAAGAACTGGAAAAAAGAGTCCGGCAGCGAACCTCCGAACTTTCCCGTTCCAACAAACGACTCCAGACGGAAATCGCCGATCGGCACCGTGCCGAACAACAACTGCGCGCTTATCAGATGGAACTTCGCTCTCTGGCATCCCAGCTTACCCTGACCGAACAGAGAGAGCGGCAGCGGTTAGCTGCTGACCTGCACGACACAATTGGCCAAAATCTGGCGTTTATGCAAATGCAGATGGAAACCTTGCGCGAAAAAACCGCGACCATCCGGGAGAAAAAAAAAGGTCAACAGATCACCGACTCCCTGGACGAAATCCATAAATTGATTCAGGAGTCGATTATTAAGACGCATTCGCTGGTATTTGAATTGAGTCCTCCGGTTCTGCATGAATTGGGTTTCGAAGCGGCGGTGGAATGGCTGCTGGAGAAAATTCAGGAAGAACATAATGTCAAATGCCGACTTGAGGCCCAGAACTCCGGTTCCACCCGACTGGATCCTGATGTTCGTATTGTGCTCTTTCGAGCGGTCCGGGAGTTAATGATAAATATCGCTAAACATGCGCGAGCCCATACCGCCAAAGTATCGATATTTGCCAACCACGAACTGATGAGTATTACCGTGGCGGATGATGGCGTGGGGTTTGATCTGAATCAGGTTCGATCTCAGACAAACACATCTACGGGCTTCGGACTTTTTAATATTCGGGAACGGCTGGAACATTTAGGGGGAAATGTGGATATTCTTTCCCAACCGGACCAGGGCACCACAGTCACGATGAAAATTTCTCTGGATCATTGTCGTAGTTAGATTCAACTCCCAAAACTAACCTTTAACTGAAGAAGAATACTATGACTATCAGAATTATCCTGGCCGATGACCATAACGTTATCAGAAGCGGACTGCGAACATTACTGGAGCAACAGTGCAACGCCGAAGTCGTCGCTGAGGCCTCGGACGGCCGAAAAGCGGTACAGTTGACCAAAGAATTGTCCCCGGACATTGTGATCATGGACATTGGCATGGCGGAAATGAATGGGATCGAGGCTACCCGCAAAATCACCTCGGATCAATCTCATGTGAAAGTTTTAGCTCTTTCGATGCATTCCGACAAAAGGTTCGTTTTGACCATGCTCAAAGCCGGAGCGTCTGGTTATCTAATTAAAAATTGTGCTGTCAAGGAATTGAAACACGCTTTGAACGTAATTATGGACAACCATACCTATTTAAGTCCCTCCATTACCGGCCTGGTTCTCGATGAACTGGTGACAAATCAGGAAAACGTCGCCATCTTAAATTCCCCAACTCTGACTGCACGCGAACGGGAAGTATTGCAATTACTCGCCGAAGGAAAATCGACTAAGGAAATTGCTTCTGAACTTAAGGTAAGTATTAGTACCGTGGAGACACACCGACGTCAGATCATGGAAAAACTGGACTTGTTCAGTGTTGCTGAACTGACTAAATACGCCATTCGGGAAGGACTTACTTCTCTGGAATAGCAGCGCTATCGTCCATCTTTTATACTCATTGCAATTTGCTTTCCCGTCAGCGCATAGTTCCTGGATACACTAATCGCGATTGTTTTTTCCCGTTTTTGTATTGTGTATTTACTTACCACAAAAACAATTACGTCGGGCTCTGCCGGGAATCTTCATACCCGATGGGTATAAACTCCTGGAAAATGGGCTTTTTCAAGGCATCATGGATTTGGTTGCCTAAAATCAGGAATACAGCGATTGTGTTATCGGGCCTGTTTTATTAGCCTTAATTATGGAGTCTTATGATTCTTTTATCCTTTCAATGAATTTTGAAGTATTTCGAAAATAGTCATTATCAAGGATTACTCAAGATGAATTCTGCCTTTCGCGATCCGGTTAAACAGGAATTATTTAATAAGATTGACCGTCTGGACATCAATATCATTGAGAAACACCAACTGGAAGTTATTTTAAGAAAGAAGTCTATCTTTTATATCCCGGATTCCCGATATCGAAAAAAGAAATTCATGAATTCCGTCATGGCTCGGACAGTTACAGTCAAACCGGGTACTTCCATGGAATCTGATGACACTGAAATATTATTTCTCCAATTCAATTTTATCCGCCAAAAAATGGCTCGCTTGCATAGTAAGTTATTAAAAGACAAACAGTGTTCCCTGAAAGAAGTACAATCTTTGCTGCAATGGCATAATCAGCAATTGGAAATACGAAGCAAGATTGTTACCGGAAATATGGGATTGGTATTGGCCATGGCCAAACATGTAAACTACTATAACGTTGAATTTCCCGATTTGGTAAGTGAAGGTAGTATGGCATTGCTGCGGGCCACCGAAAAATTCGATTGCGCTCGGGGATTCAAATTCAGCACTTATGCCTGCCGGGCCGTTTTAAAATCTTTCTCCCGCATCTCCAAACAGGGGTCTCGTTACCGAAACCTTTTTCCTGTCCAACTTGATACCAGCCTGGAAAAGGACGACTATCTCGACCGAATCCAGACCCGCATTCTTCAAGACCAATTAGACGAGTTATCCTCGATTATCCGCTTTAACGACGCTCGTTTATCAGGGGTGGAACAGTCCATTGTCCAAATGCGATTTTGCCTTAGAGACAGTTCTGCCGGCCCTATGACTCTTAAGCAAGTGGGAGACAAACTGGGACTATCCAAAGAGCGGGTTCGGCAAATTCAGGCAAGAGCCTTGGCCAAAATCCGCGACGTCGCCCATGAACGCATGTCGGTCTAATCCACTTGTGATTATACTCTTCACGATTGAATTTTCCCGTTTTTGCAGTATGTATACTGCTTACGATTGAATTTTCCCATTTTCGCATTATGTATATACTTTACCAGAAAACAATTACATCTGGCCCTGCCAGGAATTTTCATACCCGATGGGTATATATATTTATCCAGAAAACAAACACATCGGGACCTGCCAGGAATTATAATACCCGATGGGTATAAAACAGTTCATTTCCAGTCATCGCGAGCGCAGCGAAGCGATCTTAACCTTCACACCTCGGATAACCGTCCCCTTTAGTATTGTTTACATCAGCACCATTCCCCATTGGAAAAAAAGTCTGGCCCAAGCTGGTAATTAGAGCCCAAATAAGTTATACTCATCACGAATGAGTTTTCCCGTTTTCGTATTGTGTATTTACTTGCCGGAAAACAATTACATTAGACCCTGCCGGGCAAAATGATACCCAATGGGTGTACCCAACATTAATCTTATAGAGTGGATGAGCTAAAACAAAAGCCGTTGTTGCCTATGGACCAGGAAGAATCCCCCAAAGTATCGGTTATTGAGTTGAACTCCGATTACCGTCACCGTCGCATTAACCTGCGGAATCGAACGGTTTTATTGGGCGTGGCGTTTACCATGGCCTTTTTAACCGTCATCCAGGAACCGATTGGGTGGAGCTGGATAGCGTGGTTTGCTCTGGTACCCTGGGTAATTGCGATATCGGGAGCGAAAAGACAGGGGCGGGTGTTGCTCGTAAGTTATTTGGCCGGCTTGATATATTTTCTCGTCAATCTGCACTGGCTGATCGGGATTACTCCGTTGGGATACGGTGGTTTATGTTTTTATTTGGCTTGGTATTTTGTGGTCGGTGCCTTTGTGGTACGGCATACATATCGAAAGCGGCGTTGGCCTTTCACTTTTGTCCTGCCGATTTTATGGGTCGGTCAGGAATATCTGCGGGCGATCGTTATGATGGGATTTCCCTGGTTTTTCCTGGGCCACAGTTTGCATGAATCCCTACGGTTGATTCAGATCTGCGACGTTTTTGGCGTGTATGGCGTGACGTTTCTGATAGCTATGGTAAACGGACTAATCTGCGATTTGCTCCTGCGACCCCTGAGGAGCGGTCAAAATAAGCAATATCTGATGACTGCTCCGGTGCTGATTTTGCTGACAGGCTGTTTAATGACAGGTTTTCTTTGGTATGGTCACTGGCGGATAAAACAGGGCCGCGAAACCATCACCGCCGGGGAAAAAATCACCCTGGTTCAGGAAGTCATTCCACAATATGTCAAGGAGCAGGGAAAAAGTGACGAAGAGATTTTCTCCCGACATTATCGCTGGAGTGAACAAGCCTTACAGGCCGAAGTAAAACCCCGCTTAATTGTCTGGCCGGAAACCATGGTGCCGGGCATGATTAATGATGAGTTCATCAGCTTGTCGCCACTGACTTTAACTGAAGCTGGCAAGCAAATGCTCAAGGCCTGCCGATCTTATGATCATCGCTTGCGCCAATTAGCCCGGAAAGGAACCGCACTTCTGGTCGGTGCCCCGGCCTTGACGTTGGACGGAATGGGAGAAAGCTCCAATTACAATAGCGCGTTTCTGTATCTGCCGGATGGTAAACGCTTTCCGGAACGTTACGATAAAATGCACCTGGTGCCTTTTGGCGAAGTAGTGCCCTTTAAAAAAAGTTGGCCCTGGCTGTATGATCTGCTGAATCATATGACGCCCTATGATTATGACTACACCCTCGATGCCGGGGAAAAGGCGACCGTTTTTGAATTTACCAGTGAAAACAACCGCACTAACCGCTTTGCCGTAGCGATCTGTTACGAAGATGTCATGCCTCGCGTCGTACGCCGATTAGCGAAAGTGGAAAATGGAGAAAAACGAGTTGATTTCCTCCTGAATATCAGTAACGACGGCTGGTTCGTCCGAGGCGGGAAACAAGGCCAGCCGCTGACTGCCACTTCCGAATTGATCCAGCATCTAGTGATGTGTAAGTTTCGAGCCGTCGAAAATCGAATCGGAATTGCCCGGGCGGTCAATACCGGAATTAGTGCCTTCATTAAACCGGACGGTACCCTTCAACACACCGGATTGGCCGGGAACCTGCCCGCCGCTCCCGATAAACGAGAAACTGTGGCCGGATTCATCACTGATCGGATTTATAACGATTCTCGCACCTCGATATACAGTCGCATTGGGGACATTTTCGCCATTCTCTGCGCCATTCTCAGTGGAATTTTTATCATAGACGGCCTGCGCCTGAGAAAAATGGCTCAATAACCCGAAAAATTAATCACAGAAGTATAAAGTTATACTCATCGCGCGCAAAACTCTACACTGCCGTTACTTAGGCAATACCAGTACCCCACAGATTCAGCCGTACGCAGTGCTAGTGCTCTGTCCAGCGAAAAAATCCTGGTGCTATCCGAGGCGAGCAAAGCTCGCCACTGTCGTTACTTAAGCAATACCAGCCCCCCACAGATTCAGCCGTACGCAGTACTAGTCCTTAAACAAGCGTAGTTTGATATGAAAATTTGCTTTTGGTACTATAAAAATACTCGAAACACCCCTTTCTGTGCAGTACAATGCACTCATCGTTTTAAGTGACAAATTC
>Ga0180435_10001826_pt1 | contig 22004 bp, 23 predicted proteins | sample SS_ome_3_FD_132467 | JGI IMG/M metagenome (GOLD analysis project Ga0180435, IMG submission 132467) | Hypersaline lake sediment archaeal communities from the Salton Sea, California, USA - SS_3_S_1 metaG | ecosystem: Environmental > Aquatic > Non-marine Saline and Alkaline > Hypersaline >...
ACATCCAGGGCGCCACGGAAGATGTAGGGGAAACCCAGCACGTTATTCACCTGGTTGGGGTAGTCGCTGCGACCGGTAGCCATGATGATGTCATCACGCAATTCATGAGCGCGTTCGGGACGAATCTCGGGATCAGGATTGGACAGTGCGAAGATGATGGGATTGGGTGCCATGGCCATCAGCATTTCATCGGTCATCAGGTCAGGACCGGAGACACCAATAAAGACATCCGCGCCGGTGCAGGCATCGAGCAGGCTGCGTTTGTCGGTCTCGATGGCGTACTCGCGTTTCTGGGGATTCAGGTCGTCACGCTCGGAGTGGATGACGCCTTTGCGGTCAACCATGTAGAGGTTCTCGCGTTTCGCACCCATGGCGATTAGCAGGTTCATGGAGGCGATGCCTGCAGCACCTGCGCCCAGACAGACCATTTTTGCGTCTTCGATAGTCTTGTTCTGTAGCTCGAGGGCATTGATCAGGCCTGCTGCAATGATTATGGCGGTGCCGTGCTGATCATCGTGGAAAACAGGGATATGCAGACGATCCTGCAGTTTTTGCTCAATCTCAAAGCAACGGGGAGCCGCAATATCTTCGAGGTTGATGCCGCCAAAGCCACCGGCGATGCGTGCAACGGTAGTGATGAAGTCTTCCGGGTCAGTGGCATCGACCTCGATATCAAAGACATCGATATCGGCGAAGCGCTTGAACAGGACCCCCTTGCCTTCCATGACCGGTTTGCCGGCGAGTGCACCGACATTGCCCAGGCCTAGTACTGCAGTGCCATCGGTAATGACGGCAACCAGGTTGCCCTTGGCAGTATAGCGGTAGGCATTTTCAGGATTGCTGGCAATCTCTCGTACTGGCTCGGCGACACCGGGGGTATAGGCGAGTGAGAGATCACGCTGGGTATTGGTTGGCTTGGTGACGGTGACTTCTATTTTTCCGGGACGGCCCTGTGCGTGATATTCCAGGGCGTCTTTTTTTAGCTGCTCACTCATTGGTCGTGGTACCTGTGTCGTCGAGTGGTGAATCTGTCTGGTTAAGAATACGTAATGTTCTTGGGTGGCGAATTTTAATACGGAGCTGGTCCTTGTGGGTATAAATCCAGCCGCGGGCCTCAATGACCTGATCTTTCATGTTATCCCAGTCGGTTTCAGGAAAATAAAACTTGTCGGCTTCGCTGATGCGTAAGGCGACGTCACCCTCAAGATTGAGCCAGGTGGCGCTGCGGCTATGCCCAACTCTGATAACCCTGCCGCGAACGATATGAAATCCTCGGCTCTCCCGGCTCAGTTCCTTTGAAAGGCTTGGCCCTAGCGTGCCTGTTTTCCATATGCCCCGTTTCTGTTTGCGGGCCGTGTCTTCAGCCGAGTAATAACAGTCGGCATTCCATGCATTAGGTGGCACCGTGATCGCTGCAGCATGTCCTTCCCTGATTAAGGTGGCGCCGATGCTTTTGCCTTCCGGGGTGTAGAGGTGGGCCAGCATTCGGTCATAACGATCGTAACGGTCTTCACCAAAGCGAACGGCTATCTGGCCATCGTGGGCATCGATGATCTGGCGCAGTCTCTGTGCAGCCTGTTCGGCCCCAGCTTGTGCAGGGCGTTTGCCGCGACCTGTCTCAGGGGTGTTGATGCCTACCAGGCGTATCTTGCGGCCATCTTCCAGTCGAATCGTATCGCCATCATATACCCAGGCCACCCTGAAACGGTCGTCAATACGGTCTGTCTCACAGGCAAGGCCCAGTGAGCCATAAACAAGAAGGGCGCTCGTTATGAGCGCCCTTCCTAGCAGTCGAACTGCAGCTGATGGCATCAGTTATTTTTTGTTGCCATAGCGACGGCGGAACTTGTCCACCTGGCCTGCTGTGTCTACAACACGCTGAGTGCCGGTATAGAAAGGATGGCACGCTGAGCAGACGTCAACATTCAGTTCTTCCTTGCCGTAAGTAGACTGTGTGTCAAAAGAGTTGCCACAGCTGCAGACTACTTTTACAGCATGATAATCAGGGTGAATTCCAGCTTTCATGGAAGCGTCCTCGAAAATTCCAACGCGAAAAAGACGGCAGATAATACGCCCTAAAGCCGGTTACGGCAAGCCTTTATCTGGACTAATGTTGGTTTTGTTGCGGGTGCTGTCCCGCGGGCAAGGTATTGGGGGTCAGGATCAGGGGGTGAGACGTGTAAAACCTGTGTCCTGAACAGAGTCAGAAAAGACCAGAAAACAGTCATAAATTTCGCTGTTGCTGGGATAAAAAAAGCGCATAGTCGCGCCCCAGAAGGCTTTGCGCAGCTTGTCCACAGAACCTGTGGATAAGTTTGTGGATGAAATGTAAAAGAGTCTTAAAAAAAGCCTTTTTTATTGCATTTTTGTTAAAGTGGTTAAATTTTGATCAGCAACGTAAGTTATTGATTTTTATTCTTAATAATACGCAAGGCTAAAAATATCCATTAGAAATTTCTAATTTTGTTGATGCTGAGCAATAATGCACTGTAATTGTGCATAAACAGCCTGATTTCCCCCTTGCGGGATCGAAATAACCATGCTAGGCAGGACCCTATGAAAGAGACTAACGCCACTGTTGGCTTCATAAGCCTGGGTTGCCCCAAGGCCCTGGTGGATTCAGAGCGTATCCTGACCCAGTTGCGCTCAGAGGGTTATGGCCTGACCAATCATTACCAGGATGCAGATCTGGTAGTTGTAAACACCTGCGGTTTTATTGATGCCGCGGTCGAGGAGTCTCTGCAAGCCATTGGAGAGGCCCTGGATGAAAACGGCAAGGTCATTGTCACCGGCTGTCTGGGTGCCCAGTCAGACAAGGTGCTGGACAAGTACCCCAATGTGCTGGGAATTTCTGGCCCCCATGCTTATGAAGAGGTGATGTCCTCGGTGCACGAGAACCTGCCGGCTCCCCATGAACCCTGGAACAGCCTGATTCCGGCCGAGGGGCTAAAGCTTACCCCCAGGCACTATGCCTACCTGAAAATATCCGAGGGCTGTAACCACCGTTGCACCTTCTGCATTATCCCGCACCTGCGTGGTGACCTGGTCTCCCGGCCTATCGGGGAGGTCATGCAGGAGGCGGAAAACCTGGCCAATGCCGGCGTCAAGGAACTGCTGGTCGTATCTCAGGACACCAGTGCCTATGGCCTGGACCTGCGTTACCGCACCGACTTCTGGAACGGGCGACCGCTCAGGACCAATATCCACCAGCTGGCGAAGTCTCTGGGTGAGCTGGGTATCTGGATACGCATGCACTATGTCTACCCCTATCCGCATGTCGATGACCTCATCCCCCTGATGGCCGAAGGCACTATCCTGCCCTACCTGGATATCCCGCTGCAGCATGGGTCTGAGCGCGTGCTCAGGGCCATGAAACGTCCGGCAGCCACTGAGAAGGTTTTGAATCGGATTGCGAACTGGCGAGATGTCTGCCCCAATATCACCCTGCGTAGTACCTTCATTGTCGGCTTCCCGGGTGAGACTCAGGCCGAATTTGATGAACTGCTGGATTTCATCCGTGAAGGCAGGCTCGATCGCGTCGGCTGCTTCATGTATTCACCGGTTGATGGCGCTCCTGCCAATGATCTGCCCGGCGAGGTGCCGGAAGAGGTTAAGGAAGAGCGCTTCGAACAGTTCATGGCCGTGCAGGCCGAGATCAGTGCCGAGCGTCTGTCTGAGAAGGTCGGTCAGACCATGCAGGTCCTGGTCGACGAGGTGGACGACGAGGGCGTTATTGCCCGTGGCCCGGGTGATGCCCCTGAGATTGATGGCATGGTTTATCTGCCCCAGATGGAAGGCGTGCAGCCAGGAGATTTCCTGCAGGTTCAGGTCACCCATGCCGATGAGCATGACCTCTGGGCACAGCCTGCGGAATAGCCAGATTCTGTTCTAGATAATATCGAAACTACGGATGCGGTCCAGCCTTAAGACCCTGCAGGCACCACCAGCTGACTGCGCAATGAGGTACTCACCCTTGCTGCGTGTGCGCAGGTCCGTAGGGTAGAGGGGTTCTATACGCATGATTTCCCCGGCCCCGATATAGCACAGGCGCAACTGCTCACGATGCATGATCATCAGTTCCAGTTCGCTGTACACGGCGCAGGGGATGGGCGTGTATTGCTTATTCATTCTCGCGATGGCTTTCTGCACCGAGCAGTTCGCCATTGGCATCAAAGTGTATCGACAGAAGTATGGGTTGGCAGCAGGCCTCGCAGTCTTCGATAAAGTCCTGGTCAGAAATTGTGCAATCAATCCTTGTGGTAAAGGTCTCGCCACAATAGGGGCATTGCACACCGAGTTCCTGGAGTACGTCAGTCATGGTCCGGGAGAAACCGCTCAGTCATTTCATTAAGGTAACGCCTGCCCTGTTCAGTCGGTGAGAGCAGGTCGCCTTCTATGGATATTAGACCCATATCGGCAAGTTCGCTAACCCGTGTTTCGATATACGAATACTCGAGCCCGGTCCTTTCAGAAAACAGCTGCTGGGAAAAACCGTCGCTCAGCCTGAGGGCATTGAGCATAAATTCAAATGCCCGGTCCGCGGGCTTCACGCTATGCTGCTGGCTGATAGCTGAGCCCTGCACCGCCGCCTGCATGTATTGCTCGGGGTCTCGAATACGCTGGAAGCGTTCGATGCTGCAATCGGCAGGATTGGTCAGCTTGGCATGAGCGCCGGCACCTATGCCCAGGTAATCACCAAACTCCCAGTAATTGAGGTTGTGCTGACACTGACGGCCTCGCTGTGCATAGGCCGAAACCTCATATTGCTCAAAGCCCTGAGCCGCAAGCCTGTCCTGTCCCTGGTTAAACAGCAGGTCAATTGTTTCTTCATCCGGCAGGGCTGGAGGATGCACGTGGAAGTAGGTATTAGGTTCCAGGGTTAACTGATACCAGGACAGGTGAGTGGGTTGATGGGCCAGGGCGGCTTCCAGGTCTGAAAGGCCCTCTGCAATCGATTGTCCCGGCAGGCCAAACATGATGTCGAGATTGATATTATCAAAGCCAGCCTGCCGGGCTGTTTCTATCGCCGTGTGTGCTTCGCTGGCATCATGGATGCGTCCAAGTACCTTCAGTTGCTCATCATTAAAACTCTGTATACCCAGCGACAGTCGATTAATGCCAGTTTCGCGATAGGCATTGAAGCGTCCCTGTTCCACGGTACCGGGGTTGGCCTCCATGGTGATCTCGCAGTTGGCAGTGATGGGTAGTCGGGCGCGTAAGCCGCTGAGCAGGGTGTCCAGGGCCTCGGGTGAGAACAGGCTGGGTGTACCGCCGCCAATGAATATGCTCAGTATCCGCCTTCCCCAGGTGCGAGGCAGATCTGACTCAAGGTCAGCGAGCAGGGCCTGGACATAACGTTGTTCCTGGAGCGTCTCGCCAACGGCGTGAGAATTAAAATCGCAATAAGGACACTTGCGCACACACCAGGGCAGGTGGATGTAAAGACTGAGCGGAATCAACCGGGAAGGAAACTCATCTGGTGCTTGAAGATATTGAGCGCAATTCCGCGATGGCTAATACGGTTTTTCTCTTCAGGCTTAAGCTGGGCCGAACTGCAGTCATGGCTGGGTACAAAAAAAACTGGATCGTAGCCAAAACCATTATCACCCAGGGGTTCGTTAAGAATGCGCCCTTCCCAGACGCCCTGGGCAATAACAGGTGTAGGGTCGTCGGCATGACGCAGGTAGACAATCAGGCAGATGAATCGTGCGGTACGTTCTGCGTCGGGCAGTCCTTCCAGGGCACGCAGGAGTTTGCGGTTGTTATCCTCGCTGCTAGAGCCGGCGCCGGCATAGCGCGCGGAGTAAATGCCAGGGGCGCCATTGAGGGCATCAACTTCCAGCCCTGAGTCATCGGCAATGGCAGGCTGACCGGTGTGGGCAGCCGCGTTGCGTGCCTTGATAATGGCGTTCTCTACAAAACTCAGGCCGGTCTCTGCTACGTTAGGCACGCCAAAGTCTGACTGGGGCCTGAGTACAAGCTGATCGTCCTGCAGGATCGCGGCAAATTCATTAACCTTTGCAGGATTACCTGTTGCGAGGACGATACGTTTCATAACTCGAGCGCTGCCTTTTGTGCCGTAATGAGGTTAGATATTCCAGACTGGGCAAGGTCCAGCATGGCGTCTAGTTCATCGCGTCGAAAGGCATGACCTTCAGCCGTACCCTGAACCTCGATGAAATGACCGGCGTCGTTCATAACGACATTCATGTCCGTTTCTGCGGTTGAGTCTTCGGCATAATCCAGGTCAAGTACGGGAGTGCCTTCATAAATACCGACAGAGACGGAAGCCACCATGCCGTAGAGAGGATTTTTCTTGATCAGGCCCTTGTCGAGTAAATGAGACATTGCCTCATGCAGGGCAACGAATCCGCCAGTGATAGAAGCAGTGCGTGTACCGCCATCTGCCTGGATGACATCGCAGTCGATCATGATCTGTCTTTCCCCCAGGGCCTTGAGATCGATAGCCGCGCGTAGTGAGCGTCCGATGAGTCGCTGGATTTCCATGGTACGGCCACCCTGTTTGCCGCGGGCAGCTTCACGGCCCATGCGAGTACCGGTTGAGCGGGGCAACATGCCGTACTCCGCGGTGACCCAGCCTTCACCCTTGCCCTTGAGCCAGGGCGGAATGCGTTCCTCGATACTCGCAGTACACAGAACGCGGGTGTCACCGAACTCAACAAGCACAGAGCCTTCTGCATGTTTGGTGTACTGACGGGTAAAACGGATATCACGTAACTGATCGGGCTGGCGACCGCTGGGGCGCATGCTGAACTCCTGATGGGTTGATAATACAGATGGTTCAATTATACGCACTTAATGATGGGCGTAGATGCTTCAGTCAAAATTTATAAATTAGGTGTTTCCAAGGTTTACGCAGGGTTAGAATGGGCAGATCAATTACGGGGGATTCAAATGTTACGCAGCATGACGGCGTTCGCGCGCCAGGAAAAAAGTACCAATGACGGTGATCTGGTATGTGAGATCCGCTCAGTCAATCATCGCTACCTGGAAGCCAGCCTGCGACTCCCCGAGGAATTTCGTGCCCTGGAGGCCGGCCTGCGTGAACGCCTGCAGAAACGCCTGGGTCGCGGAAAAATTGAATGCCATTTGCGATTCAGGCCCTCCGCAAGCAAGGCGACTGAGGTGCTGGTCAACGAGGACTATACGAAGGCCCTGCTCAAGGCCTGCACCGAGGTGGAAGACTGGATGCATAATCCAGCACGCCTTTCGGTGATGGAGGTCATGCGCTGGCCCGGTGTGATCATGGAAGATGAAACAGATATGGGGCCCCTGCATAAAGAGGCGCTGTCACTGGTGGAAGCCACTATTGATGACCTGGTGGTCTCACGTACTTCTGAAGGCGAGCGTACACAATCCATGCTGGAACAGCGCTGCGAGGCGATTAGTGAAATTGTTGCCCAGGTACGCGTACTACGCCCGCAGTTAATGACCGCGTTGCGTGACAAGATGAAGCAGCGTATCGATGAACTCGATATCGAGGCAGACCCACAGCGTCTTGAGCAGGAACTGGCCATGATTGCCCAGAAGCTGGATGTTGATGAAGAGCTGGATCGCCTCGATAGTCACCTGGAAGAAATGAAAAGTGTTTTCAAGCGCAAGGAGCCTGTTGGCCGCCGCCTCGATTTCTTGATGCAGGAGTTTAATCGCGAAGCCAACACCCTGGGTTCCAAGTCACATGATAGTGAAACTACCCGCCTGGCTGTCGAGCTCAAGGTTCTGATCGAACAGATGCGTGAGCAGGTTCAGAATATCGAGTAAGTAGTAACAGTAAAAAAAATACTAAAAATAATGATCGGACGTTAACGGGTTCATGCGTCAAAATATTTTTCTTGTCTTTGTTGCTATTCTCAGTGCGCTGGTAGCGATACTGTTGTATCTGATCGATACAGACTCTAGCTCTATGTTTCAGGAATCCAGAGCGACGATTGTTGATCAACAGGAAAAGCGTCAGGCAGCATCTGAGATGATGCGGGCCGCAAGAGAACGCTCTCTGATCATGTTTTCTATTTATCACGAGCCAGATGTGTTTGTGCGTCTGGAGATTGCAGAAGCGCTCAACAAAGAAGCCACACGGTTTGCTAAAAATCATGACCTGTTAAAACAGAGTCGTCTGACAGATGCCCAGCGAACCCTTTTCGAAGAAGTAGTTCAGATTGTTATTGTGATTTCCCCAGTGGTGAGGGAAGCAGAATCACTTTTTCTCGAAGAAAGAGATGAGGAAGCAACGGCATTGATGATAGAAGAAGTGCTTCCCAATCAGAACCGAATCATGAATAAGCTGGATGCCATGCTTGGCCTGATGGATGTTGAGGTTCAGGAGCAGTTATCTGCGCTGGAACAGTTACAGAATTCCACCTATCTGCATATACGCCAGTTAATTATTCTTTTTATCCTCGTGCTTCTTACTTCAATTGCCATCTATCAACTGAGGGCAAGGATAAGAGAGCGTGTACTCAAGCGTGAAGTTGACAGACGCACAGGCGAGTTAATGCGCACACGTTCTCGCCTAAAAAGGCTGGGTGAAATAGATTCGCTGACTGAGCTTGCGAATCGTCATCTATATGCGCAGGCCCTGGAAGAAGATATACATTTGATGAAACGAGCAGATGGTTGTATGTCGCTTGTATTAATCAACATAGATCACTTTAAGGCCTTTAATGATCATTATGGACATGAGGTGGGGGATATCGCTATTAAAGGTGTTGCCCAGGTGGTAAGGGATATTGTCACAAGAAAGACAGACCTTGCAGCCAGATTCAGTGGTGAGGAATTTGTTCTTCTATTGCCGCTGACAGATGCCGAAGGGGCAAGACGTCTGGGTGAAAAAATCAGGCAGGAAGTTGAAGACCTTTCGATCAAGCACGAGTTTTCCATAACCGCTGATGTGCTCACTGTCAGCGTGGGTGCAGTCTGTCTTCAGGCTGTTGACCTGAACAAGGCAGATCTGATCAGGCTGGCCGGTGTGGCAATGCACCGCGCCAAAAACAGAGGCCGTAACCAGGTCTATATTTACACTGAAGATATCGGTGACAGTCCTTAAAAAGATTTATCTCTTTTGAGCGCGCATCCAGGCTTGTTGAGCAACATTTTTTGCCAGGTTGATTTATGGCGATAATGCCCTGTTCAATGATCCTGCTCTGGATCGAAAATTGCATAACGATTCTTGCCCAGTTGCTTGGCCTGGTACATGGCATGATCTGCCTGGCGCAACAGGTGGTCCGCATCAATATCTTTTTCCTGCGGATAGAAAGTCAGGCCAATGCTTGCTGAAACCCGCATGGACTGTGCCTTATTTTCTACTTCAATGTTGGTGGCAGACAGGAGGCGGGATACAAGGGGCAGAGCAGATTCCGTGTCTTGCAGATCAATCATAACGGCGACAAATTCATCGCCACCTAATCTTGATATGGTATCACCTTCCCTGAGGGCATCTCGCATACGTTTTGAGACTGTTATTAATAGGTCGTCACCCGCATTGTGACCGAGAGTGTCATTAACCTCCTTGAATCCATCCAGATCGATATAGCAAATGGCAATTGCCATTTTTCGCCTGTCAGCCTGGGTAATGGCCTGGTTAATTCGGTCGGAGAGGAGGGAGCGGTTAGGCAGATCAGTGAGGGCGTCGTAATAGGCGATATGCTCAAGATGGGCTTCCTGGTTCTTGCGTTTTGTAATGTCCCGATAAATCCAGATATGTCCCGCCATGTTGTCATCAAGATGCACGGGAATGTAATGTCTTTCCAGTATCCGACCATCAGCCATATGAATTACTTCATCAAAAACAGGCTGAGTCTGGGTCAGGATGTCTTCTACCCTTTGAACAAAGGCATCTGGGTTGGCAAAAATCGTCTTTAACTGAGTAGCGGAATCTCTGCAATTGGAGCCTATGAGTGCTTCTGGTTTTACGGGAATACTGAAGATGTCGCAAAAATCCTGATTAGTGAGCACGACATTCCTTTCACCATCCTCCACCAAAACACCACCAGGAAAACGTTCGATCAGGATGCGTAGTCGGCTTTCGCTTTCCCGAAGAGATAGTTCGGCTAGTTTTCTTGCTGTGATTTCCAGGTGTGTTCCAGCCATCCAGAGGGGTTGGCCGTCCTCGGTTCTTATAGTGATGCGTCCGCGGTCCAGTACCCATACCCAGTGACCGTCTTTGTGTCTCATACGAAGCTCAGCAACGTAATCACTGGTTTCACCATTAAAGTGTTTTTGTAATGCGACCTCAGATACTGGGAGATCATCAGGATGGACAAGATCTAGCCAGCTCTGCAGATTGACTGGTGCAAGTTCTTCAAGTGTATAGCCACAGATTTCAGCCCAGCGTTCATTGAAGATGGTTTCATTGGTCTGCACATTCCATTCCCAGGTGCCGACACCAGTGCCCCATATGATATTAGTAAGGCGCTGACGTTCCTCGGCCAGGGCTGTGCCGCTGGCTTCTAGTTCTCGGTTTCGATAAGCGAGCGTGATCAGCAGTGCTGCAATGATTAGTAAGAGTATGCCGGCGATGATCAGGCTGGTTCGGTACTCTTCCCAGACATCTGTTAGTGATATTTCACTGAAGTGAGTATAGGGAGGCAGGCCCAGCTGGCGGGTTATGTGCTCAACTGGAAAGTAATCGGCGGGTAACGAAAATCCAGCAATGCCGTTTTTCGCTGGACTGGACTGGTACTGTCCGTACTGAAAGAGCGCTGCAGAAATCTGCCTGAGCGTAGTCTCCCGAACATGTGGAAGGGCGACAAATGGCCACTCGGGGTATAGCCTGGTTGATACTACATATGGAAAGGCCACGAGGTTCTGCTGGTTAATAATCTTTAGTGTTCCCGGGTCAAGTGTGTCGGCACTATGCATGGATTCAATAACACCCGTGCGTATGAAGCCCGCATCAGCATCACCAGAAAGCACTTTCCTGACAATTTCATCCTCGGTAGCAACATTCTCTACCTGTAAGTCGTCCGGGAAACTAATGCCAGCCTGTGCTAGCTCATAGACCTGGGAAACCTGGCTGCCTAGTAACTGGTTGTTAAGGGTCACCAGGCGCCGCTGCCGCAGGTCTTTAATTGATTTGATGCCAGAGTCTGCGTGGGTGATTATTACGCCGCCCAGGCTGCTGGAGGTGACATTTTTATATTCACTGATTAGTGTGGCAATCGCGCCGGTGAAGCTGCTCTGGCTTCTTAATTTAAGATAATGACTTGGGTCAGTCAGGATCAGATCCAGTTCATTGCGTTGCAGGGCTATCTCGAGTTCATCATGGTTAAGAATATGCAGCTTGATCTGTGTATCAACCAGCGCTTTGCTGAGATAGTCAGAAAGCGGTCTGAAGCGCTCTTCGACCAGAGGCTTGGGTTGGGTAGCGAGTACGCCAAGATCAAGGCTGCTGGAAGCCTGCGCTGACAGACTTATCAGCAGTATGGCTGCTGTCACCAGAAGGGTCAGTCTTTTGCTGAAGCCTGGTTTAGGCATCGGGCAGGAATTCGTCTGTAAACAAAGATTTAAGATCATCCTGTTTTTTGATTAGCCGTTTTTCGGACATGAGCTGATAAAGTTGCATGGCAGCATTGTCAAACCTGGATTTGTCTGCGAGATAATTACGATTACCACTGATGCTTGGCAGGAATACACCTGCCAGTGATTTTCTGACAACCTCTACGTCTACCTGCTGGTGTGCAGCTATCCGGTAAAGTGCATCACCGCGATTTACGCGCATGTATTTCAGTCCTCTGAAATGAGCGGATACTAGCTTTCGAATAACAGAGGCATTTTGCCGGATCTGATCCTGATGCACAGCCAGGACATCAAATATGGTATCCGGTATTTCCCGGCTATCAAACAGCCGTTGTCCCCCTTTACTCATCAGGATAGATGCCGTCGGCTCATAGGTGACAGCAGCATCAATCTCACCTGCATTCCACGCTGCCGCCTGTGCGTCAGGAGGAATATCAAGCACGGTTACGTCGGTTTGTTTGAGTCCAGCAATATCAAGAACCTTTGAAAGGACCAGGGTGCCGAGTGCGGAGTTCTCCGCGGCGATACGTTTGCCATAAAGGTCGGCCAGGCTCTGGATTTCTGGTGTTGCTACGAGGATGTCGGCACCGGCCGAAACATCGAGTATGGCAACCACGGTCAGTGGTATACCGAGAGAGCGGGCAACCAGAACTTCATCGAGTGTCAGTGCGGCAGCATCGATCTTGCCGGCCTGTAGTGCCGCCAGGGAGTCGCCGGCATTGCTGCCCTTGTGCAGACGGATTTTATTACCAAGCCAGTCAAACTCGTCGGCCAGCAGGAGCGGCTCATAACCAATCCACGGGTGTATGCCGACCCTGAGCGGGCCTTGTTGTTTTGAGCAGCCCCCCAGAACAAACGGGAGCAGGACAAAGGTTGCTATCTGGCTCAGAAAAACACGTCGTTTCATGCGTGGTTGCCTTATATCTTTGTTATCGACAGAAGATAGCAAATCAGATTAGTAAATAATATGCGCCAACTTTGGGGTGAATATTCGCCATTTGTTTATCTATCCCCGCCAAAGCATGTTGCATAGATAAATTTTGCCGACTCTACCTGTCTAACCCCCTAAGCAAACAAGCATAAGGGGAAAGGGATGATCGTTGCTGGAATTATTTTCTGGCTGGCTGTTTTCGCTGCTATTGTTGAACCTGTTGTTGGCCTTGGCCTTTTACTGGTCTCCCTGATTTTTGCGGCTATACAGCTTGTAGTTCAGCGGACAGGCGACCATGTCGGATTGAAGGTTTCATCGGCCGAAAAGTAGGCAAATATCCTGCGGTTCAGGCTTGCATAGCTACTCTTGAAAAACACCTGGAAGACTCTATATCAGTACCGGAAATTATTATCTGGAGGTATTGATATGGCTATCAAACGTTACGAACCCTGGAGCCTGATGAACCAGCTGCAGCGTGAAATGAGCAACATGATGCGCTATCCGGATGCCCACAATTCAGAGTCAGTAAGCGACTGGGCGCCTGCGGTTGATATCAAGGAAGAAGAGGATGCCTATGTGCTGCATGCCGACATTCCTGGCGTGGAGCCGAAAGACATCCAGATCGATATGGAAGATGGCGTGCTCAGTATTCGCGGTGAACGCAAGATTGATCATGAAGAGGAAGGTGAGAACTATAAGCGTGTAGAACGCGTGCGTGGTACCTTCTATCGTCGTTTTTCTCTGCCTGATACGGCAGATGCTGAGAATATCTCTGCAAAAAGCAGTCATGGTGTTCTTGAGGTCACTATACCCAAGCAGGCCAAGGTTTCTCGTCGTATAACCGTTGAAGGTTAACGGCGTTAAAGGGCGGCAGTCCTGTACCCCTCTCCCCGCACGGGGCTGCCGTTTCCATTTCAATGAATGTTAGTCTGTTTCTTAATTGAGTAATGAGATGAGTCTGGAACTCAGGAATTAATGGAATACAAGGATTACTACAAGACCCTGGGCGTAGAACGCTCTGCATCCGAGGATGAGATCAAGAAGGCCTATCGTCGCCTTGCGCGTAAATACCATCCCGATGTCAGCAAGGAGAAGGATGCTGAGGCTCGATTTAAGGAAGTTACCGAGGCCTATGAGGTTCTGAAGGACAAGGACAAGCGTGCCTCCTATGATCAGCTGGGCAGCAACTGGCAGCAGGGGCAGGATTTTCGTCCACCTCCTGGCTGGGAAAATATGGGGGGCGGCTTTAGCGGCGGATTTCGTGGTGCAGGGCCGGGTGCTGGCGGTGCGGGGTTTAGTGATTTTTTTGAAAGTATTTTTGGTGGGGCCGGTGCTGGCTTTAGCGGACGTGGTGCGGGTGCGAGTTATGCACGGCCGCGCAAGGGTGCTGATGCCACGGGCAAGATTGATGTCACGCTGGAAGAGGCCCATAAGGGCAGTAGCCGTACGATTTCTCTTTCCAGCGGCAAGCAGGTCAAGGTGCGTATCCCTGCAGGTGTGAATGAGGGCCAGAAGATACGCCTGGCCGGGCAGGGCGCCTCTGGCGCGAATGGTGGTCCGAATGGTGACCTCTTCCTGGAGATTCATATCCTTCCCCATAAACGCTTCAGGCTGGATGGCCAGTCGGTCTATCTTGATTTACCTGTTGCCCCCTGGGAAGCGGCCTTTGGTGCAAAGATTAAGGTGCCAACCCTCGACGGTGATATCGAGGTTTCCATCCCGAAAGGGAGCCAGTCTGGTCGCAAGCTGCGTTTGAAAGGACGCGGCGTTCATGGCAAGGGAGATTTCTTTGTTGTAGTTCAGATCCACCTGCCTCCGGCTGAAGACTCTGTTGCTGTAACGCGCGCCTATGAAGAGATGCAGGAGAGTGGCTTTAACCCGCGGGCCAACTGGTAAAGCTCGGAACTTTTTCTAATGTACGGCATCTTTCTATTGCTAAGAATCGATAATGGAGTTTTTCGTGAACCTGTCTAAACGTCCTGTCTATTTTCTATATCTGTTTTTTGCTCTGTTAATCATTTCACCCGCGCAGGCTGCCTTCCCGTCCATGTGGGGTGATGAGCCCATGCCCAGTCTGGCCCCAATGTTGGATGAGGCCATGCCTACCGTTGTTAACATTGCTACCGAGGGGCTCGTGGTTCAGAAAAGTCCCCTGTTCGATGACCCCTTCTTCAAGCGTTTCTTTAATATTCCCGAGCAACAGCGTGAACAAAAGACCCAGGGCCTGGGTTCAGGTGTCATCGTTGATGCGAAAAAAGGTTATATCGTTACCAATAATCACGTCATCGAAAATGCAGAAGTGATTCATGTCACCCTGCATGATGGCCGCAAAGTCACTGCTGAACTGGTTGGCGCTGACCCCGATACTGATATAGCCGTGATAAAGGTCGAGGCCGATAATCTTGAAGCTCTGCCCTTTGCAGACTCTTCAAAACTGAATGTCGGTGATTTTGTTGTTGCTATAGGTAACCCTTATGGCCTACGCCAGACGGTGACTTCGGGCATCGTGAGCGGACTGGGGCGGAGCGGACTGGGTATCGAGTCTTACGAGGATTTTATCCAGACCGATGCATCGATTAACCCAGGCAATTCGGGTGGCGCACTGGTCAATCTGCGCGGTGAACTGATTGGTATTAACACCGCAATCATCGGCCCGAGTGGCGGCAATATCGGCATCGGATTCGCGATTCCCTCCAATATGGCCCAAAGCGTCATGACCCAGCTGATTGAGCATGGCAAGGTGAAGCGTGGTCGACTGGGCGTAGTGGCTCAGGATCTGACCCCGGAGCTTGCAGCTGCCTTTAATATCGACCAGAACTCGGGTGCCGTCATTGCCCAGGTTGACGAGGGTACGCCAGCCGAGAAGGTGGGCCTGAAGGCCGGGGATGTGGTCACTGCTGTTAACGATCGGAAAATTCGAAACTCCTCGGACATGCGTAATGTGATTGGCATGCTACCGGTCGGTTCACGTGTAGAACTGGATATACGCCGTAACGGAAAGACCCGAGAAGTTGTCGCGGAAATCAAGGAACCTGTTCTCAGCGTTATTAAAGGTGAAGAACTAAGTGCCTATCTTGCCGGCCTGGAATTTTCGGATCATGAATCTGGCGGCATTGTGATCAGCAAGGCTGACCCACGCGGACCGGGTGGTCGTAATGGTCTCAAGCAGGGTGATATCGTACTTTCGGTTAACCGTGTTGAGGTCAGAAGAGTGAGTGATCTGGAGTCAGCCGTGAAAAAGAATTCACGCGGTGTGTTGCTGAATATTCAGCGGGGTAATACGGCCTACTTCCTGGTATTGAAATAAACTAAAGCAAGGATTACAAGCAAGCCCCGTATCCTGGTTCAGGTGCGGGGCTTGTTTTGTTCTGATAGCCGGTAAATGACCCAGGCATAGACAAGCAGGTTGAAGATAATAACGACTGTCCCCATGCCAATCTGGATTTCACGACTAAGAAAGTCCGGGTAAATAATGGGAAGGATGTAGTGCTCGACGAAGCCGCCTTCATATCCGGCTTCTCCCGCGGCCTTTCTGAGTTGTTGCTCCATAGGGGTTAAGGGGCAAATCCAGCCCTGGTATTCGATGAGTGCTCCCCATGCTGCGGCAGGTATATGGAGCAGGGCTATCCAGTGCAAACGTGCGACCAGCAAGCCACCAAGAAGTACAAAGATAATAAACAGCAGGTGCAGTATGACCAGCAGGTCTGCTGCAATGGAAGTTAACACGGAGCCTCTATTCTGAAACGTTCTGGTGTTTCATGATTTCCTCACGCAATGTTGCGGCAGGCATCTCCACGCTTTCACCTCCGGGTGCAGGAAAGACCGAGATCATGAGACCGGCATCGGCAAGGTCGGTGAGCCATTCATTGACAAAGGAGTCGGTAGGAATAGGCTCAGGCCTGTAGTCAGCCCAGTCCTCGATAGCACATTGTTGCGCATAATAATCAGAGGGCCAGACACTAAAGCAGGAATTGCCGTCAGTGGTTTCTGAGACGGCTATGCCGCCATCGTCACTCAGGCTCCAGACCAGGGGGGATTCTGCGATGTGGTCGAGAAAGAACTGATAACGTTTTGTGCCGGGTTGAGAGAACAGGTCAGTCATAAAAGCACTCCACTGAATACATCAGGCTGTTTTTCCTTCGGGTTCTGTGTGTTCAGACATGGGTGCGAGAACTACGCGGTTTCTTCCCGTGCGCTTAGCCTCATACATGGCCTTGTCAGAGCGACGCTTTATGTCATCGAGCCCAGTATCACTATTGTCTATCATGGCTACGCCTATGCTCGCGGTGACCTGCAGCACATTTTCCTTATCGTCACATTCCAGCAACTCAACAGACTGGCGTATCTTTTCGGCAATCTGCTGACCGCCCATCAGGTCCGTCTTCGGCAGGATGACAGCGAATTCTTCACCGCCTATGCGGGCGGTAACATCACTTTTTCTTAGCGCGTTCTTTATGGCGTTTGCGACCTTGATCAGGACACGGTCGCCGGCGTCATGACCAAATTCATCATTGATGCTTTTGAAGTGATCGATATCTATAAACAGCATTGATAGCGGGACCTGATCGCGAAGGGCAAGCTGGAAGATCTGTTCACCCACGGTGTAATACATTCGCGTATTAAAAATCCCGGTGAGGGGATCTCTGCCAGCCATTGTGTGTAGTTCGGCATTCTTGCGAATCAGTGCTTCGGCATACTCGGTAGATTTCTGAGTAAAGACATAACTGAGCAGGCTAAAAATAATAAGGCCGAAAACGACACTGGTAATGGCCGTTGAAGACATCAGTTCCGGATAGAGCAGGGTAATAAATACAACCGCAAATGCCGAGGCCAGACTCATCCAGGCACCTATGGCGGTACCACCCAGAGTATAGCCCGCAAATACCAGGAGAAAGAACCAGATAGCGCGAAACTCATCTTCAGGGACATTGACGAATGCAGAGATAAAGGTCAGAAAAGATGCCAGCAGGAAAAAATACATAATGATATTTAAACTGGTTTTGGATCGGCGCAGCATCAGCATCAGGAAAAGCGTGATCATGGCGTAGAGGTAATTGACCTTGGCGTGATCACTATCGATGGGATTAATGCCGAGGTCATGCATGGCGCCAAATAGCGTCGCAAAGACGGCTGCAACCAGCATCATGATATTGAATAGCCTGAACCGGAAGGCCAGATACTCTTCTTTTTCGGCATCAAAGGAGAATCCACTCTCCAGGATGCGGTTATGAATTTTCATGCTTTTTGTTAGTAGTTATCAGATATCCCCGTAACAAAACTATATCCCATAGAGGCCGGGGGTTCACTAGAGAAACCACAAAGGATGACAGGTGGTCAAGGAAAGGGGATGAAGTGCGTCTGGGCGTTAACCTGGAGTGTTCTTTTCTACCCAGCGTTCACTGCCATCGTCCAGGGTCTCTTTTTTCCAGAAAGGTGCGTTGTGCTTGAGTTCTTCCATCAGGAAGCGGTTGGCATCAAAGGCAGCCTTGCGGTGGGCTGACCATACGGCAGTAATGACGATGGTATCTGCAGGAAGGATTTTGCCAACACGGTGAATGATCAGGGCCTCATCGATGCCAAAGTCCTGTTTTGCCTGATGGATGATGGCCTCAAGCTGCTTCTCCGTCATACCGGGGTAATGCTGCAGGGTCATGGCCTGCACATCATCGCCCTCGTTGAAGTCGCGCATGGTGCCCATGAAGATATCGGTCGCACCGAAACTACCAGGCCGCAGCCCCAGCACTTTTTCGCAGCCCTGCAGTTCCTGCCAGGGATCAAAAGGCGCCTCGTGCAGGTAAACAGGCATCTTAACCGCCGGTCACAGGAGGGAAGAACGCCACCTCGTCTCCGTCACTGACAACCTGGTCAGCTTCGGCATATTCCTGGTTCACGGCCATCAGGATATTTCCGGGCATCGGCTGGTCTCCGGTAGCCTGTTTCCATACCTCGCTAACGGTGCCGGCAGCAGTGGCAGGCAACTGATCTTCCTGGCGACCCAGGGTATCTCCCAGGCTGGCAAAGTATCTGACGGTAATAGACATCTTCTGTTAAGCTCGCTCGAAATCAGACCCGAATAATATCATGAACAGGAAATCGTCATGAGCGAACTCACCCATTTCAACCAGCGTGGCGAAGTCCATATGGTCGATGTCGGCAGCAAGGACATTACCCATAGAACAGCCGTGGCCGAGGGCAGGATCAGCATGAAGCCAGAGACCCTGGAGTTAATCAAAAGCGGCGGTCACAAGAAAGGTGATGTGCTGGGTATCGCGCGTACGGCGGGCATCATGGCCTCCAAGCGCACTGCGGACCTGGTGCCACTATGCCACCCGTTAATGCTGACGCGTGTTGAGGTCGATCTGAAGGTTGATCCCAAAGAACCGGTGGTTCATTGCCGCACCACTGTAGAGACCAATGGTCAGACTGGTGTTGAGATGGAGGCACTGACCGCAACCCAGGTGGCGCTGCTGACGATTTACGATATGTGCAAGGCCGTCGACCGTGGTATGACCATGGATGGTATACGGGTGCTTAGAAAGTCCGGCGGCAAATCCGGGGACTGGTCAACGACGTGATAGCTTGATGGCGTTGATGAACTGATGGACGCGTCGCTTGATATTGTCGCGGACTTCAATAAAGGACTCGGTGTCTGTGGCATCTTTGGCGGTACGCACCGGGTTGTCTATCGGCCATTCTTTACGGACGGCCCCGGGCGGAATATAGGGATGCACCTTGCCTGGCACCTGGCACATGACAATGATGATGTCTGCCCATTCCATCAGGTCTTTCTTGACGGTCTTGCCGACCTGTTCACGTACATCAAAGCCCTCGGCTTTCATGACCTCAATCGTGCGTCTGTCGACGGGGCTGACGTCCATGCCGGCTGACAGTACATCAACCAGTCCAGCCCCCATCTTGCGCATGTACTGTTCAGCCATGATAGTTCGGCTACTGGTGTCTTCACTGACAAACAGGATGCGGGGCAGGCGGCGGTATTCCGGAGAATGGTCACCTTTGACGGTTGGTTCAGACATTCGGTACTTATCCTTGTTCTAGCAGGTTACGCAGGTCGATCACGGCGGCATTGGCGCGCGAAATGTAGGATGCCATGACCAGCGAGTGGTTGGCTACTAATCCGAAGCCGCTTCCATTCAATATTACGGGGCTGAACACATTTTCCTGGGCCCCCTCCAGCTCCCGGATGATCTGGCGCACGCTGGCCCGGGCATTTTTCTTTTGTAGTACCTGCTCAAAGTCCTGTTCTATGGCCTTCATCAGATGCAGCAGGGCCCAGGTATTGCCCCTGGCCTCGAAAAAGACGTCGTCGATTTCCAGCCAGGGTGTTTTGACATAGAGATGAGAGCTGGCATCAGTAGACTGGGTTGCCGCTGAATCACCGGCCAGGTCGGTATTGACGCGTAGTTCACCGACACTGGCGCTCAGTCGTTGTGACAGGGAGCCAAGGCGTTTTTCTACAACCCCCAGCCATTCGCGTAGATTATCAGCTCGGGCATAGAACTGGGCGCCGGGCTGGTTGGGGTCGGTCAGTCTTTGCAGGTAGTTATCCAGGTGTTTGATGCCTTTGCCATATTCGCGCTCGGTTGGTGGAAACAGCCAGGAGTCGTTGTCAAAGTTAAATAGCGGGTCAGCCTGCATCAGGTCCTTGTCCTCGATGGACTGGGACTGAGAGCGGGCAAAGTCATTACGTAACGCACGTGTCATATCGCGTATCTGGGTGATAACACCAAATTCCCAGTTCGGAATGTTATCGAGGAAAACACTGGGAGGCGTGACATCATTGGTCAGGTAGCCGCCGGGCTTGTTCAGCAGCGTATCTGCCAGGGTAATGGTGGTGGCCAGTGTGGCACTGCCGGTGACCATGCGTTTTTCATCCTCCTGGAGCATGTCCAGGGTGATTTCTTCGACGTTGAACGGGGCTGGCTCGCGACTCCAGATAAACGCCAGCACCAGGTTGATGATGATCAGGGTGACGATCGCCAGCCCGCTGGTCCAGGCAATACCTTTCTCTTTCCAGGTCTGCGGGTGGTACAGGCGTATCAACTTCAGGGACAGTTGCTGCAGGGCGGCAGCAAACTGTCGGGTCATCTCGGAGACGCTTTTCATGGGTTCGATTCCTTGTGCATGCAAGGTTTATTGTAAACCACGCTGGAACAGGGTGAGAATGAAACGTTCACGAAAAAAAGCTATAAACTCAGTAAATAGTTCTTATCAATCCCAGGTGATTATTCATGAAACTCTTTCGGCGTGTTCTGACCATCGTTTTTTTCCTGCTGGTAATCGTTGTTGCTGGTGTCGGTATATTGCTCGCGACCTTCGACCCCAATAGCTATAAGGGACAGATTGAACAGCTGGTAAAGGATGAGACAGGCCGGGAACTGTCCCTGCAGGGTGATATCAGTTTAAGTATCTTCCCGAAGATTGGCCTGGACCTGGGGCGGGTAGAACTGGGCAATGCGGAAGGTTTCGGTGAGGCAGCCTTTGCCGAGGTCAACCAGGTTACCCTGAATGTCGCCCTCCTGCCGCTACTGAAACAGCAGGTAGAGATCGATACCATTGTGCTTGATGGCCTGTCGCTGAACCTGCAGCGCAATAATCAGGGCATCAGTAACTGGGATGACCTGGCTGGTGCTGCAGAGGAGCGGCCAGCCGAAGAGGAAAAGGCCGAGGTTGCAGAATCTGAGTCGGCCGGGGCGCCGGCAATAGATCTGAAGGTGCAGGGTCTGCAGATTACCAATGCCAAACTCATTTATATCGATGAAACCACGGATCAGAGCCTGAGCCTTGATCCCTTTAACCTGCGGGCCGGTTCCCTGGCCTATGGGCAGCCCATGCCCCTGGAGATGGACCTGCACCTGGTGCAAAAGCCGGATACTGACCTGGTTGCGACCCTGACCGCGATGCTCACCATAGACCCGCCTCAGCAAAAATATGCCCTCTCTGATCTGAAACTTGAGTCCAGGATTAAACAGCCCGATCTGCCCGATGGTGAGCTGGCGGTAACGCTCGCGGCGGATGCCTCGGCCGATCTGAATACACAGACTGCTGTACTGGAAAAGCTGGCCATCGATGTGCTGGGCCTGAGACTGGACGGGCGTATGGATGTTGCCGAACTGGATGCGACGCCAGCTTTCAAGGGCAAGTTTTCAGTCAGGGAATTCAGTCCCCGTGACCTGCTCAGGCGCCTGGGTAACGAGGCACCAGAAACCACTGACACCAAGGTGCTCAGTAAAGCCTCTCTTTCCTTCAATGTGTCCGGCACCCCTGAAAAGGTCGCCCTGACCGGGTTAAAGGCCGTGCTCGATGATAGCACCATGACTGGAGAGGCACGTGCCAGCAGCCTGGATAAAGAGATCCCCGTGGTTCGTGTGAAGCTGGACCTGGATGCGATCAATCTTGATCGTTACATGGCCCCAGCCAGCGATGTGCCAGCACCGGCAGGAGCCGACTCTAATGCATCAGCTCAAGCTGCGCAGGGCAACGATGAGCTGAATATTCCAAAGGAAATGCTGCGCCAGCA
>Ga0180435_10001829_pt1 | contig 21971 bp, 11 predicted proteins | sample SS_ome_3_FD_132467 | JGI IMG/M metagenome (GOLD analysis project Ga0180435, IMG submission 132467) | Hypersaline lake sediment archaeal communities from the Salton Sea, California, USA - SS_3_S_1 metaG | ecosystem: Environmental > Aquatic > Non-marine Saline and Alkaline > Hypersaline >...
ATCCTTCAAGTTCGGATGCGTTGCGATCCAGCAATACGGATCGGCGTTCTGCATGACCGATTATTCCGTGGAGGTAAGCACTGACGGTAAAACCTACAAGCAGATATGCCGCAACAAGACCCGCTCGGAGGCATGGTTGATCGTCAGGTTCAAACCCGTCGAGGCCCGCTGGGTTCGCATCACATCGTACGATTCGGTCAACAGGCTCTATCCCACGACATTCCACGAGATAGGCGTGTACGCCCAAACGCCCCCCAAGGCCCCGCCCCAACCATCGCGCCGCACCGGTCGCCGAGACCGCTCCGCCCGTGTTACAAGGGACGATCTGCAGGCCCTTGCCCTCGAACGCAAGGCCAGGTCACTCGGCGCGATCGGCGGTCCGGGCGACGTGGCGAAAATTCTCCGGATCGTCGAATCATATCGCACCACGCAGTCGTGCAGCCCCGCCGAAAACTCGATGGTGCAGGTCTGCCTGCGGAGCCTCGGGCGCCTCGGCGGCGACGAGGCGCGGAAATCGCTGATTTCATTCCTGGCCAATCCGAGATGGGCCCGCTACGCAGCCGACGCACTGGGTGACGTGGGAGGCTCCGACGCCCAGGCCGCCCTGATCGAAGCATATCCCCGCTATGCGCGCTCGCTGGCGCTGAAGCGCCCAAAGATGCTCCCAAGGGACGATCGCCCGGGCCTCGATCCGAGAGACCGCATGTACCAGACGCCGTACGCTATAGCCCTGGCGCTGTCACGGATGAACGTCACCGACCCGGAGAATCTAAAGGCGCTCGGCGCCATCGCGCCGCTGCTGCTTGCGAACATGCCAAGCGATTATGACGGCGCCATGCTGTACCAAAGCGAAGCATATCAGCCCGTCACCGCGTATCTGCTCGATAAGGCGGGAATTCGCACCGCGGCATGCGATGCGGCGTTTGCGTACTTCCGCAAGTCCGGCGACACGCCGGATACGCCGCTGGGCGAAACCCTGGCGCAACTCGCAAAAAAATACGCCGGTGACGTGCCTTACGCGGCCATCTGGCTACCGACGCTCTGCAGCCGCAAGGATATCCCCGCACTGATCGACCTGCTGGACCACGAAAACGGATGGGTGCGAATAAACGCCGCAAAGGCAATCATGTTCATCGGCGACAAACGAGGTATAGCACCGATCGCCAGGCTGCTTGAGGCCTCCAAACCCGAAGCAACGTTCGGATACTACGGCGAGTATTTTAATAACAGGACCCAGGGCCACGCCGAGTATGACGATCCGGCCCCGCGGTGGCGTGAAGCGTTCGTGCGGGCTTTGGGCCGCCTCGGCGCCGCCGAGCACATGGACATGCTCGTCAAGATCATGCGGGACGATCGAAACGTCCTCGGCGTCCGCCACGCCGTAGCGGTCGCCCTGGACGAGCTTGGAACCGACGAGGCCCTGGAGGTCCTGAAACAGACCGAAGCCGATCACCCGTTCTACAGCATCCGCCTGGTAGCGAGAGAGGCGCTCTGGAAGAGAGGTATTCTCACGCTGCGCGAACATACTCCGACCACCGCCAAAAAGCCTCAAACCATAATCGCCAATACCCGGAAGGACTATTCGATCGTCTTCATCAAGGGCAGCAACAAGATGCCCAACTGCTTCCAGATAGACCCCTGGCGACAGACCTATTCGACGACCGACTCCGGGCCGACCTACCGGATCGGCGACAATCTCCACATCCTCCGCCCCGACGGGACCGTAACGCAGCTTACTCACTTCACCGACGGATACGTCGCCGACTGCGAAGTGTCCTGGGACGCCAGGCGGATTATCTTCGCCAAGCGAGGCGGCAAGGACAATCCCTGGTGGCATGTCTGGGAGATCGGCGTCGATGGAAAAGGCCTGCGACGGATCACCAAGGGACCGTATCATGACGTCCAACCGGCATACCTGCCCGACGGGCGGATCGTGTTTTCCTCGAGCCGCATCGGAATGAGAGATGAGTACCACGGATATCCAGCCACCGGATTGACTGTCATGAACGCCGACGGAAGCGACATTCACGTAATCGGACTGAATCTCGGACGCGACAACGAACCATCAATAATGCCAGACGGGCGGATCGTTTTCAGCCGCCTCGAATTGTTCTACTCTCGCCTCAAAACCGAGCTTACCGTCCACGCCGTCAATCCCGACGGAACGCGCGACGTAACGTTATACGGACCGGAACGAAGAGCCTTCTGGCGCGACGTGACCCGCGCCTCAAAAGAGCGCTGGTGGGGCGAAGTTGCGCCGCGACATCGAGTATTGCGAATGACCCAACCGCAGAGTCTGGACAGCGTCAGGATCGTCTGCGCGTCGACAGCGGGACTGACGATCGTCGGACCGGGACGCTTCCGGGAAACGGTGATCCCGCGATTTGAGAACATGGCCGTCACCTCGCCGATACCGCTGGATGCAAATACGATCCTGTGCGCCGCTACCGTTCGCAATGCAGCCAGGCCGGAACTCGGTCTGTACAAAATGGACATCAAGACCGGCGTGCTTACGGAAGTGTACAACGATCCCGACACCGCGGAATTCGAACCGCGCCCCATCCGCCCGCGCCCCAGGCCCCGGATGCTTGCCGAGGCCCCTCGCACGAACACGTACACGTCTACGCTGTTCTGCAGTTCGGCGAAAATCTGCCAGGAAGCACGCACGAGAAATCGAGGCAGGCTGGTGCGAATCGTCGAGGGCCAACCCATAATCGCCCGCCACGAGACACACATCAACGGTAAGGGTCCTTCGTGGAAGAATCACGTTGGCACGCACGCGCGGGTGCTGGGCACAGTCCCGCTGGCAGCAGACGGTTCGTTCTCGCTGGAAGTGCCCGCCGACCGCCTAATCCACTGCCAGGTCCTCGATTCCGATCGGCGCGTGGTGGGAAACCAATTGATATGGATGCACATCAGGCCCGGAGAGAGACGATCATGTGTCGGATGCCACGAACGCCCGGATGAAACCATGCTGCCGGTCCATCGACCCCAGGCCCTGAAAATAGCACCGGTTAAATGCCTGCCCACAGGGGGAGAATTCTCCTACCGGGCCAAGTTCTGGAACAAGGGCACGCTAAGTGATGAAGGCGAAGAACGCACGCGAACGGTCCGGGCGGTAAGCCTCATCGGACGCCAGTGAGGCAGGGGCGAGACGCGGAAACTACATACCAACCTTGAACTTCTTGTCGCCGACTCTCAGGATAACGGTCGACGGGGTAATGCTATCCACGACTGCGCCGGAGACCTTCTGCCCGACACTGTAGACGCCCTCGTTGATGATCGCCATGGAATTCGCGCCGTTGAACATGATCCCGTTCACGCGGAATGTGGTCGGATCTACACCGGCGGCGACGGCAGAGAGAATCGCCTTGGGTTTGGGTTTGACCGATCCGGCGCCGGCAGGTTTGGGCGTCGAAGCGGTTGGGTTTGTTTTCGATGCGATCGGAGACTTGGGATGTTTGTTCCTGGCGACATCCCCTCCGGTTGGCCCGGTGGTTTCGACCGTCGGTTTCGCTCGCGTCGGTCTGGGCGAACTCAGCGAGACCGCATAGGCATTCAACGAACTTCCGGTATCGAAGAATGTCTGCACAAGGGACTTGGCGATTTCGGCCCTTATGGCGTTTGCGGCTTGGGGAGAGAGGTCTTTGAAGGCGGGATTAACCCATTGGTCGACTTCCGGTTCGGCCTCTGCGGCCTGTGCGGCGGGTGGTGGGGATGTGTTTGAATTTGCTGTCGCCGCCTGCGGTCCGGGCCCGTCGTTGGGGCCCAGGTAACGATAAGCCACAAGCCCCCCCCCTATCGCCAGCAGACACACCACAGTAAGCGGACCCAACAGTTTCCTGCCCGTTGGCCGACCGTAAGTCGCACTTGGTATTTCCGGTGGTGACTCGGATTCGGCAAGTTTGTCGAGTTTCGCGTTTTCAGCTCGTTTCAGAGCATCGTTTATCAGACTCATCAGCCCGTCTCCTTCAACTCAGCGGCGGCGATTTTCACCAGCCTCCTGTCGATCAACTGTTTCCGGTAAACATATCCCGCCAGCAGGGCCTTATCGCCTATGGCGTTTATCAGTCTCGGTGTTCCCTGCGAGTACCTGTAGATTTCCCTGAGCGCATCGGGCCCGAAGCGGACCGGTGACTTGCCCTCGTCCAGCCCTGCAATTCTGAGGCGATGGTGTATGTAAGCGTCGGTGTCGCCCTGGCTCATCTTCTTGAGATGGAATCGAACGGTGATCCGCTGGGCGAGTTGTCGCAGTGACGGTTTGGCCAGTGTTTTGCGGAGTTCAGGCTGACCGACCAGGCATATCTGCAGCAGTTTCTGGCGTTCGGTCTCGAGGTTGCTCAGGAGGCGGACCTGTTCGAGGGTATTAACCGACATGTCCTGCGCCTCGTCGATGATTACGACTGCATCTTGCCCTTGCGAATTAACCTTCAGCAGGAATTCGTTGAGGACCTTCAGGTATCCGAGGCGATCGAGTCGCTTGGTTTGGATACCGAATTCTTCGACGATTGCGCGGAGGATCTGGGTTTGGGTTAGCACGGGATTGAGTATCAGCGCGGTGTGTACTTTCTCATCGAGTTTTCGCAGCAGGGCTCGGCAAAGTGTGGTCTTGCCCGTACCGACCTCGCCGGTGAGGCATATGAAGCCTTTGCGCTGAGCGATACCGTACAGCATGTGGTTCAGGGCCTCTCGATGCTGCGGTGTCATGTAAAGAAAGCGAGGGTCGGGGGTTATGCTGAACGGATCTTCATTGAAACTGAAATATTCGTTGTACATTTGGTCCAACCTCTCTGGGTATCACCGGTTTGCGCACCTAAAGAGTGGGCGGCGCAGCGTCGCTATAGTAAGATTCGGTCAATTCAAGGGGGTAACATCAGCGTAAAATTATTTATACGCTTATCTTCCGGGCGGTGATCGCCATTATTCCCGCCAGGGAATAATGGCGATCACAGAGCAGGAAAGCGGTCGAACAGGTGAACAGGTGAAACGGCAACGACAAAACCGGAGAGAAAACAGAATTACCGAGAACGCATAGCTCTCCTGCTCACCTGTTCAAGAGAGACATGTTTCTCGCATCATCACGCTTACGCATCGCAATCTGCGGTAATCTGCGGTAGTCTCTTGGCGCCCATTGTAACTGATATGGTCCGCCCGGAAAGGAAAGGCAGATGCGACACATTGTGGTTTTGCTTGCGATGACGGCCGCCTGCGGGTGCGTGACAGGCGCTTCGGTCGAACCGACGCACGTGACGGTCAAAGGCTCGCCCCTGATGCCCGTGGTCGTCGGCGACGGGGCGTCAGATCGAGTCAAATCCGCCGCCGCGACGCTGGCGGAATATCTCGCCAGGATATCCTCGGCGAAGATCAAGGTAACTGGTGGCGACGGTGCGGCCGGATTGGCGGTGGGGCTGGCGAGCGATTTTCCCGAACTCGGTCTGGCCGGGCGGTTCGCAGTTGGCGGCATTGACGACCGCGAACACTATCTTCTCAAGTCGCACGCGCGGGGCGTGCATGTTATCGGCGCCACCGAAGTGGGGGTCGAGCACGCGGTGTGGGACCTCCTATATCGCCTGGGGCACAGGCAGTTCTTCCCGGGCCGGACGTGGGAAGTCATACCGCAGACACCCAGTGTGTCCATCGCGGTAAACGCGGACCAGAGGCCGGACTACCGTGCCCGGCGGATCTGGTATGGCTTTGGGCTTTGGGATCACAATCGCAAACCATACGAACAATGGTGCATCCGAAACCGGGCGGTGATGGGCTTCAACTTGCGCACGGGGCACGCCTATGACGGGATAATCAGCGCAAACAAGAAGGCCTTCGAGGCCAATCCTGAATTCTACGGCCTGTTCGGTGGTAAGCGGACCTCGACGAAGATCTGCATAGGCAATCCCAAGCTGCGGGCGCTGGTGGTAGCGTCTGCGATTCGATACTTCGAAAGACACCCCGACGCCGACAGCATCTCGATGGACCCCAGCGACGGCGGGGGTTGGTGCCAGTGCGATCGATGCGCGAAACTGGGAAGCGTCAGCGATCATGCACTGACACTGGCCAACGCCGTCGCCCAGGGCGTCGCCGGACGATTCAAGGACAAGTACGTCGGCATGTACGCCTACAACCAACACTCCCCACCACCGAACATCCGCGTCCATCCGAACGTCGTGATCAGCATCGCCACGGGCTTCATCCGGGGCGGATACACCGTCGATGAACTGATCGAAGGCTGGTCCGAGAAGGGCGCAACAATCGGCATGCGAGAGTATTACAGTGTCAATATGTGGTCTCGCAATCTGCCCGGCGCCGCGCGAGGGACCAACCTGGAATACCTCAAACGGACCATCCCGCATTTCCACGCCAGGGGCGCCCGCTTCATGTCGGCTGAATCCGGCGACTGCTGGGGACCGTGCGGGCTGGGCTACTACCTGGCCGCGAGAATGCTATGGGATGTCGACGAAGCAAAACGCCTTGATGCACTCATCGACGACTTCCTGGCGCGAGCCTTCGGTCCGGCCAGGGCGCCCATGGGCGAGTTCTATCGCCTTATCGACGGCGCAAATCGCCCCCTGCTGTGCGACGACCTGCTCGCCCGCATGTACCGCCTGCTCGACAAAGCGAAGAAGCTTGCCAATACCCCCGATATCCACGCACGCATCAACGATCTGATCCTGTATACGCATTACGTCGAGTTGTTCAGGGACTATAAATTTGCCAAAGGCGCCGCCCGACAAGCCGCCTTCGAACGTCTCATCCGACACTCCTACCGCATACGAGGCACAATGATGGTCCACTCAAAGGCCATCTACCGCGACCTGGTCCGGCGCGATAAGCAGGTCAGCATTCCCGCCGGAGCCGAATGGGGCGTTCCTGAAGCCGGGAACCCCTGGAAGAGCAGCAAACCGTTCAGCGGTAGCAAACTTAAGAGCATCCTGACCGCAGGCATCGTGAAATACCAGTTTGCACAGATCAAGGCCGCAGAGTTCGGTATGAATCTGGTTCCCGCGACGCCGCTGAAGCTGCCGAAGGTCGTCCCCGGCTCGGCGGGCAGTCACGGACGGGGCGTGCAGACGTTCTACACGTGGGTCGACAAACCGTCGATTGCAATCTCGCTGAAAGTCACCGGCGGCCTGATCGCCCATTACCGCAACCGAGGCGACGCCAAAGTCGAACTGTGGCGCGGCGAAAGACAAGTCGCCAGTGGCAAGACAAAGCCCGATGGCGTCGAGCGGACCATAATCTTACGCCCCAAACATACCGGGCTGCACAAGATCACCGTGTCCGACGGAAACGACGCGACGCGAGTTCGCTGGGACGCGGGGACGCCCATGACGATCCTGTCCAGCCGCCGCGAGCCGGCAAGCCTGGCGACGCGATGGTCGCTGTACTTCTACGTCCCCGAGGGCACGAAGACCGTTGGCCTGTTCGCCGATGGCGGCGGGACGCTCCGGGATGGAGTCGGCGCCACGGTGTTCAAGTTCGACGGCCGGAAACCGGGCTTCCACAGCATCCCCGTACCGAAAGGTAAGTCCGGAAGCCTCTGGAAATTCCATCAGTGTACGGGAAAGCGCATCCTGCTGAACGTGCCCCCTTTCCTGGCGCGCAGCGAGAGCGAACTGCTCCTGCCGAAAAAAGTCGTCGACCATGGTTCACAATAGGTTCAGTTTTCCCAGGCCTCTACGCATCGGCGATCTGCTGGCGCAGCCAGTCGATGCTGGCTGTGAGGTTCTCGTCCGTACCGAGGCATTCCACGGAAATCACCCCGTCCCAGTCGGCGTCTTTCAGCAGGCGGATGCAGGCGCTGATGTTTTCGGCGTTGACGCCCCGCCCGATGGGCGACTCGCTCATGGCGATACCCGTCTCCTCGCCCCGCAGCGCCGCGGCCAGCGATTCGCTGACGTCTTTGATGTGCATGTAACGCAGCTTGCCCAGGAACCGCTTGGCGAACTCTACCGGATTCCCCCCGGCGATGAACGTGTTGCCCGTGTCGAGGTTCAGGCCCAGGCGCTCGGTGTCGAAGAAATTCAGCATCTGCTCCAATATTTCCGGATCGTTGGTGTACGGGCCGTGCGTCTCGATGTTGACCGTCACCTCGTAGTCTTCGGCCCATTCGAGAATCTGGCGCATGGACTCTTTAGTGATCGCCAGCACCTGCTCGTCGGTAAAGCCCTCGGGCTTCGACTGCCCGTCGGTGGTGACGACAAACGGGCATCCGACGGCCGCGGCGAACTGGATTGCGCGCTGCATGTACCGCACGCCGAAGGTCGCTCCCATCGGCCCGGTAATGGGATACGCCGCATCGATCTGCGAGACCTTCAGGCCGTTGTCTTCGAGGTAGCGGCGCAGGCGAATCGGATTGGCGTTCAGCGAGACCGCGGGGCTGTACCCCAGACCCTCGATGAAATCCTGCCCGTCGACCACGCCGAACTCGATATAGTCCAGACCGAATTTTTTAGCGGCCTCCACTGCCTGAGCCAACGATCCGCTCAGCGTCCGCCAGTTATCCGTGTGCATGCTCAACTCGATCATGGAATATCTCCTCATTTTCAAAAAAAACAGAATGTCAAACTCACAGTTTCCGGTCGAGTTTGCGGTATTGGATTGCTTCGGCCAGGTGGTGGGCGGCGATGTTTTCGCGGGTTTCCAGGTCGGCGATTGTGCGGGCGATGCGGAGGACCTTGTCGTGTGCGCGGGCCGACAGGCCAAGTTCGCTCATCGCCTGCTTCAGCAGCGATTCGCCCGACGAATCGAGCTTGCAGTACTTGCGGACCTGCCGCGAAGTCATCGTAGCGTTGGTCGTTGTGTTGCTGCCGTCGGCAGCGGCGAAACGCTCCTGTTGGATCGTTCGGGCGGCTACCACTTGGGCGCGCATGTCCCTGGAGGAAAGGCCATCGGCCTGTCCGCGGAGTTGTCTCCAGGGTACGGGAGGTACTTCGACGTGAATGTCTATCCGGTCGATTAGCGGTCCGGAGACCCGCCCCATGTACCGCTCTCGAGCGTTGGGCGTGCATTTGCAGGTCCGCTTGGGATCGGTGAAATATCCGCACGGGCAGGGGTTCATCGCCGCCACCAGCATGATCGACGCGGGGAAACGCATCGTGCTGTGTACGCGCGGGATCGTCACGCACCCGTCTTCGAGCGGTTGGCGGATCATTTCGAGCGTCGCGCGGGCAAACTCGGGAAACTCGTCAAGAAACAGCACCCCGTGGTGCGCCAGCGAGACTTCTCCGGGCTGGGGAACCGCCCCACCGCCGATCAGTGCCGCGGCGCTGGCTGAATGGTGCGGAGTGCGCACGGGTCTGACGGCCATCAAACTCTGGCCCGGTTCGAGCAGACCTCGGGCTGAAAATACGCGCGTGGTCTCCAGCGATTCGGGCAGCGTGAGCGGCGGCAGGACCGTCGGCAGGCGTTTGGCCAGCATCGTCTTGCCCGAGCCAGGCGGACCGATCATTAATATATTATGATGCCCGCCGGCCGCCACGGTCAGCGCCCGCTTGGCCGACTCCTGCCCGCGCACGTCGGAAAAATCGATATCGTATCGACCGGCCACTTCAAAAACCTTGTCCAGGTCGATGGTGTACGGTTCCAGCGGTAGTGCGCCCGTGAGAAAACCGACCGCCTCGCTCAGAAAGCCTACCGGGATGGCGTCCACTGTGTCGACCACGGCCGCCTCGGCGGCATTGGCGGCCGGTACGATCACGCCAAACTTGTTCTCTCTTGCCGCCAGCATCGCAGTAGCCAAAACGCCCTTGACCGCACGGACCCGCCCGTCCAACGCCAACTCGCCGACAATGAGATACTGATTGAGCTTGTCCGCCGAGAAGTCCCCGCCGGCGACCATGCACGCCAGGGCGATCGGGAGATCGAGGGCGGCTGAGTCCTTCTTGACGTCTGCCGGCGCGAGATTAATTGTGACCTTCACCCCCGGCCAGCGATACCCCGAATTCCGCAGCGCAGCCTGAATGCGCGATACCGACTCCTTGACGGCGGTGTCGGCCATACCAACAAGCTTGGTTATCGGTTCGTTGGCGTCGGTGACGTCGGCCTCGACTTCACAGCCGGCCGCGTCGATACCGGAAAGAATACTGCTATGCACCCGCGAAATCATACCCACACCTCGAACAGATCAGTGACGACATCTCGCCCCCACAAACGGGGCACAAGGATGTTAGCAGCGCCGCAGCCCCAAAGCAAGTGCCTCCGGCGGCGTGTGTGGGCAGGCCAAGCCTTTCCAATAAGAAAACGTTAATCTTTTCAAAAAGGAACGAATATGACGTGGAACTACATTATACTGGGCAACCGAAATGACTTCTTTGGTACAACTATCATCCGTCTCAAAATCGTTCGGCGCAGTTCAGGTGCTGAAGGACGTTTCTTTTGAGGTGCAGGCCGGCGAAGTTCACGCACTGATCGGCGAGAACGGAGCGGGCAAATCAACACTGGTCAAGGTTATCACCGGCGCACACCAGAGCGATTCGGGAACCGTTGAAATAGCTGGTAAGGTTGTGCGTCACAACGATCCGGGCGTCGCCAAAGCGCTGGGAGTGGCAACCATCTACCAACAGCCCGCGCTGTTTGCAGACCTTACCGTGGCGGAGAACATTGCCCTTCGACACGAGAGCGGGAGCCTGCTCCGCCTGGTGGGCTGGAATCGGCGCCGCAAGCGTGCATCCGAATTGCTCCATCGGGTCGGCGCGCGAATCGATAGCAATGCTCTGGCAGGCGACCTGAGCATGCCCCAGCAGCAGTTGGTCGAAATTGCGGGCGCCCTGGGAGCATCGGCGCGGATTCTCATCTTCGACGAACCGACCAGTTCGCTCAGTGACCGGGAGGTGGAGAATCTTTTCCGCGTGATCGGTGAACTGCGCGACGAGAATGTGGGCATAGTCTACATCTCGCACCGCCTGGAAGAACTGCCCCGCATCGCCGACCGCGTCACGGTCCTTCGCGACGGGAGACACGTCGCGACCCGGATGATGGACCAGACCGATCTTACGGAACTCATCCGTCTCATGGTCGGTCGATCAGTTGACGCGGTCTTCCCCAAAACGCAAGTGAAACTCGGCGAAATTGTGCTCGAGACGCGCCAACTGGCGTGCGAGTCGGCGCACGTGCGAGACGTGAGTCTCACGGTTCGATCCGGGGAGATTCTCGGTCTGTCGGGGCTGGTCGGTGCGGGAAGAACGGAGTTGGCCGGCGTCCTGTTCGGCCTGACGCCCGCCAGTTCAGGCCAGGTTCTCGTCCGGGGACGCTCCGTCAAGATCCGCTGCCCGGCCGAGGCGATCAACCACGGAATCGCCTACCTGCCCGAGGACCGCAGGCGGTATGGCGTAATCCTCGACATGCCCATCACCGCCAACATGACCCTGGCCATTCTGCGCCGCATGGCCGTGGGAGGCCTTCTGAGCTTCGTCCGGGAACGGAACCTGGCCGAATCGTTCCTCGACCGCCTCGACATCAAAGCACCCTCGATTGATGCGCCGGTGGAGAACCTTTCAGGCGGGAACCAGCAGAAAGTAGCCCTGGCGCGGTGGTTGGCAGTCGAACCGTCGATCATCATACTCGACGAGCCCACGCAAGGAGTCGACGTCGGTGCCAAGGCTGAAATCCACCGCCTGATGTGCGAACTGGCCGGGCGGGGAATGGCCGTAGTTATGATCTCTTCCGAACTCCCGGAGATACTCGGGATGAGTGACCGGATTGCGGTAATGCGCCAGGGGCGAATCGTAGCCGCGTTCGATCGGGCGGAGGCTACGCAGGAAGGCCTGCTGGCAACGGCGCTGGGGCACGGGCGGGAGGCAGATGTATGATCGCCCTTGTTCGACGTCATACGCGGGAGTTCTCGGTAGCGGCGGCCTATGCAGCCTTGCTGGGTCTGCTGGCTTGGCAGGCCCCGAGGTACTATCCGCATCAGTACGCCAGTGTCTGGGTGTCTATCGCCCCGATCCTCGTGTTGGCTGTTGGAATGACGCTGGTGATCCTGTCCCGCAACATCGACATCTCGGTCGGTTGGCAGCTTTCGGTTTGCGGGGTCGTGGGCGGTCTGCTCGCCCGCGAGGGCATGCCAATGCCCGCAACGGTTGCAATCGTTATCACTCTGGGCGCCCTGATCGGCGCGTTTAACGGCGTGCTGGTGGCGTTCATGGGTCTGCCCTCGATTGTCGTGACGCTGGCAACCATGGTAATCCTCCGCCAGGGCCTGAAGTGGGCGCGTCAGGGCGAGGCGGTCTACAATCTGCCGGAAGATTTCCAGTGGTTCGGTTTGGGTCAGACCTCCGGCCAGTTGACTCTGGTGCTGGTGGCGCTGGCGGTACTTGGAATATTCGTGTGGGCCTTGCGCTGGCTGGCGGCTGGAAGAGCGGTCTACGCGGTAGGTTCAAACCGCGAAGCCGCGCGGCTCGCGGGAATCGGACCAAAGCGAGTGATTTTCGGGGTTTTCGTGTTGATGGGCGCCTTGGCGGGGTTGGCGGCAATGCTGGAATCGGTGCGCTCGCCCCAGATCGACACCAATGCGGGCAAGGGCCTGGAACTGCGCGTGATCGCCGCCGTCGTGGTCGGAGGTGTGGTGATTTCCGGTGGACGCGGAACGCTGCCTGGCGTCCTGCTGGGCGTGGTATTGCTGGGTACTATAGGGTCGGCGTTGGTTTTCCTGGACGTTCACAGCACGTGGCAGCGGGCACTTGAGGGAGGAATCATCCTACTGGCCGTCGCCACCGACACCATACGGAGGAGGCCGGAACCATGACGCCCGCGACCGCCCATCCTGACGGCGCGTTGGCGGGGATGCGGTCCGCCTTTGCGGCATCGCCCCAACAGTGGGTCCTGGCCGCCCTGCTGCTGATCGAAATCGCCATCTTTTCGGTGATCGGCACGAATTTCTTCTCTATCGACGCGGCCTACCAGGTGATACGACTGTCTGTGGAACTGGGCCTGCTGACCCTGGCGTTAACGCTGGTAATAGTCACCGGCGGAATCGACCTGTCGGTAGGATCGCTGCTGGGGCTTTGTGCGATATTGTTCGGTATGTTCTGGCGTGATTTCGGCATGTCGCCCGCGGCAGCGGCGCTTGCGGCGGTCGGCGCCGGGGGCCTGGGCGGTCTGCTCAACGCCATGCTGATAACACGCCAGCGTATCCCCCCACTTATCGTCACGCTCGGATCGTTCTCGCTTTTCCGCGGACTTGCCGAAGGAATCACCCGCGGGGTGGACAACTTCACGGACTTCCCGGCGTCGTTCCTGGCGCTTGGCAACGGGCCGCAAATTCCCGTCTTCATCGGCGCCGCCGCGGGGGCGTGGATCCTGCTGCACCGCTCGACCATGGGACGGGCCCTGTGCGCGATCGGTCATGCGCCCCAGGGTGCACGGTACGCGGGGATTCCCGTGCAGCGACACATAGCGGTGGTTTACATCCTGTCGGGCCTGGCCGCCGGAGTGGCGGCGGTCATTTATGCCTCCCGCGTGGGCCAGGCCAAGGCCGATGCCGGAACGGGCTACGAACTGGCGGCGATCACCGCCGGGGTGCTCGGCGGGACATCTATATTCGGCGGGCGCGGCAGCATCACCGGATCGCTGCTGGGTCTGTTCGCAATAGCGGTTCTCCAGATCGGAATGCGTATGGCGTCCGGTCCGGCTGAGGCTGCCGGCGTGCTTACGGGCGCCATCCTGCTGGCGGCGATCTCTATCGAGTGGGCCTTGTCCCGGGGCGCCGCCCCGAAGCCCACCACTGTGAATCAAGAAAACGAGGAGTTGAACATGAGAAACTCTCAACTTGCCGTACTTTGCATCGTGATCCTCCTGGGGGCTGCGATCGTAGCGACGAGCAATTTCTATCTCGTCCGCTCGATTGCAAACAATCCCGGTGCGCCTCGCGTGGGACCGGACAACGGAAGTGGTCCTCCTTCGGGCGGGAAGGTCACCATCGCCATGATGCCAAAGAGCAAGGGCAATGCCTACTTCATCGCCTGTCAGCGCGGGGCCCAGGAAGCCGCCGCGGAACTCGGCGTGGAGTTCATATGGGACGGACCTGTCGATCCCGACCCCGCCAAGCAGAATGAGATTATCGATACATGGGCCGTCCGGGGCGTTGATGTCATTTGCGTAGCGGCAGAAAACGCCCAAGGCTTGTCGACCGCCCTGCGCCACGCCCGGAAGAAGGGTATCAAAATCGTGACTTACGACTCCGATGTCGAGACCGACGCGCGCGATTTCTTCGTGAACCAGGCCACCGCCCAGGGGATCGGCTACACGCTTATGGACACCGCCGCCAAGGTCATGAACGGTGAGGGCGAGTTCGCGATCATCACCGCCTCGCTGACCGCATCCAACATGAACGAGTGGCGAAAGCACATCAGCGACCGCCTGGCAAAATACCCCGGGATCAAATGCCTGGACGTCCGCCCCTGCGACGACATCCAGCGCAAGGCGCAGGACGAAACCACGGTTCTGCTGAACAAACACGCGAACATCAAGCTGATCATGGCCATTTGCTCGCCCGGAGTGCCCGGCGCTGCCGAAGCGGTGAAGCAATCCGGGCGCAAGGACGTCAAGGTCATCGGACTGGGCCTGCCCAACGAAAACAAGGCCTACGTCCACGCTGGCGTTACCAGGGCGATTGTCCTGTGGAATACGATGAACCTTGGCTACCTGACGGTCCACGCGGCCCACGACTTGGCCGTGGGCAAACTGACGACCAGTTCAAAGCAGATCACCGCCGGAAAACTTGGAAAAATGAAAATCGAAGGCGACAATATATTACTGGGACGTCCATTCGTCTTTACCAAGGAGAACATCGACCAGTTTGACTTCTGACCCTCATTTTGTCTGATAGACTGAAACGAACCGGCGAGTTTTCCCCCCGCTACAAGGCCCCTCTTGCTCATGTTGGCGGACACAGTTTTCTAACATCAATAATGGCCGGTAAAATACGGGTTTCCAGCGCGGAAGGTTCCGCCATACAACAATCAAGAATAGATGTTTTCATAATCCCCCCGCCTGATTACAATTCCGTAAGGAGAATAGTAAATGAAATCTTTTGGTCCTGGTCTCATTGTCGTTTTTATGTGTGTATTCGGCCATCAGACTCAGGGGGCTCCGCTCAGTCAGAAAGATGGTTTCCCTTTGGTTTCCAAATCGGCGGCCGACATTATTGTTGATACGGAAGATCATCAAGTGGTGCAGATTACCGCTGATCTTTTCGCCAGGGATGTTCGACTGGTCACTTCCAAAACACCTCATGTAAAACATCATATTGATAAGACTTCAAAGAACGTTGTGGTGATCGGCACGATTGGCAGGAGTGCGTTCATTCAACAACTCATCGCCAATAAGAAAGTAGATGTGACAAAGATCCGGGGAAAGTGGGAAACAGCTTTGATCACGACTGTTTCAAGGCCTTTTGCAGGCGTGGACAGTGCCCTCGTGATTGCGGGCAGCGATCGCCGGGGAACGGCGTATGGGGTATTCGAGATTTCAAGAACAATCGGTGTTTCTCCATGGTATTGGTGGGCCGATGCGGCTGTCCGGAAGAAAGAGTCTGTTTTTATCAATCGCGACAATTACCGACACGGACCGCCCTCGGTGAAGTACCGGGGGATTTTCATCAATGATGAAATGTGGGGGCTTCGCCCCTGGGCCGAAAAACATTTCGCTCCCAAAGAAGGCAAGGGGATTGGCCCGACAACCCACAAGAGAATCTTCGAATTGCTGCTGCGTCTCAAGGCCAATCACCTTTGGCCCGCCATGCATCGGGGCACAAAACCGTTTAACTATTACCCCGAGAACAAGAAGGTGGCCGACGATTACGCCATTGTCATGGGCAGCAGCCATATCGAACCGATGTTACGCAACAATATCGGCGGGGCCGAGTGGGACACCGAGGGCAAGGGGCCCTGGAGTTACGTCCAGAACAAGGCGAACATCTACAAGTACTGGGAAGACCGCATCAAGACCAATGGCCCCTATGAAAATATTTACACGATTGGCATGCGTGGTAAAGATGACGAAGCCTTGAAGGACGGTTCAACGATCAAGGACAAGATCAAGATATTGGAAGGTATTTTCAAAGATCAGAGAGATATTCTTCACCGGCAAATAAAAAAGGATGTCACGGAAATACCTCAGGTTTTCATACCGTACACTGAAGTACTGAATTTTTATAACCAAGGCATGAATGTTCCTGGCGATGTCATTATTTGCTGGCCCGATGACAACTTCGGTTACATCCGGCGCTTGCCCGATTCAAAAGAACAAAAGCGACCTGGCGGGTCTGGTGTGTACTATCACATTCAATGGCTTAACGGAGCGACCAGCGCCTATACATGGCTGAATACGACGCCTTTGGCGTTGATCCACGAGGAGATGATGAAGGCCTATGCACATAAGGTTGATAAACTATGGGTTCTCAACGTTGGGGATATCAAGCCTGGTGAAATCGGGATTGAATTCTTCCTGGATATGGCATGGGACGCCGAACGTTGGAAAGACCGCGACACCAGGGAGTTTTTGATCGAGATGGCCCAAAGGGATTTTGGCTCCGAACACGCGGGCGCCATCGCAGACATACTGACAAAACATTTTGAATTGGGTTACACCCGTCGCCCCGAGCATCTGATTCAAGGCAATCCGCCTCGTCGACCCTTGAGATATTCATGGTTCCATCACGACACTCACGGTGACGAAGCCGGTTTGCGATTGAAAGAGTATCATCGTATCAGCACCCGGGCGCAGAATATCTACGAGCAAATCCCAAAGGCACAAAAGGACAGTTTCTTTCAACTGGTGCTCTATCCGGTCAGATGCGCCGACTTGATGAATCAAAAAGCAATTTTCGCCGACAAGAACAAACAGCATCACGACGAGCGGCGCGCTTCGGCCAGGAAGTATCAGGATAAGGCCTTGAGTGCTGAAAAACAGATTGCGCGACTCACAGAGCATTACAATAACACACTCATCACCGTGGGTAACAAATGGAAAGGCATTATCTCCAAGGCCCCGGGGCCCTGGGGCGGGCAGCGCTTTCAGTTCCTGATGCCCCCTCTCAGTAACTTTGCAGGTTTGGGCCCGGCGACTTTGGCGGTGTCGCTGGAAAAAGGTCCTGTCGATCGAGCCCTGGATTTCAGCGCGTTCACAAAGCACTCCCGCTTTATCGATCTTTACAATAAAGGCCATGGTTCGATTGGTTGGAAGGCTGTCGCGTCAACCCCGTGGATTAAAAGCCAACCGCTTTCCGGAGAGTTCACAGATGAATCCAGAGTCATCGTGAACATCGATTGGACTAAAGCTCCCCATAGGAACGATTCAAAAGCATGCATCACGTTTTCCTCCAACAAGCAATTCATAAGAATCCCCGTTCATGTTTTCAATCCCAAACATTCGAAGCAGTCAATCAAAGGCTTTGTCGAAAGTCATGGTTACATCAGTATGGAAGCCGAACACTTCACAAAGAGTCTCAGCGGCAGCAAGGGCGGGCGATGGAAAGTGGTGAAAAGTCTGGGGCGAAGCGGTGACGGCGTCACGGTGTTTCCGAAAACTCTTCCTCGTTACGAGGGCGATTTAACTCAAGCGCCAACTGTCAGCTATGATTTTCATTCTTTCAGTGAAGGCGAGGTCACAATCGATTTGTACTGCCTGCCCATCCACCCGATAAATCCTTCGTATCGCAATGAAGCGGCGGTTTCAATAGACGACGCCGAACCTGTAAAAGTCAGCCTGGTCCGGCGAAGCGTCCTGGATAACCTCGCCCTTTACCGATGCAAATACTCTCTGAAAAATAAAGGCCCACACACGCTTGGAATAATGATGATCGACCCCCAGATTGTCATCGACAAAGTCGTTATTGTCACCAACGACAAGAACCCCGCCTCTTATCAGGGCCCTCGCGAATCTCCTCGATTCAAACAGCATTGAAAAACCACACGTGAAATCGGTTAACATCTCACACACGACGTGCAGTCCGCCTGGGCGTCCGGGGGAAAGCCGTCGCTTTCATCTTACAGCAGCAAGGATATGTCCTTAATAAGCCCTTGAACGGCCTGGCTGCTCATGAATAGCGAGAAGCATGCGATCAGCACCAGCAGGATCCATTCGATTGGTTTTGGGCGATGATCGCCCAATATGTCTTTGCGGCTTGAAAGGTACATCAAGCCCAGCAGAGCCAGCGGCATTACTACTGAGATTCCGGCCTGCGAAAGCAGCAGCAGGAACACGGGGCGGTCTATCGCTGCGCCAAGCATACTAACCAGAGTCAATCCGCCCAGTATCAGAAGCTTGTTCCGGGTACGGGTATTTCGCGGTTTTCCGCGCATATCATCGCTGAGCCATGGAATAACCATCATATTGGGCAGGTGCGACGATACGCCGGCTGCCATAATTCCGATCGCAAATACGAACAGAGCCAGCAGACCAAAAAGCGGTTTGAGCATTGGAATCATTTCTTTGATGTGATTCATCTTGTGCCCCTCGGAGTGCAGCACCGAAGCGGCGGTCAACATTACCGCGGCGCTCAGAACGAACATCATTGTGGCGCTGACCATGGCGTCGCGTTTCTGCATACTCCATTGCTCCATTGTCCATCCGTGATCTTTTACCTGTCCGCTGCGAATCAGAAAGGCGAATACCGAGACGGTGGTTCCGACCATACCAGCCAGGATTACCATCGAGTTATTATCGCTGCCTTCGGCGACTCTGGGCAGGCTTGGCACGAACCCCTTGAGCACTGCCTCCATACCGGGGAAGAACCGGATCGCCGTGCCAATAAACGCCACACCCATCAGGGCGACCATAATCCCGAGCATGACTTCAAACCGCCTGGTGTTCCCGATGAGCAGGAGTCCATACACGAACAGCGCCAGCACCACGCCCACCCAGACTCGCTCCAGATCCTGCGACCACATTTCGTTACACCAGACCAACACGACATCGGCCAGTAGTCCGATCATGGCCATCAGCGCCGAAAAAATGATGACCGAGAGCCCCGCCCAGAGCACCCATGCGTATACCGGATGGATATGCCTGCGATAACCTTCCATCGCAGTCATTCCGCTAGCCATGGTGAAGCGGCTGAAGAAGTTGATCAGATACCATGTAATCAGGCAGCTCAGGAGTACGGCCCACAGCAGCTCCGTTCCGAAGTTCGCCCCTGCTTTGCTCATTGCGGTTAAACTGCCCGTTCCGATATTGTATCCGATCAGAAACACGCCCGGCATGATCGACGCAAACAGCTTTCCTGTTTTTTTCACTGGATTCAGTCGCAATTTCTCTCGCTTTCCATTACCCGCCGCATATCTCGTGGACTCGGTTGCGGACTTCGTCTTGTTCTTCGGGCGTTTGACAATAGGTTACAACTATCAGGCGCATACCCGGGCGTCAGCCCGCGTGTTGCGTGTTGTATGTATTGCCCAGTCGACATCTTTCACTTGGCTTAGTATAAAAGCTTCCCGGTATCGCAATGGCAACGAACTGTAACGCAGCCGCCCCGCCGTGTCCAGCGTGTGTCAAGGCTTATGACGAAGGTCCGGACCCCGGATGGCGGAACAACGAAGAACACACACGTCATCCCGTGTCAAGTAACCCCGACCGCTGGATAATGCGGATTTTGTCAAAGCGATCGGACAACTGCATTCCCAGGATCCCATGCGGGAGAACCTGGACGATCACTCGAAACCTGTTTTCCCCTGCCCCACTGACGCGCGCCGCTGCTGAATGGTCGAATCTCGTCCTTGACTGAAATGGAATCGAATGTCATATTGTCTCTAACCGGCTTGGGGACGGTCTCCCTGCCACCCAGGCGCCAGCACGCAGAATCAAATGTCCCGGCAGTTCGACATTCAGGAAGGAAGTTTTCATTATTATGACCGAATATTCCACCAACGTTACCGATCCTCACGAACGCCAAGAGGAACAACAATGGGGTCGAATACTTTCCACCGGAAATCCCGTCGCGGGAATGATACTTGTCTTCACGCAGAAATTCTGCACGGCCGTACATGAGTTCGGACCTGCATTTGACGCCGGTCTTATTGATAATTCCACACTCCCGTTTTATCGCAACAGGCTTTCGATGCGTTTGAAGAAGGTGCTGGATATCATCCACGCCAACGGAGTGGAAACCGGCCTGCCGACAGAACTGCTCGAGTCTCTTCTTGAAAGGGTCAATACCGCACAATCCACCACGGAACTCGGGGCGATGGTCGAACCGGTTCACGCCGCCGGACACGCCGTCTGCGACGCGCTGGAGAATTGGTAAAACCAAAGCTCCGCATATCCATCGAAACGCATAAAACTGAAATCCTTCGGTGAGTCAACTCGCCGCATACGCGCGGTTTCCTTCACTACCGCAGAACGGCGCAAAGGCTTCTTTTCGGCGAACAGATATCTCGGCGAGAACGACCGGAACGAACACACTGTAATTTTCGGCGCGGTGATTTCTTGGCCTGGCAAAGACGACGAGCCTCTTCTGCAAAGCCCAACAGTTGTAAGCCATTGACCATAAAGGATTTTTGCGCCTAGCTGGATCGCCAAGACTTAATTTGTACACATCGCCTTTGCAAAGCTTTACCACTATAACCAAACAAAGTCCAACAGATTCTTAAGTGGCCCGATGGAATGTCCGAAACAACGATAGGGTCCGAGCCGGTGTTGGGAGAGTCTACCGTGCAAATCCACGTGTCTCAGAGATGGCGGCGCAAAGCCATTGCCAACCAATGTTGGTCATACGGGCAATCAGCACAGACATAGTCTTACGACAAGATGGAATTAGGGAGAACACCGAATGAGTATTGCAGGAAAGTCAAGTTCAAGGACGAGTTCATTCACAGAAGCCGGACCGGATCGTCGTCGGCGCGCCGGCCGGTTGCGATTAACAGCTCTCCGCGCCATCGTGTTGGCGTGTATCGCCGGAGTCGCGTTCGCCGCACTGCTCCGTCTGCATTACGCCAGGTTCAAGGGAGATATGGTCGGAATGTTCCAGAAACATCAGACTACCACCGTATGCAATATGGCCTCGAGCATGCAGTCTGATTTCTCGGAAATCGAACGGGGTTTGCGAGCGCTCGGAATGAACGCCGATCTCCTGGCCGACGGTACGGACCTTCCAAAAGCAATGGCGCCGTTTATCCAGAGTCATCTCGATGTTCTGGGGCGCATTTTCGTGGTTGACCCAAGCGGAAGGATCATCTGGCGGAAACCGGAAGGTTCCGAACCGGCGAAACCGGAATACCGGCAGGAAGACACATCGAATGACACCGATCGAGTCAGGTATTGTTTCCGACCGGAGAGAAACGTACTTGAGATAATAACGCCGATTCTATCGGACGAACCGGCGAATGGAGCGATCCGTTGTGAAGTTGACTTGCGAATGTTCTTCTTTCGATGCCAGGCCGGTGTCGCTGACCGCCCGAAAGGCCCGTGCTGGATGGTTGGAGGTGGAAGATCGATAATAGCCTCTTGTGGTGCGGCGAAAATGCCCGGCAAGAAACAACAGAATGGGCGGCGCTTTACCACCCAGGATTCGATAGCCGAACTAATCGAGCGAAAGTGTATATCACACGGGTTGAAGGGGACTGTGCAGCTCGATGTTGAAGGAGATCTCATGTTCACGGCGTTCAGCCCCCTCGTCCTCGGCAACCGGCGCTACGGTTTGGCGATCGCCGGCGACCTGTCAGCCATTTCGGTTCCGATGAGGGCTCACGAACGGCTTATTTACTCGCTTCTGGCGGCATTGAGCCTGCTATACATCGCCGTCGTATATGTCGTCTACCGAGGCGACAGCGGGAGAATCAATAATGAGAAGGAACAACGATCCGCGGCGGAATTCGCAAATCGAGCAAAGAGCGAATTCCTTGCAAGAATGAGCCATGAGATTCGCACCCCGATGAACGGCGTCCTGGGGATGATGGAACTGGTGCTCGAAGGAGAATTGACCGACAAGCAGCGTAAATGCCTGGAACTATCCAAGCAGTCGACTGACTCCCTTCTGACCG
>Ga0180435_10001830_pt1 | contig 21944 bp, 14 predicted proteins | sample SS_ome_3_FD_132467 | JGI IMG/M metagenome (GOLD analysis project Ga0180435, IMG submission 132467) | Hypersaline lake sediment archaeal communities from the Salton Sea, California, USA - SS_3_S_1 metaG | ecosystem: Environmental > Aquatic > Non-marine Saline and Alkaline > Hypersaline >...
CGGAGCGCCGAAGCTCGACACGCCCGACGCCGAGAAGGACGCGCCGAAGAATGAGGAGAAGAAGGACGAGGCGAAGAAGGACGACGACGCGCCCGCCCCGGCGCCTCAGCGTCCCCGCCGCCCCGCCCGCCGCCTCGCCTGGGAGGAACAGCGCACCTGGGTCGACGGTCGCTCGGCCCAACTCGCCGAGGAGAAGGGCTCGGAGGCCTGGTACCTCGTCCGCACGATCGAAGCCGTGCGCCCGCGCGTCGCGACCCTGCGTCTCGACGGACCCGACGGCGTGCGCGTCTGGCTCAACGGTGAAGAGGTCTTCGCCGATGCGCCCTCCGCCGCGCCGGCCGCACCCGCGGGCGACGGCGGCGAGCCGGCCGACTTCGACGCGGACGACTTCGACGCGGACGACTTCGACTTCGCGGCCTTCTTCGGCGACGGTGGCTCGAACGACGACGCGGGCGATCGCACCGTCCGCCTCGGCTTCCGCGCCGGGACGAACGAACTCGTCGTCAAGGTCGTGTATCAGGCCCCGCCCCAGCGCGAAGGTCGCGGCGGACGCGGCGGAGCCCAGAGCGGCGGGCAGGTGATCTCGTTCGGCGGCGGGAGCCGTCGCGGGCAGAGCCAGGCCGCCACGCTCACTTTCGACGTGGAGCCCGAGGGCGACGACCTCGTCACGCACGAGATCGCCACGGCCCTGTGGCGCGGCGGTCCGCTCGGCGCGCTGGCCCGCAAGGATCGCGCACTGACCAGCCCCGCCCTCCCGGACGAGGACGCGTGGAACGAACACACCGGCGATGCGCTCGCGCCGAAGCGCATCGGCGTGCCCGACGCGCTCCGCACCACCGACGCGGAGCGCGAGCGCAACATGCGCCGCTACTACCGCGAGGAGGTGTCGACGATCGGTCGTGCGCTCGTGCGCGAGAAAGAGCGCCTCGAGGGCGAACTGCGCGAACTCGAGCGCGAGATGCCCGAGACGATGGTCATGGCCGAACGCGAGGTCCCGCGCGACACGCACGTGTTCATGCGCGGCGACTGGCGCAAGCCGGACAAACAAGTGAGCGCTCGCGTGCCCACGGTCCTGCCGCCGATGTCGGCCACCCTGCCGAGGAACCGCCTCGGCCTCGCGCACTGGCTCGTCGACGGTGAGCACCCGCTCACGGCCCGCGTCGCGGTCAACCGCACCTGGCAGATGTTCTTCGGGACGGGCTTCGTGTCGACGCCCGACGACTTCGGGATCCGCGGCGAACGACCGAGCCACCCCGAGTTGCTCGACACGCTCGCGGTCGAGTTCGTCGACTCCGGCTGGGACGTGAAGGCCCTGCACCGACGCATCGTCCTGTCCTCGACCTACCGACAGTCGTCGAAGATCGACGCCGAGGACCTCGAAGCGGACCCCGACAATCGCCTGCTGTCGCGCGGCCCACGCCAGCGCCTCAACGCGGAGATGATCCGCGACAACGCGCTGGCCCTCAGCGGCCTGCTCGTCGAGGAACTCGGTGGCCCGAGCGTGCGCCCCTACCAGGCGCCCGGTCTGTGGCGCGAAGTCTTCGGTGGTGCGCGCTACCGCAAGGACTCCGGCGACAAGCAGTACCGCCGCGGCCTGTACGTCTACTGGAAGCGACGCGCGCCCTACGCATCGATGCTCACCTTCGACGCGACGAAGGGCGAGACGTGCACGGTCGTGCGACCCGAGACGAACACGCCACTCCAGGCGCTCGTCCTGCTCAACAACCCGGTCTACGTCGAGGCGGCGAAGAAGTTCGGCGAGCGCCTCCTCGCCGATGCGGACGACGACGTCGAACGACTGAAGCTGGGCTTCCGCCTCTGCACCTCGCGCGAGGCGACCGAGAAGGAGCTCGCCATCCTGACCGAGCTGCTCGCGGCCCAGCGCTCGGCCTTCGAGGGCGAGGAGGAAGCCGCGAAGGAGTTCCTGTCCATCGGCGACTCGAAGGTCGACGACGAACGCTTCGACCTCACCGAACTCGCCGCCTGGGCCGCCGTGGCCAACGCGCTGCTCAACCTCGACGCAACCATCCACAAGGGCTGAGCCCGAAACGAGCCATGACCGACCCCATCGACACGGGCGCGCTGCGCGCCGATCTCTCACGCCGCGGATTCCTCGGCGTCGGCGCCGCCGGCCTCGGCGCCTTCGGCATGACGTCGTTCCTGGGCCGCACCGCGCTGGCCGCGGGCCTGGACGGCGCGACCGACCCGCTCGCCCGCGCCCGCATCGGCGAGGGCCGTGCGAAGCAGGTGATCCTCGTCTTCATGAACGGCGGACTCTCGCAGCTCGACCTGTTCGACGAGAAGCCGCTCCTGCGCGAGCGCGAGGGCGAGGAGATTCCCGACTCGATCCTCGGCGAGAACCGTTCGGTGCTCGACGCCACCGTGCAGCGCGGCGCGTTCCCCGTCGTCCCCTCGAAGTGGGAGTACCGCACCTACGGCGAGTCGGGCATGCGCATGTCGGGGCTCCTCCCCCACATCGGCGCCGTCTGCGACAAGCTCTGCGTCATCAACTCGCAGCAGACCGACCACGTGCTGCACGAGTCGGCCATCTCGCAGCTCATGTCGGGCACGCCGCTGCTCGGGCGTCCGTCCTGGGGCTCGTGGGTGTCGTACGCGCTCGGTTCGCAGAACGAGGACATCCCGACTTTCACGGTGCTCTCGTCGAACCCCGAGTCCACGTCGCCGGTGCAGCCGCGGCTGTGGGGCGCAGGCTTCCTCCCCGGTCGCTACCAGGGCGTGAAGTTCCGTCCGGGCGCCGAGCCGGTGCTCGACCTCGAGCGGCCGAAGGGACTCGGTGAAACGGCGCGCTCGAGATCCTCGACGCGATCCGCGGTCTGAACGAGGCCGAGGCCGAGCGCACCGGCGACCCCGACGTCGAGACGCGCATCGAGGCCTACGAGATGGCCGCGCGCATGCAGACGAGTGTGCCCGAGCTCACCGACCTCGCTTCGGAGTCCGAAGAGACGCTCGCGATGTACGGCGCCGATCCGTCGTCCGCGTCGTTCGCCAACAACTGCTTGCTCGCGCGTCGCCTCGTGGAACGCGGTACGCGCTTCACGATGCTCGTCGACGGCGGCTGGGACCTGCACGGGAACATCCCGCGCATCCTGCCGCGCAAGACCGAACAGATCGACCAACCGCTCGGCGCGCTGATCACCGATCTCGATCGACGTGGCCTGCTCGACGAGACGCTGGTCGTGATCGCGAGCGAGTTCGGTCGCACGCCGCACTGTCAGGGTCTCGACTTCAGCGAGTACGGCCGCGACCACCACAGCAACGCCGGTCCGATCCTGTTGGCGGGCGGCGGCATCAAGGCCGGCATCCGCTACGGCGAGACCGACGAGTGGGGTTGGGACGTGGTCGAGAACCCGGTGCACGTGCACGACGTGCAGGCGACGATCCTGCACCAGCTGGGCTTCGACCACGAGAAGCTCACCTGGCGCCACCAGGGTCGTGACTTCCGCCTCACCGACGTGGGCGGTCGCGTGCTGCACGACATCCTCGCCTGAGCGCCGTCGCGCCACCGCGCGCGACGACGCCCACGGAATCGCAGCGGCCGCCGATCCGGTTCCACCGGTCGGCGGCCGCTCCTGTTCCGACCGGCTCGGCGCCGAGTCGGCATCGGTGTGGGCTCGAGGCGGCGACGAGCGCGGGATCGGGGTAGGCTCCAGGGGGTGCCCGGTCCGGACGCCGGAGCGAGGGAACGGCTGGAACCTTCGACGCGTCAGGGCTCCGGCGCCCCTGCGCGCCCGACCTCCATGTCCATCGTTCGACTCGCCCTCGCCCTCGCCGCCGCGGTCCTCGTGGGCCGCCTCGGCGTCGCCCAGGGCGAGCGCGTCTTCGACCCCGAGCGCCACGCGCCCGAGCGTCTGGCCGTGACCGTCCGCGCCGACGCGCCGATCCCGAGCGCGGTCGCCGGCCTGCCCGGCGCGCGCCTCGTCCCCGAGCACCGCGTCGCACCGGAACAGCTCGACGCGTGGCGCGCGAACGCGGAGCGCGCGCTGGGTCGCGCGCTCCCCGACCCGAACCGGCACCTTCTGTGCGAGCTCGCGCCCGGCACGGATCCGGCCGAAGCCCTCGCCCATCTGCGCGGGCTCGACTGGGTCGCGCGCGCGCTGCCGCTGCCGCGTCCCGTGCGCCCGCCCTCGTCGCCCTCACCTCCGGCGACCGCCGCGCCGCCCGCGCTCCTGCCCCCCGACTTCTTCGCGCTGCAGGGCTATCCGAACCCGGCGCCGGCCGGACTCGGCGTCGTCGGCGCGTGGACCGTCCCCGGCGCGACCGGCAGCGGTGTGCGCCTGTGCGACCTCGAGTACAGCTTCAACGCGGACCACCTCGACCTGCCGTCCGTGCAGGTGGTCGGCCCCGCGCCGAACGATCCGTTCGACGACGCGAACCACGGCACCGCGGTGCTCGGCGTGATCGGCGCGCAGCCCAACGCGTTCGGCACGATCGGGATCGCGCCAGCGGCCGAGCTGTGGTTCGCCGCCGCGAACACCGGACCGGGCAGCGGCGTGTACTCGGTCGGCGCGGCGATCACCGACGCGCTCACCGTGCTCGGTCCGGGCGACGTGCTCGTCATCGAACAGCAGATGTTCGGACCGGACCCGGCGCTGGGGAGCGGCTGCTCGCCGGGCGATCCGTTGAGCAACGGGCCGGGCCTCGTCCCGATCGAGTGGCAGCCCAGCTGGTACGACGCGGTCGTCCTGGCCGTCGGCAACGGCGTCGTCGTCGTCGAGGCCGCGGGCAACGGCCAGGTCGACCTCGACGACCCGGCCTTCGCGGTCGGACACGCGCCGTTCCTGCCCGAGAACGACTCGGGCGCGATCCTCGTCGGCGCGGGGCACGCACCGAACTCGACGGACACCGCGCGCAGCCGTCACTGCTTCTCGAACCACGGCGCGACCGTCGACCTCCAGGGCTGGGGCGGCAGCGTCGTGACGACGGGCTTCGGCGGCCTGTGGTCGAGCGGCGGCGAGGACGAGTTCTACACGCAGACCTTCTCCGGCACCTCGAGTGCGACGGCGCAGATCGGCGCGCTGTGCGCGTGCGTCCAGGGCGCGGCGCTCGCCACGACCGGCGCACCGCTCGCGCCGCACGAGGTCCTCCTCGTGCTGCGCACGGGCGCGCTGCCGCAAACGGCCGGCGCCTTCGGCGTGGACGAGAACATCGGGCCGCAGCCCGACCTCACCGCCGCGCTCGTCCCCGACCTCGACGCGAACGGCGTGCCCGACGCGATCGACGTCGCGCGCGGCGCGGTCGCCGACTGCAACGGCAACGGCGTGCCGGACGCGGTGGAGTTCGGGCCCTACGACGACCTCGACGGCGACGGCGTGCTCGATGCGTGCGCACCGCCCCCGCTGTCGGCCGCGACCTTCTCGGTGAGCCTGTCGGGCGGCGGCGAACAGCGCTTCGAGCTCGACGCCGGCGCGGCGCGTGCGGGACAGCTCTTCGTGCTGCTCGGCAGCGCGACCGGCACCGCGCCCGCCACCGTCGATCCGGTGACCGGCATCGCCGTGCCGCTCGTCGTCGACGCGTACTTCCTCGACCTCGTCGCCATCCAGGGCGGCGGCGTGGTCACACCGTTCATCGGTTGGCTCGACGGCTCAGGCCGCGCCGACGCGACCTTCGCGATCCCCCCGGGGACCGCGCCGCAGCTCGCTGGCGTCACGCTGTTCCACGCCTTCGCCTCGATCGACCTCGGCGGGAGCGGCGTGCTCGACTTCGCGAGCAACGCCGTGCCGCTCGAGCTCGCGCCCTGAGCGGCCGGGCGCGGACCGACCGCTCCGGACGGACCGCCGGAAACCGTTTCCGGGTGTTCCACGGCTAGGAACCGACGCCGTCGACGCGCGGTGTCGCTCAACCCCTCCCCTCGGACGGGCGATAGCGCGGGAATGCAGCCCACCCTACTTCCCGTCCGTCGCACGACCGATCGCCTTCGCCGCATCCGTCGCGCCACGATGACGCTGTCCCTGATCGCTCTGGTCGCGCCGCTGTCGAGTTGTGTCTCGGGCAAGCGCGACGCCATGACGGCCATGCAGGCCGGAGACTACGAGAGCGCGATCGCGATCTCGGTCGAACAAGCCGATGCGGGCGACGCCCGCGCCCAGTTCCTCGCCGGCCTCATGCACGAGACCGGCAACGGCACCGCGGTCGATCTCGCGACCGCCGCCCGCTACTACCGCCGGGCCGCCCTCCAAGGGCACCCGGCCGCGCAGAACAACCTCGGCCTCATGCACTTCGAAGGCCGCGGCGTCGAGAAGTCGCTCGGCGAGGCGCGCAAGTGGCTCGGCCGCTCGGCCGAGCAGGGCTTCCGCAAGGCCCAGGAGAACCTGGCCGTCGTCGACATCACCGAGGGCCTGCGCGGACGCAGCGCTCGGAGCGCCGCGCAGCAGCCCGGCGCCACCGCCCTCGACGGTCCGATGACGCTCGCCGCCAGCGGCGCCGACAACCTCAGCGCGCGCGCGAGCGGTTCGCTGACGCCGACCGCGCCGAAGGGCACGAAGGCCGAGACGGCCGAGTGGTACCGCAGGGCCGCGAAGAGCGGCAGCCCGACCGCCCAGCACATGGCCGGCCTCATGTCCCTGCAGGGCAAGGGCGCCAAGAAGGACCCCGCTCGCGCCGTCGAGTGGTTCGGCCGCGCGGCGGACCAGGGCTTCGCGCAGTCGCAGTTCATGCTCGGCTACGCGACCCTCAACGGTCTCGGCACGCGCAAGGACCCGGCCGCGGCGCTGCGCCTGATGACGCTCGCCGCCGAACAGGGCCTCGCCCAGGCACAGATGGGCCTCGGCCTCATGTACCTGAACGGTCAGGGCACCAAGGCGGACACGCAGGCCGGCGTCGAGTGGCTCGGCCGCGCCGCCGATCAAGGCCTCGCCATGGCGCAGCACAACCTCGCGCTCGTGCACCTGCGCAGCCGTGGCGGCCCGGACTCGGACGAGCAGGGCCTCGCGCTGCTGCGACGCGCCGCCTCCCAGGGCAACGCCGCTTCGATGCAGAAGATCGGTGACCTGTACCAGGTCGGCCGCGGCGTCGAGGAGAACCCGGTGACCGCGCTCGCGTGGTACGGGCTCGCGGCCGAGAACGGCGACCAGCTCGCCGCCGAGCGCCGCCGTCAACTCGCCAGCCACATGACCAAGCAGCAGCTCACGAAGGCGCAACAGCAGCTGGAGGAGTTCCGCCGCTTCGTCCGCGACTGACCTCGAACGGACACCTGACACGAGCGCCCGTCGCCGATCCTCGCGATCGTCGGCGGGCGCTCTGCGTTCGGGCTCAGAATCGAAAGGTCCAGCCGAGCTTCACCGTCGCGCTCGTTCGCCGGGGGTCGACCTCTCCGGCCAGCACGTTCCAGGCCTGGTCGACGACGACGAACAGCTCGTTCCCCGGCTCGACGATCCAGCGCAGGCGCGCGTTCACCGATGCGTCGTCGGACACGCTGTCGTACTGCACGAGCCCGGTCAGCGACAGTGTTCGCGAGAGTGCGAGGACCGAGCCGAAGCGCGCGAGGTGCACGTCGAACGCACCGCCCGCGAGCTCGATGTCACGCAGCTCGTACCCGAGCTCGAAGTTCGCACGACTGCCCGGACGCCACTCGAGGTCGACCCCGAACTCGCGGGCCTCGCCGTCGTAGAAGTCCCCCACCTCGACCGATGCGGAGGCCGAGAGCGGACGGTGATCGCTCGTCCCGACGCTCGCCAGGACCGACCACCAGTCGAAGTCGCCGCTGGGCACCACGACGCCGTCGGAGATCTCGAAGGGCTCGAACAGGACCTCGCGCTCCCGCGCCACGTCGACGGTGAAGCGATCCTCCGTCTCCCACTCCACGCCCAGCACCGTGAAGGCCAGGCGTTCGGACTCGGTGCGTCCCGAGCGATCCTCGACGTGGTCGGCCGTGACGCCGAAGTCGAGCGAGCGCACGTCCGAATAGAGGCGCGGGCGATAGTCCGCGTTCAGGAGCGTGCGGCGCGTGCCGGGACGACGCACGAAGCCCAGCGCGGGATCGAAGTCCTCGTCCACGTTCCAGTGCCGCAGGCGCGCCGACACCTCGTCGTTCGGGTAGTCGAGCTCGGCGAACCAGGCCTCGCCGCGGCCGTCCTCCTGGTTCGAGCCGACCAGGTAGCCCGACAGACTCAGGTTCTTGTCGCCGAGGAACGCGTCGGTGCGCAGCGCGAGGTCCGCGCCGAAGGTCGCCGCGTCCCGCGTGCCGTCGGGTGCGCCGAAGGTCCCGAGGAACCCGACCTCGGACTGCTGTCCGAAGAAGTAGCTGCCGCGCGCCACCGAGAGGGACTCGGAGTCGAGCGCGTCCGGGCCGTCGGTCGAGTCGGTGACCACGTGCAGCAGCCCGAACGCGTGGTCCTGCGTGCGGTCGGTCAGCTTCGCCGCCGCGACGATCGGCACCTCCTCCCCCGCGAACAGACCGATGCGCCGGCTGAAGTAGGGCACGACCGAGTTGCCGTCCGTGCTCCCGAACGCGAACAGGCCGTCGTCCTCGAGGAAGAAGTCGCGCTTCTCGGGAAAGAACAGCGAGAACCGCGTGAGGTTCACCTGTCGGTCGTCGACCTCCGCCTCGGCGAAGTCGGTGTTGATGGACGCGCTCAGACGCGTGGAGGGCGAGACCTTCCAGAACAGGTCGAGTCCCGCGTCAGCCTCGAGGTCCGTGTCGCCGTCGCGATCCAGGTAGGTCGCCGTCGCGAACGGGCGCAGGTCGAGACCGATCCCCTGCGAGAGCCCCGCCATGCCCGACAGCTCACCCGCGTGCGTCGTGTTGAAGAAGCGCAGCTTGGGATCGGCGCCCGACCAACGCGCCTCCTCGTTGTCGCGTCGCACGAACCGTCGCAGGTTGAAACGCCAGTCGTCGGACGCGGGGTCGAACGCCAGCGTCGCGGCCGGCAGCGCGAACTCGGCGTACCACCCGTGCGCGTCCACGCTCGAACCGGCGCGGAAGAGGCCGTCCCAGTCCTTGCGGAAGCCGCTGCCCGCGCGGCTGATCAAGGCGTCGCCCTTGCCGCCGGCCGGCCCGACCTGGAACCAGAAAGCGTTCTGCTTGTCGCCGAAGGTGTCGACGAGGATCTCGACGCGCGCGTCCGGGTCGAGGTTCGCGTCGCGCGCCACCTGCGTCGCGCGGATCCGCTCCGGGTCCGAGTCGAAGCACCACACCCCCACGTAGAGGTGGTCGTCGTCGCGCAAGAGACGGAAGACCGTGCGCTGCGTCGGCGGCGCTCCGGGGACCGGTTCGACCTGCAGCAGCATGTCACCGGCGGGGGGCGCGCCCCACACCGACTCCTCGAGGACGCCGTCGATCACCGGGGGCGACGCGCAGCGCTCCACCGCGAGCGCGCGCGGCTCGCCGCCGGCCTGCGCGCGCGCGTCGGGCGCGGCGAGGAGGACGAGAACGGCGGCGGCCGCGGCTCGCGGGAGCCGCGGCCGCCGCGGCGGACGAGACGACATGGACGGGAGGACCTGGACGCGACGAGTCGGGCGGACGGGCGCTCAGCCTAGCGGCCACCCGTCGCGCGCCGAAGCGCCGCGCCGCGTCAACGAGCCGCCTTCGAGGCCCGTTCCACCTGGTCGATGAAGTTGGCCAAGTCGTCCCGCGGCTCTTCGCGGAAGCTGCGCTTCAGTGCGACGAGCGCGTCCGCGAAGCGACCCTCCTTGACGAGCATGCGACCCAGCGCGAGCTGCGCCTCGCCGGTGAAGCCCTCCATCTCCGACGCCATCTCGAAGCGGAAGCTCGCCTTCTCGTACTGCCCTTCCCGGGCGTAGAGCTCGCCGAGTTGGATGATCGCCCAACCGTCGCGCGGGTCCGCCGCCTCGATCTCTTCGAGCACGGCGCGCTCGGCCTCGGTGTCCTGTTGAGCCCGCGCGATCGTCGCGCGGACGCGCAGCACCTCGAGCCCGTCCTCGCCCTCGATGGGCTGCGACCCGATGCTCTCGAGGTGCTCGACGATCGCGAGCGCCGCGTCCGACGCGTTGCGACTGGTCAGGCCCTTGGCCGCTTCCAGCCCGATCGCGACCGCCTGGTCCGGCGCGAGGTCGATCGCGCGCACGTAAGCGTCGGCCGCGGAGTCGTACAGCTGCTCCTGCGTGTAGATGTCGCCCAGAAGACGCAGCGTGTCGACGGACGAGCCGCCGAGCAGGTCGGCGAACTCGAGGTTCTCGGCGGCCTTGGAGAACTGGCCGGACTTGACGAAGGCCTGGGCCTGCCCGAGCCACAGCTGCGGGTCGTCGGGGCGGTTCTTGATGAGGGCGTCGAACTGTGCGATCGCGTCGGGGAAGCGCGCCTGAGCGCCGAGGGCCTGCGCGAGGCCGACCTTCCATTCGAAGTTCGCGGGGTCGAGCATGGACGCCATGCGGAACGCCGACTCGGCGCCGACGTGGTCCCCCGTGCTCGACAGGGCGATGCCGAGGAAGCCGTAGGTGTCGGCGCTGGCCGGTCCGAGCTCGAGCACCTTGGCGAACGAGACCACGGCGCCGGCGAAGTCACCCGTCTGGGCTTGCACGAGGCCCAAACTGTTCCACGCGCGCAGGAAGCGCGGGAAGCCGTCGACCGCTTTCGCGAAGCCTTCCTTCGCCGCCTCGAAGTCGCCCTGCTGGAGCGCGATCGTGCCGTACCAGAAGTGGACGACGGCCGAGGACGCGTCCGAACGCATCCGCTCGATCAACAGGCGCGCCTCTTCGAGACCCGCCTCCCCTTCGGTGACGAGGCCGACGATCTCGGCCAGCTCCTCCTGCTCGAGCGTCGTGGCGGAGGGCTCGATCTCGGTCAGCGGGATGTACGACATCTGCAGTCGCCGCTGGAACTCCGGGTCCTGCCAGAGCCGGATCACGCGCTCGTCGCGCTCGCGGCGTTGACGCGCCCGACCGCGCGCGCCGCCGTCCTGGGCCGGAGCCGACGCCTCGACGGCGAGGGAGGCACCGCTCGTGGGGGCCGCCGCATCGGTCGGTGCCGCGTCGGACGCCGCGTCCGCGGACACCTGGTCGTCCGCGCTCGCTGCGGCCGCGGGCGCCGTGGCGCGCTCGGCCTGTTCGGCCTGCTCGGCCTCCGGAGCCGCGCCGGGCACGCCCTCACCGAGGGACGAACAGCCCGTGAGCGCCGCAGCGGCGGCGACGAGCGCGAAGAGGCGGAAGGAACGATGGTGTCGCTTCATAGCTGCAGGGTCCTCGGTCACTGACCGGGCCCGGGGAACGAGATGGGGACGCGCATACGCGTGCTCACGGGCTCACCGCCGCGCATCCCCGGGTCGAACTTCCACTTCTTCACCGCTTCGAGCGCGGGCTTGTTGAAGATCGGGTCGCTCGTGCTCTGGACGAGAGGGTTCTCGACGCGGCCGCGCTCGTTGACGATGAAGATCACGCGGACCGTTCCGGGGCCGCGCTTGCGGAGCTTCGCAGTCAGCGTCGGCGGCGGTTGGTGCGTGCAGCGCGGCTGCTGGTCGAGCTGGTCGAGGTTGAAGAAGCCGCCAGCGCCGTCGCCGCCCGTGAGGGAGCTCAGGCTCGCGCCCATGTCGACCGAGCCCCAACCGCCGAGACCGGCGCCCGGGTCGAGCGCGGCCGAGAGCGCGTTGAGGTCGGGCAGCGGCGGCGCTTCCTCGAACTCGGGCGTCTCCGGCTCGGGCTCCGGCTCGGGCTCCGGTTCGTTCTCCTCCGGCGGCGGCGGAGGCGGCGGCGGCGCAACGGGGTCCCACTCCTGCAGATCCGTCGTCCGGTCGGAGGACCCGGCGAGGACCTGGATGAGGGGCAGGACCATGAACAGAACGACGGTCATCACGACGGCGATCGCCACCGCGGCGACGCGCTGGACGCCGGTGCCGATCGCGCGGCCGATCTTCTTGACGGTCGACATGGCTCTAGCGACTCCCGAAGCGCACGGCCGTGCGCTCACGCGATTCGACGGGGATCCCGCCCGGCGCGGCGGCTCGGAAGCGACGGTCGCGCACGAACTCGAAGGCGTCGAGCACGACGCTCCCGAGGCGCTCGCTGCGCTGCACGACTCGTTGCTCGACGGGCTTCATGATCGGATCGGGGACCGCGCTACTGGGCGGCGACGCTCGTCGCGAAGCTGACCTTGTCGGCGCCGGCCAGCTTGGCCTCGTCGAGCACGCGGGCGACGGTGCCGTACTTGGCTTCCTTGTCGGCCTGGATGATCACGGGCAGCATCTCCTGCTGGATCAAGCGCTTGACCGTGGACTGCACGCCTCCGACGCCGATGTCGGTGCCGCCGTAGACCACGTCGCCCTTCGCCGACACGGCGATCAGGATGCTGGTCTTCTCGAGCGGCGATGCCGACGCCGCCTGCGGCTTGTCGACCTCGATCCCCGACTCCTCCACGAACACCGTCGTGACGATGAAGAAGATCAGGAGGATGAAGACGCAGTCGATGAGCGGCGACATATCGATGCCGCTCTCGACCTCGTCGTCGGCGCTTGCTTCGCTGAATCGTCCCATGGTGGTGTGCGGGGTGGGGCCGGCCTCGGGGCGCGGCGCTCAGGCGTAGTTGGACGGCTTCGGGTCACCGGCGTGCGGCTTCAGCTCGCCGGTCGATGCGGACGGAGGTGGCCCGGCGCCTTCGGACGCGGGCTCGAAGGGCGCCGCATCGGGGACGCCGACCGGTCGGGGCTCGAGCTCGCTCGCGCGCTCCTGGAGACGACGGGCGATGACCTTGAGGGCCTCGCGCTTCGTGACGTGCTGCTCCTCGTCCGACTCGCGACGGTGCAGCGTCTGCGTACACACCGTCTCGAGGTGCGCGAGGAAGGCCTTGTACGAGTCGAACATGCGCGAGAGCTGGTACTGGAAGAACAGCCCGGGCAGGGCGACGACCAGACCCGTCTCGGTCGTGATCAGTGCCTCGGAGATGCCGGCGGCGACCAGGCCCATCGTCTTGTCCCCCTGCGAGCCGCCCGAGAGCGCCGCGAAGGTCGAGAGCATGCCGTTGACCGTTCCGAGGAGGCCGACGAGCGGCGCCGCGCTCACGCAGATGCGCATCACCTTGAGCTCGCGCTCGAAGGGCGGCAGCTCGTTCATCCGCAGCTGGCGGAAGAAGAACGACGTCTCCTTCGCCGAACGCCCGCCCGTCACGAAGTCGAGCAGCTTGCCGATCGGGCCTTCGCGCGCTTCGGGGTACTCGATCCAGTGGCGCCAGGTCCGCTCCGGCAAGGAGCGGAAGCCCTTCGCGCGCAGGCTGAAGTAGACGTGCGCACCCAGCGTGAACATGCACAGCGCGATGACGGCGATGGCCACCATCGCCGTCCCGCCGTCGAGCCAGATCTCGACCGCGTCGTCCCAGACGCCACGGATCTGCGCGACCGGATCGAAGCCGCCGCTCGCGGGAGCTTCGGCGTCGATCGCGGCCGGGGTGGTTCCGTCGGTGGTCTGCATGGGACGAAGGTGGTGCTCGACCGATCAGTTCGGCTGCCCGGTCTTCGAGCTGCGACCGTTCTCGGCCTCGTCGACGAGCGGGCCCAACATCTCGCTGAGGACCTCGCTGACCTGACGGCGAACGGCGGTCGGGTCGGGCTCCGCGCCGCTGCTGTCGACCTGGACCGGCATCGGCCGCTGCTGCGGTGCGGACACGGCCAGCGGCGACTTGCTGAGGTTGTTCACGAAGGACACGGCCGCGGTCTCCATCTCCCCCACGATGCCCCGCGCCTTGCGCGACAGGAACGCGTGCAGGAGCAGGGACGGGATCGCGACGATCAGGCCGTACTTGGTCGTGACCAGCGCCTCCGAGATGCCGCCCGACAGCGACTTCACGTCGCCGGAACCCTGGACGACGATCATCTTGAAGGTGTTGATGATGCCGGAGACGGTTCCGAGCAGACCGAGGAGCGGCGCGGACGCCGCGGCGATCGCGATGAAGGGCAGGCCGCGGTTCAGCTTGAGGCGCGAGGTCAGCACGCTCTCGTACATCACCTCCTCCACGAGGTCGCGGGGCTGTCCGATGTTGTCGACGGCGTGCGCGAGCATGCGACCCGAGGGGCCACGCATGTTGTGGACCGCGCTGCGAGCCGCGGCTTCGTCACCCGCGACGAGGGCCTTGCTCAGGCGCTCGGTCTGCTTGCGCGACGGGCGACGGACGAACATCATCCCGATGCCCTTGACGAGCGCGACGAGCAGCGCAGCGGTGGCGAGGGCGAAGATCGGGTACATGACCGGGCCGCCCTTCTCGATCTCCTCGAGGACGGTGGTCTCGGTCTGCGCGACCTTGAGGGCGTTGCCGAGGGTCGCGTCGACGGGGAGCATCTCGCCCGAGCCGGACACGATCGCGGCCGCCGCCTGCGCGAGCGCCTCGTCGCCGAGGTCGACGACGGAGGGGCGCGTCGACCCCGCGCGCTGCTCCACTAGACCGACCGAAGAGCCGTCGTTCGACAGGAACAGCGCCATCGGGCCGACCACCAGGAAGGTCCCGTCGTCGAACAGGCCGCTGGGATCCACGGCGCGCCCTTCGAAGCGGACGCCACCGAGCGAGTTTTCGAGGCGTTCGAAGCCCGTGAACAGCATCTCGGCCTGACGCTCGAAGACCTCGGCCTCGGTGAGGTTCGCGTTGTCGGGCGCGAACAGCGCGGCGTCGATCCGCTCCTGGTAGCGCTGCTTCTCAGCGATGTTGACGCGGCTGTCGAAGTTACGCGCGTAGTCGAGGAAGAGGTTCTCGAGCGCGCGCGCGTCCTCGCGCCGGCGCTTGATCTCCTCGTTCAGCGTCAGGAGGCGCTGCGCAGTCACATCGGCGCTGCGGGTGACGCTGTCGTACTCCTCGCGGACGGAGATGCGCTCGGCTTCGCGCTCGCGGAGACGCTCGCCGAGCTCGACGCGCTCGACGGCGATCGAAGCGCGCAGCTGGTGCAGTTCCTCGAGCGACGCGTCGAGCTGCGCCTGGAGCGTGTCGGCGGCGCGCTCGAAGCTGGGCTTCTCGTCCTGCGGGACCCAGGAGCCCAGGTGTGCGCCGGCGGTGCTGGCGGTGACGAGCGCGAGGGCGCTGATGATGCGGTTCTTCATCGGTACGGTCTCGCGACGAGTCACTTGATCTTGGCGGGGAGCGGAACGAACTCGGCCGTGGCGGTGCCTTCGGCGACCTCGACCGCCAGGGCGATCGCTTGAGCGTGCTCGTTGTGCGGGATCCAGACCCACCCGTCGTCACCGACGGTGCCGACCCAGGCGAGCGTGCGCTCCTCGTTGACGCAGTACGCCTGGCCGATGCCGACGTAGAGCGCGGTGACCGCCACGCCCTTCTCGTTAGCCATCTGGCGGATCTCCGACTTGGTGGTGACCTCGCGATTGAACTTGTCGATCTCGTTCACGACCGTCACGACCGTCGCGAAGCGCTCGCGCAGCTGCAGCTTGGTCGAGGCGGGATCGTCCGGGATCCGCTGGGTCAGCGGCTTGACGCGTTCGACCACCGGATCGGGCATGAGCTCGAGCAACGCCTTGAGTCGGTTCTCCGCTTCGACGATCGTTTCGTCGAGGTCGGCGAGCGACGACGCGAGTCGCTCGTTCTCCTCCTCGAGCTCGACGACCTTGCTCTGCGTGTCGGTGAACGACGCCCGCGACTCGGCGATGCTCGCGCGCAGGCCTTCGATCTCCTGGTCCACGAGTTCGATGCTGTCCTCGAGGATCGCCTTGCCCGTGATCCAGGCCGCCTCCTCCTTCGAGATCAGTCGCAGGGTCTCGGCCCGCTGCTCCTGGGCGGCGCGAGCTGCGTCGACGCGCGAAGCGACGTCGCCGCTCCCCGCGGCGTCGTCCTGGACGACCGCCGTGGACGCGAAGCCGACGGCTCCGGCGAACAGCACGGACGCCACGAAGCGCGGCGCCGTGAAGGTGTTGAACTTGCTCATGGGTTCGGGTGCGGCGTGGCCGCAGCTCGGCGGGTCGAGGTGGGACACCTCAGAAGGTGATGCTCCCGCTGAGACTGATCGAGTAGTCGATGCCCTTCTTCGTCGAGGTGGCCACCGTGTCGCCCTCGAAGTAGCGCGACCGGTAGACCTCGTCGATGGAAGGGTTGGTCAGGTTCTTGGCCGAGATCTTCAGCTTCAGGTACGGCCCGAGGCTCTGGCTCAGGCTGAGGTTGAGCGTGTCGACCGGAAGAGCGTAGATGCTCGGCGTGAACTCGGTGTTGGCGACGCTGGCGCCGGACACGAGTGTGTCGCCTTGGACGGCGTAGAGGAGGGACACTTCCGTCCCCCATTCACCTACCGCGTAGGTTGCGAAGATGTTGTAAAGATAGTCGGGGGCCAGCGTCATGTCGCGGGACTCGAAGGAGCCCGGTGCGCTGAAGAAGCCCTCGACCCCCTGACCCACGACGAAGCTGTCGTTGCCGGGTCCGAACCGCACCTCGTTGGAGTTCTTCACCTCCGAGTCGATGAAGGTCGCGTTCGCGCCGACGGTCAGGCCTTGCGCGCGATCCCACAGGCGCCCCAGGTCCTGGCGCACCTCCACCTCGTACCCCGACAGCTCGCCCGACGGGAAGTTCCGCGGGGAGGTGAAGTTGCCGGTGACGCTCGCGACCTCGATGTACTCGATGGCGTCGGTGACGTTCTTCTGGAACCACGAGACCGAGATGATCGAGCCCTCGTAGGGCACGTAGTCGAGGCGCAGGTCGAAGTTCTCGACCTGGCTCTGCTCGAGCTCGGGGTTGCCGATGAAGACGGGGCCGCCGAGGAACTCGGTCTGGAAGGTGGGGACGACCTCCTTGAAGGTCTGGCGCGCGATGGTCTGGGAGTAGGCCGCACGCAGGGTCACGTCGCGCGTGGGCGTGTACGACAAGCCGACCGACGGGAGGATCTCGTCGATGTTGCGCCCGGGCACCTGGATCTCGGGCTTGACGGTGTCCTTGAAGCCGTCCCCCGTGGTGTCGACACGCGCGTCGATGGGCGAGAAGGTGCCCTGGGGGATGAACTGGGCGTTCTGCTCCGGCTTGTTCGTGACCGACAGGAACGTGCGCTCGAAGCGCAGTCCGCCCGTGAGGTTCCAGCGATCGTTGAACGGCAGGCTCATCATCGCGTACGCGGCGGTGATGTCCTGCGTGGCGTCGTACGGGATGTCGAGACCGAACTCGTCGATCAGGTGCACCTCGTCGACGAAGGCGTCCGACCAGAAGGCGTCGAACCCGTCGGGCGACTCGTAGGTCGCGATCGGATCGGGCGGGATCCCCGAGATGCCGGCGCCGTTCGAGTAGGAAGCCTGGTCGAAGCGGCGGTCCAAGCGGTCGATGAAGAAGCCCGCCCGCAGGAAACCGTCGTTGCGGTTCCACTGCTCGAAGGGCAGATCGATCGAGAAGGTGATCTGGTCGTTCTCCTCGACGATCTCCTCGAAGGTGCGCTGCACGTTGCCGAGGTTGATCGAGTCGCCCGCCTTCTCCGCGAAGTAGGTCGCGGGCTGCGGGAACACGAACGGTCCGACGACGAGGTCGGGCAGCTCCGGCCGGAAGCTCACGGCGAACTGTCGCTTGTCGGGCTCGAAGAGGTCCGCGCGGTTGCGCGACAGCTGGAGCCGGACGATGGGATCCTCGAACTCCATGAACCCGTCCCACCCGAAGTAGCCCGTCGGCAACCGGACCTCGGTGAGCCACTGGAGCGACTGGGTCGAGCGCTCCTGGTAGCGCAGCGTCTGGTTCCGGCGGTAGCGCGCCGAGTTCTGGTTGTCGCCGGTGTGCGCCGGGTCGTTCGGGTCGTTCGGGTCGTACCCGGTGCCGCCGAGGATCTCGGTGGCGTGGCGCAGCTTGCCGCGCGTGTCCTCGGCCACGGTGGCGCGGTCCTCGGCCGAGCGCGAGTAGAAGAAGATGAGACTGGAGTCGACGTACTCGGCCTGCAGACCGAGGGTCGCGAGCCCGCCCCACTGGACCTCCTCCGATCCCTGCTCGATGTCGAACAGGGACGTCGAGTACTCCGCGCCGGGTCCCGGCTGTTCACCGCTCGTCGCGGGCGCGAGCGGGTCGCCGGGGTCCTCGACGGAGTAGGTGTCGTCGACCGCATCCCCCACGTACGACGAGTCGCGGCTGTAGAAGAAGCTCAGGAGCCCGCCGATCGTCACGCCGCTGTCGAGCTCCGCGCGATCGCCGACCGCGAGCGAGAGCTTGTAGTCGGCCGCCGGCGCGGACCCGCGCGACGCTCCGACCGCGCCCGTCCAGTCGGTCGCGATCGGCTGGACCGGATTGCCACCGCTGTCGCCCCAGGTGTTGAGCGAGGTGCCGCGATAGGTCAGGAAGTCGTCGCCAGCGCCCTCGACCTGGCTGTTGACGCCCACCGAGAATCCGTAGCTGAAGACGGCCTCCTCGGGGACGCCCTTCAACACCACGTTCACGGCGCCGCCCGACGCATCGCCCTGCTGGTCGGGCGTGAAGGTCTTGCTGACCTGGACGCTCGAGAGGACGGCGGACGGGAACTGGTCGAGCTCGACCGCGCGCTTGTCCTCGTCCGAGGTCGGCAGGCGCACGCCGTTGAGCTGTGAGCTGACGTAGCGATCGGGGAGGCCGCGCACGACCGCGAACTTGCCGTCCTGCACGGTCGCGCCGGAGACGAGCTTCAGCGCGTCGGCCGCGTCGCTCGCGCCCGCCTTGCTGATGAGGTCCGAGCCGATCGAGTCGAGCAGCGACGGACTGTCGAAGCGCAGCTGGAGCAGCTCGAGCTCGGAACCGACGCCGAGTTGCAGGACGTCCTCGACGACCAGCTCCTGCATGTCGTTGACCTGCGGCTCGAGGCGGGCGTCGAGGTCCTTCACGCCGGCGGACGGGACGAGGATCCCGGGCACGGGCAGCCGGTCGAACCCCTCCTTGCTGAAGATCACCGTGTAGGTGCCGGCCGGCAGCCCCGAGATCGCGTAGTTGCCCCGGTCGCTCGTCTGCACGACGCGATTCGCCTCGACGACCAGGACCTCGACCCCGGCGAGAGGGATGTCGAACCAGTCGTCGTAGACGACGCCCCGCAGCGTGCCGGTGCCCTCCTGGAGCGGGGCCGCCGCCGCGCGCGCCGCCGGGGGAGCCCCGAGCATGACGATCAACGCCACGAGAGCCCCCCGAAGGGCGCACTTGAGCCACCGAGGGGTGTTCACTGGCTGCTGTTTCCTATCCCGCGGGACGCCGAGGACTTGCGAGGAGTGGAGGAACGCGGCCGCTGCGGCGTGGCTCGCGTACGAGGGCGGGGACGGTACGAGGCACCTGCAAAGGCACCGTCAAGATCGCTCGCCCAATGAGGAAAAAGGACGCGCCTTCGCCAGTGCTTCGCGCGAGTGCACGAGCACCCCCGTTCCGCCCCGCCGCGCGACGAGCCCGAAGCGCCCGACGAGCCCGAAGCGTCAGTCGGCCTTCGGTTGCACGAGTCCGTCGCGCAGCGCGCGGATGCGGCTCAGCATGGCCGCGTCGGGCTCGAACGCGTAGAGCGCCATCGAGCAGCAGGTCGCGGAGAGGTCCTCGGCGCGCGGCTTGACGTTCGGGTTCACGTTGCCGTCCTCGAGCACGCGTGCATAGACGAGCTTCGCCTGCGCGCTGTCGCCGGTGCGATGGAAGCCCTCGGCCACCGGGCGCAGCGCGCCGGCGCGCCAGATGTCGGTCATGTCGACCCACTCCTCGTCATAGGTCGCGAGCGCGTCGCGCAGCTCGGCGCGGCCGCCGGAGCCGTCACCCGCGTTGACGCGCATGACGGCGAGTTCGGCCTGCATCGGGAGCAGGTGGCGCGGGAGCCAGCGCGCCGAGTCCATGACGTCCTGGGCCTCGTCCAGGTAGGCGAGCGCCTTCGCCGAGTCCTCCTTCCCCATCGCCACCTCCGCGAGGCGCATCGTCAGCTTGAGGCGCTCGGGGATCGGCATCTTGGTCCAGTACGAACGCATGGCGGCCTCGAGGCGCTCGCGGCGCGTGCCGTCCATCCAGAAGCGATCGACGAGCTCGACGCAGGAGTTGAACGTGTGGACGATCAGCTCGAGGTCACCGGCCTGGGTCGCGAGCTCGACACTGGTCAGGTACTGCTCGAAGTCGGCGTCGGACATCGTCTTGACCCGCGCGTTGTCGACGATGCCCATGTCCGACGACTCGAGGCCCTGGAGCAGGTCCGCGACCTCGCCCGTGCGCCCGGCGAGCACGAACACGTGCCCCGCTTTGGCGGCGATCCGTGCACGCCGCCAGCTCTGCGGGTCCTCCTGCTCCGTCCCACGGGCGATGCGGAACGCGCGCTCCGCCAGCTTCTCCGCCAGCTCCATCTCGTCGCGGTCCGCGAAGTGCATCGCGATGTCCGCCACCAGGCTGCCGCGGCGCCAGTTCTCCACGCGGCGCGCGTACTCCAACGCGACCGAGGGCGCGTCCATCCGCAGCGCCGTCACGGCCACGCCCTCTTCGGCGGTCGCGCGCGGCTTCTCGTACGGGATGCGCTCGGCCGCGGACGCCGCGAGCTCGAGCAGCTCGACCTGGTAGGGCTCGAGCTCCGCGTCGTAGCGCGCAGGGATCACGATGCCCGCGAGCGTGTCGGCGGCGAAGGCTTCGTCGTCGAGCTCGGCCACCGACCAGGCCGCTTCGTCCGTCGTGCCGGTCGGGTCGACGCCCGCGTCGTTCGCGCCGCCATTCGACTCGCCGTCCTGGGACTCGCGCGCGGGTCCGTCGACCGAGGATGTGGACGCGTCGGCGCGAGGCTGCGTGGCGTCCTCCGCGCCACAGCCCGTGGCGACGAGTGCGAAGAGGAGCAGGGTGGAGCCGAGGACCGAGTTCGAAGGACGACTGGGGTACATGACGCTCGAGGGGATCAGGTGCCCGGGAGGTCGAACGGCGTGCGTGCCGAACACCGGGCTCGCTTTCGAAACGGAGCGACTCGACAGCGACGACACGACGTCGCGCGAGATCGAACGATGCGTGAGGCGAAGGGCCGTCACGACTGGGTGTACGCGTGGACCGACATGCCCGTGAGCGGGGTGCACGGGCGTTTCGGCGCGAGATTCTAGACGCTCGTCGTCAGCGCCGCTGGCGATCGTCGAAGAAACGCCGGACCGAACGAGCGCGGGCCCGCCACACCCGAAGGCGTGACGGGCCCGCTGACCTTGGTCAGTCGGTACTGGACCGAGTGGATCAGTTGCCGATGACGATCTCGAGACCGTCGGTGATGTAGCCCTGACCGGTGACGATGTCGATGACCGCACCCTGAGCCGTGAGGCGGGCGCCGCAGAGCGTCTTGTCGGCCGGGATCGGGAGACCCAGCGTCGTCGAACCGATGAACGAACCGGTGTAGGTGAGCACCGGCGAGAACGACGGGATGACGGTGAGGTAGGTCGTCGCGAGGACGCCGTTGCAGCCGCCGTCGACGAGGCTCGGGAACACCTGCGGGCCGCCCGCGGTGATGAAGACCCCGTAGCCGAAGAAGCTCGCCGGGTTGATGCTGCAGGGAGCACCGGTCACGTCGAGGGTGTAGCCGAAGGTGACGTTACCGACCGTCGGCATGCTGTTGGTGCCGAGGACCGAGTGGGTCGTGCCGTCGTTGAAGACGTTCACTTCGGAGGGAAGCTCGATGAAGCCGTACTGGTCGGCAGCCGTCCAGTTGCAGAGCCAGTTGTCGGTCGTGTTGAAACCACCCTCGTACGGAGCCGGCGAGAACAGGCTGAGCGGCGGCTGGGGAGCCGACGCGGCGTCGTTCTGAGCGCGCGGGTCGAGACCGATCACCTGCGAGAAGACGAGGCTGCTGTTCACCAGCACCGGCGTGGCGCGGGTGATCGAGCGGATCGGCGACGAGACGGCAACGAGGTTGCCGTTCGCCGGGGTGGCACCGGCGCCGAGGACACCGCGGGCGATCGCCTCGGTGTACGCGTTGCCAGCGGTGTTGTTGAAGAAGACCGAGTTGCGGATCTCGGCGAGGTTGCCGGACGCGAGCTGGTTCTGGTAGGCAGCAGCGACTTCGGCCGGGGTCCCGAAGGGGTTGACCGGCGAGGTCACGGAAGCCGAGGTGGTCCAGGTGTCGGCGAACGACAGGGTGCCGTTGAAGCCGTAACCG
>Ga0180435_10001832_pt1 | contig 21935 bp, 15 predicted proteins | sample SS_ome_3_FD_132467 | JGI IMG/M metagenome (GOLD analysis project Ga0180435, IMG submission 132467) | Hypersaline lake sediment archaeal communities from the Salton Sea, California, USA - SS_3_S_1 metaG | ecosystem: Environmental > Aquatic > Non-marine Saline and Alkaline > Hypersaline >...
AGCCTCGGCGGAGATGTTCCTGATCGATATCGGCCTGGGCGAGATGATGGGAATAGGCGTAAGCCGTCCGGGCGACGGACGCGGCCCGCGCAGCGACCTGCTGGACATGATCAGGAAGCAACTGAAGTTCGGCGAAGGTTTCGACTCCAATGGCGGCGCCGCATTCGTCGTCCTGAATCCCGAGACGGTTGGAGTCGACCTCACCAAGATCATGGACGGATCCGAACCCGGCGGACCGAGGGAGGAGGACATGATCGCCGCAATCCTGCCCGGCGCCGTCGAGACGCTTTTCGCCGACGCAAAGCCGACAAAGGAAGGCGGCCTGACGGTCCTGACGCCCAACACGAAGAAGATATACGCCGCCCAGAAGGGAATGTACGTCGTGATCAGCCCCAGCAAGATCGCCGTCAAGGCGGTTATGGACGCCAGGAAAAACGCCGCGTCGGTATTGTCCAAAGACCAGTTGGCTATGGCTGGCGGCAGCGACATGGCCCTTCATGTCGGCGTGGCGCCTTACAGGCCCGCGCTCAAGAAGATCATGGCCGAAGCCAGGAAGGAGCTTGCCCGGAAACTGGACCCCGCCGCGGCGTCTGGATTCGGCGCTTACTTCATGATGGGCGAGGCGATGCTCCAGCAACTGGAGGCGACCACCATCGGCGTGAAGATGGGGCAAGACGGACTCAGCATCGACTCGATCTGCACCGCCGAACCCGACAGCACGATGGCCAAGGTCTTCCAGGCCGAATCCGATTCTGCCGGCGGAGAAAAAGTGCTCAACTCCCTGCCGTCGCTGCCCTACGTCTGGGCGATGGGAATTGACGGATGGATGGACAACGCGGCGATGCTGGAGGCGTCAACGGAGTTCTCCAAGGCTCTGATCGGCCCGGACTCGCCGTATAGGCTCACGAAAGAAGACGTCGCGGCGATGGAGAAAATGCAGGCCAAAGTCGCCGGTCTGGTTACCGGCGTGCAGGTGGTTGTCGGCGGGGCGCCCGCCGGAAAGGGCGTGGTCTCGCTGGCCTACGTCATCCGATGCAAGGATTCGGCGAAATATCTCGAAGCCTTCCCCGAAGGCTTCGCGCTGGCCAACAAGATGATGGCCGCCGCCCAGACCCAGCCCAACGCCCCGAAGATGTCCATGACCTACGCCAAGGATGTCGAGGAAGTCGACGGAAAGTCGGTCGACGCGATCACCATATCCATAACGGAAGTCCCGAACGCCAAGCCGGAAGAACTGGCGGGGATTCTCCAGATGATCTTCGGCGAAAAGGATATGCGCCTGCTGGTCGCCGCTCCGGACGACAAGACGCTGGTGATGACAATGGGCGGTTCGACAGATACGCTCAAGGAGACATTCAAGGTCGCCGCCGGCAAGGGACCTATACCGGCGATGCCGGGAACAACCCTGGCGATGAGGAATCTCCCGGAGAACTGCTCGATGGTGTCGCTGTTCAATGTCGCCAACCTGCTGGACCTGATACGCAACGGCATGAAAACCGCCGGGGCGCCGCCGGAGGCTTTGAAAGCGATACCACAGATGAAGTGCAAGACTCCAATCGCATTCGGCGCAAAGGCCAAAGGCGCTGCTCTGCACACAAGCCTCTTTGCCGCCAAGCCGCTGATCAAAGAAACCGTCCAGGCCGGCATGGCCGCGTTCGCCCAGGCCAGACAACGCGCCATGGACAACAGAGAGCGGGCCATGGAGCGCATGCGCGAAATGGAGCGCCTCGAGAAGGAAGCCGAAGCCGGCGAAAAGACGACGACACCGTAACCCGTTTCGACGCCGCGGCTCCGTCTGATAAAGCGTGGTGCGAGCCGCTTACTGGCGCCGCTCGGCAAAAAGCGGCTATATTGAAACATGCACTTTGCAATTTATCCACTTAGGTTTCGCTCAGGATTCGAATCAGAGATCGCGTCCGATAGCCTGTGCGATTCGCCTCAGTGAGCCGGTAAGCTCAGTAAGCGCATCTGGCGTAAGGCATTGTGCGCCGTCGGACAGTGCGTGTTCCGGGTCGGCGTGACATTCGATTATCAGCGCGTCGGCGCCGGCCGCTATCGCCGCACGACACATCGCAGGGACAAGGTGCGCGTGGCCCGTTCCGTGGGACGGATCGACGACGACCGGAAGATGGCTTCGCTCGTTCAGCTCCGGCACCGCCGCCAGCGGGAGAGTGTTGCGTACGTATTTCTCGTACGTGCGGATGCCGCGCTCGCACAGGATCACGTTGGGGTTGCCGGCGTTGATGATGTACTCGGCCGCCAGCAGGAACTCGTCGAGATGCGCAGACAGACCGCGTTTCAGCAGGATCGGTTTTCCAGCTTTGCCGACCGCTTCGAGAAGCGGATAGTGCTGCATGTTTCGCGCTCCGATCTGAAGCACGTCGGCGTGTGCGGCGACAACCTCGACGGTCTCAACGCTGACTACTTCGGTCACGATCGCCAGCCCGGTGTTTCGCCCGGCCTCGGCGAGAATCTCGAGACCTTCTTCCTGCAGGCCCTGGAAACTGTACGGCGAGGTCCGCGGCTTGTACGCACCGCCGCGCAGACCTATCGCCCCGGCGGCTTTTACCGCGTCGGCCACACGGAGAAACTGCTCGCGGTTCTCCACCGAGCAGGGTCCGGCGATCAGACCGACGGTGTTTCCGCCGACGGGGAACTTGCCCGGCCCGATCTCTATATTCGTGCGGGTCTTCTTGACCTCGGTCGACGCCATCTTGTACGGAGCGAGGATCGGAACGATCCGCTCGACCATGGGCGCGGTTTCGATCGCGCCCTTGTCGACGGCCCGCTTGTCGCCGATGCAGGCGATAACCGTGCGGTCGGTTCCGTAGATCGGATGATCCTTCAGTCCGAAATCGCGCACGAGATCGATCACGTGCTGAATAGCTTCATCACTGGCGCCGGGCTTCATTACTACGATCATTATTCATACCTCTTCAGGTTCGTTGACTTTGTTCATTTCGGCATAAAGGGGGAATATCTGCAAGAACTCCGCACACCGATCGCGGAGTCGAACGTCGAGTTGTCTCGGCCTGGGGAAGCTCAGCCTTCGGCTTCGATCCTCGCCAGACCGCCCATATAACCTCGCAGGGCCTTGGGAATGTTGATCGATCCGTCGGCGTTCTGGTTCAGCTCCAGCAGCGGAATCAGCACGCGCGGCGATGCGATCACGGTGTTGTTCAGCGTGTGGCAGAAGCGGATCTTGCCGTCGGCGTCGCGGTAGCGGATGTTCAGGCGCCGGGCCTGGAACTCGTAGAACCTGCTGGCCGAGTGCGTCTCGCCGTAGCTGTCGCGGCTGGGCATCCAGGTCTCGATGTCGAACTTCTGGACCTGCCCCTGACCCAGGTCGCCGGTGCAGACGTTGACCACGCGGTACGGAAGCTCCAGAGCCTGCAGCACGTCCTCGGAGTTGGCCAGGATCTCCTGGTGGAAGCCTATCGATCCGGATTCGTCGTTAGGACCGATGACGACCTGCTCGACCTTGTCGAACGTGTGGATTCGGTACAGACCGCGCGTGTCCTTGCCCGCGGCGCCGGCCTCCCGGCGGAAGCACGTGCTGACTGCGATGTACTTCTTCGGCAGATCCGACTCATCGAGGATCTCGCCGCTGTGGTACGCCGTCAGCGGGACCTCGGCGGTCCCGACCAGGCTCATGTTGTCCCGTTCGGCGAGATACGCCTGGTCCCTCCCCAGAGGGAAGTATCCGGTGCCGTACATCACGTCTTCATTGACCAGGACCGGAACTGTCAGCAGTTGATAGCCCTTTTCGATCATCTGGTCGATCGCCAGCCTCAACACCGCCTGGTGGAGCATCGCTCCGGCGCCTTTGAGGATGAAGTTCCGGCTGCCGGCGAGCTTCACGCCGCGCGGGATGTCGATGATGTCCAGCGCCTCGCCGAGTTCAACGTGGTCCTTGAGTTCGAAATCAAACGAGGGGATCTCGCCGACGGTGCGCAGCTCGACGTTTTCAGTATCGTCCTTTCCCAGCGGCGAATCTTCCGAGGCGGGTTGAGCGACCAGGAGCATCAACTCGTCGACCCTGGGCTGGATCTGCTCTATCTTCGCCTCAAGATCGGCGATCTGGCCCTTGAGCGACTTGACGGACATTATCGCATCAACCTTGTCCTGCCCGGTAAGCTCGGCGATCTGCTTGCCTGCGGCGTTTTGAGCGGTGCGTGCATCCTGCAGTTCCTGGTTAATCGCCAGCAGTTCCTTGTCGGCGGCCAGAAGCGCCGGGATGTCGGCCGAGACATTCTTGTCGGCGGCGGCTTTAATGTATTTTTCCGGATCGGAGCGAATGAGTCTTATGTCTATCATTGTGATTTCCGTCTGCTATGACCAGTTAAGTCGCGGTGGTTGACCCTAGAGATTACAGCAAGGCATGGTGATTGGCAACGGGCAATACCCCCGGGCGCCGCAACGCTTGGCAGAGCGGTATTGCCAATTGACGGTTTCCGAAGTATATTGAGCGTTCGATCGACTTGTTACAGAGCCGCCAATGAGATCCAAGGACAATAAATCGTCAACCAACTACATCCGCGCCCTTGTCGCGCTGGTGCTTGCGTGGATAGTGCCCGGCGCGGGGCACGCTTTTGTCGGAAGGCCGTGGCGGGGAGTTATCATCTTCATCACCATAGGCGTGACGTTCTGGGCGGGAATCGCACTCGGCGGAGTTATGACCGTCGACCACCAGGAACAGAAATGGTGGTTCGCTGCCGAAATGCTCACCGGCGTCCACGGGCTGGTGGGGTGGCAAAGGGAAACTCAGCAACTCAAGAAGCTTGCCCCGACTATCCGGAAGGAGATCGAGCAGGAGGAGGACGCCATAAACGCCGTCATCCGGGAAAGACGGCGCGATCTGGCCCAGGACAACGCTGAGATGGCGAATCTGAAAGTGAGTTTGCAGACCTCCGCCAGCGCCCAGGACCGCCAGATGCTCCAGGAGGAGATCGACAGGCGGCAATCCGCACTGGACAACACCAAAGCCGAGATAATCAGACAGCATAGGAAGCTCTACAACCTGCGAAACGCCCACACGGTTAAACTGCTGGCAAAACAGAACCTTGCGCTTGTGGCCCCAATGGCGACCCTGGCGCGGGCCTATGCGGGGGTAGCCGGTCTGCTGAACCTCATGTGCGTATTCGATGCGATGATGCTCGCCCTGATCGGAACCGTTGTCGGCAAGCCGAGGGAGGATGCGGCATGATCGCCGAACTGTTCGTCAATCCTCTGATACTGCCGTTTAACATGACCCTGCTGCTGTTGCCGCCGCTATGTGCCTTAGTTGCAATTGTTTACAAGACGATTCGGGTCGAAGATCTCCGTGACTTGCCCAAACAGACGATCGTTCTGATCGTTTACATGCTCGCCGGGCTGGTTGCGCTGGCCGCCGGGCTCTGGGCGATCCACGAATTCATGCCATAACTCCCCGCGTAACGTCCTTTCCCAGCTCAACTTGCAATACATGCATAAAAACACCCTTTTCAGCGGGTTTTTTGCGCTGTAATTGGGAATTCTCGGATATAATTATGTATAGACATGACCCCGCCTGCATGAGGCCCGCCGCCATCGGCGAACGGGAGGACAAGATGGGATATGAGCGCATAGTACTGGACATGGAAGTCCAGAAAGACTTCTTCTGCCGAACGGGGAGGTTCTACAGCAAGGCCAACGGGCAGGTCCTCAAGCATATCAAGGAGCTGCTCAAGTGGGCCAAGGGCCAATCCGTCCCGGTTGTCAGCACCCTGCTTAGAGTCTATCGCGGACAGGCCGACCCCACGCGACCTCCCTACTGCATCGAAGGGACCGACGGGGAGCGCCGCGTCCCGCGGACGACGCTTCCGAAGTACATAGCGTTCGGAACCAGAAGAACCACAGACCTGCCGGCCGATATCCTCGATCAATACCAGCAGGTGCTGTTTGAAAAGCGGGAATTGAGCATCCTGAGCAACCTGCGTATCGAACGGCTGCTGACCGAACTGAGCGGAAACGCGACTTTCATCCTCTGCGGGGCCGGACTGGCCGGCGGGATCGCAAAAGCCGCGATAACGCTCAGGAGCCGCAAGTTCGGCGTGATCCTCGCCAGCGACGCAGCGGCCGATCTCGGCGACCCGAACGCCGAAATGGCCCTTCGCAGAATGGCCGCCAAGGGAGTTGTCTTCTGCCCGACGGCGAAGATCATAGCCCCGACAACACCTGTGAAAAGCAAATCCCGCCTGCGGACGAATCGACGCGCCGCGGCGACAAGTCGTCGATAAATCACCCGCCGCCGAGTGACTGGCCCTTGCGGACGACGGCGGCTTGTGATAACTCCATAGCATGAGCAACGAATCACCAGCCCCATGGACGGTGCTGCGACTACTGGAGTGGACCAGGAAATACTTCGCCGAAGCCCAGGTCGATCAGCCTCGCCTCTGCGCCGAAGTCCTGCTGGGACGCGTGCTGGGCTGCGAGAGGATCGAACTCTACACGCGGTTCGACTATTGCCCCAATCCGGACCAACTCTCCGAGTACAGGCAATTGGTCAAGCGCGCCGCGGCGCACGAACCGACGGCGTATCTCGTGGGATCGCGCGAGTTCTATTCGATCAAGTTCAAGGTCACCGGCGACGTGCTTATCCCGCGCCCCGAGACCGAGCAACTCGTCGCCGAGGCCGAAGCGCATTTGAAAACGCTCGGGCGACCCGGACTGATGTGGGACGTATGCACCGGCAGCGGATGCGTGGCCGTCGCCGCGGCGATTCAGGTCGACGACCTGCGCGTGCTGGCCAGCGACATATGCCCCAAGGCGATTGAGGTGGCCGGTGAGAACATCGAAGCCCATAACCTGGCCGACCGGGTGAGCTGCGGCGTGTCGGACCTGGCCAGCATCCCCGACAACTGCGCCGAGTTCAGCGGGAAGCTCTTCGACGTGATAACCGCCAACCCGCCGTACGTCGCCGACGACGATGAAGTAGGAGCGTCTGTGACCCACGAGCCGCATCGAGCGCTCTATTCGGGCCGCGACGGGCTGGACTGCATACGGAAACTCCTCCCGCAGATCCCGCCGCTGCTCAATGAAGGCGGGGTGCTGGCCATGGAGTTCGGGATCGGACAGCACGATGCGATCGGCGCCCTGATCGGCGAAACAGACGGATTTGACGAGCCGCAGATACTCACCGATCACCAGGATATCGAGCGAACTGTCGTAGTCAGGCGGATCTGAAAATGAGCGAGCAGCCCGAAGAACTCAGAGGTTTCGACGCAAAGGCCCAGGCCGACAAATCGACGAAGACCGCGCGGGAGTACCGCTCGGCGCCCGAGCGTGCGATGTACCTGGCGACCGAGGCGCTCAACAAGGCCGAGCGAAACAAGGGAGCGTTGAAGAGGGTGATCAGCGATCTGGCGACGCTCGTGCGAATGGTCCGCGCCTGGGGCGCAAAGGAGTACCGGGATGTCCCATGGAAGACAATCGCCATCAGCCTGGGAGCACTGATCTACTTCGTAAACCCGTTCGACTCGATCCCCGACTTCATCCCCGGCGTAGGCTACCTCGACGACGCCCTGGTCATCGGAGTAACAGCCCAATCGATCAAGACCGCCCTGGACGCGTTTCGGATCTGGGAGAAAAGCAGGAAGTAGGAGCCGCGCCGGGGGGCTGATATTTCTCTTGTCGAGCGCTGCGGTTATGCCGTTATGGTTGTCTCATGGCAGCCATGGGCGCCAGCCCGGTGCGTGTAGCGGGCGCCGGCGAAAGGCGGACCTGCCCGCCGGTAGGCGGACGACATTGCGACACAGAGACGCAGGGACGCAGAGGAAGGCCGCGACAACGGCTTGAGACTCTGCTGACGCCAACGGATCAGACGACTACAGAGACCCAGCCAGCGACAACGCCGCACGCGGAGCCGTCCGCCGTCCTCTGAGTATCTGTGTCGCACATAGCCGCCGCCGGCTAATCGCGAATGTTCCACGTGGAACATTCCTGCAACTCGCCGCGGGCGACCTTCTCAGCACCTTCCCGGGTTCACACGTGTGAAGGCTTCTGTTTATAACTCGTACTACATTTACAAGTAAAAGCTGCCGACTGTCGGCTGTGCTGCGTAACATCTTGATATACAATCCCTTACGGGTATTGGGCTTGCGTGCCCGCAGACTCAGAACCCCAGCCGACTATCGCACGGCTGAAGTTGAGGTCGTTCACACCCAGGCGACCTGTGAAGCTCAAGAACAGTCGTTGCACAAGTCCGGCCACAGCCGCCAACCTAACGCGCCATGGCGCCGCTGGGGCGACGGACCGCACGCGCTCAGGCCTATATCGCAGCAGCGCCGCCACTGCAATCACATCCAGGCCAAGCGTATACCACGGATTGACTGAAACCCTGCCGAACTCGGTGGCGTCGTTAAGAAGGTCGTTTGCGTCCATGCTCAGATACCTGATTGGGAACCGGTTCGTCGATTCACTTGTCTTGCAGATGGCGTACAACCCGGCAACAGCAAGTCTAAGCCCTACTTTCACGTGGCGTCAAGCGGAAAGGCGATCCGATGGCCCATTAGCCAAGCCCGGGAATATTTGCTAACTCGCGTGCAGGTAACACTTCACCCATCTGCAACGATTGCTTCGGGCAACGCCGGTAGTGTGCCGGTTTGGACGTAGGTTCGCAAGGCGTTTACGACCACGCCGATGGGGTTGTGTCCGCGAAGTTTCAGTGTGCGGTAAACGCTCATCAACACCGCCTGGACCGCGGCGGCCTTCTCGCTTCGGTTGGACTGGCTGTTCTTGCGGATAATCACCGCCGGCCGGATCATCCGCTCGGCGAAGTTGTTCTCGAACGGCACATCCAGATGGTCCAGGAACGTGAACAGTTGATCGGCGTGTCGCGCAAGACGCTTGCCCAGACGCGATGCGTCGCCGTCGGCGTACTTGGCTCGCGCCATGGCCATCAGCCTCTTGTCGATACGACCGACGCGAGATGCGTATCTTTGCGGCGTGTAGTCCTTTCGCTTACGCAGGCGGATCCCGTCGCCGATCAACCGCCGAAGCGTCTTGGCGAACGCCCGCCACTGGTCCGACTCATTGTGCATGTCGACCTTTTCCAGTTCGCGCAGCAGATGCACGAGGCAGCACTGCCTCTCGGCGGCGCAGACCGCGTTGTAGGCCGCCCAGAAGTCGGTCACCAGAACGCCGTTGAACTCGGTAAGGAAGAACTTGCCCAGCGCCGGAGAACCACGGCTGCGGTCTATCATGTAGAAGCAGACCTGTCCGTTGGCGAAACACCACAGCCACCACGTTTGACCGTTGACCCGCCAACCGGTCTCGTCGGCGTGCAGGACAGCCGAGTTCCGGGCCTGCCGACCGATCTGCTCGTACCACGGTTCGAGGATCAACGCCAGCCGCGTCCACATCGCCATCAGCCCCCCGGCCGAGAGGCGCGTCTGAAGAAGATGGTCCACAAGCTCGATCACCTGCGATATCGTCACGCCAAGGCCGTAATGCAGCCACGCGGTCAACGCCATGACGCGATGGCCCAACACCGATTTGGGCAACGCCTCTGCCACCACCGGTTCGACGTGCTTCTTGCATGCCGGGCAGTAGTCGCGGTGAATCGTGTGCTCGACGACCTCGGTCCGCAGGTCTTCGAGGATGTCCTCGATGGTGCGTGTGCGGGTGCGATTGCAGCGTTGCAGCGGCCCGCCGCAGCCGGGGCAGGCCTCCAGGCGATGGTCCTCGCGGCGGTCGATGCGTTCGGGCGGCTTGCGGCGCGCGGGGGCGTGCCCGTTCTTGGCGCCGGGCTTGCGTTTGGATTTGCGTCTCGGCGGCTTGGCGTACAGGGGCCTCTGCCCCGACGGCGTGGCCGGGTCATCCAACGTCGCGATCTTCAGCTTCGACTCCAATTCGGCGATACGTCCGTCTTGTTCGGCGATACGCTTCGATGCGGCCAGGAACGCCAGGCTCACCACCGCCGGACCCAACGCGGCCAGCGCCGTTGATTGCGCGTCGGTAAGCTGTCCGCTCAACGCCGCGGCAACGAGCTTTTTCGCCTCAGCATCCGTGCCGATTGTGCATTCCATACCCCCTGCATACACCATTATCCTCGAAAGCGAAAGTCTGAATAATCGGAATGTGAAAGTTTTTTGCGGTTGATTGAACACCCGTCAGGTGCTATACTCATTGCACGTCAGTGAAGTGTTACTCCACAAGTACCTCCACCATGGGCTCAGCAGCCAGGCGATGGCGTTCAATCTGATCGGGCCACTCATCGTTCGGAATGACTATGAACCCATCAGAACGCTCCTGGCGTCGAGAAACCTGCCGTGGCCAGCAGGCGATATCACCGGGCGGTTTGAAGCCGAAGATCGAAGTGTGTTCAACGAAAACTACGGCCAACCGACATCTTTGGACGTCGCCATCACCGGAGACGACGGCCCGGGAATCTACATCGAGTCCAAATTCACAGAAACCGGTTTCGGAGGATGCTCGGTCTACTCCGCTGGAGATTGCGATGGCCGCAATCCGCTGCATGAGCCGTCGCTCTGCTACCTGGATCACATTGGCCGCTCCTACTGGCGCCGCCTCCGCGAACACGGTCTGGAGGGACTGGCCCAAGGACCCATATGCCCGATGACGCTCTACTACCAGTTCTTCCGGGAAATGCTGTTCGCACTGCATATGGGAGGCAGCTTCATCCTTCTGCACGACAAACGGAATCCGTCCTTTTCTGTCGATGGTCCACATGGAAATCGCGGGAGCTTCTCTTTTCTCATCGAGCAACTGCCGGACCACTGTCACAATCGCATGGGCAGCATCAGCGTACAGGAAGTTGCCGCCAGCATCCGAAAATGCGGTGGGCACGACGACTGGATCGGAGAGTTTGAGGCAAAGTACGGCCTGAATGGAACGGGGAACGCCTGAATATGTGCCAGGACCTTCATTTATCGTGGCGTGGGCCGTTCTCGCTCTTCACGGGCCAAGCGGTCCCCAGTGTGTTTGATGAGCCCTTGGCTAATCAGACCTACGGTGTATACTTTTGGACCATAGAATACGCCGGCAGCCACCTCGTCAATTACGTTGGGAAAACCTACGGCGAAAACTCCAACCGCACCTTTGCGGTGCGATTCGCCGAGGAGCTTAAGCACGAACGTAGCCGGGACCTTGATGTCGACGTTAACCTGTTCTTCAGAGGCATCCGCAAGGTAATCCCTCCGCATCGTGACCGTATCGACCGTGACCGTATCGACGAGGTGCTCAGGGCCTACCGCCTGTTCATCGCTCCGGTACCTGATCTGGGCGACCGGGCATTTCTGAAAATAGAAGGCACGTTGATCAGAACGCTGCACGATGAGGACCGCAAGTATGCTCACTTCCTGAAAAACCCCCGCTGCAACAGATCCTATTTCGGGCGGATTTCGATGGACAAGGTCGACGCGCTCGGACTCGAAGCTCTCGTTGACGAATCGGATCGGGAAGAACCCAGTACAGGCGTCGTGAAGCCCGTCCTGCTGCAATCTGGTTCTGAAGATTCTATGGCGCTCCACGATATTCGACGATTCCTCTCCGTTCCCTGGCAAGAGCATGGCGCAAGACGAACCACGGGCGAGCACAAGGGATGGTACGAGCACGACTGGGGAGACCTAGTGCAACGCATTTCGTACATTGACTACGGCCATATACAGGACATACCGGCAGCGACGGAGATCGCTGGTGTCTTACGCAGGAGATGCAGAACCAGAACTGAATGGGAACGGCTCAGGACCGACCAGGAAGAACATGAGGAAATCATTGCTCTCGTGCGTAACGCCCTGGCCGCAATCGAAGGTCCACCGACTCCACAGAAGAGTTGAGATGAGGCCGCATTGACGGACCCGGGGGGCGGGTTAGTGGTACAGTTTGAATCGCAAATTGGCCCAACCGACACACACTACGAAGCAACTGTCGACGGACTGACCGTCATATCTGACGTATCATACGATTCATTAAATGATTGGAATACTTTTTATTACCATGTGGAAAACGAAACAGGCGACACAATCTTCCAAGCAAAGTACTTTGGTACAGACTGGATCGCAGGTGGCGGAGGAAACCAAGTTTGGTCTCATGAGGTTGTTGACCTAGATCCGATAGTGGATCCGAACGCGGAGTTTATTCGGTTTTATGATAAACTTTTGGACAATAACAATGTAGAGGACTTTATCTCAGTTACAGGGGAGACTGAAAAAGTGGCCATAGGCGATGCAGAGTTTAAAAGTATTGAGGGTCGTACATTCAGCGTTCCAGTGCTTAAACCAACAAATATTCCTGAACCCAGCACATTAGCATTGATGCTATTAGGTTCAGGATTGCTAGCGAAGAAACGAAGATAATTGCGGGCGTGATGGCTCAATAGTTCATGTATGGAAGCCGGCTCGACGGCTGCTCCTCCGGTTCCGTTCACTTCGTTCACTTCTCCATCGTCCCATCCTACCGGCCACCCCGAAGGGGGCAACCCCCGGCCGGCCGAGCGGCAATCCCACCCACCCATCCCAACCAAACAGATTTCCACAAAAGGCCCTGTTAAGTACTCAAATCTGTGGTATAATCCTTCATGAGGTATTCAAGGAGCTAGGGTAGTCGGTCGGCGCACCATTCGAATGGGAAGTGCGTGTATAGATATCCACTATAGCAAATACCCTTGAAAAGTCGAAGCATATCAGGGAATATGCTTGAAAACTCGAAGTCATAGGCTACTGTAGTATGGAATAGTCGAGTTGGGGCCATCGAATGATACAACGTGCAGTTGACATTCAGAAAATAGCGGCATTGGGCGAAATATTCCCGGTAGTTGGCATTTTGGGTCCGAGGCAGTGCGGTAAGACTACGCTGGCCGCTCAGTTGGGAGCTGACCATTATTTCGACATGGAGAACCCCGTCGATCTGCGGGCCTTTGAGAACCCTCAGAGCGTGCTGGAGAATCTCTCCGGTACAGTGGTGATCGACGAGATTCAACTCAAGCCGAAGTTGTTTGAACTGCTTCGCTATCTCGTCGATTCCCGGCCTGAGCGGCGATACATTGTGCTTGGCAGCGCCTCTCGGGAACTGGTCCCGCGCAGCAGCGAGTCGTTGGCCGGAAGAATCGGGTATCACTATCTCAGCGGGTTTCGATTAACGGATGTCGGCGGCGACAATCTGTTTCGACTGTGGCTGCACGGCGCCATGCCTCGGGCGTATCTGCTGGATGAAGTCGAACAGAGTCAGCTCTGGACAAGCAACTACATCACCACACTGCTGGAGAAAGACCTGCCGGCGTTGGGGATCAACGTCCCGGCCGAGATGATCCGCCGGTTCTGGACAATGCTGGCTCACTATCATGGACAGGTGATCAACTACTCGAAGCTGGCCGGCGCATTTGGGGTTTCCGACCACACGGCCCGGCAGTATATCGACATTCTCAACGGCACATTCATGACACGATGCCTCCAGCCGTGGTTCTCTAACACAAAGAAGCGAATCGTCAGAAAGCCTAAGCTGTACATCCGCGATTCGGGTCTCTATCACAGCCTTTGCGCAATAACTTCTCAGAAGAATCTGCTTGGCAGTGAAATCCTGGGCGCTTCGTGGGAGGGTTTTGCACTGGAGCAGGTTTCCGGAATGCTGCAATTGCCCTACGATCAGATGTACTTCTGGGCCACGCATGCCGGAGCGGAGGCCGATCTGTTCTGGCGACAGCACGGACGAAACTGGGCGGTGGAGTTCAAGTTCGCCGACGCACCGAAACGTACGCGTTCGATGCGTGTCGCGGTGGAGGAACTGGAGCTTACTCATCTGTGGGTGGTCTACCCCGGCGAGAAATCCTATCGCATTGACGAGAAGATCTCGGCCGTCGGACTCCGGCAGGCCCCTGCCGCATGGGAGTACGACGAGCCTTGGTGAGGCCAACGGCCAGTGATCAGTAACGGCGGGCAACGACAGAAACAACGGCGCAAGACACTTTGGGCGGCATTATCCAAGCCCTGATCGTTCCGGGGGAGGCGTTTCTATGGCCCTTGGTTGTTGCCCTTGGTCGTTACTGGCTACTGACCACCGGCCGTTCTCTGGGCCTCTGAGTCTCTGTGTCGAATGACGGATTCCGCGGAGAAGGCGCCTCCCTGATTTTTGACTATCATAAAATCCGCGCATACAGTACCCTGTGGGGCTTGTCGTATTGTGAAACACCGCGAACACCACGGCGAACCAGAAGGATAGTATCATGAAGCTTGCAGTAATTGGCGGCGACGGAACTGGACCGGAAGTAGTGGCCGAAGGCCTGAAGGTCCTCGAAGCAGTCGCGGCGAAAGTCGGATTTGAATACACCACCCAGGACTTCGACGTCAGCGGAGATCGATATCTCGCCGCCGGCGGAGACCCGAACACCGCGTCAATCCCGGTTGTCACCGAAGAGGAGATCGACGAGCTGCGGAATTTCGACGCGATCTACCTCGGAGCTGTCGGCCACCCCGACGTCGCCCCGGGCATCCTGGAAAAAGGCCTGCTGCTGAAGGCGCGTTTCCAGTTGGACCAGTACGTCAACCTCCGCCCTGTGACGCTCTACCCCGGCGTGGAGACCCCGCTGGCCAATAAGACTCCCGAAGACATCGACTTCGTAGTCGTCCGCGAAAACACCGAGGGGCTCTACTCCGGCATGGGCGGCTGCCAGTACAAAGGCACGCCCAACGAAGTGGCGACCCAGACGATGTGCAACACCCGCATGGGCGTCGAGCGGGCGATCCGCTACGCGATGGACCTGTGCATGAGGCGCAACGACAAGAAGCTGATCACGCTTGTCGGCAAGAACAACGTGCTGACCTACGCACACGACCTGTGGTTCCGCGCGTTCATGGAGATCGGCCGGGAGTATCCCGAGCTGACCAAGGACTACAACCACGTCGACGCGGCCTGCATGTGGTTCGTAAAGAACCCCGAGTACTACGACACGATCGTGGTCTGCAACATGTTCGGCGACATCATCACCGACCTCGGCGCGATGATCCAGGGCGGAATGGGCGTAGCCGCCGGCGGCAACATCAATCCCAACGGCGTCAGCATGTTCGAGCCCATCGGCGGATCGGCCCCGAAATACACCGGGCAGAACGTCATCAATCCGATGGCCGCGATCGCTTCGCTGGCGATGCTGCTCCGCGAAACCGGCAACAACACCGGCGACGACAAACTGGTGGACGCCGGCAACCGCGTGGAGAAGGCGATCCGGTTGGTCACCCCGCAGATGGAGAGCCAGTCGGCCGGTCGGATGGGAATGTCGACTGCGGAAGTAGGCGACCTCGTGGCGAAAACCGTCGCCCAAGCCGAATAAGACGCACAATACGAATAGAAGAAAACGCCTCACGAGAGACGCCCGGCAAAGGGCGTCTCTTTATTTTCGTGTGCCCGGCAGGGCACACTGACTTTGATGGAAAAACGACTTTGAAAGCCGTCGACTATAGTGTACACTTGTAGTGTACAATACGCCCCTTCGCACGCTGGACGCACTGCATCTTTCAACCGTCCATCGCAACGGTCTGAAACTGCTGACCGCCGACAAAGCCCTCGCAGCCAGCGCGAAGAAGCTTGGTGTTCCAGTCAAACTCATCTAGCCCGCCGCACGCCGGATAGCATCATGCGGATCCCAACTGTTTTAATTTTTCATTTGGCCGGTGCGCCGGCGAGTTTGCGGACCCAGCAGCTTTTGCAGAGGCACGGAGTCCGCCCGCACGTTCCGTTTATGACTTTGTGTTTCGCGGTTCACCTACTGGCCATATCCATTGCCGCCGGTTCCGGCGCCCCGCCGTCTTTTCGGGTCCGGGAATCTGTCCCGAGGCCTTTCGAATCTTGCGTGCTTGACGAGTCGACGGCGTCGCGACTCTGTCGCGATGAGGCGGGCGTTCCGCCCTGCCGCTAAAAACGGAAAACCGCCGACTGTCTCCATATGTCCGCGCCTTCCGCCTATCGGCCGACAGGTCCGTGGCAAGAAGAGTCTCGCCGTCGCCGTATCACTATTCACTACTTCCGCGGCGCCGCCTTCGGTCGATAATGCAGCGATCGCCAGTATTTCTCATCGGTTTTGTACGGGTCCATCGGGTCGGCGTCGGCATCGAAATTCGGCGGCAGGACGCCGTAGCTCTTCATTTCGCGGATGTAGTGTTCGTTGGGGCGGAAGCCGGGCATGTCGAATCGCTTGATCTTCTCCAACTGGTTCTTCGCGTCGTCGATTGCGGCGCGGATGAGCTTGTAATCGCCATCGGCCGGCGATTTGAATATGGGCTCGTGGGGCTGAGCGAGTTTCGTTCCGACAGGTCGGCAGATCTGGTATCCGCCGGCGGTCTTCGCCAGCGGCGCCAGCAGGAACAGCGAGTCCGACGGCCTGGACAGATTGAAGACTATGTGCGACGAGAATCGCATACCCGGCTCGCGCGGGTTTATGCTCCCGCCGGTGCGGAAGCCGCCTGTTATCAGATGCCCCGGCGAACTCGGCAGGCGCATCCCGCCGCGATGGCAGCTCACGCAGCGTTTGCTTATCGCGGCGGACACTTTGGGATTGGCGAAGCTCCTTTTCGGGTCGAATGACGGCGTGCGGTCGATCATGCCGGTCCCCAGCGCCGCGTACGTGCCGGGATACGGCGCGGATGTCTCGATCCAGAGGCGGACCATCGTCTCTTCGCGCGCCGACAGCTTGACCTTGTTATGGGCGCCGGAGATCTTTTTCATCAGAGGGCTCGCTGACGATCCGATGGTCCGTGGGGGGCGGTTGCCGTCTCCGTTTCGACCGTCGGCAATCTGGCCCTTGACCGTCAGGCTGAAATAGCTGTGCGAATAGTAAGGACCGCGATCGCCGGTCAGGATCACCCCGCCGGACCGCGGGCCGCCCTTTGCGGTTTTCCTGTATCCGTGACACGGCGCGCAATGCCTGTCGAGGATCGGCTGGATGTCGCGCGGGAAGTCGAAGACGCCCGGCGCCCCGGCGATCGGCTTGATCCTGCCGGGCGCCCTCCGCATCGCCATCGACCGTTTGCCGGGCGGCGCGACGCGCCGGCGATCTTCGTGGCAGCCCACGCAACTGAGCCGCTCGCCCGGCTGGACGGTCATGAAACTCTGCATCCGCTTGACCGACAGATCGTTTTCATCCAGCGCCACGAAGAAGATGCTGCGAAGCGCCGGCAGTTCGAAGCTCGCCGAGCCGTCTTCTTCGACCGGAACTGTGCCCAGAGCCCGGTGGAGGGTGAATGTCCCGCCCATGGAGATCGGCTCCCATCCGCCGGAGAAGTTCACCGGCTTGGGCAGCGATTCGACTATCAGGAGTTTTTTGATGTCACCGGGCGCGACGCCTTTCATGTTCCGCCCGATGTAGACGTTCTGCAGCGTGACTGTGCCTGTCGATTTCGACAGATCCACGCGCTGGGGGATAACCCGCTCGCGTTTCCTGGCCCGCAGCGGGCGGGGTTCGTGGATCTGCGTTGCGCCGATGACCCAGGTGTCGGGCAGCTCGTAGAACTTCGAGTACTCGCCGGCGGCGTCGAGCAGGCCGATATCGGTGTCGCGCGCGACCAGGAAACGGTCTTTCGACAGCGGATACGGATCGCGATACATCTGCTTCAGCGATATCGCTTTGGCCATAGAACGATCGTCCGGCCCGCCGGAGGGGTCGACGATCGTCATGCAGCCGGCGTGCTCCTTGCGCCCGTGCCCCGGCGAAAACGACGCGATTACCTTGTTGGCTCCTGGTATCGGCTTGGCGTCGATCATCAGCCCGCCGCCGTGCATGTTTCCGTAGAAGACCATCTGATTGGTCCCGTCGGGATTCATTGTCCAGAGGTGATGGTATCGCAGTTGGGATCGGTCGATGTACTCCCATCGCTGGTGGAGGATCCGACCGTCGGGCAGCATCCAGGGCGTGTTGTCGTGTTCCAGGTTCGCCGACAGTGCGCGGATTTCGCTTCCGTCGGGTTTGCATCGGTGGATCGTGGCCACCGGCACGAAGTAGCACTGGACGAATCGCCGGGCGCGCGACGAGCAGAAAACGATATCGCCGTCGGGCAGGTAGATCGGCTCGATGTCGTCAAACCTGCCGCTGGTTATCCGCTTGAGCCCGCTCCCGTCGGCGTTGATCTCGTAGAGGTTGTAATGCGGCGAATCGCTCTTGCGGTACGAAAACAGTATCTTCCTCCCGCCGTAGTGCACGTGCGGGTCGCGCACGCCGCCGCGGGGATCGTTGATCAGCGATCGGACCTTACCGGTCCGGACATTCAGCACGCACAGCCGCCCGCCGGGGTGATGGAGCTTCCGCTCGGGGCGATCGGACCAATGGCCGAAGTTCGCGTACCAGTGCCCGTCGGGGTCGACCTGGCGCACGGCGAAGACTATTTCCTCAACGCCGACCGCCGGCGGCTGGTCTGCGACAGCCCCGCAGGCCCAGATCAGGCAAGCCGGAACTACGCAGATAATCGCCGACCGGGTCACGATCTACTCCACAAGTCCGCCGGCCGAACTTCTGGGTTTGTGCCAGTGTGAACGCCAGTACTTCTCGTCGATCTTGTACGGATCGACGGGGTCCTTCTCGATGTCGAAGTCAGCCGGCAGGATGCCGTAGACCTTCATCTCGCGGAGATAGTGCCTGTTCGGCCGGAAGCCGGGCATGTCGAACCGCTTGATGCGGTCGAGCCTGGCCTTATCCTTCTTGACCGCTGCGAGGATCGCCTGGTAATCGGGGTCCTTTGCGTCCTTGAAGACCTTGACGCACTCATCGACGGTCTTGCCGTTCTTCTTGACCTTGCGGATCATCCCGTTCAGAGGCATTGTCAGCACCAGCGACTTTTCCGGATCGGTCAGGTTGAAGGCGTAGTCAACGCTGAACTTCCCGCCCTTGTGGCACTTGACGCATCGCTGTGCGGCCTGCTTGGGAATGGCGCCGGAGATCCGCATCATCCCGGTTCCGAGGGCCGCGTAGGTGCCGGGATAGACGCCAGCCGAATCGATCCACAGGCGGACAAACGTCCTTTCCCGGTCAGAGAGCTTGACCTTGTGGTGCGGCTCGTCGATGTATTTCATCAGCTTGCTGGCCGACGATCCGATCTTGCGGGGCGCGATGTTCCCGTTCGCGTCGCGTCCGTGGGAGATAAGGCCCTTCTTGAATATGGTCGAGTAGCTGTGCGAGTACATCGGCCCGCGCCCGCCGTCGAGGAGGATCTTGCCGGCGTAGGGGCCGCCCTTGTCGGTCTTGGTCGGTCCGTGGCAGGCAACGCAGTGCTTGTCGAGGATCGGCTGGATGTCGCGCGGGAAATCGTACACTCCCGGCCCGATGGTCGGCTTGATCTTGCTCGGCGCCCGCAGCATCGCTTTCGATCGAACGCCGGGAGGAGCGGTCTGGCCGCGATCCTCGTGGCAGCCGACGCAACTGAGCCGCTCGCCCGGCTGGACGGCCATGAAACTCTGCATGCGCTTTACGCTCAGGCCCTTGTCGTCGAGCGCCACGAAAAAGAGGCTCCGCAACGCCGGCAGTTCGAAGCTCGCCGATCCGTCTTCCTCGACCGGTACGGTTCCCAGCACGCGCTCGAGAGTAAACGAGCCGCCGATGGTGATCGGCTCCATGGTGCCCGAGAAGTTCACCGGTTTGGGCAGCGCCTCGATAACCAGCAGCTCCTTGATGTCGCCGCGCTTGACGCCCTTCATGTTCCGCCCGATGTAGGCGTCCTGGAGCACAACCGTGCCGGTCGACATCGCCAGATTGACCCGGGAAGGTATCACCCGCTCGCGCTTCCGCGGTCTCAGCGGTCGGGGCTCGTGGATCTTCATGCCCTTTTTGATCATGTCGGCCGGCAGGTTGTAGAGCATGTCAGAGGCGCCCTTGTCGTCTATCACGCGAATATCGGTGTCGCGCGCGACCAGGAAGCAGTCGGTCGAAATCGCATACGGATCCCGCAGCGAGCCGTCCTTGTTGATTCGCTTGGCCATCGAACGATCGTCCGGCCCATTGCGCGGGTCGACGACAGTCATGAGCCCGGCGTGCTCTCTGCGTCCGTGCCCCGGCGAAAAGGACGCGATCACCTTCAGCGTGCCGGGTATCGGCTTGGCGTCGAGCATCACGATGCCCGGATGCATGTTGCCGAAGTAGACCATCTGGTTGGTCCCGTCGGGATTCATCGTCCAGAGGTGATGGAACCGGACGCGCGATCGGTCGATATACTCCCATCGCTGGTGGAGGATTCGCCCGTCGGGCAGGAGCCAGGGGGTGTTGTCCTGTTCGAGGTTGCACGACAGCGGGCGCGGGTCGCTTCCGTCGGCCTTGCAGCGGTGGATGTTCGCCACGCGCGTGAACCAGCACTGCACGAACCGGTTGGACCGCGACGAGCAGAACACGATGTCGCCGTCGGGCAGGTAGATCGCCTCGATGTCGTCGTGCTTGGAGTTGGTGATCTGCTTGAGGCCGGACCCGTCGATGTTGATCTCGTAAAGATGGTAGTACGGCGTGCCGCCCTTGCGATACGAGAAGAGGATCTTCCTCCCGTCGTAGTGGACGTGCGGGTCGCGGACGCCGCCCTTTGGATCATCGACCAGGGGGGTGACCTTGCCGGTCTTGACGTCCAGGAGCCCGAGCAGACCGCCGTCGTGATAGTACTTTCGGTTGGGATTCTGCGAATTGTAGCTGAAGTTGGCGTACCAGTGTCCGTCGCTGTCAACGCGTCGGGCGGCGAAGATGATCTCCTCCACGCCGCGCTTCAGAAGCTCGGCGGAGGCTTTTTCGGTCTCTTTGCTCGCCGCATCAGCCGGGTGCGTCAGCGCCAGGCATGCAAGAATTCCGCCTACTATCGTCCATCGCGTCATAACAGTTCTCCTGGGTGTGTTTTTTTGCAGATTGTCCGGTCGGTCGGATTACTCGCTCAAGACGCCGGCGACTGTCTTGGGTTTGTACCACATCGACTTCCAGTATTTCCTGTCGAGTTCGTACGGATTGGCCGGGTCTTTTTCGAGATCAAAGTCCGGCGGCAAAACGCCGTAAACCTTCATCTCGCGCAGATAGTGAATGTTGGGCCGGAAGTCGGGCATGTCGAATCGCTTGATGCGGTCGAGTCCGGCTTTGTGCTTTCCGATCTCTGTCAGGATCGCCTGGTAGAGCGGATCCTTGGCGTCCTTGAAGACCTTGACGCATTCGTTGACGGTCTTGCCGTTCCTTGTGACCTTACGGATCATGCCGTTCAAGGGCTTGGTCAACACCAGCGATTTTTCCGGCTCGGTCAGGTTGACCGCCATTTTCATGTCGAACTTCATGCCTTTGTGGCACTTGCCGCAGCTCGCCGCGGCGGCTTTGGGAAGATGTCTCATCCCGCCGACCGAACCGGTTCCCAGCGCGGCGTACGTGCCGGGATACAACGCCGCCGATTCGATCCAGAGGCGGATCATCGTTTTTTCGCGGGCGGAGACCTTGACCTTGTAGTGCGACCCGTCGATCAGCTTCATCAGTTTGCTGGCCGACGATCCGATGGTGCGCGGGGCGCGGTTTCCGTTTCCGTTTCGACCGTCGGCGACAAGTCGGCGATTCGTTATGGTCCGGTAGCTGTGCGAGTACATCGGTCCGCGTCCGCCGTCGAGCAGCACTTTGCCGGCGTAAGGCCCGCCCCTGGCGGTCTTCGTCGGTCCGTGGCAGGGGACGCAATGCCTGTCGAGTATCGGCTGGATGTCGCGCGGGAAATCGAAGATGTCCGGGAAGCCGACGATCGGCCTGATCCGGTCGGGCTGGCGCAGCATCGCTTTGGACCGCACGCCGGGAGGAGCCGCCGTGCCTCGATCTTCGTGGCAGCCTACGCAACTCAAACGCTCGCCCGGCTGGACGGTCATGAAACTCTGCATGCGCTTGACGCTCAGATCGTTTTCATCCAGCGCCACAAAAAACAGGCTGCGCAAAGCGGGAAGTTCGAAGTTCGCCGACCCGTCGGCCTCGACCGGCACGGTTCCCAGAATTC
>Ga0180435_10001834_pt1 | contig 21928 bp, 21 predicted proteins | sample SS_ome_3_FD_132467 | JGI IMG/M metagenome (GOLD analysis project Ga0180435, IMG submission 132467) | Hypersaline lake sediment archaeal communities from the Salton Sea, California, USA - SS_3_S_1 metaG | ecosystem: Environmental > Aquatic > Non-marine Saline and Alkaline > Hypersaline >...
TACCAGGCCATCCGCCACATGCTCAACCTGGAGAGCGTGATCACCTACGAGGGCACGGAAACCGTGCACCAGTTGGTGGTCGGCCGCGAGCTCACCGGCATCAACGCGTTCTGAGGCTCAGGGGAGAACAATCTCCCCGTAGGCGATACCTGTCTCCGGGGTTATCAATGCGCCGGATTCGATGCGGTGCATCAGCAGATCGAAAACGATATAGCCTGATGCATCCTCAAAGCGCCCGGTTCCACCGACAATTTCATATGAAATAACACCGATCGGGGCAGCGAAGCAGACGAAAGACTCGTCTTCCATAACCGTTCCGTAAAGCATCGAGCCGTCGTTGAAGACGACATTCACATGAGCCGCACTGAATTTCAGACCATCGAAGTCCCCAAGATCCGGGCACGGTGTATCCGGAAGATTGGATAAATAGCCATCACCCGCTCCACGAGCATTTGCCTGCCCAGGCGAGCCTTTCAGGTTTACATCGTAAAAAGTCCTGGCGTCGGTCACATGCAGCACGGAACCGCTTGCCGTCATGTCGATGTCGATGACCTTTCCTTTTCCCAAAGCCGATGCCGGAGCGATCAGCAGCATGGCAAAAACACATAACAGTAATTTCATGATTCTTCTCCTTGGAAGAAGGGAAACGCGAGCCAGCCGTGTCTCCAAATAGAACGCGCGCCATCCGGGCACTGCGTACACCTGAAGTCTAGAATCAGGAATCTGGGCCCGGGCGATTTAAAAACGAGATTTTTCCGAATTCGGGGCGGCGGCCGTGTCGGTGGGTATCAGGGATAGTTGCTAAAATGGAATCAGGGCTTTGCTGAAAACGGTCACTGGTCATGCGCGGAGACTTGCGCCTGGGAGACTGGATCGTCAGCCCGCGCCGCGAATGCATTCGGCGTGGCGGTGATTCCGTGCACGTCCACCCCAAGCCGATGGCAGTGCTCCAGCGTCTCGCCGAGGCCGGCGGCGAGGTCGTGACCCGCGAGGAACTGTTCGAGGCAGTATGGCCCGGCGTGATCGTCACCGACGACGCGTTGACCCAGTGCATCGTCGAATTGCGCAAGGCATTCGGTGACTCAGCCCGGCAACAGGCGGTCATCCAGACCGTTCCCAAAGTCGGTTTTCGACTGGTGCCTTCCGTCCGGCGAGAAGGTGTCGAAGAGCCGGTCATCGCGGTCCTGCCGTTCGTGAACATGTCCTCCGATCCGGAGCAGGAGTACTTTTCCGACGGTATTTCCGAAGAGCTGATCAACCTGTTGGCCAAGACCCCCGGCTTGCGGGTCATTTCGCATACGTCGGCGTTCAGTTTCAAGCAACGGCCGACCGCAATTCCGGAAATTGCCAGGCAGCTCGGTGTTTCCCATGTCCTGGAAGGCTCGGTCCGCAAGTCCGGCGACCGGGTGCGGATCACTGCCCAGTTGGTGGAGGTCCGATCCGATACCCACCTCTGGTCGCGCAATTACGACCGCGACCTGGCCGAAATTTTCGCGATCCAGGACGACATCGCGCGCCGCGTGGTCAGGAAGGTCAGGGTTACGCTGCTGCGGGACATGCCGAGATCGGCGCCGGTCGATCCCGAGGCCTACCGGCTTTTTCTGCTGGGGCGATCCCGTCTCAACGCCTACGACTTTCCGGCCGCGTTGGATAACTTCCGGCGCTCGATCGCGATCGAGCCGAACTTCGCCCAGGGTCACGTGGCCATCGCGGCCTGTTTCGGGGCGCGAACCTTTTTCGGCGAGTTGCCGCCGAAGGACGGCTACGCCCGTATCTCGGAGGCGCTGCAGCGGGCGACCGATTGTGACGGCGGTGCGGCCGAAGTCGACCGTCCGCTGGCGGAAAAACATTTCTACTACGACTGGGACTGGGCGAAGGCCGAGGCGGCGTTCAAACGTGCACTCGAACGCGTACCCAGCGACGCGCACTGCTACCAGCTTTACGCGTGGTTCCTTACCGCCATGCGCCGATGGGACGAGGCCCGCGAGCGCATCGGACGGAGCCTGGAGCTCGAGCCGCTGTCGCCCTCCGTGTACCTCACGGCATCCAATATCGAATACTTCGCCGGTTGTCATTCACGTGCGATCGACCACTGCCGCCGGGCGCTGGAATTCAGCCCCGAGCACCCGTTGGCGTTGTCGCAGATGGGCTGGAGCTTCCTGCAAATCGGTGATTTCGAGTCGGCTCTCGCCATGATGGAACGATCGGTGCAGATCGCGCCCGACAACAGCTACTTTCGCTGGTTACTCGGCTACGCCTACGCCGTCACCGGACGGGTCGATGGGGCAAGGGAAATGATTCGCGACCTGCACGCCCGCAGCCAGCGCCAGTACGTCGTGCCGTTCGGCTTCGCGGTGATCCACGCCGGACTGGGCGAGTTCGACGTGGCGCTAGCCTGGCTTGAGAAGGCCTACGAGGAACGTAACGGCTGGATGGTTTACCTCGACGTGGCGCCCTCGCTGGACCCGCTGCGCGGCGAGCCCCGTTTTCGACGACTGCTGGCCGATATGCGATTTCCCGGCAGCGGCGCCACTCAGTCGGCTGGAAACTCGACCAGCAGCGGCTCGGGTTCCAGCCGCACGCCGAAGGCCTCGTAAACCGCTTTCTGCACCTCTATCGCCAGCGCGCTGACGTCGTGGCCGCTGGCGCCGCCCTCGTTGACCAGTACCAGCGCGTGCTGCTCGGAAACGCGCGCGCCGCCCTCCCGGCGGCCCTTGAGCCCGCAGGCCTCGATCATCCAGGCCGCCGACAGCTTGACCTTGCCGTTTTCAAGGGGCCAGGCGAGTAACTCCGCGTGCCGGGAGCGCAGCTGCTCGGCCTGGTCGCGGGCGATGACGGGGTTCTTGAAGAAACTGCCCGCGTTGCCCGCGACGGCGGGGTCGGGAAGCTTGCGCCGGCGCAGCCGGATCACGGCGTCGCTGACGGCCCGGGCCGTTGGCGTGGTGCCGTCGAGTTCCTCTGCCAGCCCCGGGTAGTCGATCCGGGGTTCGAACGACCGCGACAGGGACAGCCGTACCGACGTGATCAGGTAGCGCCCGGCGTCGGCGGTACGGAAGCGGCTGTCGCGGTAGCCGAGCCGGCAGTCTTCGCGTGACAGGGTCGTCCAGCCACCGGCCCGCCAGTCCCAGGCCGTGACGGATTCGAGCACAGAGGCCAGTTCGACGCCGTAGGCGCCGACGTTCTGGATCGGGGCGGCGCCCACGCTGCCCGGAATCAGCGACAGGTTTTCCAGGCCGCACAGGCCCTGTTCCAGGGACCAGCGCACCAGTCCATGCCAGTTCTCACCGGCGCCGGCTTCGACCTGGACCGAGCCGGAGTCCTCGCCGATGATCCCGATGCCGGCAATCCGGTTCAGGTAAACCGTGCCCGGCACGTCGCCCAGCAGCACGACGTTGCTGCCGCCGCCCAGTACGAAGTCGCGTTTCGGGTCGAGGCCGGGTAGCCCGAGCAGGTCTTCCTCGCTTTCGATTTCGATCAGCGCCGCCGCGCGGCAATCCAGTCCGAACGTGTTGAACGGTTTCAGCGATGGCCGCTCGGTGAATTTCATTCCGCCCGGTAGGCGGCGATGGCGCGCAGGCACTCCCCGACCAATTCGGGCCCGCGGTAGACCATGCCGGTATAGAACTGCACGAGATCGGCGCCCAGCTTGAGCTTGTCGACGGCGTCCTCGCCGCGGGTGATGCCGCCGACGCCGATCATCGCAACCTCCTCGGGCAGCGCACGGCGCAATTCCATCAAGACATGGTCGGCCTTGGCTTTCAGCGGCGCGCCGGACAACCCGCCGGCTTCGTCGGCGTGCTTCAGGCCGGCGACCGGGGCCCGGTCGATGGTCGTATTGGTGGCGATAACGGCGTCCATGCGGTGATGGGCGACGACCTGCGCGATTGCGGTGATGGCGCCGTCTTCCAGGTCGGGCGCGACCTTCAGCGCCAGCGGCACGCAACGTCCGTGCTGGTCGGCCAGTTCCGCGCGGCGCGCGGCCAGGGCGCCCAGCAGGGCGTCCAGTTCGTCCTCACCCTGCAGTTCGCGCAGGTTCTTGGTGTTCGGCGAGGAGATGTTGACCGTGACGTAGTCGGCGTAGGGGTACACCTTGTCCAGGCAGTGCAGGTAGTCGTCGGCGGCGTTTTCGTTCGGCGTATCGAAGTTCTTGCCGATGTTGATGCCGAGTACGCCCTTGAAACGGTGCTTGCGCACGCGCCGGACGAGGTAGTCCACGCCCTTGTTGTTGAAGCCCAGGCGGTTGATCATCGCCCGAGCTTCGGTCAGGCGGAATACCCGGGGCCTGGGGTTGCCCGGCTGCGGGCGCGGGGTGACCGTGCCCACCTCCACGAAGCCGAAGCCCAGGTCGCCCAGGGCTTCGAAACAGTCGGCGTTCTTGTCCAGGCCGGGCGCCACGCCCACCGGGTTGGGGAAGTCCAGGCCCATGCAGTGCACGGGCTGGTCCTTGGCCCCGCACAGCAGGCGGGTGGCGCCGCTCCAGTGGCCCAGCTTCAGGGCCTCCAGCGTCAGTTCGTGCGCCGTTTCGGGATCGACGGCGAACAGGGCCTTGCGGACGAGACCGTAAAACATGCCTCAGAGGTCGAACTTGATGCCCTGGGCCAGCGGCAGGTCGGAGCCCCAGTTGATCGTGTTCGTCTGCCGGCGCATATAGGCCTTCCAGGCGTCCGAACCGGATTCGCGGCCACCGCCGGTTTCCTTCTCGCCGCCGAAGGCGCCGCCAATCTCGGCGCCGGAGGTGCCGATGTTGACGTTGGCGATACCGCAGTCCGAACCGACCGAGGACAGGAACAGCTCGGAGTTGCGGACGTCGTTGGTGAAAATCGCGGAGGACAGGCCCTGCGGCACGTCGTTGTGCATGCGCAGTGCGTCCTCGATGCCTTCGTAGGCGATCACGTACAGGATCGGCACGAAGGTCTCGGTCTGGACGATTTCCCACTCGTTGCGGGCCTTGGCGATGGTCGGCTCGACGAAGGAGCCCGGGCGGTCGAGGCGCTTGCCGCCGGTGAGGATCTCGCCACCGGCTTCCTCGATCCTGGCGATGGCGCCCTCGAAATCGCGCACGCCGGCCTCGTCGATCAGCGGGCCCATCAGGGTGCTGGCGTCCAGCGGGTCGCCGATGCGCACCTGTTTGTAGGCGTCCACCAGCAGGCCGGTGACGTGGTCCATCATCGACTCGGGCACGAAAAGGCGGCGCGTGGTGGTGCAACGCTGCCCGGCGGTGCCGACGGCGCCGAACACGATGGCCGGGATGGCCATTTTCAGGTCCGCGGTCTCGTCCAGGATGATGGCGTTGTTGCCGCCGAGCTCCAGGATCGAGCGGCCGAAACGCTCGGCCACCTTGCGGCCGACGTCGCGTCCGACCCAGGTGGAGCCGGTGAAGGACACCAGGCGCACGCGGTCGTCTTCGACGAAGCGGTTGGCCAGGTCGTGGCCGCAGGCCGCGAAGCTCAGGAAGATCGGCGGGAAGCCGCCTTCCTCGAGCGCGTCGTTGCAGATGTTCTGGACGGCGGTCGCGCACAGCGGCACCTTCGAAGAGGGTTTCCAGATGGTGACGTTGCCGCATATCGCCGAGATGAACGCGTTCCAGGCCCAGACGGCGACCGGGAAATTGAAAGCGGAAATCACGCCGACGATGCCCAGCGGGTGCCACTGCTCGTACATGCGGTGCCTGGCCCGCTCGGAGTGCATGGTCAGGCCGTACAGCATGCGCGACTGGCCGATGGCGAAATCGCCGATGTCGATCATCTCCTGCACTTCGCCGTCGCCCTCGGCCTTGATCTTGCCCATTTCCATCGCGACCAGGCTGCCCAGGGCGTCCTTGTTGCGGCGCAGGGCTTCCGTGCACAGGCGCACGGCTTCGCCGCGCTTGGGCGCCGGAACCCGGCGCCACTCCTCGGCCACGGCCTCGGCTGTTTCCATCATGCGCTCGTAGTCCTGCTCCGAGGCGCCGTAGACGCTGCCGATCAGCTCGCCCGTGGCCGGGTTGAACGACTGGATTACGCCCTGGTCGGTGGTTTCCGACCACTCGCCGGGACCGAAGCAAGCGCCCGGGTTGAACTCGGCGACGCCGAGAGTCTTCAGAAATTCCATGGTATTCGTGTGCCTTTGTAACAAGTGTTGAAGGGGTAGCAGCAATCTGATCGCGTATTATCGCAGACGGCCCGGGCGCGTGCACCACGGTACCGCGGAAAAAAATGCGAATCGCCGGGAACTCCGCCGGGACGCCCCTGTCATACGGCACAGAAGCGAAGATGACCATGTTATGCTCAGCGGAGGGAGCCGGCAGCTATGGCGGCAATAACACAACTCAAGGCCGCCTGGCACGCGACGGAAGCGGATGACGCCGGCCCGGGCGCGCGAGGCAAAGCCGACACGGATGCAGCGGGGCAGGCTCGGATGAGCGAAGCACAGGTCGATCAGATGCTGGTCGAGCGGGTCCAGAAGGGTGACAAGCGCGCCTTCGATCTGCTGATCAACAAGTACCAGCACCGGATCGTCAGCCTGGTTTCGCGGTACGTCGGCGACCAGGCGGATGCGATGGACGTGGCGCAGGAGGCCTTCATCAAGGCCTACCGGGCGATTGATCGCTTCCGGGGTGACAGCGCGTTCTACACGTGGCTGTACCGGATCGCGATCAACACGGCCAAGAACTGGCTGGTCGCGCGCAAGCGGCGCCCGCCTTCCACGGACATCGACGCGGCCGATGCCGAACAGTACGACATCGAGAGCCGCCTGAAGGAACAGGGCACGCCGGAGAACGAACTGCTGCGCGAAGAGATCAAGCGCACGGTTTACGACGCGATCGCCGCGCTACCCGAGGATCTCAGGACCGCCATCATGCTGCGCGAGATGGAAGGCATGAGCTACGAAGACATTGCCGTGACGATGGAGTGCCCGATCGGTACGGTGCGGTCCCGGATTTTCCGGGCCCGTGAAGCGATTGACGAAAAACTAAAACCCCTGCTCGACAGGGATTAACTGGAAATTACCGGTACAGGACCATGAGCAACGAAACACGCGAACACCTTTCCAGCCTGATGGACGGTGAAATCAGTCGTGACGCCAGCCGATTCCTGGTGAGGCGCCTGGGTTCGGACAAGGATCTATGCGCCACCTGGGCGCGCTACCACGTGGTGCGCGACTGCCTGCGCGATCCCGAAGGCGGTTACGCCCGGGAGGACCTGTGTTCGCGGGTGCGCGACGCGATCGAGCGAGAAGCCGCACCTGCGCCCTCCAGGCGTATTGGCCGGGGCTGGTTGAAGCCCGTCGCGGGCGTGGCGATCGCTGCCTCGGTCGCCCTGGTGGCCGTGATGGCCGTCAATCCCGTGCCGGGCCCGACCCTGCCGGCGCAACCCACCGGCGTCGCCGCCAGCGACACCGCCGAACCCTTCGTCAGCCCGCAGGGGCGCAGCAATTCCACGGTCGCGACGCGGGCGGCGTCGGCTCGCAGCCTGGACCGGTACCTGCTGCGCCATTACCAGGCCACGGGCGCCGGCAACGCGCGTACTTTTTCCGGTTTCGTCCCGGTGCTGGTCGCCCAGCCTGTCGTGGGCCCGGCCGCAGCGACGGTAGAGGACGAAACGGTCCAGCCGGCAGCAGAAGCCGCTTCCGACGGGCAACGATGACACGGCATTCCGTCAGCCTGGCGCTGGCTGCCGTTTGCATGTCCCTGTTGCAGGCGCCGGCCGCCCTGGCCGGCGGTGATCCAATCGAATGGCTCGAACGCATGTCCACGGCCATGAGCCAGATGGACTACCAGGGCACTTTCGTCTACGTGCAGGGCGATCGCATGGATACCATGCGGTTGACGCACGTGGCGGGCGAGAACGGCGTGCAGGAACGCCTGGTTTCCCTCACCGGTTCGCCGCGCGAAGTTCTGCGCGACGCCAACGGTGTCCGCTGGGCCTTCGGAGAAGGGCAGGCGGTACTCTCGGACAGCGGTTTCAAACAATCCCTGTTCCCCGAATTGCCGGTGGATCGCGCCGAGGCGCTGTCCCGCTCCTACGCCTTCCACTTCGGCAAATCCACGCAGGTCGCCGGCCACGAGGCCGTGCGTCTGAACGTCTTGCCCCGGGACCACTACCGCTACGGCTACGCGCTATGGCTGGAGAGCCGCACCGGCCTGCTGCTCAAGTGGGAACTGGTCGACAGCTCGCGCAAACCCCAGGCCCGCCTGATGTTCACCGAGCTCCGTTTCGGCGCCGAGGTGGACCGCGACGAGTTACGTCCCGGCCAGGCCATGAAATCGTATCGCAACATCGACAGCGAGTTGCCGGCGGCGACCCGTGGCGCGGGTGGCCTGCCACACTGGGCTCCGAACCGCCTGCCGCCGGGCTTCAGCCTCACCACCTACCGCTACCAGGCAGGCGACGACGGCGGCAGCGCCTTCGAACACCTGGTCTACGGGGACGGTCTTGCCGCCCTCTCGGTATACGTAGAGAGCGCGGCGGATGAGCCCTCGCGCCCCGGCTTCACCCAGAAGAAGGGCACCATGCACGCGTACACGGGGTGCCAGGACGGGGTGGTCGTGACCGTCGTCGGAAACGTACCCGCGCCAACCGTGGAACTCGTCGGTCGCTCGGTGCAGCGCGTAAACCGCTGAGCCGGGACAGCAACCCTTGATCGAGCAACAAGGCAAGGTGATCGCCGTGGAAGGCACGCGGATCCGGGTCCGGATCGGCGCCTCCGCCGGTTGCAGCGCCTGCGATGCGGGCAAAGGCTGCGGGGCGGGCGTGCTGGGACGCCTGTTGCGTCGCCGGGACGCGGTATTGTCGTTCGACAACAACATCGGCGCTGCGATCGGCCAGGCAGTGGTCGTCGGCTTGCCGGAAACGGTTTTCCTGCGGCTCGTGCTGCGCCTGTACCTGTTCCCGTTGCTGGCCGCGCTGCTGGGCGCCGTCGCGGGCCAGTTTCTGGCGGCGCACTTGCAATTTTCCGAATCGACAACAGATTTAGCCGTACTTTCGGGCGGTCTGCTCGCGGGCGTTCTCGCGGTCAGGTCATTCCGGGCGCGCCAGCTGGAATTTCCGGGTCAACTGGCTGTCCACCTGTTGCGCGCCGTTTCATGCGAATCCAAGGACAACCAACGAGAGGTAACTTCGTGAAAAAACGCATCCAGCTCAGCCTGCTGGCCACGATCATGGTGCTCGTCGCCGGCACTGCCCAGGCGAAAGTAACCGGCCTGCCCGATTTCACGGAACTGGTGGAAGACGCGGGGCCGGCCGTGGTCAATATCCGGGTAACTCAGTTTGGCGATGACTTCGACGACGGCCAGCGGGGCGCCCAGAACCCCCACAACCAGGAAGACATCCCCGAGTTTTTCCGTCGCTTCTTCGATGTGCCCGGTATGCCCGAGCGTGGCCAGCCGCCGCGACAGGGCGCGGGCTCCGGATTCATCATCGAGTCGGACGGCTACATCGTCACCAATCACCACGTGGTGGACGGGGCCGACGAGATCATCATCCGCATGGCGGACCGGCGTGAGTTCGAAGCCGAGCTGATCGGTTCGGATCCGCTCAGCGACATCGCCCTGCTGAAGATCGACGCCGAGAACCTGCCGAAACTGAAGCTCGGCCACAGCGATGAGCTGAAACCGGGCCAGTGGGTGGTCGCCATCGGCTCCCCCTTCAATTTCGACCAGTCCGTGACCGCCGGCATCGTCAGCGCCAAGGGACGCAGCAACGCCCAGCAGCAGTACGTGCCGTTCATCCAGACCGACGTGGCGATCAACCGCGGCAACTCCGGCGGTCCGCTGCTGAACCTCGACGGCGAGGTCGTCGGGGTCAACTCCTGGATCCTGAGTTCCAGCGGCGGATTCATCGGCCTGTCATTTTCCATCCCGATCGAAACCGCGGCCAACACGGTCAAGCAACTGCGGGAAGACGGGAAGGTATCCCGCGGTCTGCTCGGCGTACAGATTCAGGGCGTGACGCGCGAACTCGCGGAAGCCATGGGGCTCGACAAGCCGATCGGCGCGCTGGTGGACTCGGTCAACCCGGGCAGCGCGGCGGAGAAGGCCGGCATCCAGTCCGGCGACATCATCCTCGAGTTCGACGGCGAGACCATCGAAACGTCGAACGACCTGCCGCCGATCGTCGGCGCCAACCCGCCCGGCACGGAGGCCGAGGTCGTGATCAGCCGTAACGGTGAGAAGCAACGCCTGGAGGTCGTGCTCGACGCGCTGGAGGCCGACGAGGAAGGCAACATCACGACGACCACGCAGGAAGGCGCTCAGAGCAACCTGCTGGGTCTCCGGGTCGAGCCGATCAGCGAAGACCGGCGCCGCGCGCTGGGCGACCCGGAAGGCGGCGTGATCATCGCCGACGTCGAGGACGAAGCGGCCCGCCGGGCCGGGCTGCGCCGCGGCGACGTGATCCTGACCATCAACAACCGCAAGGTCGAGGACGTCGACGATTTCGAGGAGATCGCCGAGGAGTTGCCGGAGGGCAGGGCCGTGGCGCTGCGCGTGATGCGAGAGGGCGTGACCCGCTACATCGCTTACACGCCCTCGAGCGACTGACCGCGGGAAGAAATAGGGCCACAAACACGCGGGTAGGCTATAATCCGCGGCTTGGCTGACGGCCATGCGTCCCGCCTGGGGCGCATGGCCTTTTGATGTTGAGGCAACAGGCCCGGTGGCCACGAGATGGACCAGCAGCACACCCGAAATTTTTCGATCATCGCGCACGTCGACCACGGCAAGTCGACGCTGGCCGACCGCTTCATCCAGATCTGCGGCGGTCTGACCGAGCGCGAGATGGCCGAGCAGGTTCTCGACTCCATGGACCTGGAGCGCGAACGCGGCATCACGATCAAGGCCCAGAGCGTGACCCTGGACTACACCGCGCGCGACGGGCAGGTCTACAAGCTGAACTTCATCGACACGCCCGGCCACGTGGACTTTTCCTACGAGGTTTCCCGCTCGCTGGCCGCCTGCGAGGGTGCGCTGCTGGTGGTGGACGCCGCGCAGGGCGTCGAGGCGCAGAGCGTCGCGAACTGCTACACGGCGGTGGAACTCGGCCTGGAGGTCATCCCCGTATTGAACAAGATCGACCTGCCGTCGGCGGAGCCCGACCGGGTCAAGCAGGAGATCGAGGACGTCATCGGCATCGAGGCGGCCGAGGCCATCGCGGTCAGCGCCAAGACCGGTCTCGGTGTGGAAGACGTGCTCGAGGCCCTGGTGCGGCAGGTGCCGCGCCCGTCGGGCGACCCTGCCGCTCCGTTCAAGGCGCTGATCATCGATTCCTGGTTCGACAATTACCTGGGCATCGTGTCGCTGATCCGCGTGGTCGACGGCTCGATCGGCAAGGGCGAAAAGGTCAAGCTGATGTCCTCGGGCAACCAGCACCAGGTCGAGCAGGTCGGCGTGTTCACGCCGAAGCGCCAGGTGCGGTCCCGCCTGGGCGCCGGCGAGGTCGGTTTCCTGGTGGCCGGCATCAAGGACGTGCACGGTGCGCCCGTCGGCGACACGATTACGCTGGCGAAAGACGGTGCGACCAGGCCCCTGCCCGGTTTCGAAAAACTGCAGCCGCGCGTATTCGCCGGGCTGTTCCCCTCGGAGGCCGACGACTACCCTGACCTGCGTGAAGCGTTGGATCGCCTGCAGTTGAACGACTCCGCCCTGCAATTCGAGCCGGAAACTTCCGAGGCGCTGGGGTTCGGCTTCCGCTGCGGTTTCCTCGGATTGCTGCACATGGATATCGTGCAGGAGCGCCTCGAGCGCGAGTACGGCGTGGACCTGGTCACCACCTCGCCCACGGTGATCTACGAGATCGAGTTGAACGACGGCGAGGTCGTCTCGCTGGAAAACCCCGCGCGTCTACCGGAAGCCAACAAGCTGCGGGAAATCCGCGAGCCGATCATCGAGGCCAATATCCTGGTGCCGCAGGACTACGTCGGCTCGGTCATTGGCCTGTGCGAGGAGAAGCGCGGCGTGCAGCGGGGGATCCACTACATGGGCAACCAGGTCAGCATTCGCTACGAATTGCCCCTGTCCGAGGTGGTGCTGGACTTTTTCGACCGCCTGAAGTCGGTCAGCCGGGGCTATGCTTCTTTCGAATACCATTTCCTGCGTTTCCAGGACGGACCGTTCGTGCGCGTGGATGTGCTGATCAACGGCGAACGGGTCGACGCCCTGTCGCTGATCATGCACCGCGACCAGGCGCAGCGTCGCGGCCGCGAACTGGCGGTGCGGATGAAGGAGCTTATCCCGCGCCAGATGTTCGATGTGGCCATCCAGTCCGCGATCGGCTCACAGGTCATCGCCCGCACGACCGTGAAGGCTCTGCGCAAGAACGTCACTGCGAAGTGCTACGGTGGCGACGTGACGCGCAAGCGTAAACTGCTGGAAAAGCAGAAGGCCGGCAAGAAGCGCATGAAGCAGGTGGGCCGCGTCGAGATTCCACAGGAAGCGTTCCTGGCCGTGCTGCAACAGGACAACAAAAGGTAAACCGAAACGATGAAACCTGATTTTTCCCTGCTGTTGGTGTTGCTGACCGGGTTGACCGGCCTGGTCTGGCTGGTCGATGCGCTGTTTTTCAAGCGGCGCCGCATGGACCGCGCCGTCCAGCAAAAAGTCGAGCGGCCGCGCGAACCGGTGCTGATCGAATATTCGCGCTCGCTGTTTCCCATCCTCCTCCTGGTGCTGGTGTTCCGCTCGTTCCTGTTCGAACCGTTCAAGATTCCGTCGGGCTCGATGATCCCGACGCTGCTGATCGGCGACTTCATCCTGGTGAACAAGTACGCCTACGGTCTCAGGTTGCCGGTGACGAACACCAAGATCCTCGACGTCGGCGCGCCGGAGCGGGGCGACGTCGTGGTGTTCCGCTACCCGGTCGACCCGAAAGTGAATTTCATCAAGCGCATGGTCGGGCTGCCGGGTGACACCATCACCTACCGGGACAAGCAGTTGTTCATCAACGGCGAAAAGGTTGAAATGCAGGAACAGGGCTTCTACACCAGCAAGGACGTCAAGTGCGCGACGCCCGCCGCCGACGCGCTGCGCCTGCGGGAAACGCTGGGCGACGTGAGCCATAACATCCTGGTTCATACCCGCTCGCGCAGCCGCGACGCGCGCTGGACGGTGCCCGAAGGCCACTATTTCGTGATGGGCGACAACCGAGATCGCAGCAACGACAGCCGCGAATGGGGCTTCGTGCCGGAAGACCACCTGATGGGCCGAGCCGTCGGGATCTGGCTGAATTTCGATTACAAGAAGGGTTGCGGCGACCTGTCGCGGATCGGCGACGGCATCGACTGAGCATTCGAAAACCGGTGCCGCGGCATTAAGATTTCTCCCTAGGCCACTGAAAGCGTTATAGTATGTGCCTGGTGAACACCGGATTGATTCCGCCGACAAGGACGAAGGTGACAGAAATGAAAGTTCGCAAAGAGAACGGTCTTACCCTGATTGGCTTCCTGATCGCACTGGCCGTCGCGCTGTTTTTCGCCTACGCGGGCATGCGCATCGTGCCGATGTACCTGGAATACCACGCCCTGGGCAATGCGCTCTCGAAGCTGGAAAACGATCCGGCCGCGCGCAACATGACGCCGCAGAAGATCAAGCAGAGCATCTCCAACAGCCTCTGGGCCAGCTACGCCAACAACAACATCAAGCCCGAGCACATCAAGGTGTCGAAGAAGAGCGGGGGGGTCAACGTACGGGTCGCCTACGAGGTGCGCAAGCCGTTCCTGGGCAACATCGACATCATCGGTTCCTTCGACAAGTCGGTCATGCTCAACTAGGGCGCCTTGAAAGACTCCATCGCGGGAATCGACTACCGCTTCGCAGATCCCCGCCTGCTCGAGGAAGCGCTGACGCACCGCAGCATCGGTGCGGGCAACAATGAGCGCCTCGAATTCCTGGGCGACAGCGTGCTCGGCATGGTTATTTCGTCGCGGCTGTTCGAACGGTTCCCCGACGCCCCCGAGGGCGACCTCACCCGCATGCGGGCGCGGCTGGTCCGCGGCAGCACGCTGGCCCGCCTGGGCAAGGAACTGAACCTGGGCAGGGAAATCATGATGGACCCCGGCGTGATGAAGTCCGCGGGCTTCCGCAACGCCTCCATCCTGGCGGACGCGGTCGAGGCGCTGATCGGTGCGATCTACCTGGACGGTGGATTCCAGGCAGCCCGCGCGGTCGTGCTCGAGAAATTCGAACCCCTGATCGAGGACCTGCCCTCGGTCGAACAGCTGAAAGACCCCAAGACCCGGTTGCAGGAATGGCTGCAGGCCCGCGGCCGGCCGCTGCCGCGCTACTCGCTGGAATTCGAGGAAGGCATGCCGCACGCCCGGACCTTTTACGTTTCCTGTCGACTGGAGGACGGAAACCGCAGCGAGGCCCAGGGCAGCAGCCGGGGCGCGGCCGAACAGGCGGCCGCGGCCGCAATGCTGGACAAGCTGCAGGGCGAAGCGGCGTGAACGAACTGCTCGCGGAAGATTACCGCTGCGGTTACGTCGCGCTGGTCGGCCGGCCCAACGTCGGCAAGTCGACGCTGATGAACCGGATCCTGGGTCAGAAACTCAGCATCGTGACCGCGAAGCCGCAAACCACCAGGCAACGGATCGCCGGCATCAAGACCACCGACCGCGGCCAGGTCGTCTACATCGACACGCCGGGCATCCACCTGGCGGCGAAGAAAGCCTTGAACCGGTACATGAACCGGATCGCCCGCGCGTCGTTCCAGGACGTGGACCTGGTTCTGTTCCTGGTCGAGGCCGGCCGCTGGACGCGCCAGGACGAGCACGTCGCGCGTACGCTGGCCGACGCCAACGTGCCGGTGATGCTGGTGGTCAACAAGATCGACCTGCTGAAAGACAAGAGCGAACTGCTGGCCTTCCTGGAGCAGCAGGCGAGGAGCGGCCGTTTCGCCGAGGTGTTCCTGGTGGCGGCGCGTTCGGGTGACGGCGTGGACAGCCTGGAGGACCGCGTGCTCGAGGCCTTGCCGTTCTCGCGCCCGTTCTACGACGAGGACCAGTTCACGGACCGCAGCGAGCGCTTCCTTGCCGCGGAGCTGATCCGCGAGCAACTGATGCTGCGCCTGCACCAGGAACTGCCCTACGCCCTGACCGTCGAGATCGAGGAGTTCAGGCGAGACGACGGCTTGCTGCGCATCGGCGCCGTGATCTACGTGGAGCGCAAGGGGCAGAAGCAGATCGTGATCGGCAAGCGTGGCGACGTGCTCAAGCAGGTCGGCACGCGCGCGCGACACGCGTTGCAGGAACTGTTCGACGAGAAGGTGTTCCTGCGCCTGTGGGTCAAGGTCAGCCGTGACTGGTCGGACAACGAACGCGCGCTGAAGCAGTTCGGTTACGAAGACTAGGGCGCCCCGGCGCTATACTCTGCCGGTGAGATACGAACTCGAGCCGTCCTACATTCTGCACGCGCGGCCCTACCGCGAATCCAGCCTGATCCTCGAAGCCCTGTCGCGTGAGCAGGGGCGGGTGGGGCTGGTCGCCCGGGGCGCGCGCGGATCCCGCTCGCGCTGGCGCAACGCGCTGCAGCCGTTCCGGCCCCTGCTGCTGAGTTGGAGCCAGCGGGGCGAGATGGGCACGCTGACCGGGGCGGACCAGGTTGCCTCGCCGCCGCCGCTGGCCGGCGAACCCCTGTTCTGCGGAATCTACGCCAACGAATTGATGATGCGCTTTTTGCAGCGCTCCGATCCCCATCCCGTGCTGTTCGATCGCTATCGCGACTTGCTGGGCTTCCTGGCCGTGGGCGAGTCCCCGCAGGGGCCGCTGCGCCTGTTCGAAAAGCAACTGCTCGAGTCGGCGGGCTTCGGGCTGCAACTGGCGTTCGAGCACGGCAGCGAGCGCCCTATCGACCCGGGCCATTGGTACCAGTACGTGCCGGAATCCGGGCCGGTCCGTCGCGAGCCAGGCAAGGACGACGACGTGCTGGTTTCCGGCAAAGCCCTGCTGGCGCTACAATCAGGGGCAATAGACGTGGAGCATCAGCGCGAATTGAAGCGAATGATGCGCCGCCTGATTGCCCACTACCTCGGTGACCGCCCCCTCAAATCGCAGTCACTGTATTACGAGAGCTGAACCACGATGAACAATACCGTATTGCTGGGCGTTAACGTCGATCATGTCGCCACCGTGCGCCAGGCGCGCGGCACCGACTACCCCTCCGTCATGGAAGCGGCGCTGCTGGCGCTCGAGGGCGGCGCCGACGCGATCACCGTGCACCTGAGAGAGGACCGGCGTCATATCCAGGACGAGGACGTACGGTCGCTGTGCGGCCACGACGAGCTGCGGGTCAATTTCGAGATGGCCGTCACCCCGGAGATGCTCAACATCGCCACGGGGCTGTCGCCGACCGACGTGTGCCTGGTCCCGGAGAAGCGGGAGGAATTGACGACCGAGGGCGGGCTGGACGTGGCTTCGAACCCGGCCGCCGTCGCAGAGGCCGTGGGGCGACTGAGCGAGGCCGGAATCCGCGTGTCCCTGTTCATCGACCCGGAGCGGGCCCAGCTGCAGGCGGCCCGCGACGTCGGCGCGCCGGTGGTCGAACTCCATACCGGAGCCTATGCCGACGCCGAAGGATTGGAGCAGGAGGCGGAGTTGGAGCGCTTGCGCGAGGCCTGCGTGTTCGGCCACGGCCTGGGCCTGCAGATCAACGCGGGTCACGGACTGAACCTCGGCAACGTGCAGCCAGTCGCCGGGCTGCCGCACATGACCGAGCTGAACATCGGGCACGCGATCGTCGCCCGAGCGCTGTTTGTCGGCATGAAAGCGGCCGTCGCGGAAATGCGCCGCGCCATCCGCGGCGGCTGATCACGGGCCGTCGATTTCGAAGAAATCCGCCGCAGCCGATTCCAGTCCGCACCAGGCGTCAGCCGCGCGGGCCGGGTCGGCCTTTTCCGAACACAGCCTGCCCAGTTCGCGCACGGCGGATTCCAGCGATTCCGCCCGGCAAAGGGCCGCGGAGGCGGTCAACTGGTGGGTGATGAGCGCGGCTTCTTCCAGTCTTTTTCCTTCGATCGCGGCCGCCAGGTCCGGGAGGCGGCTGCGAAACTCGGCGCGCACCGCCAGGGCCAGCTCCACGTCGTCGTCCCGGGGGGCTGGTGGGGGTGTCTCGCGGACGCTGCAGTCAGCCGGCAGGACGGCCGCGAGCAGGACTCGCACAGGGCAGGGCTTGTGCAGCACGCGGTGCAGGCCGGCTGCAGCCAGCCAGTTCGGCGGAACGTCGCGGGGGTTGCCGCACAGCAGCACGAAACGGGGATGCGGCAGTCGGGCGGTCCATTCGGTTCGAATCGCCTCGCAGACATCGCGGCCGCTGCCGTCCGGCAACCGCCAGTCGCTCACCACGACGTCGGGAACGAAGCGGGCAGCCGTTTCGCACGCGGCCGACACACTCCGGGCCGCCTTGACAGCCATGCCGTTTTGGCGCAAAGCTGCGAGTACGTAGTTTCGGCTGGTGGCGTGGTCGTCGACGACCAGGACACGCGCCCTTACGACTCCGGTGAACTTCTGCATGAGACCCCCTTCGCATCCCGATGACATGACGCAGCCCTCGATCCCGGCCACGCGTCCCCTTGCTCCGAGCATAACCCGGCGCAGGCGCCGTGCAAAGGCCGCCGGTATGCGCCTCCTGGCGGCCTGCCTGTTTCTCGCGGTGGGCCTGGCGGAGGCCGCCGAGGGTATGCTGCCGCTGCGTTTAACCGCGAGCAGCCTGGAAATCGGTGAGACGCGCGTCTCGGACCTGTCGATCTCGCTGGCGGCGGACGGTCGGTTCCGGGTCCAAACGGCGCGCCTGCAGAATGCGGAGCGGGAGCTCGATCTGGCGGGCCTGGAACTGACGGGTTGGATCGATGAGTTCGAGCAGGGTGGTCCGGGCCTGGCGACGAGCGGCCGGGCCAGTTACGAGGACTTGCCTTTCAGTTTCCGCTTCGACGTCGAGGGGCCCCGTTCGGCCCTGTGTCTGAAAATGCAGGCCCAGCCCCTCGGTGCGCTGATCGCAAGCAAGAGTGCAGCGGAAGCCGCGGGATGGATCAGGGGCGGCGAAGTCGACGCCTGCGCCCGCTACGTTGCAGGAGGCGGCGGTGGCGGGGACACGTTCGCCGCCGAACTGAGTTTGCAGGAATTCGCCTTCGATTCGCCCGACGGCCGCTATGCAGGTGAAGGTCTCGGAATCGAGGTGAACGGGGAAATGCCCGGCGGTTCGCCCGGGGCTGCCAGGCTGTCCGGTCGGTTGCACTCCGGCGCCGTGCTGTTCGATCAACTATACGCAGAATTCGCGGCGTCGCCGCTTCGTTTCGAGCTGACACCGCAGTACGCAGAAGAGCGACTTGACGCGCTCGCTTTCGACCTCGCCGACGACGGCGCGGTGGTGGTCGAGGGGCAATTCGAATGGCTGGATGGGGGCGCATGGTCGGCAAAAATAGAAAATTTTTCCCTAATATTTCCAGCGGCATATGAGCGTTATCTCGAAGCGATGGCAGCAGCCTGGACGCTGGACGGCCTGGAAGTTACCGGTAGTTTGCGCTGGACCGGTTCGTTCGGTTCAGAGGGATTGGCATCAGGCGACCTGGATCTTCGCGATCTCACGGTCGTCGATACCCGGCGCGGCCGATTCGCGCTGACCGGCCTGACCACGCGTCTGCGTCCCGGCGCGCCGGAATTCGATTCGACGCTGGACTGGCGTGGCTTGCTGTTCGGGCGCATCAACCTCGGCCCCGGCCGCGCTCACCTGGATTCGTCGCCCGGAACCTTCGCCCTTGCCCGTCCGCTGACGCTCGACGTGCTCGGCGGGTCCCTGCAGTTGCAGCGGCTGGCCTACCGCTTGCCCTCCGCCAACGCCGCGCAGGGCGAGTCGGGGTTCGAACTCGAGGCGCGAGCCGACGGCATCGAACTGGAGCGCCTCACGGCCGCGCTGGGCTGGCCCGGCTTCGGCGGTACGCTGGGCGGCGAGATACCGCGCGTCCACCTGGAAAACGGCGTGCTCGACGTGGACGGCGAAATCCAGGTCGACGTTTTCGGCGGTTCCATCCGGGTGAAAGACCTGGCCATGGAACGGCCTTTCGGTGTCCTGCCCAGCTTGTCGGCCAACGCCGAAATCTCGGACCTGGACCTCGAGCAGCTGACCGGTACCTTCGAATTCGGCAGTATCAGCGGCCGGGTCGACGGCTACGTGCGCGGCTTGCGCCTGCTGGACTGGTCGCCGGTGGCGTTCGACGCATGGCTGGGCACGCCCGAGAGGCAGTCGCGCAGCCGTTCGATCTCCCGTCAGGCCGTCAACCACCTCGCCGCGATCGGCGGTGGCGGAGCGACCGCGGCGCTGGCCGGGCCGGTGATGCGCCTGTTCGACAGTTTTTCCTACCGCCGCCTGGGCCTGGGTTGCCGCCTGGACAACTACGTGTGCGAAGTGAGCGGTGTCAGCGAAGAGGGCGAGGGCGTGTTGCTGCTCGAGGGCGCGGGTATCCCGAAAGTCACCGTTCGCGCCTATAACCGCCGTGTGGACTGGCCCCAGATGGTCGCCAACCTGGTGGCGGTCGGCAGCGGGGAATCGATTCGCGTCGGGGAGGGGGACGGGCCCTGATCTTTGGTAGAATTGACCCTCTTTACACCAGATCCCGGAGCCTGCCGTGAAATCACTGAAGCCGCTGCTGTTCCTGACGACCCTGATCGCGCTGGGTTCCTGCGTGACGATCAACGTGTATTTCCCGGCCGCCGCGGCGGAGCGGGCCGCCGAGCAGTTCGTCGAGGATGTTCTCGGAGACCAGCCGGACAGCAGCGGCGTGTACGACCCGCTCGACCCACCGGGCGGCGTCCTGTACCTGGCCGCGGGCCTGCTCGATTTCCTGGTGGCCGACGCCCAGGCCCAGCAGCCTGATTTCAAGATCAACACCCCGCAGATCAACGCCATCAAGACGCGCATGGCGCAGCGCCAGCGCGAGCACCTCAACGGCTGGTTCGACGCGGGGGCCATCGGTTTCAGCTCCGACGGGCTGGTCGTCGTGCGCGACCGCTCGGCCGTCGCGCTGAACGAGCGCCGGCAGCTGGAGTCCGTGGTGGCGGACGAGAACCGCGATCGGCAGGCCGTTTACCGTGAAATAGCGGTCGCCAACGGGCAGCCGGACTGGGAGCGGCAGATCCAGCAGACCTGGTCGCAGGAATGGATCCGCAATGCCCGCCCGGGCTGGTACTACCAGGCCGCCGACGGCAGCTGGAAACAGAAGTAGGCCGAGGGCGCGCTGCGCCGCAGCAACGCCCAGAACCCGACCGCTAACAGGAATCGCCGATGAGCCGTCGCCGTCGACGCAAATTTTCACGGGACCCGTTCGAAGCGGGGGTCGAGGACCTCAGCCACGACGGGCGCGGGGTTGCGACCCACGACGAGAAGAAAGTCTTCATCCACGGCGCCTTGCCGGGCGAGCGCGTGATGGCCCGGCTGACCGATCGGAAACGCCATTTCGACGAGGGCGAAGTGCTGGAAATCCTCGAGGCCTCGCCCGACCGCATCGAACCGGAATGCCCGCACTTCGGTCAGTGCGGCGGCTGCTCGCTGCAACACCTGGCCCCGGAACGGCAGATCGAGTACAAGGACCGCACCCTGCGGCAGAACCTGGCGCGCATCGGCAAGGTGGAGCCCGAGGTCTGGTGGGCGCCGCTGACCGGCCCGCTGTGGGGTTATCGGCGGCGCGCACGGTTGTCGGTGCGCTACGTGCACAAGAAAGAGCGCGTGCTGGTGGGGTTCCGCGAACGCTACGGGGCTTTCGTGGCCGACATGCAGAGCTGCGCCGTGTTGAAACCGAGCATCGCCGCGCAACTCGAGAACCTCGCCGCGATGATCCTGACGATGGACGCGAAGCGGGCCATTCCGCAGATCGAGGTAGCCTGCGGCGACGAGCAGGACGCGCTGGTCTTTCGTCACCTGGAGCCGCTCAGTGAACAGGACCTCGAGGCCCTGCGCAATTTCGCCCGCAACAGCGGCATCGCGGTGCTGCTGCAGCCCAAGGGCCCTTCGTCGATCGTTGCGTTGGAGCCCGCCAGCGTCGAACTGGCCTTCGCTTTGCCGGATTTCGGGCTTGAACTGGCCTTCGGCCCGTCCGATTTCGTCCAGGTCAACGGCGCGATGAACCGGCGCATGGTCGAACGCGCGGTGGGCTTGCTGGACCCCGGCGAGGACGACCGGGTGCTCGACCTGTTCTGCGGGCTGGGGAACTTCACCCTGCCCATCGCGACCCGCGCCGGCGGCGTGGTCGGGGTGGAAGGCGACGCCGAACTGGTGCGCAAGGGCAGCGAGAACGCGCGCCGCAACGGGCTGGACAACGCGGTGTTCTTCATGGCCGACCTCAACGAGGAACCCGGTGGCGCGCCCTGGCTGAAAAAGGGCTACGACAAGGTGCTGGTGGATCCGCCCCGGTCCGGCGCGGAGTTCATCCTGCCGCACATCGCGGCCAGCGGCGCCTGGCGACTGGTTTACGTTTCCTGCCACCCGGGCAGCCTGGCGCGCGACGCCGGCATCCTCGTGCGTGAGCACGGCTTCACGCTGAAGGGCGCCGGCGTGATGGACATGTTCCCGCACACCGGCCACGTCGAGTCCATCGCGCTGTTCGAGCGGGAGCGGCCAGCGTGAGCGGCGGACCCGTACTGGTCGGATTCCCCGGTTGCGAACTGGACGACCCGGGGCGCGACTGGTTGCAGCACCCGGCCGTGGGCGGCGTCGTGCTGTTCCGGCGAAATTTTCGTGACCAGGCGCAGCTGATCGAACTGGTGGAGGCGATCCGCGCGGTCGGCACGCCGCGCCCGCTGGTGTGTATCGACCAGGAGGGCGGACGCGTGCAGCGCCTGGACGGCGACGGATTCACCCGCCTGCCGCCATTGGGCGTGCTGGGCCGCTTGCACGATTCCGACCCGGTCAAGGCCCTGGACATGGCCTACCGGCACGGCCGGGTGATGGCCACCGAGATGCTGGCCTGTGGCA
>Ga0180435_10001835_pt1 | contig 21916 bp, 16 predicted proteins | sample SS_ome_3_FD_132467 | JGI IMG/M metagenome (GOLD analysis project Ga0180435, IMG submission 132467) | Hypersaline lake sediment archaeal communities from the Salton Sea, California, USA - SS_3_S_1 metaG | ecosystem: Environmental > Aquatic > Non-marine Saline and Alkaline > Hypersaline >...
GTTACGATAACACCAGGGGCCATTTACGCTGTTTCGGGACCATGGATCGAAGCGAAGCCTACATTGCGATGTGCCGGGGGGCGGCCGAACTGCAGGAATTATGGCAATGCCGCCACGGGGACTACTATGCCAATCCCCAGGGGGAAGTTGCCTGCTGGATCGATGATCTTGATGGAACAACCGCGCGGGTCAAGGACGGGTACTGCATTCGCAGCAGCGCTGGGGTGATTAAACTCGACCGCTTCACCTGGCTGCCGCGCCTGGACCAACTCATCGAATTGGCCCAGATCGCCGGTGTGAGTTACGATACCATCACGCAATTTTTTTTCAACTGGACCAAGCGAGCCCATCGGATCGGCCCGGAACAGCTGGCGGAACCGGCCGAGCTATTTCACTCCCTGGAACAGCTCTGGCTGGGCTTTGTCATGACGCGGCGCTTTGGCCGGCAGTGGGATGGCAGGGTCTGGCGCTGAGCGGTCCAGAATATTGTGAGCATAAGACGCTTAAGGGCTCGCGCAAAAAAAACTTCACATTGACGATGTCGTTCCTAATATGATTTGACCAAGGGGCGGGTTTGAAACCCGCCCCTATCAGCATAATTCCCCTGGGCGACAATCAGTGGTGATCGGAACGTTATTCTGACAAGCATACCGGTCAGGTCCGCCATATTTTCGGCGAGGAGGGCGTTTCCCAGCGGCGGGGGTACATCTTGCTGTAGACCACAGCCAGCATGACCCGCAACAGCAGGAGCCCGGACATTCGCTGGTTAACGGTGTTTAGCTGGGTTTTAAGCCATTGGAAATGGACCTGGCGCTTTCGGTTGGTTTCTGTGGATTTGGCTGAGCAGGGATTGCGGCTGTCCAATTCTGCCCTGAGGCTTTGGGTGATAAATTCCCGGGTGGCCGGGGGAACATCGATGTACACTGTTTCCAGTGGTTCCCGGGCCTGGTCGACCCTGACCCGAAATTCGCTGATCACGCTGTGCCAAAAAACTTCACTGGCCTTGCGAAACGCCATGGCGGCGGCTTTCCCCGAACTGGGCGCACTGTTGCGAATTTGCAGGATTTTAGGAAGGGTCCGGCCGGTTTGCCAAAACAGAACTTTCCCTATGATAATTTTATACATCACCCCAATGGCGGCATACCAATCCTGCAGCAGCAGGATACCCGGCAGATCAGGAAACAGAATTTTAAGAATATGGTTTTCAAACAGATTGGCCGGTGTTGCATAGGCCGGCGATCCGGACAGCAGGGGCTGCCGCAGGGCATTGCCTTTTTCCGGTTTAAGCCGGACAGCGGTTTCCAGGTCAATGAGACCCAACGCGTCTATGGCCGGGGTTGAATAAACCCCCTCCGGCAGGTTGCTGACCTTGAGGGTGAAAATGTTGTCCGGCTTCAGGTCGCGCATGGCCACCTGTTTTTCATTGAGCTTATTGAGCAGGACCAGCAGCTGATGGCCTAGAGAGGACATAAATGAGCGGCAGCGATGATATTTATTGGCTTCGATGCGCTGTTTCAGGCAAGCCTTGAAATTCTCCAGGGTGGACCTGGTGATGGTTTTCTTGTAGATCGGATCCCATATTTGATGTACACATTCGACCAAGTCCGGTTCCAGCGGGGCCGGTTCTGCGGATAGATCCGGGCCGGAAATCAGCCGGGTAAAAACGGTTTGACGCCAATGGGCATCCAGGGGGCGGGATAAATGCAGACTTTTGGCCAGAAAGCGTAACTGCCTCTCAAATTGGCGGAACACCTTGTCAACATCGAAGATGGCCGTTACCGTTTCGGTGTTGTAACAGGATTCCAGCTCTCCATGATGCCACAGGGCACCCAGGCTGTTTTGAATCTCACAGGGCAGTTCCAGCTCGGAATTGTGAATATCCGCAATCACCTCGTTGAGAAAACGGTGATCAGCCAGGGCGGAGAAAAAGGCCAGGGTAGAGCCCACTTTCAAATACTGTTGCAGCTCAATATCACTTTTAAACCGATGGCTGAGGAGTTCTTCCCGTCGCGTATCGGATAGCATTGCAGGCTGGCTGACTCCGGGAATTTTATCAAACATCACACCAAACCCGGGGATGATGCAGACAAGATCAGGCGACAGTTTCTCAGCGATGCGCTTTTCAACTGCAATTAAATCCAAATACTTCTCAAAATCGGTAATGGGCCGGGGATGAATCTTGACCACCAGGCGATCATCATAGATTACCCTGAAACAGCGGCTTTTGCTGTGGATCTCCTCGCCTACAGGTTCGATGCTCATGCGCCTGGAATAGACGCCATCGGCGTGTTTGACCTGAAGGTCGTAAACGGCTGCGCCGGGAGCCGCGGAAGATGACGGGGAAACCAGCTTGGCTGATGCCAGTTCGGGATCCGTAGTATCCATTTGCACGCGGTAGAGACGCAGGAAAGCGAGTACTATCCGCTCGGTGAGCTGTTTGAGGGTAGGTTTTGATTTCGAATGGGTAGTCAAAAGGTCAGCTCCCTGGGACCGGATTCAAACCAGCAGCAAGGTATAATTATACGGATACCTTGCCCGGGTCAATAGGCGTCTTGCTCTCGGGTACGAAAACCGGCCCTTGGAATAGTTATGGTTTGTATTGCAGCGGCATCCCTTGACAATAAATGCTTGTCCCCCATACTATTCAACAAAAGACGACAGCCGCTGCCTGGTTGAAATTCCCGAATACGGCTCCAGGCAGGACCGCCCTTCCGGAGTTGAGTATTGTGCTCGTCATTTTATACATTTTTAGTTTTTCGATAGCTAATTATTGATCTGAATCAGGAGGTGGGATACCCATGGACCAAGGCAATTGTTTCAAGGGCCATTTCTTACTGGCGATGCCCGGACTCAAGGATCCCAATTTCAGCCAAACCGTCACCTGTTTGTGTGAGCATACGTCCCAGGGGGCGTTCGGCCTGGTGATCAATCGACAATTCCCCTCCCTGTTCCTCAATAAAATCTTCGAGGAACTGCAGATAGAGTTCAACCTGGAAATGGGACAGAAGCCTGTTTATGTCGGCGGGCCCGTGCGCCTTGACGAAATCTTTATCCTCCACGGTCCACCCCTCACCTGGAAAGGCAGCCTGGAAATCACTCCCCAAATGGCCATCACCAACACCAGGGATATTCTCGAGGCCACCGCCCGGGGGGAAGGTCCCCCGCAATTTTTAATAACCCTGGGCTGTGCCGGCTGGGGACCCGGGCAGTTGGATGCGGAAGTGATGGAAAATGCCTGGTTGACCCAGCCCGTCAGTTCCGAGATTATTTTTAAAGTGCCGGTTGATAACCGCTGGGCACGTGCTGTCCAAAAAATGGGAATTGATCCCCAGGCCCTGTCGCAAACCGCAGGGCATGCGTGAATATTAGGGTGGTGGAAGGCGCATCCGGGAGGTTGACGAACCTGCTCCCGGGCGAGGTGACCAGGGCCTGCGGCGGTACCCCGACGGATGACAAATTCGGGCATAGGGGAGCGTTGCGCGGTGTACAGCGGGGGCAGTACGGGATTTGAACTGTTGCTAACCCTTGTCTGCGGGTTTTGTTTTGGGTTTTGGTTTAGGCTTTTTTTTCTTCATGCAGATTTTATCTTTGCGGACAAAGGCGCATAGTTTGGGATTGTAATATTCTTTACAGTTTAAGGGATTGTATAAAGGACATTCTGGATGTTTATCGGACATTGAGAAGGCTCTTCTTCTTTTTTTAGCAGTTGGTGTCGCTGGAGAATATTTGTCCCAAAGTGTTATGGTTTTGCAGTTATCCTGAGACGATTTCCGGGTTTATATATCATAAAATTGCGGCAATTACAACGAGTTAGCAGTTAACACGCTTTAACACGCTTTAACACGCTTTAACACGCTTTAACACGCCTTAACACGCAATGGCCGAGCCAGGCTGCCGGGATAATTGTTGAGCCGTCGGGTGGTTTTGACAATTAATTTAATAGATTGTAATTAGGCTCCCGGACTGCCCTTAGCTGCCAGGCGATAAGCCGCCTCCTGTTCCAGGGAGTGAGGGGAAGCGGTGTGCCTAGGCAGCCCCGACCTTTAAAAGGCTTCACAAGCGTTCGATACCAAACCCACTACTGGAAATAAAATGGATCAATCCCCAACCTTCACCGACGCATTGGACAAATTAAACAACCGGACGATTGACCTGCTCAACGAGGCGCGACTGGTCCCTGGCCTTGACAGCGATCGCTTTGACGATTGGATTTTAACCTGCCGGCACATAAAGGAACAGGTGGCCGAGGATTTAATACGGCTGGCGGTGGTGGGCTCCATTAAGTCGGGCAAGAGCACCTTTGCCAATGCTGTTCTGGGAGGGGACTACCTGAAACGCGGGGCGGGGGTAGTCACTTCCATGGTGACAAGGGTGCATCGCGGGCCCTCTCCTGCGGCCCGACTCTTTTTAAAATCCTGGGATGAAATTAATGCGGAGATTGCCCAGGCCATGGTACTGTTGCCCGACGTTGGCCTAGCCGCCGATGAATCCTTTGATTTGCGGAAACAGGATCACCGCCGGCACCTGCAGGAAGCCCTGGAACGCATGGGTTCCCAACTCTGGACTTCCGAGGGCACCCGGGATATCAACGGCATGCTGCTATCTTCCTACCTTAAGGGGTATGCCGATGTGGCTGACCTGGTGGGCGTGGAATGCACAACCCTCGAGTTCGGGGCCGATGAGATCGACCGCCATCGGGATTTTACCGGGCATGACCGGCGGGCGGTATATTTGCAGGATATTTTATTGGAAATCAACACAGAAGGCCTGCTGCCCCATGTGGAGTTGGCGGACTGTCAGGGTAGTGATTCCCCCAATCCCCTGCACCTGGCAATGATTCAGGAGTATCTGCGCCTGACCCACTTGATTATCTATGTAATCAGCAGTCGTACTGGTTTGCGCAGGGCTGATATCCGCTTCCTCTCCATGATAAAAAAGATGGGGCTGCTGCCCAATGTCGTGTTTGTCATTAACTGTGATTTCAGCGAGCATGAGTCCCTGGAAAGCATGCAAACCCTTATCGCCAAAACCGGGCAGGAACTGGCGCTGCTCGAACCGCAACCCGAGATATATTCCCTCTCAGCCCTGTTCCGTCTTTTCCAGGGCCTCGACGGCAATATCAGCCCCAAGGACCGCCAGCGCATGGCCCAATGGCAGCAGGAACGGGAGTTTGTGGATTTTGTCGATGAACAGTGGCGGCGTTTTACCCGGACATTTAACGAAAAGGTGACCCGTGAGCGCTATGTGTTGTTTACCCAGAGCCACCTCATACGCCTGAAGGTGATATTGAACGGATTGGCGCATTTGCTTGATGTCAATGGCGATCTGTTATCCCGGGATATCAAGGATGTGCAGGGCATCAAAACCGGGGTTCGCCGGCACCGCGGCAAGATTGATAAACTGCAGAATATGTTGAAAAGCACCCTGGACGGTGAAACGGGGAGAGTAAAGCAGGAACTGCGGCAAGCGGTGGAGCGATTTTTCGATGAGCGCAATGGCCGGGTTTTTGAATCCCTGCTCAAATTCATCCGTCAATACCAGCCTGCCCTCGACAATTACCGGGAGCAGTTGCTGAACAGCGGACTTTCACCAACCCTGTATACCCTGTTCCAGGATTTTCGGCGTTCGGTGGATGCCTATATGGCGGAAACCGTGAACCCAGAGATATTGAGCTTTATTCGTAATCAGGAGACGCGTATCCAGGATCACTTTCAGGGGGTTGCCGATCCCTACCACACCCTGGCGGCGGATGCTCTCATCGAATACAACCAAACCATTCAGGAAATGGGCTTGCCCCCCATGCAGACCGAGCCGGGCGGCCCGGCCTTCTCCTTTGATAACCTGGACAGGATTAAACGCATGACCGACCTGGCCCCGCCCCCTGCCCAAAATACCATGCGCTATTCTGCCAAGATCCGTTCCGATGCCGTGCTCCGGTTGGGGTTTTACGCGGCCGTGCAGTTTTTCAGGCGCATCATGAAAAAGAATACCTCCCGGGGCGAGGAGCATATGCGTGCGCTTCAGGATGGTCTACGGGGAATCAAAAGGGAGACCGAGAAATCGTTGCGGGCTCATTTTCGGGACTACCGGGAAAACCTGAAATTCCAATATTTAAACAAGCTGGTGGAGAGTGTCTCCAACCATATTTATGAAAGCCTGACAGATCGTTTGAAGCTTTACGACATGGATCTCTCCGGTTTAGAGGAGGTGCTCGGGGGCAGGGACAGCGACCGCCGGGCCATAATATCCCGACTGGACCGGCTGGGCCTTGAGGGTGAAGCCATCAAACAGGCGGTGAGGTGCACAGAGGAGGATATTATCGCGCTTGCAGATTCCCCCTGAAAGTCAAAAGGGCAATGGCGCAGAAATATACACCGCGGGCCGGGTGGCACCCCTGGTGTTGCCCTTGCCAGGGTGGACGAGAACCGGTTTTATTCAGGGGAAGAGGCTACGGCCTTGGTTGGCCCCGGCAGTTTCCTGCCCATCACGGCAAACACCAGACCACCGGCCATGCATACCAATCCCAAGGCAATGTATATAATCTCATGGTACTCCCGTATATGAGGGATACTGACCAGCTCAAATCCGTACCAGGCCAGCAGAATGCCGATGATCATGATGCCTAAAGCGATCCCGTATTGCCTGAACGATCCGGACAGCGGTTTCAGTTTCAGCTTCATAGGGGGAAAGCCTCCTTCATAGGACGAGTATTGGTTTTTTTACTCCGTTAGAACAGCACATTAATATGTTCAACAATCCATCGCGCACTCACCGCACCTGACGTCTCCCCGATGCCCTGGATCGTATGGTTTGGATGATCTATTCTTACTAAAATATTGCCCAATGATCAAATCGTGAATCCCAACATTGCGCTACACTGCCTGGGCGGTAAATTGAGATGTTTGGCCAGTTGAATGGCCGCCAGCCTTCCGGCGATGCCCAATGGCTGCACAGACCATGGCCGCAGCCTCATCTAGGCCCACAACACTGGTATTGATGATCAGGTCGTAATTGAGCGGCGCGGCAATATCGGCATTGAAATATTTACGTACAAAGGATTTGCGGTTGGAGTCCGTGTGGGTAATCCGCCGCTCGGCTTCATGGATCGGCACGCCGAATTGTTTAGCCACATGCATTGCCCGGGAATTAAAGGGGGCCACGATGCGCACCCGCAAAGCTTTTTCCGGGGAGAGTACGAAATTGGCGCCGCGTCCGATGACCACTGCCTGGCCGTGTTTGCCGATGGTGCCGATCACTTTTAATAGGTGGCGCAAGTATTGATCCGGCCAAAGATGGCGCTGGTGAACCAGGGCGGTGATATATTCCTCCATAACATTCAAACCCTTTTCATCCAGGCTTTCCACCAACCGTGAACTCATGTCCGCACTTTGGGCCATCTGGTGCAGGACCTCCTGCTCAAAAAGATCCATGCCCATTTCCTCGGCGATTTTTTTGGCTATGATCTGACCGCCGCTGCCCGGTTCCCGTGAAATGGTTACGACTGGTAACGGGTCTTGGACTTTTTTGGTTTCCGGTTGCAGCAATTGCCATTGCCGCACCTGTTCTTCAACGATTTTCTCCACGCTGCGTTTCTTGACTTGCATGGCACCCCCTTTTTTATGAATGGATGGTTGCCGGCTTTCCATGCGGGAGGAGTTGCCCGTGATATACCGAATTGAGCAGGGTAGGCCGAATTTTGGACTAACCGCTGAAATCCCTGCACAGATCAAGAACCAAGATCAGGGTGGGGTGAGCGAGAACTTGAAGGAAGATATTTCCGCCCGCTACTATTGTATAATCTATCTCTTGTTTGAATAGCTGTCAATTATTACCTGGGTGTGGAAAATAGCCCCATACCCGCCCTTTTTTTATAAGCAAAAAAATCGGTTTGCGATCAAACAGCGGGGGAATAAAGCCTTGACGTTGCTTTGGGAACACTGTCAGTATCCCCGCTGCATGAATGCAGGGGCATGGGGCGCTGCCTTTACCCGCGGCCTGTTTCAGGCGAGTTGTCCGGTGAAAATAGTAAGCACTGCCTGCCTGCTGGTTCTCCGGGGCATATCCAAGGAGAAAATAGAGATGAAAATCGATAAAACCACTCTGTTGGCCAGGGCCAAATGGCTCAACCTTTTTGATGTCACCTACCGGGATCATCGCGGGGCCCAACGCACCTGGCAAATGGCCAGCCGCAGGGAACAGCCCAAATGTGCGGACCTGGAATATGATATCCCGGATGCGGTGATCATCATTCCCTACCACACTGAGCGCCAACGTTTGGTCATTATCCGTGAATTCCGGGTGCCTCTGGCCGACATTGAATATGGGTTTCCCGCGGGTCTTGTGGATCCCGGGGAAACCCCGGTGGCTGCCGCCCAGCGGGAACTGTATGAAGAGACCGGGCTGGAGGTGTCCGCCGTGCTGGAGGTTGGCCCGCCCCTGTATTCATCCGCCGGCATGACCGACGAGGCCGTGGCTCCGGTTTACGTCACCTGCCGGGGAAACCCCTCCCGGGAGGGCAATTCTGCCAGCGAGAATATCTGGGTGGATTTCCTGAACCCGGCCCAGGCCCGGGCGTTATGCCGGGATCACCACAAGAAGTTTGACGCCAAGGCCTGGCTGATCATCAAGTCTTTCGGCGACACCGGGACGATCTTATGACATTGGTGATTTGCGATTGATGATTTAAGGAATACGGTCGGGATATTATCGGTTACCGGTGAGATCTTGCACGTCACCAATCGTCTGGCATAATTGAGAAATAGGGCTACTCTTTCTGCAGTTTTTTCAAATTTTCAAGCGCCCAGTCAATGGCGGGATCAATGGCCAGGGCCTTGGAGTAGAATTCAACCGCCAGGTCCACCTCGCCCATTTTACCGTAGTTAACGGCGATATTGGCGTAATCAATGGCGGAGCCGGGGTCCAACTCAAGGATTTTTTTGAACCGTTCCACGGCTTGGGCATGTTCACCCAGTTTGAAGTGGCAGAACCCCTGGAGATTGAGAATATCGGTACGTTCTGCGTCCAAAGCCTCTCCCCGGGCCAATACTTCCAGGGCCTCGTCATAACGCGTCATATCCTTTAAAGCGACCCCCAGGTATGAGTAGATGGTGGGCAGGTCCTCTTCCCCGGGATCCCGTTCAAGGGCGCGTTGAAAGTGGCTGCAGGCAGTTTGCATATCATCCAGGGCCAGGCAGCAAGTGCCCTGGTAAAAAGCTGTATAGTAGGTGTCGGGCAGAATTTTGTCGATTTCGGCCAGCTTGGCCAGGGCCAGGGCCGGCGGCTGGTTTTCGGCCACAAGTTTGGCACTGAACATGCCTACACTGGTATTCAGCGCCCGTTCGCGGAAATGGGTTCCCGGAATGATGGTATAGAAGGCCGGGATATCCAGTTGGGGATGGCGCGTGTCGATGGTGAACACGTCATACCCGTGATCCGTTAACGCGCCGATCAGATTTTCAACCTCCACCCGCATGTTGTCATGGGAAAGGTCGGGAAGGTCGGGAAGGGCGGTATGGGAACCGGAGTCAGTGATATAGGCCGCTTCATCCAGGGCTTGGAATTTGGGCAGACCGCTGGCCACATAGTTGGCATTGGAATTGAAATCCCCGGCCAGTTGCGCCACTTCAGTCAGGGCGCGGCTGAGGGCCTTTTCCGGGCCGGGTGTTGTTCCGGCGGTCCAGACGATTTCACTTTTTTCAGGAAACGTGGCGGGATCGTAGGCCATGACGCCGACCGTGGGAATGCCGGTGTCCAGGGTGAAATCGGAAACGTAAAGCCTGATCCCTGCCCGGTGGTATTTAGCTACCATCTCCTGGACTTTGGCATCCCGGGCCCTAGAGGGATCCAGCAGAGGCACGGCGATCCGGTTGCGGCTCACCAGTGAAGAAACATGGCGTTCGACAACTTCGCAAATGCCCTGGCTGAGCGCCTCTTCCACACAGTTGCCGGCCGAAGGACCGTTAAATTCGTTGATGGCGTAGAACCAGTCAAAGGGGATCCAAAGGGACTCTTTGGTGCCGAGATTGAATCCCTGGGTCCAGCGCATGGGGATGGAGTTGAATACCTGGCGGGCTGCATCCAGGGCAGGGGATTCATCGTGCACGGAGCGGGCAATTAATTCAAAGGGCAGGGCTTTGGCCCCCATCTCCGCCCCTGTGGCCATGGTGAAGTTGGCCGGATTCCGTAAGAAGCTAAAGAAACTGAACCGCTCTGCCAACTCCATGACCGCACTGGCCTCAGCCTGGGCCGGCGTGGCGCCCTTGCCCATCTGCTTGCGGGTGCCGATGATCTGCCGGGCATCCCGGCCGCAGGTACTGAAAAAAACCGGGATGTCCAAACGGCCGTTATCGATGCGTTTGACACCTTCCAATATATCCAGATCAAGCTTTGCCAGCCGGGCTTTGAAATTGTCCACCGTCTCCCGGGGTGTCAGGATTTTGTCCTGGTCCTCGGTATATTTTTTGAACGCGTCATTGAGAATGACGGAAGCACTCATGACTCTCTCCCCTTTTAGTTGCATGAAAGCCCGTCTGAGGGCACGAAAACCCGAACTCTACCATCGTTAATCCCAAACATAAATCGGTTTTTTAATTTGACCCCATTTATCGAATCTGCTAATTGAGCAGACACAACAAGCGGGGATGTAGCTCAGATGGGAGAGCGCAGCGTTCGCAACGCTGAGGCCAGGGGTTCGATCCCCCTCATCTCCACCATTCGCTTCTAAGAGGCTGTAATCGTAAAGATTACAGCTTTTTTAGTGGGAAGGTGATGCAAAAAAGTGTACTTCGCTGAAATTTAGAGTTCCGCCATGAACTCAATTAGAGCGTTGCTACGCTCGGACTCCTCGGCAATTACCTCTTTGGCTTTGAAAAATGCAGCTTCATATTTATCACACAGGAGTTTAAACAACCGTTCACCGGTCACCAGGCCTTTGCCGTCAATCCGAAACTCCCGATTGTAACCCGGCCGCCATTCGCCGATTACAGTTTGCCAAGTTGCATCAAAAGCCATTTGCCTGATTAATTTGTGAGCAACGACAGTTTCCACAGGGAAATGAAGTGCTTTGGAAAGCCTTTCAAGGTCATTCATCAAATCGGGTGGGAAGCTTGTATAAAATTGAAGTCCTCTCCGAATGTAATCAGAAAGTGACAAATTACGTTTTTCAGCAAGCATCTCAAGCTTTTGCTTCTCTTCTTGTTCCATCCTCATTGTGACTGGTGTTTTGGCCATCGTTTTCGCTCCTTAGGCGAATTGTGAAAACAAAAGTATTCATTATGTAATTAAAATAGAATACTGATGTATTCGCGTCAACCGGTTTCCCAAAAAAAACCGCCTCTGAAAAAGAGGCGGCTGCACGGTTTTCATTGAAAAGAGGCGGGAATGTCACCACATCATAAATTTACCTTTTGATTTGCAGACTGATTATTGAATCAGTATTGGAGCAGTAATGCCTCATGATTCGCCATTACGAGATTTTTCAATTTCTTTAATCAATGCATTAACAGCGCTATCATAATCTTTTAATGGATTGTCTCTACAATATTGTTCCACAAAAGCCATACACCCACGCATATCAGTATTCGCAATTATGTTATGTAATCCTTCAACATAACGATTGTAGCCAGATAGATAGCCCACAGTCCAAAAATAGAAACCGTTCCATTTTTTCCAATTATTCTGATATTGACCCTCGTTGGCCGCCTCAATAAAAGTGCCACAACTTTCTGTTCCGTGACCAAGGACTGCATAATGTCCCTTTTTATCGTGTGCAAAAGCAGGGTGGTTAATAACAACCACAATTAAGACTAAACTAACGCAAAATCCCAACAACCTGCTCATAACCCCCCCTTTTTTTTAAATTATACACTAATCTTACCTATTGTAAAAGCCACGGTTTCTATTGACGATTGGCGAAAATACGGTTAGAAACGGGTGCAAATCGGGTGGCTATTTTGGCATTTTTTCTGGTTTAAACCCAATAATATTCAATGATTACCTATATCGTACTCTGTTTATTCGCCGCAGAGAAGACAGGAGATTTATCCCCTGACGCTTTGAAACCTATTTTACACTTTGCGCACTCTGCGGCTTAAGCGAAGCGGGCGGTGAAATCATGGTGAAAATATGACCTCGTATTTACCAACAGGGGTGCCAAGTACTTCTGTTGGTGAATTGAATTCAATCCTGTGGAATTCGCCTGGAGCCATTGCTTGACTTCTCAACCCAAGACGGGTTTAATAATTACTATCCAATACGAACAGAGTTTTACCGGCAAAGACCTATTTCCCGCCAACCCTGTTGCCGGAGACATTTGGCCCATGATTCGAAAAAGCAAAGTACACCGTCAAACAGCGGAGACCGATATCAACCTGAGTCTGGTCATAGAGGGCCAGGGCCGCAGCGAAGTGGCGACTGGCATCGGTTTTCTCGACCATATGCTCAATCTCATGGCCCGCCATGGTTTTTTCGACCTTGAGGTGAAGGCCACGGGTGATCTGGACGTGGATTGGCACCATACTGTGGAGGATGCAGGGCTTGTACTGGGCGAAGCCCTCAGTGAAGCACTGGGTACGCGGGAGGGAATCCGTCGCTACGGTCACGCGGTCACCCCCATGGATGAATCCCTTTCTATGGTAACCGTTGATCTCTCCAAGCGTCCCTTTCTGGCCTGGCGGCTGCCCGGAGAGATTTTGCCCCAGGGGACCTTTGACCTGATGCTGGCCAAGGAATTTTTCCGCGCCCTGGCCAACCAGGGGGGGATGAATCTGCACATCAGCGTTCCCTACGGCGAAAACCAGCACCACATCATCGAATCGATATTTAAAGGATTGGGCCGCGCCCTGGATCAAGCCACCCAACACGACCCCCGCATTGAGGGCGTTCACTCCACAAAAGAAAAAATATAATTGGGGATGAAAATAATGGGCAATCAACGTGCAATGCGCAGGATGGCGGGATTTTCCTGTTTCATGGGGATACTGTTGGGCCTTGTGGCCTGCCAGCCCCATGTGGAGGTCCCCCAGCCGGCCCCTGAAAAACTTGACATTGAAAAGGTGTTGGTGGTTCGTTTTCATGATATGTCGGCCGTTTACGGAGCAGGGCAGAGCGCCCGCTGCACCATTTGCGGGCATGCGTTTGTGACGGGCGAGGTAGCTGCGGGTGCCGTTGAAAAATTGACCGATGAATTGATGGCCCAGCTCAATGCCAGGGAGGACCTTACGCCCATTCCGCCGGGTCAGGCGCGCGGTGTTCTGGCGGGATATTTTGAAAAGAACCTGGAAATCGAGGCGGAACGCGAAATCCTGGTGGAAGCCGGTACCAAATTGGGCGCCGATGCGGTTATGGTGGGGCACATCTATCGTTATGAAGAGCGTCTGGGGGGGGCGTATAGTGTCAGCAAGCCGGCCGCCGTGACCTTCGGGTTGAATTTAATCCGCGTTCCTGACGGAATGGTCCTGTGGAGCGGGGCCTACAGTGAAATCCAGCAATCCCTTACCGAAAATCTGCTGCAGATGGGTACATTTTTTGGGCGTGGCGGGAAATGGCTGACGGCTGACGAACTGGCCCACTACGGTTTGGCCAAGGTCCTGGGAACCTTGAATTGATTTGATGGCCGCCTGAAACCTCTCCAGCGGAGCAGGCGGGGGGATTCGGAGCCCAAATTTAAACATTGATATCCCCTTTAGCGTCCAGCGGAGATTGCGTCTGCAGCATGGTGCCGGGCATGGCATCCTTCCGGATGTATGGCAATATTTTTATCACAGTCCTTGACACAATTGCCCCTTGGAAATATATTCAAACACTTAAGGTAATTTTGGGCGGGTATGCTGCAGATTTCCGGGATATTTCCCAGCGAGGCATAAAAGTAGCATTTTTCACAAACATCCTTCCGTTCCATCCATCACATAGCAAGCCATTGATGGGAGGTTACACTCGTTGACGGCTGCGGTTCCTAATTTGGATTTTTCAGCAATTAAAAACGCCGCGAATATTGTTGAAATCGTGTCGGAAACGATTCAGCTAAAACGGGTGGGCAAAAATTATATGGGGCTATGCCCGTTTCACACGGAAAAGACCCCCTCATTTTCAGTGAGCCCCGAAAAGGGGCTTTTTTACTGTTTCGGCTGCGGGGAAGGTGGTGATGTACTCACGTTTTTAATGCTGCGGGATGGGATTGGTTTCATTGAAGCCGCGCGTTACCTCAGCCGTAAATATGGTGTGGCCATGCCGGAGAGGCAACTCAATCCGCACCAGCAGCGCCGGCTCCAGGCGCGGGAGCGTCAACTGGCCCTGCATCGCACGGCAACCGAGTATTTTAGTCACACCCTGGAACATCCGCGCCTCGGTAAACCGGCCCGCGCCTATCTTAAACAGCGCGGTATTACGGCGGAAACGTCGCAAACCTTCCGGCTGGGGTACGCACCAGACGGGTGGGATCGCTTGAGCCGCAGGCTCAACAGCCAGGGAAAAGCCCTGGAACCGGCTATCGCCGCCGGACTGATCATGGCGCGCAATGAGGGCGGCGGCCATTACGACCGGTTTCGCAACCGCATCATTTTTCCCATTGTGGATGTGGGCGGGCAGGTGATCGGGTTCGGCGGCCGGGCCCTGGATGATGCCAAGCCCAAATACCTGAATTCACCGGAGACGCTGCTTTTTAATAAACGCCGGATGCTGTACGGCCTGCCCACGGCGCGTACCCCTGCCCGCCAGAAGGGTGTGGTGTACCTGGTGGAAGGATTTTTTGATGCCCTGGCCCTTTACCAGCATGGAATCACCAACACCCTGGCCACCATGGGAACGGCGCTCTCCCGGGAGCATGTGGGATTGCTCAAAGGATTTGCCCAGCGGGTGAACCTGGTCTTTGATTCGGACGCGGCCGGCATCAAGGCTGCCCAGCGCAGTGCCGGGCTTTTTTTGGACGCCCATGTTGAAGCCCGTGTCCTGGTATTGCCGCCGGGACATGATCCGGACAGTTTCCTTTTTGCCGAAGGCCCGGAAAAGTTTCAGCAAGCGGCGGATAAAGCTTTGGGCCTGGTTCCGTTTCTGATGGAAACGGCCATCGAGCGCAATGGGCTGGAAATCGAGGGCAAAGTCCGCACGGTTGCCGAAATGAAGCCCATTCTCGGGGCCATCCGGGATCGGGTCGCGCGCAGCGTGGCCATCAAAACCATTGCCGAGCGGCTGCAAATTGAAGAAAACACCCTGCTGGATGAGGTTCGCGGTGCCATGCGTCCGTCTCTCGAGCGTTCATATTCGGGGCGGAACGGCAATTCCTTTGCCAGGGTGCCGGACCAACGGCCTGATCCCAAATCCGCAGCCGTTGATCCGGGTATTCGCTTTGAACGATTGATCGTTGCGATGATGATAAACTATCCTTTGAGTTTACAGGATATTAAAGAGCGAAATATCATTGAACACTTTAAAGACAGGAGGCTGAGTCAGCTTGCCCGATTAATTGCCGACGAATCACTTTCCGGAGTTGAACCATTGATGACCCGGCTGGAAGATCCGGATATCCTGCAGCTTGTCGCGTCACTTATGATGGACAGCCAGGTACCCGAAAAGGAGCAGTGGGATGCTGCCACATGCTCCAAATTGCTGGATCAGTATCAACTCATGTTGAATCGGCAGGGAAGTGACTGGGTGTCGCGTATCAAGGCAGCTGAAAGCAGCGGCGATGAGGAGCTGCTTGCGGAACTGACCAAACAGATGCTGGCAGAGAAACAAGCCCAAACCCAACAACCCAAGCTTGAAAAGTGAAGGCGTTTTTAGATCGGAGGCCCAATTTTATGACAAAGGAATCTAAAAACACACCCTCCCAGACGGAAGGCAAAGCCGACGGCAAAACCGACGAACAACTCATCAAAGCGCTCCAGGAACTCATCGCCAAAGGGAAGAAACAGGGGTACCTGACCTATGATGAGATCAATAATACCTTGCCCGATGTGTTTTTAACACCTGAACGGATTGATGAAACCCTGATGCGCTTCGAAGCTCTCAAAATTGAGATCAGCGATGGTGAAGCAGGGCCGGTGATGACTGCCGGGAAAAAAACCACTGACGATGCCAAAGATGGCAAAAAAGACACCAAAAAAGCTGCGGCAAAAGCATCTGCCACTACCGATTACGGCTCTGTCACCGACCCGGTGAAAATGTACCTGCGGGAAATGGGTATGGTGACCCTGCTCAGCCGGGAAGGAGAAGTGGTAATCGCCAAAAAAATTGAAAAAGGCGAACGTGCGGTCTTGCGGGCAATCATCGATACCACTACGGGGGTGAACTGCCTCATCGAGGTGGGCGATCAGATCGAGGCCGGCCGTCTGCGTCCCAAATATGTGATGCGGGATATTGATGAGGGTGACACGACGGTGGATGAAATGGTCACCACTGAAAAATTCGTCAAGACGATGCATACCATTATAGAGATCCACCAGGAGAATGCCGAATTCCGCGAGCGGCTCTTCAAAATTGAAAACGATCCGGCCGAGGCACGGCGCATTCGCCGGTGCATCAACCGGCGCAACACCAAGATTTTTGAAATGTTGAAAGAGTGGCGCCTGGAGGCCAGTGTCCTGGATGAAATGGAAGAGATGGTGCGCCTGCAGATCGAGTGGTTTGACACCCGCCATCGGCTCATCGCCCTATGCGCCGAACAGGCCGGCGTTTCGCTGATGGAGTTTCGGAAATACCTGGACGATAGGGACACCTTCGTTTCATTTTTGGCCGGGCAGGGCAAAATCAGTCCCGAAGAGTGCGTAGTTGTTTTTGACGAGCTCAATCGGATCCGCCAGGAGATTCTGGACCGTGAAAATGAGATCAAGAGCAACAGTAAAAATCTCAAACGGATCATGAGCAACATCGAGGCCGGCCGCCGGGCGAAACTGGCCAAAAGTGAGTTGACCAAAGCCAATCTGCGCCTGGTGGTCAGCATTGCCAAGAAATATACCAACCGCGGCCTGCAGTTCCTCGACCTGATCCAGGAGGGCAATATCGGCCTGATGAAAGCCGTGGATAAATTTGAGTATGTGCGCGGCTACAAGTTCAGTACCTACGCCACCTGGTGGATCCGCCAGGCCATTACCCGGGCCATTGCCGACCAGGCACGCACCATTCGTATACCTGTCCATATGATCGAGACCATCAACAAGCTGATCCGGACCTCCCGCTACCTGGTCCAGGAAATGGGTCGGGAACCCAAACCGGAAGAGATCGCCGAAAAGATGGAGATCCCCCTGGATAAAGTGCGCAAGGTGCTGAAAATAGCCCGGGAGCCCATTTCCCTGGAAACTCCCATTGGGGAAGAGGAAGACAGCCACCTGGGAGATTTTATCGAAGATAAGAAATTTATGCTGCCCAATGAAGCGGCGGTGAATTTGAATCTTTCGGAACAGACCCGCAAGGTGCTGGCAACCCTGACACCCCGGGAGGAGAAAGTTTTGCGCATGCGCTTTGGTATTGGCGAAAAAGCGGACCATACCCTGGAGGAGGTCGGCCAGGATTTTGCGGTTACCCGTGAACGAATACGCCAAATTGAAGCCAAGGCGTTGCGCAAGCTGCGGCACCCGACCCGCAGCCGAAAATTAAAGAGTTTTATCGATCATTAACCCATTTTTCACAAAATGGGGGGCAAATACTGCAAAGGAAGATTTGCCGTGCATTGCCAAAGGTTGACAAAGCGAATTGCGGGCGATACTTACCCTTGCATGAAATTTTCTTTAAGGGCCCATAGCTCAGTTGGCAGAGCCACCGGCTCATAACCGGTCGGTCCCTGGTTCGAATCCAGGTGGGCCCATATTTGCTGCTTGATAGCGGCGCAATGGGCACCGCCCCATGAAAAAAGAGTTGTTCACGGCGTGGTCATTGTGGCGGCCACGCCTTTTTATTTTACCTGCCGGGCACGGTGCCGGCTCAGCCCGACTGGTTGGGATGCGGGATTATGCTGGAAGTTGGCGATATAATTGGCTATATGGAAAAAATTGCGCCCCGCGCACTGGCCGAAACATGGGACAATGTCGGTCTGCAGGTGGGCAGCCGCCATTGGCCGGTACGCTTGATGTGGGTGGCCCTGGATCCTGATCCGCGGGTCATTGATGCTGCCGTGCGCGCCGGTGTGGACCTGATCATTACCCATCATCCGCTGATCATGGATCCCTTGAAGCGTATCGACCTGGATACCCCCGGGGGAGCGGCCCTGGCAGCTGCCATAGAGCATCGTGTGGCCATATTTTCCGCCCACACCAACTTCGATGCGGTGAGCGGCGGTACCAACGATATCCTGGCCCGTTGCCTGGGGCTTGATGAGCTTGAAGCGTTCATACCCCGTGCCGCGCATACCGGCGCAGGCCCGCCGGCCGGTGAGGCCGGGTCAAGCGCCGTCGGCATCGGACGTAAAGGGCGCCTGGCAGCACCCCATTCCCTGGCGGAACTGGGCGCCCGGCTTAAGGCAGCCCTGGCTACGGATCAGATCCGCATGGTGGGCGATGCCGCACTGGAAGTTCAACAGGTCGCACTGTGCACCGGCAGCGGGGGAAGTTTGGTGAACCATTTTATTTCATCGGAAGCCCAGGCCTATATTACCGGTGATGTGAAGTACCACCAGGCCCGGGAAATCGAAATTGCCGGTAAAGGATTGCTTGACATAGGACATTTCGCATCTGAGCATCTGGCTGTGGAACCCCTTGTTAAGCGGCTGCAGGAACTGGTTACCCGCAGGGATGAAGATCTGCGGATTGAAGCGTGTCGGTTGGAGCAGGATCCCTTCGACAATCTATAACGCGAAAAGGAGGTGGACAGCAACCGATGGAGGGCAAGGAACAGATTCGTTTGTTGATGGAGTTGCAGGGAGTGGAAACTGACTTGACGGCCCTCAACAAGCGCCAAAAGCAAAATGTGAAGGCCAAAACGCATTTCCAGGCTGAAATCACCACTGGCGAAACCCTTCTGGCCAAAGGGGCCGAAGAGCTGGCGGAGCTTCGTAAATCCTATCGGGAGATGGAATCCGATACCCGGGCGGCCACGGATCAGGTACGAAAATTAAACGCCAAGCTCAATATGGTAAAAACCAACAAAGAGTACCACGCGCTGCTCAAGGAAATTGATGAGATCAAACGGGAAATATCAAAGACCGAAGATCGCATGCTGGCTCATCTGGATCAGGTGGAGGTAAAGGAGGCGACGCTCAAAGGCCAGGAGGAGCAACACAGCCAAAACAAGGTAAAGGCTGATCAGGAGTGCGTCAATATTGACCGGGATGATGCCCAGTGCCGGGATCGTCTGGCCAAGCTGAACAAAACACGCCAGAGCCTCATGGATAAATTGCCCCCCCCGCAACGTTCCATGTATGAGCGGGTTGTCAAGGGCCAATCCAACGGGCTGGCTGTGGCCCCGGTGGTAAATGCGGTATGCGGCGGGTGCAATGTCAATATTCCGCCCCAGATGTTCAATGAATTGCAGCGTTGTGATACGGTCAAGCTGTGTCCCTCTTGCCAGAGGATCATTTATTGGCCCTCTTGCTGCGAATAGAATCGATTTTTACTTCAGGCCGGAGTAGAAAAAGCGGTCGCCGGGCGCCCTGGGCTTGTTAATCTGCTTACAATGTGAAGTTTTTTTGAAGCGAGCCCTGAAGGCAGCCCGGAGGAAAGTCCGAACACCATAGGACAGGGTGCTCCCTAACGGGGAGTCGCGGTGACGCGAAGGCAAGTGCAACAGAAAGCAAACCGCCCCGTTCCGGCGGGGTAAGGGTGAAACGGTGCGGTAAGAGCGCACCAGTTCTCCGGGTGACCGGGGAAGCTGGGTAAACCCCATCCGGTGCAAGACCAAATAGGGAAACGTCAGAGAGCGGTCCGTTCGAGTTTCCGGGTAGGTCGCACGAGGTGGCCGGCAACGGCCAGCCCTAGATGAATGACCGCTGTCGGTCGCCGGGTAACCGGCGATCGAAACAGAATTCGGCTTATTTTCTGCTCCGGCCTGAATCATTTAAAATGGAAACCTATGAACGAGCAGTCCGCAACTACCTCATCCATCCGGGCCACCGGCTTTGAAGGCAAGGTTCGTTTTCTATCCCATGATTTTCTAAGATGTTGCCTCTATGTTGCCGACTGTGATGATCCCGAGCAGGGATTTACCAAGAGACTATATTCAAAGCTCATCGGTACCTCCCAGGTCCTGGAAGACTTTCTGGATTTCCACGGCGCCAAGAATAACTCCCAATGGTATTTCTATCGTGAACTGGCCGCCACGGTGCGCCATTTGAGCCTGGGCGGCTATTCCCAGAAGCACATTTCCAATCGGCTCGGTTTTTACGATCTTAAGGAAGTGGGCAACCTCCAGGACGAGGGCATGCGCACCCAGCGCTTCCTGACTCATTCTGTGATCAAACTGGCGCCGGTCATTCTCATTGAGGCTCGCCGGCTGGATATCGGTCTGCCCAAGAAAGGGTTTGCCCGTGATGATTTTCCCGGAATCACCACCAGTGATATGCTGCCCAACGATATCGCCGATGAGAAGAAGGATCTGCAAAAGCGCAATATTGTGAAGATTGCCAATGATTTTCTGGAAATTGCTTCGCAATTCGACCATCTGCAATTTCACAAGCCGAAAACCCATAAAGAGATGTTGGCCATGGTGCCGGTCACGGTCAACGAGGTTGAAATGCGCCGCTTTGAAATGCTGGTGCATAATCTGCAATCCGCCTTTGATACCTATGTAATTCATGGCGGTTTTCGCCATGGGGATCAGCAGCTGCGTATGCTGCGCAGCCACTTTTCCATCGTATTGCACCTGCTGCAGATCATGGGGCGCCTGCTGCATTTTTATGAACGCCACCTTCACGAAGCCGGTTATAAAAGCATCTATAAGGAAGTGCGGGACAACCTGGCGGCGCTCATTGAACCGCGGATGGTTCTGGACCGCACCATCAACGGCTGTTTCTATTTTGTCTGCCACTTTCTCCAGCAGGGCCAGGAGGTCGCCCAGGCCATTCTCAACGCCAATATCGAACACAACTCCATTACCGTAGGCATCCCTGTTGAACTGGGGTTTCATTCAAGGCCCAGCCTGCTGGTGGCCAAGATCGTCCAGCATTATGGCGGGCAGGTGGAGTTGTGCGTAGGCGAGGACCGGTTTGACGCCAGCAGCGTGCTGGATATCCAATGGGCCGGAGGTAAGATCCACAAAGAGAATATCACTGAAGTGGTGTTCAAGGGGGATACCCGGGCCCTGCATGACATCGAAATCCTGGCCGGGGTCAATTACGGTGAAGACTCCATGGGCAAAGGCATTCCGCTGCCCAAGGAACTCAGCTACCTGAAGTAGCCTCTCTAGGGGGTATTGCACTGATATCCATTCCGATCCGCGGGGGATCTTCCGCTAAATAGTGTCCGTACAGAAATGAGGATTTTTTCGTGTGGGCAAGACGGATGCCAGATTTTAACCGGAGGAATAGCTCGCTATTTCGAGGATTTAAATCATGGCAGCCAACTAAAGTCCACGCGGGAAAAGGCCATTTATAGATGGGTACTAAATAACAGGACATGCATCCATGATGGCGGCACTCATTGTAGCCGGGGGACGGGGGCGGCGCATGGCGGCCCGCCGGCCCAAGCAGTTCTTGCCCCTGGGAACACGGCCCATTCTGGCCCATACCCTGGCAATCTTCCAGGCGTGCGATATTTTTGAGCGGATATATCTGGTGGTTCCCCGGGACCACTGGGACCTGTGCCGCGAACAGGTGCTGACGCACCTGGGCCCCCGGCCGGCCGTCCAGTTGATTCCCGGCGGGCGTGAGCGCCAGGAATCAGTTTTCAATGCCCTTAAGGCCATGCCGGAAACCACTGAGTGGGTTGCGGTGCATGACGGCGTCCGGCCGCTGGTCACTTCCCGGGATATTGTTGCCTGCCTGGCCAAAGCACAGGAA
>Ga0180435_10001836_pt1 | contig 21915 bp, 35 predicted proteins | sample SS_ome_3_FD_132467 | JGI IMG/M metagenome (GOLD analysis project Ga0180435, IMG submission 132467) | Hypersaline lake sediment archaeal communities from the Salton Sea, California, USA - SS_3_S_1 metaG | ecosystem: Environmental > Aquatic > Non-marine Saline and Alkaline > Hypersaline >...
AGTTCGTCCCTGGCGTGGGCCAGGTGTCGAACCCCTGGGTGGACCCCACGCGGAAGCGGGGCCATTTCCGTGGGTGGGCGCGGGCTATCGGGGTCTACAAAAACGTGGTGGGCGAAACCATGCTCATCGACCGGCCCACCGAGCTTGACCTGGAGGCGTACCTCCTGGAGGACCTGGCGGCGAAACAGGAGCGGTACCCCGCCTCCGTCACCTGGGGGAGCGCGGACGTGAACCCGGCGGACACCATCGCGGCGGCCCTGGAGGACGCGAACGCGGCGAACCTGAAGAAGGCCGAGCGGTGGGAGAAGGACCCGAAGAACGCGAAGCGGATCAAAAACGGAGAGACGGCCTACGCCCGGGCGGACATCGTGGAGGGTGACGAACTGGCGGCCAAGCTGGAGAGCATCCGGACGGCCCACACCAGGAACCTCTGGCGGTTCTTCCCGCTCCTCGGTGACGACATCGGCATCTGGGTGGACATGACGGCGGCCCCGGTGCGGAGGGTCTTCCGGACCCTGGTGAGCAAATGGAAATTCGGCCAGCGGATCCTGGGAACCATCGCATACCGGAACGTGATGCGTGACGCCCTGGGCGTCTACACCCTGGACCCGAAGAAGATCAGCGTTCAGCGTGGCCCGGACCGGAACGGCTGGCCGGGTGACATCCTGGACGCCACGTGCCAGGTGCCGGTGTCCGTCTTCCGGAACGAGTGGGACGAGCGGAGAATCCAGCAACTCCTGAAGGACTACACCAGCGGCATCCGGACGGCGGAACTGGCGGGGGCCGTTATCGACGCGAAGTCCATGAACATGGAGGGGGGGGACCCCGAGCTTCGGCAGGAGTTCACGGAGACCGGCGGGGACGTGGAGACGAAGAAGGCCCTGGACATTTCCACGGAGCCGGAGACCGAGCCGGAGCACCAGGACGAGGCCACGGTACCCGAGGGCCGGGCGGCGTCACTCCTGGAGGTGAAGAAGCTGGAGGAGCGCCTCCAGGCATTCGACCGGGAGGGGCTGGAACAGGTGGACGCGGCCCGTACCCGTGCCTTCGGTGAGGTGATCGTGGACTTCACGAAGGAGGAGGAGACTCCCCAGGACAAGCTCACCACGTACACCCGGAGCCTGAAGGCCCGCCTCCGGACCCTCTCCGGACCTGGTGAGCCCCAGGGCGAGGGCGCGAAGGATGCCGAGGGCCAGGAGCCCCCGGCGGGAGAAGGCGGGGAGGACGAGGACTTCAACATTGACGACATCCCCTTCTGACCAGCCCGGTTAAGGGGACCGGCCGGGGGGCTCCCACGCCCTCCGGCTTTTTTCGTAATCCGCACGAATTCCCGGGATTAGTGTTTGACGTGCCGCCTGAGAAGCGTACCATATGTGCATGAACGCTAAAGCACACAACGGAACGCGGGCGACGGGGGCCGGGAGCGAGCAGGACACCGGCCTCTTCAACGCGGCCAAGCTCCACGGCCTTCCGCTTGTTTCCATCGACTGCCCGGTGTGCGGCGAGACCCACGATTTTGAGGACCAGGGGCTTCGGGCGGCGAGCGCGACCGGTTGCGGCCACGTTCACCACCTGACCCTGGACGAGCTTGACCCGGCTTACCTCCCGAGGAGGAAGGCATGAGCAACGCGGTAGAGATCCACGGCCCTGGTCACTTCGACAACTCCGGCCGGAAGAAGTACGCGGTGACGGTTGGCGGCGAGCTTCTTCACTCCGAGGACGGGTGGGGCCACAAGCGGCTCCGGACGTTCCCCACGAAGGCGGGCGCGGAGAAGGCGGCGGCCGAGGTGCGGGCGTGAAGTCGGCGGAGCGGGAAGCCCTGACGGCGGAGCGGGATGCCATCCACGCGGAGCACGTGGCGGCCCGGAAGCGCGGGGACAAGGCGGAGGCCATCCGGCTGGCCCGCCAGTCCGAGGCGCTCACCCTGAAGCTGAACGGACCCGTGAAGCGCCAGAGCCTCAAGTACCTGAGCCGGGCCAGCCAGCACGCCCTGAACCGTCTCCGGGCCGAGGGGGGTGCCCGGTGAACCACGTTCGCAAGCCATGGCGGAGGGGCTTCCGGACCACGAGTTCGGGCCACACGTTCCGGGCGAAGGACCCGACCCCTGAGACCCTTTGCGGGGCCGAGGTGACGGACCGGGACCTGACCGTGCGGGACGCGAAGGCGAAGGACGCCGGGGACTGGATTGAGTGCCAGGAGTGCCTGAAGCTGGCGAGAGGTGCGGCGTGAAGTACCTGGCGGTGACCACGGAGCGCGGCCTCGACACCATCGAGCACGCCTTCCAAGGGGACAAAGACGGAGAGGGCCTCCGGACGGTGTGCGGCCGGGCCATCCCGGATCGGGACGTGTTCATGATGAATGAACGGAAGATCCAGGGCGGGACCCGGACCACGGCCTCGGGCTCCACGGTGTGGCGGACCCACGCGGAGGAGTTCGAAGTGGCGGACCCGGACGCGGGCGGGAAGCACTACCTGTGCGCCAGGTGCCGGGCGTCTGTCTGGAAGCGGTGCGGAGGTGCGGCGTGAAGGATTGCGCGAACTGTGGCCACCCGGCCGATGAGCACGCGGACGACGGGTGCTGGCGGGACGGGTGCGGGTGCCGGGAGTACCGGGAGCCGAAGGCGGAAGCCATCACGCCTCCGCCGTGCTCGTGCGGCTGGAAGCTGGCCCCGGTGAAGAACCCCCAGGACGTGGGGACCTACTTCGTGACCAGGACGTGCCGGAACCGGGAGTGCCGGACCCGGACCACGTTCAAGGCGGAGCCCCTCGTGGTGAACCGTGAGGTGAAGCGGGTGGGCGACTCCGTGGTGAAGATGAGGGCGGACGCCTTCACCGTGGTGCGCCAGGAGGACGCCCGGCCGAGGTGGTACCTGGAGCACGGCGGGCGGCGGCACACGATCCACGCGGAGGACCACCGGGAAGCGGTCCGGACCTTCCGCCGGGTGTGGGACGACTTCGAACCCGAGGAAGTGGAGGCCATGTCCTCATGAAGAAGCGCGAGGCGTTCCCCTCTGAGTGCCCGGAGTGCGGCCGGATCATCGCCACCAGGTGGACGAAGAAGGGCGACCAGTTCGTCCGCCATGGCTTCCTGGTGATGAGCGGCGGCGGCCGTGGATGCCCCGGGAGCTACACCCTGGCGCGGACCAGGGAGGAGGCGGACCGGTGACCAGGTGGTGGATCTACTACGGGGCGCGGGAGTACGCGAAGGAGCGGGACGACCCGTGCCTCGGGTACGTCTACGCGGAGACGAAGGCGGGCGCGGAAGCGAAGGCGGCGGCCGGGGACTGGCAAGTGCGAACGCACCACCCCATCGTGGCGGGCGCGGGCTTCTGGGCCGTGGAAGGCTGAGAACGGAGGCGGAGATGGGACTCACACGGAAACCGTGCCATGGGTGCGGAATGACGGAGTGGCACGAAGCCGGGGAGCTTTGCCGGGAGTGCCAGGGGGACCTGGAGGCGGCCAGGGAGTTCAAGAGGCGGGACGCGGCGGCGGCGGCCGTTACCGGCGTGGCCTTCGCTCCGTCCCGTGCCCACAATTGGGGCGGCCGGTTCTTCTACTCCGGCCACGTCCTCCCGAACCGGGTGGAGATGCGGAGACTCCGGGAAATGGTGGGCGTGTGCTTCAGGCGAATCGCCTTCGCGTTCCCCCTCTCCACGGAGCACGGAGACGTGAAGGTGGAGAGCCTGAGCACGGATAGGGGGAGCAGGACCTACGGAACGAGTGGGGAGTACGTGAAGATGGACCCCACGGTGGCCAGGGCATTCCGAATGCTCCAGAAGATCATGGACCGGGCGGCCGGGCTGATCTTTGAAGACGGCCAGCACGAGGGCCAGGACCTCCTCGGCCAGCTTTCCCGGGGAGAGGCTTCAGTGGGCCAGGTGTGCGATAGGCGGGAGGGCTACGAGAAGCGGAACGAGATGAAGGGAGCGGTGAGGCTCTGGGAGGAGTTCGATGCGTTCCTCGCGGAGCCGGAGCCGGAGAGGTGGGTGGGGTAGACTCACGCGAACGGTAGAACCAGAACGGAGGCGGATCCGATGCGACTGAAGGAAATTCAGATTAACGGCCTGAGCGGGTGGGAGTTCGGCCTGAAGCTCACGGGGCGGGACTTCCTGGCGGCCCGGAACATGAGCGGGAAGACCACCCTGGTGAGAGGGGTGGAGTTCGTTCACACGGGGGCCATCACGGACGTGAAGAAGGACGACCTGATCGGCCTGGGTATGCCCGCCACGGACACGGAGCCCGAGGGCTTCAACGTCTGGGAGGAGTGGGACCGGGGCGACGGGACGGACTTCCGGATCTCGCGGCGGCTGAAGGTGACGCGGACCGGCAAGGTGAGCGCAAAGCAGGAGCTTGAGTTCATCCCGGCGGTACCGGGGAAGATCCGGGAACTGGAGGCGCGGCTGGTGGCCGAGTTCGTAGAGGCCCCGGTGGTCTTCTTCGACGCGGCGAAGTTCATGGCCGGATCGGACACGGACCGGCTGAAGTCCCTCATGGACGTGGCGGGCCAGCCGGAGGGTGTGGACCCGTTCCAGTTCGTCCGGGATGCGGAGATGCCGGAGGGTGTTGACGGGGACGCCTGGGAGAAGCTGAAGGCGGACCTCACGAACCAGCCCCGGGCCGTGCTCCCTTCCGCTCCCGTCGAGGCCGTGCTGGCGCTCCGGGACCTGGTGGCGAAGTGGGGGTCGGATGCGCGGGCGGCGAAGGAGGCGGCCCTGAAGACCATCCAGAACCTCGGGGCCATCTCCCGCGAGCAGGCGTTCGGCCACGGCGTGAACGTGGAGGCCGAGGAAGCCCGCCAGAAGGAACTGGCGGCCGAGATCCTGGAGTACGAAAAGGAGACATCGGCGGCCGAGGAGCGTGAGCGCCAGCGGAAGGAACTGGAGGGGATGGCGCGGGCGGAGGGTGCGGCCCTTCTCCAGAACCAGGAGGAACTGGATGCGGCGAAGGTGGCGCGGCCCGGCCTGGAGTCCGAGGAAGCCCGCCTCGTGTCCTCCGTGACGGACAGGGGCGCGAAGGCGGAGACCTGGGGCTCGGAACAGGCGGAACAGGTGGAGAGGATCCAGGGCGAAGCCACGGCCCTCCACGAGAAGCGGGTGAAGCACGCGGAGACGGTGAGTGATCTCCTTCTCCTCCGCCAGGCGGCGACCGAGGAGCGGACGGATGCGAACCTGGACCACCGTGGCGCTCTCATGGACCACGAACAGGCGAAGAAGGACCTCGCGGACTGGACGGGACTCCACGGGGAGAAGTGCCCCACGTGCGAGCAAGGCATCCAGGAGGAAGCACACGCCAGGCTGGCGGATGCCCTGGCGCTCCAGGAGGACGTGAGGGCGAAGGAACTGGAGGAGAAGGCGGGCGTTCTCCAGGCGAAGAAGGACACCCACCAGAAGGCGGCGGAAGCCTTCGATGACGCGGCCAGAGAAGGCGCGGAGATGGAAGCGGAAGCCCTGAGCCTGGAGACGGAACTGGAGCGGGCGCGGACAGAGAAGAACCCCCACGCGGAAGGGCTGGCCAAGGTGGAGGCGGAGTATGCCGAAGCCCAGGGCGCGGTTCGGAAGAACGGCGAGGCCATCCTGAAGCTGGAGGGGCTCCTGGACCGTGGCAAGGCGAGGAAGGCGGACCTGGAGAAGCGGGCCGGGGACCTCCACCAGGGCCTTCCCGAGGAGGACCGTTCGGGGCTCCTGGAAGGTTCGAAGCTGGAGAAGGTGGAGGTGGACGAGCGCCTCCAGAAGGCCCGGGACCTGGAGCGCCGGTACGCGGACCAGAGCGCGGCCCAGAGGACCCGCCGGACCCAGGAAGCCCTGGAGGGAGCGGCGAAGGAGTGGGTGAAGATCATGAAGGGGGCCATGAGCACCGTGATGGCTCTCACCCTCGGCCCGGCCTTGGCCCCGGCGGAGATGCTCGTGACGGACGCCCTCCCGGGCTACCGTCTGGAACTGGCGTGGGAGGACCAGCGGGGGAACCCCGGCCTCCGGATCGGCCTGAGCTTCTTCGGTCAGACCAGCATCCCCTGGGCGGGGATGAGCGGCGTCCAGCGGGCCATCGTTGGCGTGGGTCTCACCCTGGCCGTGGCTTCGGCTCAGGGGAACCCCCCGGCGCTCCTCCTGACGGACGGGGACGCCTTCGACAGGTACACCATCGGGGAGTACCTGGCGGCCCTGGACGGCCTGGCGGGACCCGTCACCGGCCTGGTGGTCACGAGCCACCACGAGGACGCGGAGATCCCCGAGGGCTGGAGCACCCCGGCGCTCCCGGCACCGAGGACCGCATGAAGCGACCCGAGGAGGCCCGGCTCCTGGCGCACTACGAACGCCACCCGGTCTATCACTCCCCGCTGGACCACGCGACTCCGGGGCAAGTCTTCTACGCGGTGGGCGGGCTCTGGCCGGAGCCCGTCCTCGACCTGGGGTGCGGTGACGGGCGGCTGGCCCGGGCGCTCCCGACGGGGACCTCCTACCACGGGGTGGACTACTCCGAGAAGCGGGTGGCCATCGCCCAGGAGCGAGCGCCGGAGGGTGCCACCTTCAGCGTTTCGGACCTGTGGGACTTCGTGGAGTTCGATTCGGCCGCATGGGGAACCGTGGTCCTCGTGGACGTGCTGGAGCACCTGGAGAGCCCGCTGAAGCTCCTGGACATGATCCGGCCCGCTTGCCGCGAGATCCTGGCCACGGTTCCCATCAACCTACCGAACCCGGCGCACCTTCACGTGTGGCCCCACCTGAACGCGGTGCGTGAGTTCTTCCGGCCGGACTTCATGGCGGAGGGGAACTTCGGAACGCACACGGCGGTGATGCGGTGGTGGCCCGGAGCCCCTGAGAGGGGCGTGGAGTAGTCTCATGGCCATGGACCTCTTCACGCGGCCGAAGCCTTCCCCGGAGCAAGCGGAGTTCATCGAGAACGAGAACCGGCGGCTCCTCGGGGTGGCCGGGCCTGGCACCGGCAAGACCTTCAGCATGATCGAGCGCGGTAACTGGCTCATGGATCGGGAGGGGATGGAGCCCGGCGAGGTGCTCTATCTGACTTTCACGGTGAAGGCGGCGGACGAGATCCGCGAGCGTTTCGCGGACGGGAATCGCCAAGGCGTCCACGCCTTCACCTTCCACGGATTTGCGTACCACCTCCTCCGCCAGTACGGGGAGCGCATCCACTACGGGCACGGCGGGCTCTCCTGGCCGTTCACGGTGATTGACGAGGTGGACCAGGGCGAGCTTCTGGCGGAGATCGTGGACGACTACGGGTGGAAGAAGAAGCTGAAGCCCCAGGAATTGGCCCGGTACTACGACGGTGGCTTCAGGGAGAAGGACTTCCCGAATCTGAACGGGCTGGACCTGGGCGAACTGGAGACCGTGCTCCACGAGTACGAACGCCGGAAGGTGGACAGCAACGCGGTGGACTTCGCGGGGCTCCTCCGCCTGGCCCACCACGTCCTGAGCATGGACCCGGACTACAACACCCTGGTGGCTGACTGGTTCCGGGCCGTGTTCGTGGACGAGTTCCAGGACACGGACGGACTTCAGTACGCCCTGGTCCGGCGGATCATCCGGCCCGCCACCTGGCTCACCCTGGTGGGGGACGACGACCAGAGCATTTACGGGTGGCGTGACGCGGACCCGGCTCTCATGCTCGGGGCTACGGTGGAGGTGTACGGCCTTCCACCTGGCCTCCATGATGCCCCAGGGACGATCTCCCTGGCTCAATGGAGCACGGGAGCCCATCCGGACGTATTCGACGTGAAGACCCTGGGCGTGAACCGGCGGAGTCTCAGGCGGATCGTGGACGGAGCGGCCAGGTTCATCCGGGCGGCGACCTACCAGCGGATGGACAAGCCCTTCGGGAGCCACCGGGACGGCGACGGCGAGGTGAGCGTGCTGGCCTGGGGCGAGGGCGAGGAGCGAACCCACCTCCCGCTTCTGGTGAACCGTCACCTGGCTCACGGATCCGTGGGTGTCCTCACGAGGACGAACGCGGGGGCGAAGGCCCTGGCGAGCTACCTACGGACCGGCGGCCTGGAGGTGTTCGTCCCTGGGGAGCGGTCCAGCACGATGGAGAGCACGGATGCCCGGGCGGTGCTCTACTTCCTTCGGGTCCTCGCGAATCGCTTCGACCGGTGGAACCTCCTCCGGGCGCTCTGGCACATGAAGGGGCTCCGGGGAATCACGGCCGAACTCCAGACCACCGTGATGGGAGCCCAGGCGCTCCTTCGTGCGGTCCGGGAGACCCAGGCACCGGGAAGTGAGAACCGGGAGGTGCTGGACCTTGTGGCGAAGCTCCAGGACGCGGAGGACGGCCCCCAGAAGCTCGTGGACGCGGTGGAGTTCGTCCGTACCGTCCTCGGGTCCTGGGGGGAGACCAGGGAAGCCATCCGGACCTGGGCGGGCTCCTGGGCGGGCGGAGGTGGCAACCTGGCCTCCTTCCTGTTCTACGCGGCCATCTACGGCGAGAACCTGGAGGAGCGGGAGAGCCACGAAGCGGGCCAGGTGTGGGTGAGCACGATCCACAAGGCGAAGGGCCGGGAGTTCTCGGCCGTGGTGTTCTCCAATTTCGAGGACCACACGTGGCCGGGGAAGAAGGACCCGGACGAGGACCGGCGGACGGCTTACGTGGCCATGACCAGGGCGCGGGATCGGCTCGTGTTCACCTGGCGGCGGCGGGGCAAGGTGTGGGGGGAGTGGAAGGACCTACGGCCGTCTGAATGGCTCGGGGCGAGCTTCCCGGACCTCTTACGGGTAGACCCTGATACCCCTGTGGTGTAGACTCATCGACATGGACCGGCCAGGCGCAACAAACCCACCTCAGTAGCCCACCACGGCCCACCGGGGTCTCCGACTCCGGGCGCGGCCTTCGGCGCGGCTCCTCATCGTGGAGTTCGTTCATTCCAACCTGGTCGGTCCGAACAATCCTATGGCGGACACCGGAACCAGGCGGCCCGTGGCGATACTCCCGACCGAGGGAGACACGCCCCTCACCTTCGGTATCGTGACCGATGAACCCGGCCCCTCTACCCTGGTCCAGACCCAGGACGGCCTCGTGGCGTACCCGCCCGAGGACCTGGACCCTCTGGACCGGACCCACGCGGCGGCCTTCGGCCTTTCCGTGATTGAGGTGAACCACGACGTGGTGGTGTGCCACGGAATCGGGCCTGTCTTCTTCCCTACGGTGCCGGGCTCTCACCAGGCGGTGGTGGTCCGGCTCTCACCAGTGGGGCTCTCTCAGGAGCGCGTGGGGCTCTGTCCGGTGTGCTGGCGTTACTTCGTGAAGAACCCTAACCAGGAGGTGGAACGTGCCGGACTACCGGATGGCGAAGCCGGAGACGGGTAAGCTCATCCGCGAGGTGATCGCGGAGTGTGACGAACTGGAGGATTACCGGGAGCACCCCCCGGAGTTCGCCGTGGTCGAAGTCCTCTATGAGGACGATTCGGCCTTCGACAAGGCCATCCGGAAGAAGGTGGGGAAGCGCCCCGTCCGGGTGGTTCAGGTGACGGACCACGCCCTCCGGCTCCTCACGAGCGAGCAGGGCATCGGCCGGGCCGGGACCGGCCTGGACTTCATTTTCAAGATGGACCCCGCCTCCTGGGACCCGCTCCCGGACGTGGCCCGTCAGGCGTACCTGTTCGACGCCCTCATCTCGTTCTTCCTGGAGCGGGAGGAGGATCCGGAGACGGGCGACCAGACCGTGAAGATGGACGGGGAAAAGCCCAGGTGGAGAAAGCGGACCGTGAGCGAGAACCACCCGGAGACCTTCCGGCGGTTCGGCCCCTGGTCCAGCTACACCCAGGCCATCCTGGACGCCATCGCGGAGAAGACGAAGGTGGAGATTCCCCTCTTCCCGGACTGGCACGGGAAGGAGTCCCTGGCGGCCGTTCGCGGTGAGGAGGAGCCGGACGGGGAGAGCCTTCGGGACGACGTGGGCGAGGAGGCGAACGAGCCCACCACGGCCACCTGATACCCCTGTGCGGTAACCTCCTCTAGCCGGAGGGGGAACAGAACAGGAAGGTGGCCGGTGTCCAGGACCGGAGCCAAACGAGAACATGGAGAGAGCGGGCGCGGCTACGTCCCTCCACCATCGGCCCTCAGTGGAGCCTGGACCTCCCTGGGGGCCATTCCATGGGCGGAGGGTGCATAGTGGACCGTGGCTGGCTGAGACTCTGGCGGAAGCTCTCAGACTCCCCCATCTGGAACGCGAAGCCCTTCAGCCCGGGCCAGGCGTGGGTGGACCTCCTCCTCCGCGCTACCCACAAGACCAGCCGGGTGAAGATCGGGAACGCCATCGTTCCCGTCCCTCGGGGCGGCGTCCTCACTTCCATCACGAAGCTCACGGACCGATGGGGGTGGGGCCGGGGCAAGGTCCACCGGTTCCTGAAGTTCCTGGAGGAGGACGATTCCATCGCCGTGGAGTGGGGCGACCAGCGCCGGAAGTACACCCTTCTGACCGTGCTGAAGTGGGACGAATACCAGCACCCGGAGGGCTATCCGGCGGGGGAAACCCGGAACAGTTCCGGAACAGGGCCGGAGAGGGACGTGCGGTACAGTTCCGACATGGAGCAACCTGAAGCCGGGCCAAGGATTTACGACAGTTCGAACACGGGCGGCGGAACAGTTCCAGAGGACCGGGAACCGTGCGGGTGCGGTACAGAAGCGGACACATTCAAGAAGAACAAACAGGGAGAAGGCTCTCCCTCTACCTCCCCCCTAGGGTCCCCCCCTCCTCCTCCACCAGCCGATGGAAATGGCCGGACGATCCAGGACGGAATCGAGGCGTTCGCGAAGTCCGTCCCGTTCCTCCGGGTGCCGGACCCGAGCAAGCTGGCGGGCCGGATCCTGAACGGCTACCAGGCGGCGGAGGGGGACGACTGGATCGAGGCGCAACTGGCGGACGTGTGGCGGTGGTGCCAGGCGAACGCGAAGAAGGCGGCGGCCTACCGGGACCCGTACCGGTTCGTTCTGAACTGGCTCCGGCGGGCGTCGAAAGCTCGGGCCGAGGGCCGTGGGGTTTTCGAGAAGACGGAGCGGCGGGACCAGGGACCCAGGTGGCGGGATCCTCGCCAGAAGGTGGTGGGGCTCAAGAGCCGGGGAATCAGCGGAACGGAGGGGACGGATGGAGACTGAACGACGGGACCACGAGAAGGACACGCCGGAGCGCCCGGACTTCCACGGGATCGTGGAGCGGCGGCGGCGGGAAGCTCTGGCGAACGCTCCGAAGTGCGAGCACCACCCGGACCGTCCTGGCGTTCACCTGGTGACCGTGCCGGACGAGGAGAGCGGCGGCCAGCGCCGGGTGAGCGTGTGCGAGGAGTGCAAGGGCAACGCGGTGGCGGCCCAGGTTCAGGCGGACCGGCGGAAGCTCATGGAAACGCGGGCGGCCACCGTCGACGGGGTTGTGGCGGAGCGGTGCGGGCGGAAGTACGTGGGGAAGCGGCTGAAGGACCTGGTGGGCTACTCTCGTGCCTTCCTCACGGCCCTGGCTGGCCTGGGAGACCCACCGGCCAGCGCCATCTTCACCGGCCCTCCCGGGAACGGGAAGACCCACGCGGCCGTGGCTTTGTACTCTCACCTGTGGGCCGAGGGCTACGAGGTGAGCTTCTACGTGGCGGGCGACCTCATGGACCTCATCCGGAAGGAGGCGCGGACGGAGGCCACCCTGGAGGCGCTCGTGACGGGGATGCGCGGGTGGGGGGTTCTCATCGTGGACGACCTGGGCGGGGACCGGCTCACCGAAGTGACGGCGGAAGGGCTCCGGCGGATCCTGGACTGGCGGGACCGTGACGGCTCCACCACGATCATCACCACGAACCTGGAGGAGGAGGGCCTGAGGGACTACCTGGGCGACCCGGCCGTCTCCAGGATCCTCGGCATGGCCGGGGGGAACGTCTTCAACTTCGACGGGCCGGACCGGCGGGACCCGCAAAACGATGGGTGAGCGGGATCGGATGAGCGCGGAGGAGTACCGGCGACTCGTGGCCACCGGGGAGTGGCCGGAGCGGATGCGGACGGAGGAGCACCAGGGCGCGGTGGCTCAGGAAGCCCTGGCTGAGTTCCATGGGAATCTGGAGCTTGCGGCGGAGGAGATGGCGCGGGAAGAACTCGGGCATGGCGCGGAGGACCTGGCGGCGGCCGTCCTGGGAGAAAGCCCAGCCAGTGGCCAGGCGGCCCTGGACGAGATGAACGCGGACCTGAAGCGGAAGGCCGAGGAGCGGGAAAACAATCCCCCAAGAATGCCAGAAGAATCCCGTGGCCCGAAGGTGACGGCGGACCTCTACCAGGGGCGGCGACTGTTCCGGGTGGCGGTGCCAGAACGGCCGGTGAGCGTGAATCACCTGTACCGCGATGCCATCGTGCCGGGGAAGGGCATCCCCCAGAGCAACCGGACGATCCGGGTGGACGAACTGGCGGCCGGGACCATGCTCATGAAGGGGAAGGACGGGACCATCCGGCGGTGCTTCACGAAGCGGGTGAAGACGAAGAAAGCGAAGGCCCTGGAGAAGGCCATCCGGCTCCGGCTCCTGGCGGCGGGCGTTCACGCGGGGAGCGCCCCGGCACCGAACACCCGCCTCTGGGCGCGGCTCTGGTTTCACGGATCATGGACGACCCAGAAGGGCGACATTCGGATCCAGGACGCGGTGAGCGGGGAGAAGCTGATCCTGGACACGGTGGCGGACTACCTGGGACTTCAGCGCCCCCTTCGGAAGAAGGGCGGGGACGAGGCGTTCTTCCGGGTGGACATCCAGAAGGTGGAGGACCGGGCCGAGGGCTTCACCCTGGAAGTCTGGACCCTGGTGAGGTGACCGATGGCGAACGCGGCGGTGGCGGAGCTTCTGGCGAAGGCGCGGCAACGGTGGGCACCCCCGGAGTGGGCCTTCTTCACGGAGTGGGAGATCCCTGGGGCCGGGCGGCGAATGGACGCCCTGGCGGTGAACCTCTACGCCAGCCGGGGCTTCCTGGTCCACGGCCTGGAGGTGAAGACGAGCCGGGGGGACTGGCTCCGGGAGAAGGCGAACTCGGAGAAGGCGGAGGCGGCGTTCCGCCTGTGCTCATTCTGGTGGCTCGTGGTCCCGAACACGGGAATCGTGAAGCCGGAGGAGACACCACCGGGGTGGGGGCTCATGGTGGGAACGAAGCGGGGCCTCCGGATCATCCGGCGGGCCGAGGACCGTGGCTCCCAGGTGTGGACCGTCGAGGTGTTCATGGGGCTCCTACGGCGCTCCTGCCGGTCCTCCACGTCCACGATGGAACTGGACGGGGAGTATCAACGCGGGTTCAGCGACGGCCACGCCCAGGGCGTTCAGGCGGGGGCTGAGGGAGAAGCCAGCGGAGAGTTCCGGCGGCTCGTGGATCTCCAGCGGAAGGTGAACGCATTCGAGCGGGCGAGCGGCCTGAGCATCACGAAGGGGTACAAGGGTGGCGGGGAGATCGGTAAGGCGGCGAAGCTCCTCCTGGATGGTGGGCCGGAGCGGGTCCTCCGCGACCTGAAGTGGCTGGCGGATTCGGCGGATCGTCTGGAGAGCCAGGCGGCACGGATGAAGGCGGACGTGGCTGAGGAGCGGGCGAAGTTCGTGGCGCTCCGGCGGCGTCCGGTGAAGGCAGGAGAGGGCGGTGGGGTAGAGTGAGGCCATGAAGGTACTGAGAGCACTACGGACCGAGTGGGCGGCGGCGGTGGCTATGGCCATCGTGCTGGCCCTGGTCTTCCTGTCCTGAGAGGTGACCATGCTGGTGAGAGAGATGAAGCTCCTGGTGAACGAGTGCATTCCCTCCCGAGGGAGAGCCCTGGCGCTCCTGAAAGCTCTGGGCCACGCCCACGCGGTCCGTCGCTGGCTGGACCTCCCCGAGGAGGACCGGAAGCAACTGAGCAACATGGTGAGCGAGTGGAAGGGCTACGGCTGGCCCATCGAATCGAACTCGCGGCACAACGTGGGGAAGGTGCTCACGGCCGAGTACACCACCGGCCGAGGGCTCCAGACCGGCCTCCCGGAGACGGCGGACGACTACCGGCGGATGGTGTACCGGTTCGACCCCGCGAAGTTCCGGAAGCTCAGGGAGTGGGCGAAGAAGAACCGGAGCAAGCTGGACGCGGTTCAGGTGGCAGTCCTGAAGGCCATGCGGGTCCTGGTTCGGTGAACGGCCCCGACATCATCCCGCCCCCGCCCCCGTCCAGGGAGCGGGTCCACCTGGTGACGACGGAGCGGATACCACCGGCCCGGCGGAACCTTCGCGAGGAGTTCATGGAATTCCTCCGCCTGGCCCGCGAGCTTCGCGGCCAGGAGGAGGAGACCACCCAGGCGGGCGGCCCGGTGAACATCTCCATCACGAACACCGTGAGCCCTACGTGGACCAGCCCCCGGCGGAGGGGGCGGATCGATCCCATCGTGGTCCAGGGCGGCACGAGCAAACCGGCGAGCGCCGGGAACTTCATCCTGGGCCTGGGGGTTCTGATCTTCCTGGCCCTTCTGTTCCTCTGAGAGGTGTGGCGGATGGGTATCTACGTGGACACGCCCCCGGTGAAGCTATCGCCGCGACAGGAGGAGGTGTGGGGCCTTCTTCACGACGGACGGTGGCACCTGGGGAGCGAACTCAGCAACGCACGGACGGGAGGGAGCGAAGGGCTCCGGCGACTCCGCGAACTCCGAACCCTCGGGTTCACGTTCGAGAAGAAGTGGGCGAAGTCCCTCAGGCACCCGAGGAACGGAAACCGTCTGTTTCCGAACACCAGGGATCAGTACGCTTACCGGCTCACCGGCTTCGAAGGTCCGGACCCGAGGGACCTCTAGGGTGGGCGGCTTCGTGCTCCAGAAGATCGGGAACTGCCGGAAGTGCCAGGCAGAGGTGGCGGTGTGGCTCACCCCGAAGGGGAAGACCATGCTGACCGACCCCCACCGGAGCATTCAGGTGGAGGTGGGCCACGAGTGCCCACCGGACAAAATCGACGACCTGGTGGACCTCTACCACTACCGTGAAAACGGAGGGTGTCCCGAGGCGTCCACGTCCGGAGCGGTCCGCCACCGGTACCTGAGGGGAGAGCGGGACATCGCGCCGGGGAAGGCGCACCTGTGCCGGGCGTGCTCCTCCAGGATGGCGGACGGCGGGTGCATTCTCACGGACGGCGGTGGGAGCCTCTACCTGGAGACGTGGTTCAGGCTGGACCTGAAGGCGGACCGGAGCGAGGCACAGTTCGGCCGGGACTTCACCCAAGCCTGTACGGGCTTCGTGCCTATGAGAAAGCGGCCGGAGCCGGTAGGCTCTGGGGCTGGAGATACACCCACCAGCGAGCAAGCCTCCGGCCGGTGACCGGGGGCGAAGGATGCCGAAGCGCGGAATCAATCCGGGCGGTCCCACCGGGGGCCATGGCGCACGGATCCGGCGTGGAGTCCTTCAGAGCGGCCTGGCCGGAGGGAGCGCCACCCTCCGGCCTTCGGTCATTGCGGAGGCAGCATGAAGCCGGACGCACAGGTGGACGGCGTGAGTCTGTTCGAAGGGGACGCCATCGGCATCCTGGTGGACATGGCCCGCGAGAATATCCAGGTGGACGCCATCATCATGGACCCGCCCTACTGCTCCGGCGGTCTCCTGGAAGCCACGAAGATGAGCGCCATAGGCCAGGGATGCCGGTCTGAGGTGATACGGAACCGGATCGGCTGGTTCGCTGGCGACAACATGACCACGGCCGGGCTCCTGTTCCTCATGCGAACGCTCACCTACCTGGCGGCGACCGTGGTGAAGCCCGAGGGCCACCTCCTCACCTTCCTGGACTGGCGCATGGTCCCGCACCTCATCCCGGCCATGGAGAGCGCCGGAGTCCGGTGGCAAAACCTCCTCGTGTGGGACAAGCTGAACAGCGGCCTCGGGATGGGGTTCCGAGCCCGCCACGAGATGGTGGCTCAGTTCACGATGGGTTCCCCGAGCTACCCCACGAAGTCCGGGAGCAACGTCCTGGCGTGTGAGGGCTCCGATGCGTGCCGGTGCGAGGACTGTAACGGCGGGATGGCCTGGGGGCCGGACGCGGGCCAGGTGGACAACGTGCTCAGGGAACGCCGGGTGCCATCGGCCAGGAAGATCCACCAGACCGAAAAGCCGGTGCCCCTCCTGAAGAAGCTCATCGGCGTCACGGTCCCCGAGGGCGGCGTGGTCCTGGACCCGTTCGGCGGATCCGGCTCCACGTGCCAGGCGGCGAACGACCTGGGCCGGTTCTCCATCATGGTGGACCGGAATCCGGCGGCCCTGGACGCCACGAAGGGACGCCTCCAGGACGGCCTCCTTCCCTTCGGCTCCTCCGTTCCTGGCGAAGCTCCTCCCCTGTTCCAGGACGCCCCGGAAGAAAGTTCAGAATAATCCGGAATTGGTGTTTGACGTAGGGCGCTCCGTCCACTATCTTTGTCTTCGGAATGAACGACATCGAAACCACGAACGGAGACGCAACCATGAGCACCTGGCAGAGCTACCAGAGCGAGCCCTACTTCACCTACTGCGGGGACGACGGCCGGACGGAGCGGACCAGCACCATCTACCCGGTGAAGGAGTCGAAGCGGGACCAGGACGTTCGGCATGAGGACTTCGGCCTCCTGGACCAGCACGGCCGGACCATCGGCGTCCGCATCACCATCACCCGCCTGGAGATCATCGGCTACCTGGAGGGCGAGGAGTACCCGGAGAGCCACCAGACGGAAAGCCGGGAGCCCGGGATTTACTGGGCGGCCAGCACCCACGCCACCCGGAACGGCGCGGACTTCGGGGCCTGGACGGCTCCGGTCTGGAAGCGGACGAAGGAAGCGGCGGAGAAGGCGGCCCAGAAGAAGGCGGACGGAGCCCGCAAGCGGTACACGAAGAAGTTCCCCCCGGCCGAGCGCATCGCGGTCTGAGGACACACGAACGGGGGCCGGGAGACCGGCCCCCAGAAGGAGCGGAACGGTGAAGGCGGAGAACGAGAACGACGCGGCGGTGGCGAACGCCCTGGCGAAGCGGGCGGCCCGAAACAAGGTGGGAAAGTACCCCCTCCGGTCCGGCCTGTTCATGACGAGGGCGGTGGCGCGAGGCCACGTCCCGGAGCCCGGTGACTACGTGACCGAGGCGTCCGGAACGATCCGGCCCTACAATCGCCTGGTGAAGCTCACGCGGGTGGAGGGCCGGAAGCTCTGGGGCCGGACCATCTACAAAACGCGGGGGCCGGGGGCGGAGCGCCGGATCTACCCGGACGAGGTTGAGAACTGGCGTAGCTGAGAACGAGAACAGAGCGGCTCCTCGTGGGAGTTCGTTCATTCCAGGCCCGTCCGGGTTCGTCCTGGGCGGGCCATCTTTTTTCAGTTCTCCCGGATTTAGTGTTTGACGGTGTGGCGGGACTCGGGTATCTTCTCCTTCGGAATGAACGACACGACCAACACGAACGGGAGCGAGACGATGGCCAGCCGGGGATGGATCGAAAACGTAGTGAGGGCGGAAATCCTTCAGGCCGCAACGGGCGGAACCGTCTGGGCGAAGTCCATGGTGAACCGTCTCCGCCGCAACGGGATCGGCGTTTCGGTCCACGTGGTGAGCGGCATCCTCCGGAGCATGGTGAAGGACGGGGACCTGGTTCGGTGCGTGGGCGACCTGGCGAACTACACGGCGGCCGGAGGTGCCCGGTGAACGCGGCCACCACGACCTTCACCTTCGAAAACCTGAAGGCCCTGAAGGTGGGCGCGGTCCGGAAGCTGGCGCGGGAGACCTTCGGCCTGGACGTTCGCGGCCTGAAGAAGGCGCACCTGGTGGAGGCCATCCTGGTGGCCCAGGAGGACGAGGTTCGCGAGGGCGGCGGGGCGGTCTCCTTCTACCTTGAACTGGACGTGCGGGAGGCTGGGTGGGGCGTGAGCCGGACGGAGCGCCGGAGCAGGCGGGAGCGCCTGACGAAGGACCAGGTGGAAGCGGCGAAGGCGGAGGTTCTTCGCTCCATCCGGACGACCTACGACCTGTGGAACAAGTGCGGCGGAGCGGAGCCGAAGCTCACGGTGGCCACGGTTCGCGAGAACGTGGATGGGCACCTGGAGGCGGACCTGGGCTCGGCCTACTACCTCCGCCTGGACCGCGAGAAGGACGCCCTGGTTCGCGGCTGGCTGGAGAGCATGAGGGCGGCCGGGACCCTGGCCTCCTCTACCGGTATCAACTGGAACGGCCGAGAGGCCCGCATGTACGAGCCCGCCGGAGGTGAAGCGTGAAGGGCGTGGTGACCTACCAGCGGACGAAGGAGACCCGGCGGGTGAGCCGGAACGGCGGCCGGGTGGTCCACGTCTTCGTGGACGGTGCCCGGTGGGGGGAGATCGCACAGGACCAGTATGGGGACTGGAGCCCGGACCTGGGGCCGGACACCATGCGGGACGGGGAGACCTGGGCCGGGCCGGAGTGGGTCCGGGAGTTCCACCCCGGTGAGTTCAATGCGGCCCTGGCGGATCCGAACTACTTCGGAGCCATCCGCCAGAAGCACGCGAAGGCCGAGGTGGAGGCGTTCGTGGCGGCGTTCATGGAGCGCCAGGAGGGAACGGAGCGATGAGGGGCTACCTGGTGATGGCGAAGGCGGGGGAGCGTGGACCGGTGGATCCCTGGGCTCTGGGCGCGGGGGTCTACTCCGGTGTGGTCTTCTACGGTGGGAAGGACGTGGGCCTGTTCGTCCTGAAGGTGAGCCGGGACGCGAACGGCGGCCTGGCCGGACAGGACTACCACGTGGAGATCGGAGAGACCTCGGCCGTCCTCGCGAAGAACCCCATGAGGACGCGGCCGTTCAAGCTGACCACGGCGGCGTTTGGCACGAAGAACATGAAGCCGAAGGCGAGGCACTACACCACGTGGAGAGCGGCCACGGACGCCCTGGCGCGGGTGGCGGGGCTGGAATGAAGAAGCCAGCGCACCCTAACCGGAGGTGGGTCCTCCTGAAGAGGAGACAGGTGAAGCCCCGGCGGAGACTGTTCGCGTTCTGGCGGGACGGCCTGGTGGTCTCATACCTGTGCGGGGAGTGCGGCGAGGTGAAGCGGAGCACGTACACAAACGAGTTCGAGGCGAACCTCATGGCGGACTGGCATTCCCACGAAAAGGGTGGATGCGGGGGCGACTGCAAGCGGTGTACGAAGGAAGCCCGCGACCGGCTCTACCCACTTCCGCCGAAGGGGGACTCGTGAAGAAGTGGAGCACGAAACCTGACTATTGGGCCGAGTGCGCGGATTGCGACTGGCAGAGCGTGGCGAGGAATGCGGTGGGGACGGCCGCCATCCACGCGAAGAGGCACGGCCACTACGTGCGGGTTCAGAAGGAGTCCGCCATCATCTTCGACGGGCGGGAGGAACCGGACAGGGCTTCCGGGTAGACTCTGGCCATGGAACGGAAGAAACGGCTGGAGCGCCGGACCCCCCTGGTGAACCGGACCCCCCTGGAGTCGAAGACTCCGCTACGGCGGGGGAAGCCCCTCACGTCTGGGACCGACCTCCGCCGTTCTTCCTTCCAGCGCCGGGCGAAGCCGACAGGACAACGGAGGAAGGTGAAGAAGCCGAAGGACGACGCGGCCTGGCGGAAGGCCAGGGCGCTCCACCTGGAGGCGTTCCCCTGGTGTGAGGTGGGGCGGCTGAACGACGTGGCGGAGCCGTGCCGAGGGCGGCCGGTGACCGTTCACCACGTCCGGAACTCGGGGAAGGGGAAGCGGGACCACGTGCCCACGAACCTCATGTCCCTCTGTTTCTGCCACCACACAGGCCCGAAGGGGCTCCACGGACGCCTGGGGTACTCCCGAGAGGATTGGGCCAGGGAGTGGTTCGGGCTCGCATACGAGGACTTGGCGGACCTTGTGAAGGAGACTCGCGGAGATGAGTGACCCGAAGATGATGGCGGTGAAGAGTTCGAACCTGAACGCCATCGGATACGACCAGGAGACCGAGACCCTGGTGGTGGAATTCAAGGGTGGCGGCCGGTACGCCTATTCGGACGTTCCGGCCGAGGTGTTCATGGCGTTCCAGGACGCGGACTCGGCCGGGAAGTTCTTCCACCGGGAAGTGAAGGGCCAGTATCCGGCCGAACGGCTGGGCTGAGATGGGGACGGCTCCTTCGAAGCTCTCCATCCTCACGGTCTCCCGGCGGCCCTGGACCTGGTACGCCCTCCTGGAGCGGGTGGCGGCCGTGTGCTGGCATGGCCCCATCGAGTTCGTCCTGGTGGAGCACCTTCCCATGGACGGCCAGGGGAGCGGGCTCAGGTACCTCACGGCGGCGAAGGGATACGAGGCGAAGTTCCTCCCCGTGTCGTTCTCCGAGTCCCTGGCCACGTGCCGGACGGAAGCTCTCCACCTGGCCACCGGGGACTACGTCCTGTGGATGGACGACGACGACTGGAGCCACCGGCACCTGGCCCAGAAGCTCGTGGGCTACCTGGTGCGGGATCCCCGGCTGGTGGGATGCGGTCCAGTCGATGCCTGGTGGGTGACCCTTCGGGGCGGCCACGTGAACGAGTTCGTGGAGGCGTCCATGCCCATCTTCGCGGCGTCCCTCTGGCGGCGTGACGAGGTGGCCTTCCTCCCCTTCGACGGAAACCGGAACGGTGAGGACACCCGGTGGATGAAGTACCTCCGGCGGGACCACGGGAAGACCCTGGGCCACGTCCGTGGCTTCCTGGAGTTCATCGCGGTGAGCCACATGGACAACGCGGCGAACCGGGAGCCCCCGGGGAACCGGCTGGAGGGCGTTCACGCGAAGGACCTGAAGCACGGACCGTGCGCCCCGGCGGACGGCCTGGTGGCTCACCTGGAGCGCCTGGCGTCCGGCCTGGCGGCCTGGGAGTCCTCCCGGTACCTCCCGCACAGCATGATGGTGGGGAAGCCGGACAGGGCGGTGGAGTAGACTCCAGACCTGGAGGCGTAGATGCTGAGACTCATCGGAATGACGGCGGCGTTTGCGGCCATATGCCTGGCGGTTCTCCTCTGGGTGGTGTGGATCCCGGCTCTCATGGTGGTCCTCATCGGCGGCGGGGAAGCGGCTCGGCTCGTGTGCGGGGCGTCCCTCCTCTGGACGGCTGGGTCCATTGCTGGCTGGTTCATGCGCGGTAGGGCTGAGAAGCGGAAGCGGGCGGAGGCGCCCCTGGATTCCATGGACTCCCTGGACGTGCTTCTGGGAAGGCGGAGAGATGGCGGAACGATCCAAAATTGAGTGGCTGGCCAGGCCCGGGACGATCCCGGTGTCCTGGAACATCGTGACGGGATGCACGGCCGTGAGCCCTGGGTGCGCGAACTGCTACGCGGCTCGGATGGCGGCCACCAGGCTGAAGAAGTCCCCGAGGTACAAGGGCCTGGCGAAGATGAGCGCCACGGGCGTCCCGAGGTGGACCGGCGAAGTCCGGATCCACGAGGAGATGATTAACCAGCCGTTCACGTGGCAGAAGCCCCGGACGGTGTTCGTCTGCTCTCAGTCCGACCTGTTCCAGGAGAAGGTGGCGAACGCGGAGTCGGTGGACTTCCTCCGGGACCTCTGGGGGATCATGCTGGCGAGCCCTCTTCACACGTTCATCGTCCTCACGAAGCGGCCGGAGCGCCTGGCGGCGTTCCTGAAGCACCCGGAGACGAAGGCCCACGCCAGGAACGTGGCGGAGTTCGAACTCCAGCGCCGGGAGGGCGAGCGCGGAATCGGCCCCGGCTGGTGGCTCCGGTCCATCATCGACACCATGAACGAGCACGGAGCGGACAACGTGTTCGCGTGGCCACCCAGGAACGTCTGGGTGGGGACCTCCATCGAGGACCACGAGACGGCCAAGGCGCGGGCGGCGTGGCTTTGCATGAGCCCGGCGGCCGTTCGCTTCCTCAGCCTGGAGCCCCTCCTGGAGGATCCGAAGCTGGACCGGGTGACAATCAACCCCTTCGGCCAGGAGGTGGACTTCTACGCCTCGGACGTGCGGCCGGACTGGATCATCCTGGGCGGTGAGAGCGGACCG
>Ga0180435_10001837_pt1 | contig 21910 bp, 14 predicted proteins | sample SS_ome_3_FD_132467 | JGI IMG/M metagenome (GOLD analysis project Ga0180435, IMG submission 132467) | Hypersaline lake sediment archaeal communities from the Salton Sea, California, USA - SS_3_S_1 metaG | ecosystem: Environmental > Aquatic > Non-marine Saline and Alkaline > Hypersaline >...
AATCAAGCGATCAGACAGATTTTCAACCAGGTTCAGGGCCATGTTGCTGATGGCATTCTCTCTCGCCCTCACCGGATAATAGGTAATGTTGACAGGGACGATATGGGTGCCCCGGGTTGAAATGTCAGCAATCGTATCAATTCGAAATCGTTTTAATAAACGTGCGGCCTCTTGGGGCTTGGTTTTGCTTAAAGCAAAAAGGCGCTGTCGGTAAAACTCCGTTCGCATGGCCAGGGTTGCGGCGCCGGTGTGCGGTGGATGCTTACCACCGGCATAGGAAATCATAAAACGGCCTTTTTCAACGATCTTTTTATTCTTAACCATGCGACCCTCTGGAAAAATGACCCACATGGCTTCGCCCGTAAGCAGCGTTTTTACAATCAAACGATCTCGATCCGGATTCTGGGTGGACACAGCACCGATATTGTCCATATAGTTACCAAATGCGCCTTGAAAAAACTGGGCGGCGGCGAGAGACCAAATGGGTTTTTGCGTCAAACGGAAAAGATGGGTTGGTAAAACAAATGTTTCAATGCGGGTAAAATGATTAACCACAAAAATGTTATTGCCGGCAGGGATATTTTCAGCGGCGTGCAGGTTAACACGAGCCCGCGATAGGTTTTCGAGAACCTTCACCAAAAGTCCGGTTGTGCGATAGGCGATGCGGTTCATTGTATCCTTGACATCGACTTGTCGATGGAGATATATCGGGGTGGATTATTCAGGCTTATGATTTAGGGCATAGTTTACGCTGACTTCTGGAAAAAATAAAGACAAAATTATGCCGCTTCACATAAGCCAAATTTGGAGGCAGCATGTATTCCAAGATCTTAAAACTAAAATTTTCCAAAACCGTAGCTGAAAAGCCCATTGTTTGCTATCTGGTAAAGAACTATGATCTCACCTTCAATATTCTCAATGCCGCTATCCTTCCCCGGCGAGAAGGTGTCATGGTCATGGAACTCACCGGGCCGAAAAAGAATTTTTCAGACGGTCTTCAGTATCTGAAGGACATGGGCGTTCAGGTACAGAATGCGTCCCAGGAAATTAAGCGTGTCACACGGCAGTGTACCCATTGCGGTGCCTGCACCGCTGTATGTCCCACCGGTGCTCTATCTATCAAACGACCTGAAATGAATGTAGAATTCAATCAATCCAAATGCAGTATCTGTGAGCTGTGTGTGCCTGCCTGTCCGACGCGTGCCATGGAAATTCGCCCAACCAATACCATCTTTTTCGAATGACAACTATCGCTGTTTTGCTCAGCGGCGGTATTGATTCACTTGTCGCCGCCGGCATTCTTAAAAATCAAGGCAGATCTCTTTTCGGCATTCATTTCTACACCGGGTATGAAAGTGCCAAGAACGATTGCTCGGAAACCCGTCTTCATCCAGATGAGTCAGCGCATCAATCCCGGGACGCAGCCTCAGAAAGGGCGCATTCACTCGAAAAAGAGTTGGGCATCTCCATCGAGGTATTGGATGTTTGCAGGGCGTTTCAATCAAAGGTTGTTGAATATTTTATTCAATCTTATCAAGCAGGTCAAACACCTAATCCCTGTATGATTTGCAATTCGTTGATAAAATTCGGTGTCTGCCTTTCGCTGGCCCGAGAGATGGGCGCATCCCACCTGGCCACCGGCCACTATGCCCGGATTCGGCGGGATCAACAGGCCAAATACCATCTTTATCGGGGTAAAGATTTAAACAAGGACCAATCTTATTTTTTAGCCCGTCTGAACCAGAATATGCTTGCGCGGGTGCTTTTTCCATTGGGTTCGTATACCAAAACAGAGACCAAATCGCTAGCCAAAGGAATGGGATTGACACCGCTTGCCCTTTTGGAAAGCCAGGATGTTTGTTTTACTGCGGACGCAAGTTATGGTGAATTTTTAGCCAGACAGCCCGACTTTAGCTTTACGGCAGGCCCCATTGCAACAGTGGATGGTGATGTCATAGGACGACATCAAGGGCTCCATCGCTATACCATCGGCCAACGTCGGGGCATCAATATTCCGGCTGCCGAACCATACTATGTCATCCGCATTGATGCCGCCCAGAACCGCCTGGTGGTGGGGCCCAAAGAGGCAGTCTATCAACAGACGTGCAATATCAAGGATATCAATTGGATCAATAAACCGCCACGCAATAAGATTCAGGTTGATACCCGCATTCGATACCGACATCGGGCTGCACCCTCACATCTAACCATGATAACGAAAGATCGGGCCCGGGTCCGCTTTGATACCCCGCAATCTGCTATTACACCTGGACAGGCAGCCGTATTTTACATCAATGATGAGGTATTGGGTGGTGGGTGGATAGCTTAAAAATGGATTTTGTGTACCGATTCGCAATCCAAAACTTATAACCTGAAACCATTTTACATCATTCATTACTTTAAATAAATAATTCTATTTAATTAATATAATGAAATATTATAAATCATTTACTATTAAAACACTGGGCTGCAAGGTGAATCAATTTGAATCGGAAACCCTTGCGCATCAATTGGTTCAAGCGGGCCTTGAAAATATTGGCCGATCGGTTGAAACCGGACCAGATGGTGTCGATATTTGCATCGTTAATACGTGCACGGTTACACATAAGGCGGCCATGCAATCTCGCCAGGCCGTCCGCCAAGCAATCCGAGTAAACCCAAAGGCAACGGTAGTCGTGACCGGCTGTTTGGCCCAGACTGATTTTGAAAATATTCGTAAAATCGACGGGATTGATTACGTGGTCGGACATTCCGACAAACAACGCATTCCGCAGATTTTACAAATATTCCCTCAATTGGATCCCAAACGTCAGGCCGTCCCTTCGGAATTTCATTTTCCCTTGGATTCATCGCCCCTTCCCCTTTCATTTGGTGCCCGTACCAGACCATTTCTAAAAATTCAGGATGGATGCAATGCCTTCTGCACCTATTGCATCGTGCCCTATGCCCGGGGCCGACAACGCAGCATGCCTTTTGAAAATGTGGTCGCATCGCTAAAGCAGATCAAAACCGCCGGTTTTCATGAGGCCGTTCTGACCGGCATTCATTTGGGAAGTTATGGCCGTGACCTCACACCCAAGATGGGCCTAAGCGATCTACTGGCACAACTCCACACACAACAGACCATCGATCAAATTCGCCTAAGTTCAATTGAACCACTTGAAATAACTAATGAATTAATCGAAATAATAACGAATGCATCTGATCGGCCCGGCCATATATGCCGCCATTTTCACATACCGCTGCAAAGTGGCGATGATACCGTTTTAGAGCGTATGGGGCGACCTTATAATCGTCAGGAGTTTATTCAGCGTATCAAAGCAATTCATCAGTTATTACCGCAGGCCGCCATCGGCGTGGATGTCATGCTGGGATTTCCCGGAGAAACTGAAAAGGCATACCAAAATACACGCACACTTATTGCTGAACTGCCCCTTGCATACCTGCACGTATTCCCCTTTTCACCCCGTGCCGGCACACCGGCCAGTCACTATTCCGGAAAGGTGCCCGCGGATATAACCAAGCGGCGCTGCCAGGAGATTCGAGCCCTGGGCCATGATAAAAGGCAGGCCTTTTTTGCCAAGCATCTCAACACCGAAGTGGTGGTTCTGGTGGAAACAACACCCGATGCAAAGACCGGGCATCTAAAGGGAGTCACATCTAACTATATAAAAGTATTATTGAAATACAGAACCGGAATTAAAAATACATTCCAGCGGGTCTATTTGGAAGGAATTCATGACGCGCAGACCATGCGCGGGCAACTAATCGAAAAGGAATGAACTTCGAACATTAGAAATAATTAAAAGTTTCTTTCCTTCCTGACCGCATCATAAGCCGCCTGTATCTCCCGGAATTTTTCCTCTGCCAATTCGGTAAATTCTTCAGGCAGACCTTTTGAAGCAATCATATCCGGATGGTATTCCTTGACCAAACGACGATATTTAGTCTTTATTGTGTCGTTGCTGTCTGTCGATGTGGCCCCTAAAATTGCATAATATTTTCCATCATCTTTGATATAGCGGGATTTAATGGCTGTGTATTGGTTATCACTCAGGTTGAAAATTGATTTGGCCGAAAGAATCATCCGTTCTTCACTTTCGGCCAGAGTCCCATCCGCCATGGATACACGCAGCAATATATCGATCATTACATCCAATAGCTGTGGCTGAAACCGAAAACGTTCATGAAACTGAGCCGCAAATTCATTAAAGGTTCCGGGTGTGTTCAATGCAGCTTGGAAAATATTCATGGCCACAGCTTGGCTTTGGGGGTTCAATTTGAGATCGTATAGCATGAACTGCTCAATGGAAGTCACCTCTTCCTGAGATACATGCCCATCTGCCTTTGATAATTTTGCCAACATAGAAAAAGCGCCAATAAAAAAAGCAAATTGGGACTCCTCATTGGGTGATAAACGCTCCTGCGTCCCCCCAGTCCCCCCAAAGCGACGATCCTCGCTGCGATCAAACGCATGTCCAAAAGCTGCACCGGCGACAGCCCCCAATGGTCCTCCCAACGCAAATCCAATTGTACCACCCACAATTTTGCCTAACCATCCCATACCCTGTCTCCGTTTAGTCTTGAAAAAAAATCACTTATCTGGTATTATTGTTAAAATAAAAACGCGTTCCACAATTTTATGAAACGCGATCCTTTCGCACGCCGGGTGAAAGGCCGTCGCTCCTATTCAAAAAGACACCTGAATTTCATGCCGGAACAGATGACCACACGCTACCTTGTGTGCACCAAAAATCGGGGTTTTCAACGCAAACATATCGACGTTTGCAAGCGGTGCACCCACAACGATGACTGCCGGGAATATCAAGAATACCTGAGAATGGAACCGGTAGCTGCGGAGCCGGACAACCCCGCCCAGAAACTTGTTGGCATTTCAGTGGTTGATCTCGCCAAGCAGCTCGCTATAATCCGGCAACTTGTTGGGGACGGCAAGTCCGGTTATCGATCGCATCGTCAGACAAGCGCCACATGTCGGCCGGGCGCTTCCCTGAATCAATTGCTGAAAGCTGAACTAAGAGCAATCAAATCAATATGCCAATCCAATCGAACGAATCCAGGATCAAATCACATGGATTCTGAAATCAATCCGCTCAGTCATTAGACTTCATTATCAAAAATTGATTTATCGTCAAATGACAACTCAGCTTTGCTCGCTGTTTTAGAGGCATATAATTGTATCACCGACGATGCGATCTCATCGGCATAAATGCCGATGGGATACATATTATGGGTTCGTAGTACAGAAACAAGATGTCTGCGGCCCTTTTTAATGGCACGCGTAACATCTGTTTTGTCATAGGTTTCTTGGCCAATAAGGGCAAATGATGTTATATCAGGCTGCTGCCACTCATGCTTGGGCTCCCTTTCCAGGTTTGCATATTCCTTAATTTGAAGCTCTTGCTTGCTTTCGTTTCGCTTAATGACAAATTTGTGCAGCATGTCACAGCTCCTCTGGCACGACGCGAACCGAATATTTCTTATGTGGTGCATATCTTATCTTCGGATCGGTTGGCCATTTAGCCTGTTGGGGTGGGCATTATGTGCGTGCGGCGACGTCCGATACCTCGAGGACAATGGTCTCATATTACGAAGAAATGTGACGAAATGTCAACTATTTAATCTTGGACAGCTTGTTGGCTTTCTGCAGTGTGCCACCAACTATCATTGGCTGAAACAGGGTCATAAAATTTCCAATCGCCGTCAACCCAAATTTTCTGGGCTTGGCTTAGCTCATTGCGTCCACACCGCAAAAGTCGGTCCATGGTCATTGCCCAGCCAACCAAAAAACCATGCTTTTTAACCGCCTGGCGGCCATACTCCGAACAGGATGGATGCATGGGACATGCGCCCCGCCGGACTGCTGACAGGTGGTTTAACGGTCCCCGATAAATTTGAAGTGAGTCCTCGAACAGATTGCCAGGTGGATCTATCGGCGGCCCATGGGCGCATGCGAAAAGCAGACTTAGACATATGAATCCAATGCCAATACCAATAAATAAACGGCTGCCTATACGAATACGGCGAACGCCACGTTGCCGGGCGTCGTTTTGAATACTAAGATAACAAAGTCGCATTATCGTATCCAATTTTTCAATAGCGAAACATGAATCCGAATTGAAACGTTGTTGATTCCCAATTGACCTCGTTCAAGCGGGTGGAAATCGTAGTCCCATTCGCCAAAAATACCCGGTCGATGCCATCCTCAGCCGACCATACTTCTGTCTCGTAGCCGATTGTGAATGACCATTTTTCCGATATATGGGCCCACAAATCCACTCCCATCAGCGAACCGGTCCCATCGGCTTCATGTTCGAAGCTTTTGGGATGTTTAAAATCCTCCCTCAGGTTCCAGTCCGCTGTGGCATAATAATCGGCCCAATGATACTCATACCCGGCCCGGATCGAAAGCGGTGGCAGATATGTCGTAAATTTCTTTATATTCACCACCAGGTCGAATCCGATCCAGGGTCCCCACCACTGGGTCTCGTAAGTACTGTCGAGACCATCAAAAGGTCCCAACGGCGGGCCGCTCAGCCACGTAGTTGTCTGATAACCGTCGGTCATGGTTAGATTCTGTTTATGAATCGAGTAACCCGCCTGGGGGATAAGGTTTACTGATTTTGACAAAAGCCTAAGATTATATCCGATGCCAATCAATCCATCCAAGGTACTGCCCTTATCGGCGGTGTTATTCGAGCGTGAAAACTCCAATTCGCGATCGTCGGCGGCATAATCCGAGTCCTGATTCTCACCATCCACAATCACGCCGTAATGGATCGATCCTCTAAAGAATAACGGTCGATTTAGCGTCGTGCGGATACCTAATCGCGATTCATGAATCAGCAGATTCTCCCAAGTCAATTCCGAGAGAATGTTAGGATTTTCACCCTGGAGGTTGCCGGCAATGTTCCAATCCAGCTGGCCCTGACGGTATCCATAACCCGCCTCGAATTCGACCCATGGGGCATCCTCTTTCATGTAGGATGTTTGAAAAGCCGTTGTTTGAATTAAAGTTGGTGTGGATGTGCTCTCATTGGCAGGCAACGTTGCCAATGCCTGACCAATATTTTCAGGTGTACCGGCCAAAAAGCCGCCTCCCAGTTCATCCGAAAGTTTAATGACGATCCAATCCTTTATTTTATGCTTAAAGATCTCTTCAGGCGGATAAGTAAAATAAAAGATACCAGGTCTATTCTTGATACCCTGAAGATGCTCTACCGGGATATCAATCTCTTGGCCGTTAGTTAAAACCGCCATCGCGGCGCTTGACTCGCCTGCCCCGATAATCAACAGGGAAACGGCGACAATAAACATTCGCAACACATTCATAAATACAGAAATTGAGTCAAAACTTCGCTGAGTTGTTTACCATTGGGTTCATCGTTTCCTGTTACGGGCTTGCCTTTTCAAATAAAATAGCATAGATATGCTCGCAACGCCATGAAAACTTCCAAGAACGCCAACGTTGTCTTTCTGCGCCTGTTCTGGCTTGACAAGTTCGATTATATCGGCAGACTCATTATCGTCTTCCACAACTTTATGAAAAGCGACATCAGCGCTCATATCCTAAATGTGGAGGAACCATGACTGGAAAAGAACGCATTCGAGCGGCTGTTGGGGACAGAGAAACGGGTTGGTGGGTTGGAGCAAGTTGCGGTTTTCAAGTCGAGCATCGAGCCTGTTGCTTGGAGCAGCTTGCAGCCGATAGCCTAAACACCTAAAAGCCTGAATGAATAAACCCAAGAAAGCCAATGAACCCAAAGAACCCAACAAACCCTATAAACCCGATAAGCCGATTCTACCCCGGTCCCCATATCGGTGCTTTTTTTGATTTTGACCTCACACTTCTAAAAGTTGAAAGTGGTCGTGTTGGTTTCAAGTACCTTTATCACATCAAGGAAATCGGATTTTCTTTTTTATTAAAAGTTGCCGTGACAAACTATTTTTATCAACGCGACTGGGTTTCCGACATGCAAATGGCACGTGTTATGCTGACCTTCTACAAGGGTCGAAACATCGAACCTTTACAGGCCGGAGCCGAGGAATTTTATCTGAGCCACCTGAAACCGCAACTGGCTCCTAATATTCTCGCACGGGTTCGACAGCACCAGGCGGCCGAACATACCCTCGTGCTGGTTTCTGCATCTGTTCGATATATGCTGGAACCGGTGATAAAAAATCTTGGGCTTGATCATCTGCTCTGCACGGATCTCGAAATGTTGAACGGTGGTCAACTCACCGGGCAAACGGACGGTCCCATCTGTATCGACGTCCACAAACGTGATGCAATCCGAAAGCTGGCCGATCAACACAATCTCGATCTTAGCCAATCTTACGCTTACGGCAATCATCACTCCGATATCCCCATGCTGGAAACTGTCGGCAATCCAGCTGCGGTTGAACCAACACACCGTTTGAAAAAAAAGGCCCTGTCCGAAGGGTGGCCTATTCTATCATTCCAAATTTAAAAACTCGAAAAATGTTACGCTTGCCTTCTTGAAATTGTGATGCGATCAGAATTTTCCTTCTCTATACTTGTGGCTAGAATTAAGGTTCCGTTTCGTGCAAAAAGCGGTTTAGATATTTTTTTGAAGTTTTCATGGATTGACCTAAAAGGAAAATATCAAATATATGGTAAGTGTAGAAGTTTCATGCTTCGTGGTGCGCGTCAGGGCATCAAAATTTCTGACAGTTGGCATGACCGAATCCTCCAAATTTTGTGGATTTATTTGGCCGGAGAATAAGTTGTAATGCGCATATAACAACCTATCAATTATATATAATGATTTGAGGTTTTTAAAACAACGGCTGTCCGGCAAGGGAGGTAAATTTGCAGTTTTTCAGGTGCACTTTTTTCATGTTGATGAGATTTAAAACGCCACTTTTGGGCATCTTTCAATCTGCCATGCCCACCGTAACGAATCTTATCGGTATCGAATACCCATTGATAAGGCCCTCGGGTTAAATGCAGAGCATAATCCGGGTAGCTATTATGGGGGTGAAAATTAAAAACAAATATGAGTTGCCCGCGGCAAAAAGCGAGAATTTTATCGCTATCGTGTTCATGCACCAAGTTGACAGGTGAACTAAACATGGCGTATTTTTTCGCCAACTCAATCATCTCGCGGTCAAAACAAGCCAATTGAGAATATTTCAGATCAGGATCGTCCACCAAATGCCACTGCCGCCGCGCATAATGATAGGACCAATCATTGCCCGGCCTGGGAAAATCGATCCATTCCGGATGCCCAAATTCGTTGCCCATAAAATTCAGATATCCTTGATCCGCGGTAGCTAGCGTCACCAGCCGGATCATCTTGTGAAGCGCCATACCCCGGTCAATGATAAGGTTGGCATCTGTTTGGGCCATGTGGGCATACATGCTGTCACCCATCAAGCGAAATACAAGGGTTTGATCGCCAACCAGAGCCTGATCATGGGATTCGGCATAGCTAATCGTGCGCTCATCATGCCGCCGGTTGGTCAACTCATACCAGAGACGCCCCATGGGCCAATCTTCATCCCGATTGTCCTTGGTCAGCTTGATCCAGTAATCGGGCACACCCATGGCAAATCGATAGTCAAATCCGATTCCACCACAGTCAACCGGCACAGCCAAACCAGGAAGTCCGCTCACATCCTCGGCGATGGTAATGGCGGCCGGTTCGATTTCATGGATGAGACGATTGGCTAGTGCCAGATAAACCAACGCATCTTCGTCCAGGTAATCGTTGAAGTAGTCGTCGTAGCCTGTAAATGCGTGGCCCAAACCATGGTGCTGGTAGAGCATGCTCGTGATGCCGTCAAAACGGAAACCATCCAATTGAAATGCATCCAACCAAAACCGGCAATTGGAGAGCAAAAAATGGAGTACCTGAGGTTTGGCATAGTCAAAGCAGCGCGAATCCCAGGCAGGATGGTGACCGCGGTCGCCTTCATGGAAATACTGATAGGTCGTGCCGTCAAAGCGGCTCAGCCCTTCGACTTCATTGGATACACTGTGAGAGTGGATCAGATCCATGATCACCTTTAAACCCGCACGGTGTGCCGTATCGATGAGCTGCTTTAGCTCTTCGGGAGTACCAAAACGGGATGAGGCTGCGAAAAAATTGGACACCTGGTATCCAAAAGAGCCATAGTACGGATGTTCCTGCAGGCCCATGAGTTGTATGGTGTTATAGCCGGCGAGTAAGATTCGGGGAATAATTTTCTCGGTAAAGGATGCGTAGGTTCCGATTTCCGGATTTTCCTGCGCCATGCCGATATGGGCCTCATAGATCAAAAGCCCATCTTCATCTTTAGGTGGTCTGGAATGCTGCCATTCAAATAAAGGTTGTGGATGCCAGACCTGGGCACTGAAGATCAGTGTTTCGGGATCCTGTACCACCCGTTGGCAATAAGCCGGTATCCGCTTACCGTTGCCGCCCGGCCAATGAAGTTTCAAACAGTAATGCTGTCCGTGTTCCAATGCGTTAGCGGGTAGACGCAGCTCCCATTCTCCAAGAGAATTCGTGCGCTGAAAACGATACGCATCCATTTCCTCCCATCCGGTCATATCGCCGATTAGAGAGATTGCCACAGCATTAGGGGCCCATTCTCGCAGCACCCAACCATCTTCAATCCGATGGAGGCCATAATGCAAGTGGCCCAAGGCAAAATCTGTTAGCTTAATTTTTTCCTCGGTTAGTCGCGCGTAAGTTTCCTCAATCTTGCGCAATCGTCTGCGAATGACTGCAGTAAACGGCTTCAGATAGGGATCTGCTTTCAGCAGCTTTGCTACTTTTAGATCAATGAATTCTGGGGGGTGAGAATTCGTCATCACTGATAAGGGGATGCTGCAATCAAGGGTCGATTTAGCATACGCTCATACAATTTAATGTAATGTTGGGCAGTCACAGCGTGGTTGAAGGTTTCAACGCTGGCTCGCATGATACGCTTTATCTGAGATGCTTTTTGATCCATGGGCCGTCGATAATATTGCATGGCCTGGTCAATTGCCCAGCGTAGCCCGTTGGCATCGTAGGTCTCAAAAACAAATCCATTGCCGGTGTCGGTATCAATATCCAGGTGCTTGATTGTATCATGAATACCACCGGTATCGTGGACCACCGGCAGAGAACCGTAAATCGGGCCGATCATCTGGGGCAAGCCGCAGGGCTCGAAGCGTGAAGGCATCAACATGAAATCCGAAGCAGCATACGCTTGGTGCTCCAGGCGTTCGCTAAAGTCACAAACCGCTACACGCTGATGCAAGTTGTGAAATGAGACGATGTCTCGAAACACCCTCTGATAGTCGCCATTAGCGACAAAAACCACCTGTAAATTCTGATTCCAATAGGACGCGATAACCTGATAGAGAATTTCCGCCAGGAGCTGGCAACCTTTTTGGATTGGATCCAGACGCGAAGGCCAGAAAAAAAGGGGAGCCCCGGGATCTTCCATCAATCCCAGCATTATCTGCAGCTCCAGCTTATTCTCCTGCTTGGCGATGACCGCATCCGAATAGCTATACCGATGAAAGAGGTATTCATCGGATTCCGGACTGAATACCGGGTCGGGTGCATTTAGTATTCCCACCGCACAATTGGCTGCGACTTTGTTGGCCAGCTCCCATTTTAAATTCTCAGCCACGAATTCATGCTGTCCGTTGATAATTTCTCGTAAAAAAGTAGGACTGACCGTATTGACGAAATGCGCAGCAAACACACCACTGACCAGAAAATCGACCGGATTGTGTCCCCAGGATTCCTCATAATCAAAAGGCGCTTTTTCGTAGAATAAATGATGCCAAAAATAGGCCGCATCAATCCCGCGATCCTCAATATGTGCCAAGGTGCTTTTTACGGTGTGGATGTTGTGAATCGTGAAAAGACATGGGATTTCCATTTGGCGCGCCATGGCCGGAATTAAGCCGGTCATCCAGTCATTGCAATGAATTAAGTCGGGTTCGACTTGGGGTATAACGTGATTGATGACTTCGCGCTGGAAAGCGAGCGAGAGTTTGGTGTTCTCACCCCCATAATTGGAATATACACGATTTAAATAGTAAAAAGCCCGGTCTTGAGCCAGATGTACACGGTCGTCGGGCATCACGCGTCGGATTGCGCGTTGCTCTTTTTTGAGAAATGGGGCCAGTCGATCGGCAAAGATCGCACGGTAGTCCGGCAAGGCCACATGTACATCAACGCCTTGCTCGAATAAAGCGCGAATAAGGGCCGCCGAGACATCGGCCAAGCCCCCGGCCTTGGCAGTCAAATAATTGGACAAACTCCCCATGCGATCCGGCAGGTAAGTAACCTCAGGCGTCACGATGAGTACGCGGGGAGATGATGATGTCGCGCCGTTTGCAGGCATTAGTATTTCCGAGGATTAATATTTAGGTTCGACTTATTCCCGAATATTGAGTTTGTTGTGTTTGTTGTGTGGGTTGTGTTTGTTGAGTTGCTTACCGGCCATCTGTTATCCGGCATTCCGTCGCTGTCCTCAAACTCAATGAACTCAATAAACCCAATAAACCCAATGAACTCTAGCTCACGCCCATGATATCAAACCGGGCGTAAATCTTAGAAATGTATCCCCTTTGGGACTGACCCGCACCGTGAAGCCAAAACGGCCGGAGGCTTCGCACGGGAGCAGACAGGCATATCGGTAGGTCCCCTGCCCCATATCTTCAGCGACCGCCATCAACTGAGTATGGCCGGACATGAGTGTGTCGAGGGTACGCATTTTGCCGTAGTACAGCTCCACCAATACTTCTTCCGGACGAATGTCACCCAATGCCACCTCAGCAGTTACACGAAATGAATCCCCGATTCGAAAGGGGCCGCCGTCCTCGCGAACGGGCGCGCCCAGGTGAATATTGCCCCATTTTTCCATAAGCCGTTTGCGCTGCGACAGCAGCGTTTTGGCAGCCCCGGCCTCCTGTGCGGTTATGCGGTCATAACCCGCTAAAGCCGGCTGATAAAATTGGCTATCGTATTCCCTGACCATTCGGTGGGTACAAAATTGATCCAGGGCCATTTTCATTGAGGCCTTCATCATGTGGGTCCATTTTTCAGGGGTTTCCCCGTTTTTACGATCGTAAAAAAGCGGGATTACATCGTTTTCCAATATATTGTAGAGGGCGTAGCTGTCCACCATGTCCTGGTATTCGGGGTCGTCGTATTCCTCGCCGTGCCCGATGGCCCAACCGCGGTCCTCCCGATAGCCTTCGCACCACCAACCATCCAGGACACTGAGATTCAAAACACCGTTTATGGCGGCTTTCATGCCGGAAGTTCCGCAGGCTTCCAAAGGGCGCCGGGGGGTGTTGAGCCAGATATCGACACCCTGAACGAGGGTGCGTGTAACGTTGATATCATAGTTCTCCAGAAATATGATCCGGTGCTGCACATCCTGCTGACGCGTAAATGCAGTCAGCTGCCGGATTATTTCCTTGCCCTCGCCGTCCTTGGGATGGGCTTTGCCGGCAAAAATGATCTGCACCGGACGGTCCGGGTGATTGATTATATTTTTGAGACGATCCGGATCTTTCAGCAGTAGGGTCGCGCGCTTATAGGTAGCAAAGCGCCGTGCAAATCCGATGGTCAGCACTTCCGGATCCAGGACACTCTCAGCCGCCCGCATGGCAGCTTGGGGTGCATTCCGGCGACCGTATTGCCGAACCATCCGCTCCCGGCAAAACCGTATCAGCCTGGCACGACTCATACGGCGGGCTTGCCACAGTTCCTCGTCATATATTTGGTCGATCATCTGGGCCGAGCCATTTTTGCCGGTGTGTAGATACCAATCAGGCGTCAGATAACGTTCAAACAAGGTGGCATTTTCAATCGAAATCCAGGATGGTATGTGGACACCATTGGTCACGTGCGAAATGGGAACCTCATCCTGGGGCCACCCCGGCCATACATGCGACCACATTCGCCGGGCGACATGGCCATGCAGTTGGCTGACACCGTTATGATATTGGGACATGCGTAGCCCGAGAACAAACATGGATAGGGGCTGATCGGATTTGCCGCCGCCCGGTTGCCCCCACGCAATGATCTGATCCGCGTCAATACCCAGGCATGCCTGCATATCCTCAACATAGGGCCGGACCATGTCCGGGGTAAATTCATCATGACCAGCCGCTACCGGTGTATGCGTTGTGAATATCGTTCCCCGGGGCACGATCTCCAAGGCGGTTTCCAGATCGATATCATATTGGGTTTTTATCTGGCACAACCGTTCCAGACTGCAGAATGCCGAATGCCCTTCGTTCATATGGCAAATTTTGGGTTGGATGCCCATGACATTGAGGGCCCGCATGCCGCCGATGCCCAGTAAGATTTCCTGCTCCAGTCGCTGTCTGGGATCGCCGGCGTACAGCCGGCGGGTAATCGCCCGGTCTTCGTCCGAATTCTCTGGGACATTGGTATCCAATAGATACAGCGGAATTTGCCCGACCTGCAACTTCCAAACCACGGCATGAATAATGCCTTTGGGGCCTTTAAGCGTAATGGTGGCTTGGTTGCCAAATTGGTCTTTAGCGCGTCTTAGCGGTAAATGAAAAAAGTCGGTGTCCGGGTATTCCTCCTGTTGCCAGCCATCATCATTTAAGAACTGATGGAAATAGCCCTGATGATACATCAGGCCCACGGCCACTAGCGGTACCGACAGGTCCGATGCCGCCTTCAAGTGATCGCCCGCCAACACTCCCAGCCCGCCGGCAAACAGAGGCAAACTCTCGTGAATGCCGAATTCCATTGAAAAGTAGGCAATCGTCCCCGGCTGGGTGGCCGGTGAGGCTGTTTGGCTTTCAATAAATCCGGATTCGCTTTCAAATCTCTTTTTAACCCGCTGCATGTGGGCAAGATAACCCTCGTCTTTCGCCAGTTCCATCAAACGCTTGGGCGGAATCAGGGTTGAAAACAGAATCGGGTTGCGACCGGATTGGCGCCACAGATGCGGATTGATCCGGCGAAACAATTCAATTGCATCCAAGTGCCAACACCACCACATGTTTCTGGCCAATACCTCCAGAAATTTTATCGGCTCGGGGACCGACGGAAATACTTGATACATTTGGAGATGCTTCATGACAGGTCCTTTTGTGTTGATGCAGCAGTATATAACATAAAATCCAAGGTCTCAAGCAAGTTATCCCAATGGGAACAATATGGCCTTAGTATTTTCTTAAGAAATTCTAGGATCATCCGGTTTAGGTGTACAATTATTGTCGTTTTGCTCATAAATAAAGAACGTTCAACATTTGATGTTGATTGTTTATTACTTTCAAACTCTTTCAATCAGTTAGGCAAACTATCAGTTTTGCAGCCGCATAGATTCAAAATCAAAGATTTGGAAACATCCGAATTTTATCAGTTATGATCGTTTAAATCCCGCTCAAGTTTCAGCCACACCCGTAAAGCCTCGCTGACCCCCCAGGCTTGCGCCAGGCATCCGCGCTGTTTGTGGGGCCTATCACCGTCTAAAATCTCGGGAAGATGACCGACGCAGCCATCTTGCAACAGAACGATGATGCTGCTCAACCAAGCCATTGCCGTTTGCGTTGCTGCGGGACCGAAAACTTTGGCCCAAGCCTCGCAAAAGGAAGGAAATGGCCATGTCCAGGCAGTGCCGTTGTGATAGGCCGGCTTGCGCTGGGTGTCTTCATCGCCCTGATAATGACCCTGATAGGGCGCACGGGGGTCCCCTAATCGCTGCCCATTATGAAATATTTCCAAGGGACGCCGCAAGGGACGATCGGCCAAGCTTCGGATGGCACCAGGTATAAGCAGCGTCTGGCATGATTCCAATAGCGCTTGGCAACGCGATGGTTCTGTAAAAGCGCCTAAAGTCACCGCCAGCAGCTGATTCGGGCGTAGCGCATCATCGGGTTCTGCTTCCCGAGCGGGTGTGCCCGCCCCTGCGCATAGGCAGTCTGCTAAATAAGCCTCGGATGGCAACCAGAAAAGCTCTTCGATCGAGGCTTGCACCAGGGCCGCCAGCCGGGCCCAGCGATCTTCTTGGGCATCGATGCGGGCGAGCAATTGTAAGGCCGCAAACCATAATGCCTGAATCTCAATGGCATAGCCTTCGCGGGGTGTGCCCGCTGGGTGATTCGTGTCCATCCAGGTATAGTGAGATGGGCTGAAAATCAGTCCGGATGCCGGATCCATCTGAATACCATTATTAGTTCCCCGAATATAAGCCTCGGCAATGGAGATGATGATTGCTTTAATCGAACGTTGCGCGTACGTTTCGGCCAGCCAAGAAGGATCGCCTTCTTTATCCAGCAAATCCCGGCTGGCAACTATAAACCATAAGGGCGCATCCGAAGTATCGCGGTTGGCGCTCTGTACCCCGTGTAGCATATTGGGCAGACTGCCATCTTCTTCATACCCACCAAATAGCCCCAAAACCTGGCGTGCCGCGGTGAAATCACCCGCCGCGATCAGAGCTCGCGTGACGATGATGGCGTCGCGGCCCCAATCCAGAAACCAGGGGAAGCCGGCAATGACGGTCTGGTGCTCGCCCCGGCGCACGATATACTGTTGAAGTGCGGCAAGCAATGTCTTCTTTATTGATTGAGACCGTGGTCCTCCGTGTTTTGGGGGTATGGGTTGATATGCTCGTGCGTTTGCATCTCGGCCAGGCGATGGTTCCACATATTGATCACCAACCCAAGCCTGCAAACGCGTGGTTTCACCGCCCTGGATCTGTATCTTGAAATAGCCCGGACTAAACAAATCACCGTGGGGATCGAATCCCCGTTCAGCATCCTCGGACCGGTGGATCATATAATGCCATTCCGGCTCAGAAACAAATTCACCCCCGGGGTGTATCATTTTTAAACTATGGGAGTCGTCCGGCTGAAAGGTAAATCCATCTTTTTGGAATGAAATTGCTTGCGGCCAGGCATGCTCGACATCCTGGAAGGCTTTCGTGTTGGCATGAAAAGACCGGCTTTCAATATCCGGGCGCATTATGATTTCGATGGCTTCTGCATTTGAAAGCCGACCCGGTTCACCTGCTTGGGCACATCTTTGCATGTTTATTTGAATCTGATTGGAATCCTTTTGCAAATCAGCCCAAAGCTGCAGGGCTACATGCGTGCCACAACCCGTGGGCACGTGGAAGGACCAATAACCCTGGAGTGAATTGTGCAGATCAAATGAACTCAGACAATCCATGCCCAGGGGCTGTGAGTAGTCCTGGTACACCACCCAAGCCCTCAGGCGCGTAAACATGATCCAGCGGTCAACAGGCAACTCCGGGTGAAGGTTGGCTGCCAGGGCAGCATCGTAGCGGCTATATTGTCGGCCCCAGGCAAGCGGTAAAAAGCAGACATTCCCGCTCGGGTTGGTCAGCAGTATACGTTGCCGTTGTTTATCAATATGTCGGGGCGTAAAATTCAGATCGAAGTCCGTAAAAAATTTAGGTAGCAACATCAAACGCGCACCAACTTGGTGACATTGCTCTGCGGCATAAACCGACAGATTCAGGTCCAATTGACAGATGGTATCGGGCACCGGTAAAGGTTTGATTAGAGCCCAGTGAAAATTGTTTTGCGACGGGAGCGAAGATTCAGTTACCCAATTCTCTGCCCCATGACTGATCTTTATGCGGAATGGATGCGGCGATTTAACAAACAACAAATGCTGCGGTGGCAGCATGACCTCTCGACGGCTGTCCTGGGGCCAGCACCATTGGATCGTTCGGGATTCGCCGCTGTGCGGATTCATCTGGCGACAGAAATCCACTGGGTCGGCTGCCAGGTGCCTACCGGCAGCATCCGAATCCCACTCAGCCATATCGCCAAAATCGTGATATGCTTGCTGAACCTCCAATGCCTTTGTTCGTAGCCGTTGACGGATGATACGATCCGGGATCTCAAAAGGGTCATCAGGCTTAGCAACAAAATCTTCGTACCCGTCCGGATCATCACTGATACAGAGGACCTGGCCCGGAAATAGCTCTATTTGTGTGGTTTCAGCCTGAAGGCTAGCCGCTACCCGCTGGCCCGTTAACAGATCCACCCAAGAATCGCTTGGTTTGAAACCATCTATCTTGGGCCAGACAGCCCGGTGTGGCTGGCTATCATCCAAATTGACGACAATGAGTAATTTTATCGCAGTCGCTAAATGCTGCCTCAGAAAAACGAGGGTATGCTCGGATTCCTGATCGATGAAATCGATCCGACTTTGATCCCAGAAGGCGGGATGTTGCTTCAGTAGCTGACTCAGGCGATCGATATGCTCGACTTGATTTTGGTCGTTGCCCCAGTTCAGCGATGGCGATTCATGCACATTTATTTTTTGGTCGGCAAACCACTCAACACCATTGGCAAAACCAAATCCTCCTCGAAATGAGGCCAGTGCGCACAGGGCGGTCCGCATCTGCGCCCAAGCAATTGACCGCGAGGCCAAACGCAGATTGTCATGTGTTTCCGCAAAATGCACCATCAGCCCTTGCCCCTGTGAAATCTGCTGAGCCGAATCCATTTGGGCAATGATGTCCTGGCGCTTATAGTTTTGGAACAACTCCGAATAAGCCCAGTTGAAGTTGGCTGAATCGAGAAGATCCCGTGTAACGGACACTTTTCCTCCCAGACCTTCCAGGAAGAAAATCGTATCTGGGAACTGATCGCGTACCACCGCAATGATGTACCGCCATACTGCGGCCGGAATCATATATCCGGCGTCGCACCGGAATCCGTCCACACCCCGACGACACCAGGTTAGAAAAACCTCGGCCATAAAGCACCAGAGATCCCGGTGCCGGTAGTTCAGTTTGGTTAGATCTTCCCACCGTACCCCCCAGGCGCCGGGAACTTCGATGTTTCCTTGCTCGCTACGCACCAGCCATTGGGGATGGGTTTCATGCAACGATGCAGCCCAACCGGTATGGTTGATGGCAATATCCAGCAACACTTTCGCATTGCGTGCGTGAACGGCTTGAACCAATTCGAGAAACTGTTCCAGGGGCGTCGCCTTGGAATCAAATTCTGCCAGAGCCGGATCCACCGCTGTAAAACTAAGGGCCGCATAAGGGCTTCCAAAGCGTCCCATGCGTCCAAAGGTTGTTGGTGTTGGATGAATAGGCAGCAGTTGGATATAACGGCAGCCGAGTTTGCCGATAATAAAGTCGAGTTCCTGAATCAAGTCCCGAAAGGTACCCGACGGTGGAATGACGTGGTAGCCGGTTTCATCTAGAAGCGTCATGGCTTGGCGTTGGCTCTCGTCAACCCTTGATCCTTTTTTATTGGCGCCGAACTGGCGCACGAAAGCGTTATATATAATATTGGCACAACAGGTTTCAGCCGGTTCCACGTTAATGTTAATATTGTGGCCCGGTACCCACAGGGGTTGCGTTTGGCCCTGGGAAATAAAAAGGGCCTTGGCTTCAAAATGCCCCACTTCAATTAAAGGCAGACGCAAGCGGTAAAATTGGGGTTCGACTTCCGGCATGGGGATATCAAACCAATCGCGCCCACTCAGCGGCACTTGATTTTCAACCGCATCCCTGACCTGCTGTCTGATAATTTGACTCCTGCCCAGGTTGGTTCGCAAAAAGGCCCGCCCATCAATCGCTTGGTTGGTCTTGAGTGAAAATACAAGAGTATCGCCCCGATGACGCAACAACGTGCTGCCGGGGGGCGGTTCAAGGGTCATATGGAGATCGTCGGACATACAAGTTAATTACCTTTTTTCATAGATCTATTCAACGATTTTTCAATATCTTTAGCAAAAACAAAAACCTCTCACCAATAAAATTAGTGAGAGGTTTTCTTTTGGTGAAGTACCGGTCTTATACGGACCGGCATATTTATTCGAATTTATCCGCGTATGCTCCGTGGCAACAACATTTGATGCTGCGGGCAGATTGAAGTCGGGTTTTGATAGACGGCGCCGGCAAAAGCCACCAAATATTGCCGCACATCGGTCATACGTGCAACCTCATCCACAAATCCCTTTTGGGCGCAGTACAGCGGCCGGGAATAATCATAATATTCCTGGGCCATCTGATTCATCTTGTCGATGACGGGTTTTAGGTCTCGGCCGGCATCCTTTTCTTTGACCAAGCGCCGTGAAAAACTGGCGGCTGCCGCAGTTTCACCGTGCATCACATAGATTTCAGAAGTTGCGATACCCAGCGTAAAGGCATTATGACGATTGGCTGTCGGTCCTCCCATGACATAATGGGCCGCCGCCGTACCTTTGCGCAACAGGACCAATAGCTGGGGAACATCGGTTTGCTGAATCGAGTAGATCAGACTTTGTCCCAAACCTAGCAATTCAGCCTTTTCGGCAATGTCGCCCACATCGATTCCGGATGTGTCTTGGAACCATACAATCGGCAGGCGATCCCGTCCGCACAGGGTTACAAACTCGTTCATTTTAATCAGTCCCTGACGATATAGTTTGCCACCGATGCCGGGATAATCGGCATATTCAGGATAATCCATACCCAAAAAGCCTTGGCGGTTGCCGATAATGCCAACCGGAAATCCATCAATCTTAACGATGCCCGTATATATTTCCGGCCCATAATCGGGCTTAAATTCCATGTGCTCGCTGTTATCCACCAGACGTGCCAGCACTTCATCAAAACTATACATTTGTTTTTGATTAAATGGAATCAGCCGGTAGAGATCTTCACCTGGAAATCGAGGTTCTGCCGGGGCGGCGACGCGGAAAAATTTGGGATTATAGGCCGGCATATCCTTCATGTAATCTTTCAAGCCGTCCAAAACCTGTTTTTCTTCTTCGTAAACATAGCGGAAAAATCCGGTTTCATCATAATGAATTTGGGTTGAGCCCGGGGGGGTAACCTTGTACTGTTTGGCGGCATTAATCAACTGTTCGGCACCTTCCTCGTCAAAATATCCCTTGGGAGACATGCCGCTTAAAATGCCCCCGCCGCCCACGGCGATATTGCAGTTCTTATGGGCGAAAAGTATTGTGGGGCTGATGCCTTGATAACCGCCGCCAGCCGGGTTTGTCCCGTAAATCGCTGCCAGCACCGGAATACCCATCTGCTCAAGCTCGGCATGCCGGAAAAACGTGGTGCCGCCACCGCGACGATTGGCATAAAACTTCTCCTGCTCGGTCAGCTTGACGCCACTGCAGTTCACCAACCATACCAAGGGAATATTGAGGCGTTTGGAAAGATTGGTTACCCGTAGAATATTCTCATACTGTCCCGGCACCCAGGCGCCGGCCAGAAGTTTGTTGTCGAAACCGATGATAACGGCCCACTTGCCGGATATCTTCCCCAAGCCGTCAAAAACATTGGTCGTCCCTTCAGCATTGTCATCGGGATTATAGAGGGTGTGCAGGGGACACCAGGTACCCGGGTCGACCAGATATTCCAAGCGCTGCCAAACGGTCAATTGCCCTCTGGCATTGATTTTCTCTTCCGGAAAACCAACTTTTTTCGCCTTTTCGACCGCTTGATCGATCTCCTTTTCCACTTCCTTTATTTTTTGAACATTTTCCTCGGTGCTAAGAATTTGGCCCTGACTGACGGCTTTCCCGAATTCAGGCATCTTTTCAAAATAAGGTTTCATTTATTCACTCCCTCTAATTTTTTATAGATACAAATATAGCAGTCTCATAAGTGCATTAACTGTATTAAACTATTATCGTTTTAGGTTTTAAGTGTTAAGTTTTAAGTAGTTCTTAGCTTATGGCTTCCCGCCATTCGACCACCTAAAACCTAACACCTAAAACTTAAAACCAAGAATTAAACCTAAAACCTAAAACCTTTATTTCTGATCTAGCGGCCACATACCCTTTTCCTGCAATACCTCCCGTAAAACCTTCAAAGCCGTGTTAGCCGCCGGCACCCCGCCATATACCAATGTCTGAAAAATGGTTTCGGCAATTTCACCGGGGGAACA
>Ga0180435_10001838_pt1 | contig 21905 bp, 20 predicted proteins | sample SS_ome_3_FD_132467 | JGI IMG/M metagenome (GOLD analysis project Ga0180435, IMG submission 132467) | Hypersaline lake sediment archaeal communities from the Salton Sea, California, USA - SS_3_S_1 metaG | ecosystem: Environmental > Aquatic > Non-marine Saline and Alkaline > Hypersaline >...
ATGGGTCACGAGGTGGAAGTGATCGCCACCGGAGATTTCCCGGCAATTCCCATGCCCTCCTATCCTGAGATCAAGGTGTCGATCTGGTTGAAAGGTCTGCGAAAGCGCATCGAGACATTCAACCCGGATGCCATCCACATCGCCACCGAGGGAGCGATCGGCATCTTCACGCGCAACTACTGTCTGAAGAACGGCTTCACCTTCACCACTTCGTTCCACACGCGCTTTCCCGAATACATTCGCGAACGTGCGCCAATCCCCCTGTCGTGGACGTACCCCCCGATCCGCGGTTTTCATCGCCAGGCGTTTCGAACCCTCGTACCCACACAGAAGCTCAAGGATGACCTGACTTCCTGGGGCTTCGAACACCTGGAGGTATGGGGGCGCGGCGTGGATACCGACTTGTTCAACCCGCAGCGCGAACCAACACAGACTTTCGAAGGCCCTGTATACCTGAATGTAGGCCGTGTCGCGCCTGAGAAGAACATCACCGCCTTTCTCGACCTTGACCTGCCCGGCACCAAGGTGGTGGTCGGCGATGGACCGCAACTGGACGAACTGAAGCAAGCATACCCTGACGTGGTGTTCCCGGGCGCCAAGCAGGGGGAGGAACTGGCAGGGTATTTCGCCCAGGCAGATGTGTTCGTTTTCCCTTCGCTGACCGACACCTTCGGCCTGGTGATGCTGGAGGCGAACGCCTGCGGGACGCCGGTCGCAGCCTTCCCGGTTACTGGTCCGCTGGATGTGTTAAAACAGGACATCACCGGTGTAATGCACCAGGACCTGGGCATCGCCATCGAACGGGCATCCCGGCTGGAGCGGCAGACCTGTCGTGAAGAGGCCATGAAGCTCAGCTGGGATGCTATCGCGACCCAGTTCCTGCACGCCCTGATGCCGCTGAACAGTGACAAAGAAATCGCATTGAGAAAATCCCAATGGCTAAACCCGGTTACACAGGGCTCACCCGCATAATCAAGGCCACTGGCTACTCGCTACAAGGCTTCCGCGCAGCCTGGAAACACGAATCTGCCTTCCGCCAGGAAACCCTGCTTGCAGCATTCCTGATCCCGTTTGCCATCTGGCTGGGGCAGGATGCGACCCAGATTGCCCTGCTGGTCAGCACCCTGTTCCTGGTAGTGATCGTGGAATTGTTGAACTCGGCCATCGAGGCCGTGGTGGACCGCGTCAGCGACGATCACCACAAGCTTTCCGGGCGCGCCAAGGACATGGGCTCAGCCGCCGTTTTCGTCTCGCTGGCGCTGACCTTCGTCGTATGGGCCACTATCGCGGTTGAGCGTTTCGTACCCTCGTTCAAATTGTATTAGCGCTACTGCCTTGCAAGGCCCGCGTCTTCTCTGCCAGCAATTTTTTCAGTGCCTGCACCTTGCGATATACAGCCCTCGCCCTTGGCGAGCGTCTGAGCGTACCCGCCATCGTCCGGCGTGCCACTGTTGAATGCTTCAACAGCAGATAAAGACCAAACAATAGCAGGGGTAACCCGATCGGTATCGGCAACCAGAAGGTTACCGAGCCAGCCAACAAGGCGGCGAGACCAACCGGAATCATCAACCATTTCATAAGAGTACGGGGTAATGAAAAAGTGCTGCAGCCTGACAAATCCAGGTTGCAGCCTCGTGACACGAGCGCCCTGCCCCGCTTAAACAATTCCGCAACCTATCCTTCACATCGGTGCAATTGCCATTTGCCAGCATTGTCCAAACCTACACCGGACTCGCAAAATGACCGAAACCAAGCACCGCGCCATCTGGCTGTCCGATATTCACCTGGGTACCCGCGGCTGTAAAGCCGACTTCCTGCTCGACTTCCTCAAACACAACGATGCCGAGTACATCTATCTGCTCGGGGACATTGTCGATGGCTGGCGCCTGAAGAAAAACTGGTACTGGCCCAAGAAACACAACGACGTCGTTCAAAAGATGCTGCGCAAGGCGCGCAAGGGCACCAAGATTATTTATATCCCTGGCAACCACGACGAATTCCTGCGAGACGGCTTGTTGGAAATGCAGTTCGGTGGCATCAACGTCATGGACACGGCTATCCACACCACCGCTGACGGGCGCAAACTACTGATGCTGCACGGCGACCAATTCGACGGCGTGGTCAAGTACGCCAAGTGGCTGGCAGTGCTCGGCGACTGGGCCTACGAGACCATGCTGGTGGTCAACCACTATTACAACGCGCTGCGCCGCAAGCTCGGCTACTCCTACTGGTCGCTGTCTGCCTACTTGAAGAACCAGGTCAAAAACGCGGTCAACTTCATTTCGGATTTCGAGGGGGTTGTGGCCGACGAGGCGCGTCGCCAGAACGTCGACGGTGTGGTCTGCGGCCACATCCACAAGGCCGAACTGCGTTACATAGACGATACCCTGTACTGCAACACTGGCGATTGGGTGGAAAGCTGCACCGCCATGGTCGAGGGCATGGACGGCAAGCTGAAGATCCTGCACTGGACCGACAAGCAGGAAATCTATCTGGACGAAAACCTGATCGAACTGCCTTCTCCGATACCCGAAGGCATAGGCGAGGTTCCTGCCATGGGCTCGCAGGAAGCCGCCTGAGGAAGCTCGGGGACACAGTAATGCCGGGGCGGTGCGTCGATGATATCGCCCCTCCCGGCAGGTTCAGCCAGATCCCACAACAGCTTTTCAGTTTCTCCAGATGACTTGTCAACTTGTTGGCCTGATATTGGCGCCCAATCGCTGTCCTGCCAGCCCGTCGGGCGCTGACCACATCGCGACGCGCACCTAGCTCCTGACTTTCACCAGGAATGACACCCACCAGAAAACTCCCGAGACTGTCACACGCGCGCACACGTTAAACTACAACGCTTGCATACGGCGCCTTTGAGCCTGTTGAGAAACGTAGCGTTATTTTTTGCGACTGACATTCGGTAAAACATACATGACGGAACAACATAACCCGGTGGCTGTGCCACGACCGGATTCATCGGTTGGACTGTTGACCCGATTGGCAATGGCCAGAAAAAACCTTTTGTCGGTATGGTCTGACCAGGAATACCGCATGCGTTTCTTCCGCTTCAAGATCTTTCGGCAGCAATATGCAGTGTGCAACTCGCCGGAAAGCGTCCGCCGGGTGTTTCTGGAAGCACACGACAACTACGACCGCAAAAGTCCGCAGATGCGACATGCACTGGAGCCACTGCTCGGTGACGGCCTATTTATCAGCGACGGACAGTTGTGGAAAGACAGGCGCAAGTACTGCGCACCGGCCTTCGAGAACGAATTGCTGCCTGACTACTTCGATACCATGGTGAAGTCTGCGCAGGAACTGGCCGAGCAATGGCAGGACATGTCAGCCGGAACGGAATTGGACATGCTGAATGAAATGGCGCGACTGACTGCACGGATCATCGGACGCAGCATTTTTGGCGACAACACCTCGGATATTGAGGCGGCAAAGGTTGTTCACGGGTTTACCGAATATCAGCACCATGTCGAACAACTCGACATGGCCGACTCATTGGGCATGCCGTTTTTGCGCTGGTTCCGTAACCCCTTGCGAGGCGCACGCACTGGCTACTCGGCGAAGCGAGTCCACGAGGTTATCGATGGAATAATCGAACGCTATCAAAGGGAAGGCCACGACAAGAAGTTCAGCCTTATTTCATTGCTCTTGGAAGGTAAAACAGGTGTTTTGGGGAAAGATCATGGTTGCCCCCTTGGACATGACGCGGCCCGGAACGAAGCTATCGTCATGTTCATGGCCGGCCACGAAACCACAGCAAACTCTTTGGCATGGACCTGGTACCTGTTGGACAAGTACCCGGAAGCAATGGCCAAAGTACAGGCTGAAGTAGACAGCGTACTGAATGGACGCTCACCGACTCTGAAGGACGTCGACCAACTGCATTACACGCGAGCGGTCTTCGAAGAGTCCATGCGATTGTATCCACCGGTACCGTTGTTGAGCCGGCAAGCGCGGCAAAGCGACCGGATAAACGGATTTGATGTCGAGAAAAACGCCATCGTATTGGTTCTACCATGGTTGTTGCATCGACATGAAGAACTCTGGGAGGATCCGAATGCCTTCAAGCCCGAACGCTTTATGCCGGGGCAACCCAGACCGGATAAATTCACCTACATTCCTTTCAGCGTTGGACACAGGGTTTGTCTGGGCAAACGATTTGGCTTGACTGAAGGCATCATTTGCCTGGCGATTCTTGCCCAGGCATTCACGCCAAAAATTCGCCCCGGACACGAAGTCGAAATTGAATGTCGTCTTACCTTACGCCCTAAAGGTGGCCTGCCAATGACGCTTCAGCCCCGCGTTCAAGGAAATCGGAATTGATCAACAAACTGGAAATTGGCCTGGCGGAAGCCATGCGCTATCTACCGGTTTCCTGGACCTCGGGCATCGGCGCGAAACTTGGCGAGCTCACAGTTCGCAAAGCGGAAAGGAATGACGAACCCTGGGTCAAGCGTTTCTACGAGAATGTGGAACGATTGTGCGGAGCCCGTGCATTGAGTGATCAAAAGGCATTGTTGCTTGCCTATGGCCAACAGGTGGGCAGGCTTTACGCCGAATACACGATTCTGCAGAAAATTGACCGCCAGGGATTGATCGAAGTGATAGGCGAAGAAAATCTGCGGAACACGACCAAGCCAGTTCTCTTTACTTCACCTCACCTGGCAAATTGGGAAGTGGTGTTCAAAGTTTTGAGTGATCAGGAACAACCCGCTTGCGTGCTGTATGAACCTCGCGAAACCGGAGCAAGGATGAAAATTGCCAACCAGGCCCGCCTTGACTGGGGGGACAACATTTCCCTGGCTTCCACCAGTGAACCAATGGTAATGCGCAAGTTGGACACCTTGTTAAAACAAAAAACGAACTTGTACATTCTGGCTGACGAAGAAAAAGCCGGCTTTGTTTCTGCACCGTCGTTAGGGCGGGACATTCCGTATTCAGGCAACCGCTGGATGTTGAGCCGTTTAGCGGCGAAACATGGAGTTGATGTGGTTCCACTATACGTGGAGAGAATCGCCTCAACCCGTTTCAAGGTCCATGTCGATGAAAGAATCAGCCCGGATCCGGGTTTGGATCGCACCCAACGCGCCAAACGGATTGCCGATCGAATCGACCAGAAGTTCGAGGCTTGGGTAAAACTGCGACCGGAACACTGGTACTGGCTTCCTTACCTGGATTTCAAAGCCGAGCACGCTTCGCAAAAAACATGAGCTTCGGGATTCGACCCGCCGAAATCGTCTCGCCGAAACGATAGCTATCAGTAATGTGGTGGCGGTGCGTCGATGATATCGCCCTGCCCACCGGCCTCGGCCAGATCCTTGAGCTGCTTCTGCAGCTTCTCGACGTGCCCGATCAGTTCCTTGATCTGGCGTTGCTGCAGCAAAGACTGCCGGGTCAACTCGTCGATCGCCGCGTCCTGGTGCGCGATGCGTACCTGCAGGTCCTCGACAAGCTGATCGCTAACCTTTGAGCTCATCCGGCCCACTTGCGTGCGTTGCGGAAAAGGCGCATCCACGGCGCATCTTCCTGCCAGTCATCCGGATGCCAGGAGTTGGTCACGGTACGAATAACACGTTCCGGGTGCGGCATCATGATGGTGACACGACCATCCGCACTGCACAGGCCGGTGATGCCCTCGGGTGAGCCATTCGGGTTGGCGGGATAGCGGCTGGCGACCGCGCCGTTGTTCTCGATGTAACGCAACGCCACCTGTGGCTGCACCGACGCGAGCATTTCCGCCTGCTTGAACTCGGCACGCCCCTCACCATGTGCCACCGCGATCGGCATCCGGGAACCGGCCATCCCGTCGAGCAGGATGGAGGCAGACTCCTGCACCTCGACCATCACGGTACGTGCCTCGAATTGCTCGGAGCGATTGCGTACGAAGTGCGGCCAGTGCTCGGTACCCGGAATCAACTCGTGCAGGTTGGAGAGCATCTGGCAGCCGTTGCACACGCCCAGCGTAAAGGTGTCTTCGCGCTCGAAGAAGCCCTGGAACTGATCACGAGCACGCGGGTTGAACAGGATGGACTTGGCCCAGCCCTCGCCCGCACCCAGCACGTCGCCGTAGCTGAAGCCGCCGCAGGCTACCAGGCCCTGGAACTGCTCCAGGGTCACGCGGCCGGCCAGCACGTCAGACATGTGCACGTCAACACACTCGAACCCTGCCTTGTGGAACGAGGCCGCCATTTCGACCTGGCCGTTCACGCCCTGCTCGCGCAAAATCGCCATGCGCGGACGACGTGTCTCGATGAAAGGTGCAGCAATATCGTCGTTAAGGTCGAAGCTCAGCGAGGCGGACAATCCCGGATCGCCCTGCGCAATACGCTCGAATTCCTCGTTGGCGCATTCCGGGTTGTCGCGCAACGCCTGCATCTCGCGCGTGGTCTCCGACCAGTATTCCTGCAGGGTTGCACGGGTAGCATCGAACACCGCGCGGCCGGCGTGGTTGATCACGACCTGGTCGTCGTCGCGCACGTTACCAATGGTCTGCACGCAGTCACCCAGCCCCGCCTTTTCCAGGGCATTGAGTACGTCGTCAGTATCCGTGTGGCGCACCTGCAGTACCGCACCGAGTTCCTCGTTGAACAGAACCCCCAGGTCGTTCTGGTCAAGCCCTGACAGTTCAATATCCAGGCCACAACGACCGGCGAAAGCCATTTCGCAGAGAGTTACAAACAGGCCGCCGTCGGAGCGGTCGTGATAGGCGAGCAACAGGCCGTCGGCGTTCAGTTCCTGGATCGCGCCGAAGAAGGCCTTGAGTTTGTCGGCACTGACCACGTCCGCGCCCCGCTCACCGATCTGGCGGTACACCTGCGCCAGCGCCGTCGCCCCGAGGCGGTTGTTGCCCTCGCCCAGATCGACCAGCACAAGGTCGGTATCGCCCAGGTCTGTGCGCAGTTGCGGCGTGAGAGTGCGACGCACATCAATCACAGGCGCAAAGGCCGAGATGATCAGCGACAGCGGTGCGCTCATCTCGCGACTCTCGCCTTCCTGCTGCCACACGGTCTTCATCGACATAGAGTCCTTGCCAACCGGGATGGCGATACCCAGTGCCGGGCACAGCTCCATGCCGACGGTCTGTACCGTGTCGTAAAGACGGGCATCCTCGCCGGCATGACCGGCAGCAGCCATCCAGTTGGCGGATAACTTGATGTCACCGATCTTGGCGATCGAGGCAGCGGCGATGTTGGTGATCGCCTCGCCGATCGCCATACGCCCGGAAGCCGGGGCATCCAGCAGGGCCAGCGGGGTACGCTCGCCCATGCTCATGCACTCGCCGGTCCGGCCGGTGTAATCACTGACCGTGACCGCCACGTCAGCGACTGGCACCTGCCACGGGCCGACCATCTGGTCCCGGTTGACCATGCCGGTGATCGAGCGGTCGCCAATGGAGATCAGGAAGGTCTTGTTGGCTACGGTCGGCAGGCGCAACACACGCGCCGCGGCCTCGTTGATATCGATCCCAGCGGTGTCGAAGTCTTCCCGTGGCGGGCTCAGGCGGGTGACATCGCGTGACATCTTCGGCGGCTTGCCCAGCAGCAGAGACAGCGGCATGTCGATCGGTTTGTTGTCGAAGTGCTTGTCGCTCAGCGACAGGTGCAGTTCGTCGGTGGCAAAGCCCACCACCGCGTGGGGGCAGCGCTCGCGCTCGCAGATCGCCTTGAAGTCGTCGAGGCGCGCCTTGTCGATCGCCATCACGTAGCGTTCCTGCGACTCGTTGCACCAGATCTCCATTGGCGACATACCCAGGTCGTCGTTCGGCACCTCGCGCAGTTCGAAATCGCCGCCCCTGGCGCCGTCATCGACCAGCTCCGGCAGCGCGTTGGACAGGCCGCCGGCACCGACGTCGTGGATGAACAGGATCGGGCTCTCATCGCCTCGCTGCCAGCAACGGTCGATGACCTCCTGGCAACGGCGCTCCATCTCGGGGTTGGCGCGCTGCACCGAGGCGAAGTCCAGGTCCTCGGCGGACGCGCCCGAGGCCATCGACGAGGCCGCGCCACCGCCGAGGCCAATCAGCATGGCCGGCCCACCAAGCACCACTAGCGGGGTGCCGGCCGGAAACTCGCCCTTCTCAATGTGCTCGCAGCGGATGTTGCCCAGGCCACCGGCCAGCATGATCGGCTTGTGATAACCGCGCAGCTCACCGCCAACCCGCTCCTCGTAGGTACGGAAATAACCGCACAGGTTGGGACGGCCAAATTCGTTGTTAAAGGCCGCGGCACCGATCGGACCCTCGAGCATGATGTTGAGCGCAGTGACGATGCGTTCGGGCTTGCCGAAATCCTCTTCCCAAGGTTGCTCGGCACCGGGGATACGCAGGTCGGAAACCGAGAAGCCACAAAGGCCGGCCTTTGGCTTGGAACCCTTGCCGGTGGCACCTTCGTCGCGAATCTCACCCCCGGAGCCGGTTGCCGCCCCCGGATCGGGAGAGATGGCGGTCGGGTGGTTGTGGGTCTCCACCTTCATCAGGATGTGAATTTCTTCCTCGTGCACGCCGTATACGGCGTTGTCCGCTTGCGGGAAGAAACGCAGCCCCTCGTGGCCGCTCATCACCGCGGCGTTGTCCTTGTAGGCGGACAGCACGTCATCCGGCGAGCACTCGGTGGTGTTGCGGATCATGCCGAACAGCGAGTTCATCTGCACCTCGCCGTCGATGATCCAGTCGGCGTTGAAGATCTTGTGGCGGCAGTGCTCGGAGTTCGCCTGCGCAAACATCATCAGTTCGACATCGTGCGGATTGCGCCCCAGCTCGGTGAAGCTGGCCACCAGGTAGTCGATCTCGTCGTCGGACAGGGCCAGCCCCAGCTCGCCGTTGGCCTTGACCAGCGCTTCGCGACCGCCACCGATCACGTCCACGCTGCTCAGCGGCTTGGGCTCGGCATGCACGAACAACGCTTCGGCCATGGACATCTGGTGGAACACCACCTCGGTCATGCGGTCATGCAGTTGCGCACTGACTGCGCCCAGCTGCTCGTTATCCAGCAAATCGGCTTCAAGGTAGTAGGCAACACCACGTTCGATGCGCTCGATCTGGCTCAGGCCGCAGTTGCGCGCGATATCGGTGGCCTTCGATGACCAGGGGGAAATAGTGCCCGGGCGTGGTACCACCAGAACCAGCTGACCGGCCGGATCATGTTCCGGCAATATGGGACCGTAGCGCAGCACCCGGTCGAGCACACCCAGCTCCTGCTCATTCAATTCACCCTCGAGCTCCACGAAGTGGATGAATTCAGCGTAAAGCTGCAGCGCCAGGCCGGTTGTCTGTTCAATGCGTTGCGCGAGTTTCTGGAGGCGAAAATCAGAAAGCGCAGGTGCGCCACGAAGTGTGAGCATCAGGGGCCCTCGGAAGGTAAATCAGCAAGGGCGCAATGATACCGCAAGCGCTACTGTTCGGTGGGATTAAGGAACGTTTTTGGCCTAAGAAAGCGACCTTAGAACAACTCGATATTGTCGTCGGCGGACGCTCCGGTATCCGCGGTGGTTTGACTCGCAGCCGCCTGCAAGGGTTCTTTGGCAGCCGGCTTTTTCGAGCGCAGACTGTCATCCCAGCCATTTTCCGTGACCTGGAAAAGGCTGAGTTTATCGCGCAACGCGTCGGATAGCTTGAGCAAATCGGCCTCCGAAACACTATGGCTTTCATTGGTTGAAACCACGCTTTCGTTCAATTCCACCAGGGCCTTAACGTTCGTGCTCGCCGCCTGCGCCACGTCTTGCTGTTGTTGCATGGCGGCAGTGATGTCATCCGACAACCCTTTGATGCGTTGCACGGCGGTAGCGATAAGATTGATCTCGGAAGTGGCTTTGGTCATGGCCTCTTGCGTTGTATCAGCGCTACCGAGGGTCTGTTGGATCTGCTGGATCGTCTTTTCTGACTCGCTTCCAACCGAATCCGCCAGTTCACGAATATTCGCTGTTGCCTCCTGGGTCTGCGCGGAGAGACGGCGCACCTCGTCAGCGACTACGGCAAAACCTCTTCCATGTTCGCCGGCCCGCGCCGCCTCGATGGCCGCATTCAGGGCCAGCAGGTTGGTGCTTTCGGCGATTTCGGTGATTGTCTGGGCGATCGTGAGAATCTGCGCGTTGACGTTAGCCAGTACATCCACCTGCTTTGCCGTCTGTTCAGTCGACGCCGCCAGTTGTTCCATGCTGGTCGAAGTGACTGCTACCACGGAAAGGGTGTCTTCAGCCCCTTTGACCGCCTCGTCCACAGCGGCACTGATCTCCTGGTTCTGGCCATGCACCTGCACCCGCATCGACTCCAGTTCATACACAGAGTCGGCCACCGCATTGCCGTACTGATTCTGCATCTGGGATTTCTGGTGGATCATCATGTAACCGTCGGCCAGCTCACGCGAGATAGGCACCAGGCGCGAGGCCGAAGCTGTGATGTCAGTCACGCACTTATCGGCATTATCCAGAAAGTCATTGACTGCCGCGGAGACATCGTCCCCGCATGAGCATCGCTTGTTGAGAATAAGCCCTTCGGGGTCGGACAGCGAGTGAATGAATTTCACCAGGCCACGCAAGGAACCTATACGACTGACAACGTAATAGGTTCCCACGCCGACCAGCGCAATCCACACGAGATAGGCCCAAGCCTGCCATCCAGGCACCAGCCAAAGCACCGGCAAAGCGGCCAGAGCGACACCAATGGCCAGGGCTATCCATCGACGGGTGAGGGTATCCAAGTAGAGCACCTGTTTAGCTGAGGGTTTCGATAACCCTAGATGTCGGCTCACCTCCGCAAATCTTTAAAGTGGTTTCCTGAAAAGCTTGCCAGCCCAACTGGGAGGCCAGCAAAGCCCGAAGCGGTTTTTCCGCCGGCCGCCAGGCACCTATTGGTCGAGATGAAACCAGCCACTTACCCTGTCCTGGCGCAACAAGGTGAGACAGGACTCGATGTGGGAGCCCACTGCGCACAGGGCATCCCGGGCCAGTTCAGGAAGATTATTCTTTTCACTCAGGTGAGCAGCCACGAGATGGCGCAGGCGTGAATGATCGATAGCCTGCAGGAGTTCAGCCGCCTGGGCATTGTTGAGGTGCCCATAATTCCCACCGACCCTGGCCTGGAGTCGCGGCGGATAGGGACCTTTCGCGAGCATGCGGGGGTCGTGATTGCATTCGAGCAACAAGGCGTCGAGTTCGGCATAACTCTCGACCAGGTGTGGCGTATGGCTACCCAGGTCAGTCAGTAACCCCAGCGCGAGCCCGGCGTGCCGCAGCACAAACTGCGTAGGCTCGCGTGCATCGTGCGGAACCGGCACCGGGGTGATTTCGATGTCACCGATTTGCATACGGCCGGCGTGACTGTTGAACAACCGCAGCTTATCGACACGTCCAAAGTCGGCCGCATGCCAGGTCCCATGGCTCATGCAGACCTGCAGATCGAATCTGCGCGACAGGGCGCCTACGCCCCGCATGTGATCACCATGCTCGTGGGTGACCAACACCGCGTCGATATCCGCAGGGTCGATCTGCAGATCATCTGTGCGGCGCACGACTTCCTTGACCGGGTAACCACAGTCCACCAGCAGCAAGGTTTCGGCACTCTGAACCAGGGTGGCATTGCCACGGCTGCCACTGCCGAGCGAGGCAAATCGGAACATGATCAGGTCAGACGGTATATGCAGTTGCCGGCGCCGTTTCCCGTGCCAGCGGGAAAAAGCCGAGACAAGCCCCGGTTGGCCTTGCAGCCACCGGGGCTAATAGAAAAACGCTTAGCGAATCTGCTCACGCAGCAGGTTGAGGATACGCCTCGCGGTATTGCTTTGATCACGCTGCCCCTGGGCATCGAGCACGACAACCACGGTGTTGCGGCCTTCCTCCAGTACCCGGATACGGTATTCCTTACTCTTGTCCGGCTCGTCACCCCAGAATTTGAGCGCCGAGAAGAACCCGCCTTCTTCCGCGGAACCTGCCGGGTCGTTGTAGCGGACGTAGTAAACGCCCTTGGAACGATCGCGATCCTCCACCGCAAAGCCGACCCGATCCAGTGAAAGGCCGACCAGGCGCCAGGAACGCACGTAATCCTCGCCGATCACCAGCTTCACGCCATCACGTCCCTGGACCAATTGGGAACGCGCCTGGCTGCGCCCGGCAGCCGCCAGTTGCGCCCGCGCGCGCTCATCGGCAGCACCGAGGAACACCATCAGGCGGCGCAGCATCACGGTTTCCAGTTCAGGGTCCCTGTCCCGCGGGGTCCAGACGGTATTCTGGGTATCACCCGTGGAGCCGGCCTGAATGACTTCCTGCATGCCATAGTGGGTCAGGAACAGCTCGGTACGGTTATCGCCGGCACGCTCGAAACGCACGCGATACTGGTCGCGCTCGCTCGTTTCGTACAGGCCATCGAACACGCTGCGAATGGCATCCGTGATTACGTCGCGCTTGATTGACGCACGGTTTTCCAGCCAGCTGGTTCGCATGATCCCGATTTCCGGGTCCTGCTCTTCAAGCAGAACCCCCTGGTCCTGCCAGAAGTCCAGCACACGGTCCCACACGGCATCGGTAGAGGCATCGATCACCAGCCAACGCATATCGCGGTCGCGCTCGATACGCATGCTGGGATTCTCAGGCAACACGGCATTGGCCACACGGCTTCCACCGTCGACGCCGCGCAGACGGCGGTCCGTCATGTATTCCGAATAATTGGTTGCGACGCCAACGTAGTTGTCAGGCACGCTCATGCGATCGTTGACCCGCGAGGATGTCAGGTCCGGAGGGATCTCGAGATTTCGCTCGGCCTGCTTCTCACGCTTGTACTCGACGGACTTGTCCGGCAGGTATTCATCAAGATTGACACTGCCACAGGCACTTAGCAGCAGCGCACTGCAGGTGAGAACAACCACTCGTTTAATCGGATTCATAATACTTAAGAATTCTCCGCCGCAATGATTACCGGCTTTGTTCAACGGACACCTGCCTGGGCCAATGCCTGTTCGACGGCGGGACGGGCCGCCTCGGACAACCAGGTCAACGGCAAGCGTATTCCCTCATCCATCATGCCCATGTGCGCCAGAGCATACTTGACCGGAATGGGATTGGCCTCAACAAACAGGGCACTGTGCAGACCCGCCAGCCCGGCATCGAGTTCCGCAGCCTTTGCCGCATCGCCATCGAGAGCCGCGCTACACATCGCGTGCATGGCTGCCGGTGCCACGTTTGCGGTAACCGAGATGTCGCCATTCGCGCCCAGCAGGATCGCCTCACGCGCGGTACCGTCGTCTCCACTGTAGATGGCGAAATCCTTTCCGGTCAGCTCACGAATCTGCGTGACGCGGCTTAATTCCCCGGTGGCTTCCTTCACGCCGATGATGTTCGGGACCTCGGACAGACGGGCAATGGTTTCTGGCAGCATGTCAACCGCGGTGCGGCCCGGCACGTTGTACAGGATCTGCGGAATATCCACCGCCTCTGCCACTGCCTTGTGGTGCAGGTACAGGCCTTCCTGGGTCGGCTTGTTGTAATAGGGTGTTACCAGCAGGCAGGCATCTGCGCCGGCCGCCTTGGCGCAACGCGTCAGGCTGATCGCCTCGCTGGTGGAATTGGCACCCGTACCCGCGATGACCGGGATACGGCCAGCCGCCAGTACCACCGTACGGGCGATGGTGGCGCAGTGTTCGCCCTCATCCAGGGTGGCGGATTCGCCGGTGGTACCCACCGATACGATGGCATCGGTGCCCTGCTCCACGTGCCAGTCGACCAGGCGTTTGAGCGCCGCGTCATCGACACTACCGTCCGACAACATGGGGGTGACAAGCGCTACGAGACTGCCCTGGATCATGCTCCGCTCCGAATCAAATGAACGGCGAATTCTAGCCGGTTCTGCGAATTAACGCACGGTCGCGGGCGGATTCCGGGGAAGAACCCAGATATGCAGAGGGAGGGGGATTACCAGGCTGCAGCCAGGACAACCATAATCAGGCGAATGTGTCGACGATCTGTCCCGGCCCAGCGCCCGGTTTTGGCGCCGATGCCTTTGCCGACTCAATCAGTGTCATCGCCTGCTGTGCCTGGATATCCATGGCCTTGCGCATGACCGAGATGGTCACCGCATCACCAGTCTGGGTAGCACTGTTGCCGATCTGGTTCAGCAGGTTGGAAGAGACGCTGGAGATGTCCATACGCGGGGATTTCGGCTGCTGGCGCATTTTCTTTAGCTTTGTTTGATCCCGCGCTATTGATAAATCCAATTGGTTTGCAGATGATTTTGCACGCCGCCCCCAATAAATTTAGGAGATCAGTAGCCGCAGTAAACCGGCCGCCTCCGCCGAACAAAGAGGAAAAGGCATGACCCATCCCCTGCTGGCAGTGACTTTATTGGGCTTCTGGCTGCTCCTGTCGGGACACTACACGCCCTTGTTACTGACGCTGGGCGCATTCTCGGTGTGGCTGGTGATCTGGCTGCTCGGCAAGCTGGATGCGGTGGACGAGCAACCCTTGTATCTTGGCTCCATTCCCAGGGTCACCCGCTACTTACTTTGGCTGTTCGGCCAGGTGGTAATAGCCAACATCGCGGTCAGCAAGCGTATTCTCCATCCCAAGCTACCGATCCAGCCGGTGTGGCAACCGCTTGATATCGAGGTGGACAGCAATCTGCAGAAAACGCTGTATGCCAGTTCCGTGACCCTGACCCCGGACAGTTTCACCACCCACATCGAGGATGGACGCCTGATGGTGCATGCGCTGTGGCCGGAAAGTATCGATGGCCTGCGCGAGGGTGTGATGCAGGATCGCGTCCGCCAGACCGGAGTCTGAGACCATGTTGGTGGCCACCCTGATCGCGTTGTTTCTCAGCATGGTACTGATCCTGCTAAGGGCCTTTGCCGGTCCCAGTGTGTACGATCGCGTACTCGCGGTGAACATGTTCGGCACCAAGACGGTGCTGGTGATCGCGGTCGGTGGCTATGCGCTGGGCTGGACCAGTTACGTCGACGTGGCACTGCTGTACGCCATGATCAACTTCATCGGCACCATCGCGGTATTACGCTTCTTCGAGGCCACCGCGCCGGAGCAGGCCACGCCGGATGAATCCAACGGGGAGCCGCGACCTTGAACCTGCTGATCGATGTCCTTAGCGGCCTGTGCCTGCTTGCCGGCAGTTTCCTGTGCCTGACCGGGGCCATCGGCCTGGTACGTTTGCCCGACATGTTCTGCCGACTGCATGCCGCCAGCCTCAACGAGACCCTGGGCACCCCGCTGATTCTGCTGGGACTGATCCTGCAGGTCGGCCTGACCCTGACCAGCGCCAAGCTGGCGCTGATTGTCCTTTTCGTTTTGGCGACCAACCCCACCGCCACCCACGCCATGAGCCGTGCCGCATTGCACAGCGGTGAACGCCCGATCGTCGATCCCGAAGCGCAGGAGAAATCGTCATCGAAATCCTGATCGACATCGTGCTACTTTCCCTGCTGTTGGCAGTCGCCATCGCGGCACTGCGCCTGCGCGACCTGTTCGCCGTCGTCATGCTGTTCGGCATCTACAGCCTGCTCACCGCCTTGTTCTTCATGGACCTCGATGCGGTCGACGTGGCTTTCACCGAGGCTGCCGTGGGCGCGGGCGTGTCCACCATTCTGCTGCTGGCGGCGCTGCGCCTGGTCGGACGCTATGAAAAACCGCATCGCCACAACCCGCTGTTGCCGCTCGTGGTGGTCTGCGCGACGGGAGCAGCACTGATCTACGGCCTGTCGGATGCACCGAGGTTTGGCGATGCGAATGCCCCGGCTCAGACCCATGTCGCGCCCCGTTATCTCAGCGAGGGGCCAGCGGAAACGGGTTTGCCCAACGTCGTCACCGCGGTGCTGGCCAGCTACCGAGGCTTCGACACCCTTGGCGAGACGGTGGTGGTGTTCACCGCCGGCCTGGCGGTACTGCTGCTGCTCGGCATGTCCTCGCCCTCGCCAATTCCGGATTTCGGCAGCGAGGATGACCAGCGGATGCAGCGCCATGCTGCCAAGGGCCTGATACCGTTCATCCTGCTGTACGCCTTATACGTGCAGTTCCACGGTGACTTCGGTGCCGGCGGTGGTTTTCAGGCCGGCGTGATCTTCGCCGCCGGCCTGGTACTTTACGACCTGGTACTTGGCCACCTGCATACCCGCCAGGTCATCCAGGACGGGCTCCTGATCCGCCTCGGCGCGCTGGGTGTGCTCATCTACGGCTGTGTCGGGCTGTACAGCCTGCTCAGCGGGCAGCCTTACCTCGACTACTCTGCCTTGGCGAAGGATCCGGTACATGGCCAGCACTTGGGCATCCTGCTGGTAGAACTGGGCGTGGGCCTGACCGTGTTCTCGATCATCACCCTGATTTACTACGCCTTCTCAGCACGCAGGGTGAAAGCATGATCGACACGCTGACAGGGCTGTTCAACTACTGGGTCGCCGTCATTCTGATGATGACCGGCCTCTACGTGGTGGTCGCACAGAACAACCTGGTGAAAAAGCTGGTCGGTCTTGGGCTGTTCCAGGCTTCGATCTTTATCTTCTACATCTCTATCGGCAAAGTAGCCGGTGGCGCGCCGCCGATCATCGAACCTGGCGTCGAACTGTATTCCAACCCGTTACCACACGTCCTTATCCTCACGGCGATCGTTGTCGGGGTCGCCACCACAGCTGTCGGCCTGAGCCTTGTCGTACGCATCAGTGAGAGCTACGGGTCGGTAGAGGAGAACGACATCAACCAGGCCGACCGGCTTGCCGAGCTCGAAACCGGGGACGACCAGGCATGACCTGGCAGCAACACCTACCGGCGCTCGCCATCATTCTGCCGTTGCTAAGCGCCCCCTTGTGCATGTTGATCGGCTTACGTCGTGTCGCCTGGCTGATTGGCGTGGCCACCAACCTGGGGGGATTGTTGATTTCCGTGGGGCTGTTGCAGCAAGTCGCTGGCGGGAATGTCATCAGTTACGAACTGGGGGGCTGGGCACCTCCCCTGGGTATCGAACTCCGGGTCGACCTACTCAACGCCTTCGTGCTGTTGATCGTCAGCGCACTGGCCTTCTGGGTATTCGTGTATGCACGCCGCAGCGTGGACGCCGAAATCGACAGCGACAAACAGACCGGTTTCTACGCCGGGCTGCTGTTGGTGTACGCGGGCCTGGCGGGGATAACGCTCACCGGCGATGCCTTCAATGCCTTTGTATTCCTGGAAATTTCTGCCTTGTCCTCCTACGCGGTGATAAGCATGGGACGCGACCGGCGCGCGCTCACTGCCGCGTTCCAATACCTGGTGATGGGTACGATCGGCGCCACCTTCATCCTGATCGGGGTCGGCTTCCTGTACATGATGACCGGCACCCTGAACATGGTCGACCTGGCTCAACGCCTGCCGGCCGTCAGTGAGACCAGCACCGTGCAGGCCGGCTTTGCGTTTCTCAGCGTGGGCATCGCGCTGAAGCTGGCAATGTTCCCGCTGCACCTGTGGTTGCCCAATGCCTACGCTTTCGCACCTTCGGTGGTCAGCGTTTTTCTCGCTGCAACCGCAACCAAGGTTGCCGTGTACCTGCTGTTGCGCGTGATCTTCAGCGTATTCGGGGTGGAATTCACGTTCGCGCAAATGCACCTGGAATACCTGCTGTTGCCGCTGGCAATCATCGCGGTGATCAGCGCCTCACTGGTGGCGGTCTTCCAGACCAACCTGAAACGTATGCTGGCCTATTCCTCGGTCGCCCAGATCGGTTACATGCTGATGGGTATCGGCATTGCCAGCGCAATGGGTGTGACGGCCACGCTGTTGCACCTGTTCAACCACGCGTTGATGAAAGGCGCATTGTTCATGGCGCTTGGAGCCGTGGTATTGCGCGTCGGCAGCGTACAGCTTCACCAGTTGGCCGGGCTCGGTCACTTTATGCCCTGGACGCTGGGGGCGTTTGTGGTCGGCGCGCTGAGCCTGATCGGTATTCCCCTGACAGCGGGTTTCGTCAGCAAGTGGTACTTGGTCAGCGCCGCACTCGATGCCGGCTGGTGGTGGCTGGTCGTGGTGATTGCCATTGGTTCATTGCTTGCGGTCGTTTACGTCTGGCGCGTGATCGAAGTGGTTTGGTTCCAACCACCCAACGCAGCTCTGGCGGGCAAGACCGAGGCGCCTTGGTCGCTGTTGCTGCCCACCTGGGGGCTGGCTCTCGCCAACATCTACTTCGGTGTTGATACCAGCCTGACCACAGGCACCGCGGAAGCCGCCGTTGGCGCCTTGTTCGGAGTCACGCCATGAGCAGCGAATGGCTGATGGCATCGATCCTGTGTGCGCCGTTCTTAGGCGCACTACTGATAGCCGTGAGCGGCCGTTGGGAACGCCTGCGCGATGTTATCGTGCTAATGGTGCCGCTAATACTGCTTGCACTGGTCGCACAGCTGTTGCTCCTGGTGCCTGAAGAACAGCCTCATTTGTTGCTCGGCGAAATCATGCCGGGGCTCAACCTTTACTTCGAAGCGGAACCTTTGGGCGTACTGTTCGCCGGGGTGGCTGCACTCTTGTGGCCTGTAGCCAGCCTGTATTCCATCGGTTACCTGCGCGGCAACCAGGAAAAAAACCAGACGCGTTTCCATGCCTGCTTTGCACTCTCGCTCGGTGGCGCCATGGGTGTCGCCATGGCCGGTAACCTGCTGACCCTGTTTGCCGCCTACGAGCTGCTGACCCTCGCCACCTACCCCTTGGTGGTACACAAGGGTGACGACAAGGCCATGCAGGGTGGACGCATCTACCTGGGCTTTCTGTTGTTCAGTTCGATCGGACTGTTTCTTCCTGCGATCCTGTGGATCTGGCAATTGGCCGGCACCCTGGATTTCACTCCGGGCGGCGTCCTTGGCCAGGTCGAACTTGATGAACGCCTGTTGGCCCTGTTGTTGTTGCTCAGCAGCTACGGCATCGGCAAGGCGGCGTTGATGCCCATGCATCGCTGGTTGCCTGCCGCCATGGTGGCGCCCACTCCGGTTTCCGCGCTGCTACACGCGGTCGCCGTGGTAAAAGCAGGCGTCTTCAGCGTCATCAAGGTCATGGTCTACATCTTCGGCAGCGATCGCCTGGCAAGCCTGGCCGCCAGCGACTGGGTGTTCGGCATCGCCGCAGCCACCATAGTTATCGCCTCGCTCATTGCGCTGCGCCAGGACAACCTGAAAAGACGTCTCGCCTATTCCACGGTCAGCCAGCTTTCCTACGTGGTCATGGGTGTTTTCATCCTTGCACCTTTATCACTTGCCGGTGCCGCACTGCACGTCGCCGCACACGCTTTTGGCAAAATCACCCTGTTTTTTGCCGCCGGCTCGATCTACACCGCTTCGCACAAGACCGAGATCAGCCAGCTCAACGGGATCGGCTGGCAGATGCCCTGGACCATGGCTGCCTTCAGCATCGGCGCGTTATCGATGATCGGTATTCCGCCGCTGGCCGGGTTCCTCTCCAAGTGGTACCTGTTACTCGGCGCCTGGCAGACCGAACACACGATGGCCATGCTGGTGATCATCCTCAGCACCCTGCTCAACACTGCCTATTTCGTGCCGATCCTGCACGCAGCCTGGTTCCGCCCGGCAACAGAAGAGCAACAGCATGGTGAAGCCCCCGCGGCTATCGTGATCAGCCTGGTGTTCACCGCCTTGCTCACCCTGACTCTTTTCCTGTGGACGGAAGTCCCGTTGAAGCTGATCGCCGCCATCCCGGGAGTCGCCTTATGAACGATACCGACAAGCACTGGTTGGTACGCAAGTCCACGATCCGCCAGCTGTGGCTGGGCTTTTTCCTGGTGCTTGCACTGACGGTGGTTGCCGGGCTGTTTGTCCACCAGCACGACCACTTCGGCTGGGAAGACGGGTTCGGCTTCTACGCCTGGTATGGATTCATCACCTGCGTCGGCATGGTCGTCTTTGCCAAAGTCCTGGGCATATTCCTGAAACGCCACGAGGACTATTACAGCACTCCGGAGGATCGCGATGGCTGAGATGCTCATCCCCCCGGGATTGTGGCTGATCCTCGGCGGTCTTCTGGTTGCCAGTACGGAACGGCGCTGGCGCCTAGCACTGATTCTGGGCACCCCCCTGTTGACCCTGCTGGGCACCTGGACACTGCCGTTTGACGCCACTTGGTCGATGAACCTGCTCGGTTACGAACTGCAACCGATTAAGAGCACCACCACCGGGCGCCTGTTCGCCACGGTTTTCAGCCTGATGGCACTGGCAGGAGGAATCTTTGCCTGGCGCATCGCCAGCCGAGTCGAACTGTCTGCAGCCTTTGTGTATGCCGGAAGTGCCGTATGCGTCACCTTTGCCGGTGACCTTCTGACCCTGTTCCTGTTCTGGGAACTGATGGCGCTGGGTTCCACCCTGGTGCTTTGGGCCGCCGATTCCGAAGCAGCACGGCGTGCCGCTTTCCGATACCTGGTACTGCACCTGTTCGGTGGCATGCTGTTACTGACGGGCATTGCAGGCCATGCCCTGCAATCGGGATCACTGCTGTTTGAGCCAATGCAGGCGGACAGCATTGCACACTGGCTGATTCTGGCCGGTTTCCTGCTGAACGCCGGCGCCCCACCCTTCTCGGCCTGGATCGCGGATGCCTACCCCGAGGCAAGTCCCAGCGGCACTGTGTTCCTATCGGCCTTCACCACCAAGACTGCGGTATTTGTGCTGATCATGGGATTCCCCGGCACCTGGGTACTCATTCCAGTCGGCCTGTTCATGATCTTTTACGGCATCATCTATGCGTTGCTGGAAAACGACATGCGCCGCATCCTGGCCTACAGCATCGTCAACCAGGTCGGTTTCATGGTGACCGGGATTGGCATCGGCACCGAAATGGCACTCAATGGTGCCGCCGCGCACGCCTTTGCGCACATCATCTACAAGGGACTGTTGTTGATGTCCGCCGGCACGGTTCTCTACCAAACCGGTAAACGCAAATGCACGGACCTGGGCGGCCTGTTCCAAAGCATGCCGTGGACCACGCTGTTGGGCACCATCGGCGCACTGGCCATCTCCGCCTTCCCGTTCACTTCCGGCTTTACCACCAAGTCGATGATTTCCCAGGCTGCTGCCGATCAACACCTGTTGATAACCTGGTTTGCACTGGTCGCTGCATCCGCCGGCGTTTTCCTGCATGCAGGGATCAAGTTTCCATGGTTCGTCTTCTTCCAGAAGGATTCCGGTCTGCGCCCACCTGATCCGCCACGCCACATGCTGATAGCGATGTGGATATTCGCCGTTCTGTGCATCGGCCTGGGAGTCTGGCCCGAGCCATTGCACGCGCTGCTGGCCTTCCCGGTGGAATATCACGCCTACACCGCAGCCCACCTGGTGGCGCAGTTCCAGTTACTCCTGTTTTCCGGGCTGGCCTTCTTCGTTATGCTGCCGATGATGAAGCGCACCCTCACCATCACCCTGGATTTCGACTGGTTCTATCGGCGCTTCTTCCGCACCATTGTGGATGAATTCAGCACCCGCGGCGATCGCACGCGCGAGCAGCTATCCAGAGTGTTGGTCGGGCAATGGCAAAAGATATTCAGCAGCCTCGACCGCTCCCATGGCACCCAGGGAGTATTGGCACGCAGCTGGCCAACCGGCAGCATGGCGCTGTGGGCAGCTGCCGTGCTTGGGATATCGCTACTCATGTATTTTGTCTGAGAAGCTCAACTTCTCTCCAGGAAATACGCCTGCCTGGCGATAAAATCCTGTGCTTGGAGCAGAAAATCCTCCTCGAAAAACACCTTGTCGCGACGCTTGGGAGTCAATCTCTCAGGCTGTGACCTGTGAACCCGCCCGTCCTTGCAGTTCACCGCCACCATTACCAAGTGAGGCCAGAAGGAGCTTTCGATCGGCGAAAAATCGTTGATCGGCACGCGCACCGTTGCCAGTAATACGCGGCTTGCGGGTGAATGTGTACAGACCTGCTTGTAGTTTTGCCCATCCACG
>Ga0180435_10001839_pt1 | contig 21898 bp, 15 predicted proteins | sample SS_ome_3_FD_132467 | JGI IMG/M metagenome (GOLD analysis project Ga0180435, IMG submission 132467) | Hypersaline lake sediment archaeal communities from the Salton Sea, California, USA - SS_3_S_1 metaG | ecosystem: Environmental > Aquatic > Non-marine Saline and Alkaline > Hypersaline >...
GAATCGTAATCCGTCGTCAGATCACCGATACGAGCGAAAACGTTTCGGAGATGCCGGGTGTTCGGCGTCGCTTTAGCAGCGGCGCAACTCTTTGCGAATGCTCACCGGCGGTTTGTTCTGCGGGTTGTTAACGGCGTCGCAACTTCGTTGCGATGAAGCGGGCGTTCCGCCCTGCTGCTAAAAAGCGGCGGGGATCAGTGGGGTCAGAGCCTCATTAGTCATTAAGGGATCAGGGGAAGCTGCTCGATGGTCCCTTAATGACTAATGAGGCTCTGACCCCATGCTTACGTACGTGAGGTGCGAGGTTTTCGCCGTGAATAGCCGCAGGGCTCACACGCCGGCCTATTTGCGGCGACTTGTCCTGCATAGCTCGAAGATCGACGCAGGAAGTCGCAACGCCGTTAGCAACCCACCGGACGAATCACCGACGAGAGGTCGCAACGCCGTTGATAACCCGCAGAACGAACCGCCGCCGAGAAGTCACGACGCCGTTAAGCAGCTCAAATAGTGATCTGGAGAACAAACCGGGCGGCATTGGGGTCCGCCCCAGGAAACAGCAAATAGCGAGAGGCGCCAGTGTCTTATGTTCGTTTATTCCAGCATAGAACAACATGACGCGCAACAGCATATTGAGACATCCGTGGGCTCCATTGCGGCGCTGATCAGCGGCGGAAAACGGCTCAGAGCTTATCTCCCAGCCGCTGGGCGCTTTACAGATGCTCCGCCGCATGCGCACCGAAGGCCGGCTCAGGCAGAACTTCTATGGCCCGCCCCGTTTTCATTTTCCGCCTCCAGGCGTTTGTCAACGCTGCGGCGGGAGCAGTTTGCCTTTGATCTTGGCATTGGCGCGATCGGCTTTGTTCATCAGCATCACCCGTTTTCCGCGGCCCATGTTCTGGGTCCATTTGCCCGCCCACTTGCCCACGCCCATCGCGACGTTGCCCGGATTGACCATGTTCTTGTGATGCCCGGGGCTGCGGAACCACATCCAGAACGCCGCGGTCCCGGATCGGGCTCCGCTGGCGATGTTCTCGCCGGCGGGGCTCGGATACCCGGCGTTTCGGACGCGATTGCCGAACGATGCGTTGGCCGGAGTCGGCGAACTGTGGCTGAAGTAGCCCAGGTCCGTCATCTCCTTGCTGTGGCGGCGAGCGCTTTGGACCAGGCGGATATCTATTTCGTATCGCAAGGCGCCCAGGGCCTCGCGGTAGTCGTTGGTCAGGCGCAGGTTCTCGGCCTCGCCCGGGGTCATGTGCCGCCGCAATTTCGCGTTGTAGGCCTCGATTCGCCGACAGGCGTCGAAGTGCCAGACCCCCTTGGCGGCGGTTTTCTCGGGACCTTTGCCGCCGTTGAACGCGGGGATGGCTCTCGCCTCGGACAGTGTCATGCCCAGGGACTTTTCGGCGAGTTCCGTGATCTTCTTCTCGGCCTCGGGCGAGTAGCGTTTGGCCGTCTCGCCGCCGGCCTGGCGGCATATCGCCACCAGCTCCGGGCGCATTGCCAGCGCCTTGATCACCGCGGCGCGCTGAGCGTACAGCGGCGCCAGGGCCTTGTGCATCTCGATAAGCCTGGTGTAGTTCTCCGTGGCGATCCGTATGGTTTCGCCCTTCTTGTCGAGCTTGCCGATGTTCTCCCACGCGCTGGCGCGGAGTTCGGTGATCTGCCGCTCGGCGTCGGCGACCTTGTCGGGGGACCTGACCCCGCGGGCCGCCCGCAGCACGATCTGCTTCTGACGGCTCAGGCGCCTGTTGGCGATCAGCAGCATCTCCCGCCGCGCCACGTCGCCCATCTTCTTCAGGCCCGTCAGGGCTTCCAGGGCGTCCCTGGCGTCGGAGCCCATCGCCAGCCGGGAAAGCCTGCGGATCTCCCGGCGCTGCTCCGGGGTCGGCGCGATCGGCTTTGGTCTGGGTTTGGACGCCCCGGCGGCCAAGCCGGCTATCGCCGCGCACAGACACGCGGTGAAAACAGTCGCTCTTAATGCATGTACGTTAACCAAGCAATCCACCTACAGCCGAGTTTTTCCGGGCAGCGTCTGTTCCCCGCGACTGTAGCGGGACTCCTACGATGATTGTATCGCAGTGCGTTGCATTGGGCAAGCTGGGGTCGGGGGTTTGTTCCGGGTAAACGCAAAGCGGCGCGAAACCGGCCCCGGCGATACGCAGATTCGACCTGTGCGGCCCATGGGGTCCAATCGCATACTTTCGTGCGTTTTTCCTACATTTGTGCGTGTATTTCGGAGCCTGTGACGCTATCATACTGACCTTGGCGATCGGGCGGGACGCCCCCGCGGGCCGCCGACCGGGAACGGAGCCCCGGTACGCAAAACACCCATGTGCGAACCTTACCTGGATATGGATATAACTGACAACCCCGCTCGACCGAAGCAGGTGTATTGCAGCGTTGTGGTGCCGTTTTACAACGAGGAGGAACTCGTTGATCGGTTCTGCACTCGCCTGGCCAAGGTTATGCGAACGCTGGACAAGAGCTACGAGATCATACTGGTCAACGACGGCAGCACCGATCGGACCGGAGAGATTCTCGCCGAAATCGCCATGCGCAATCCGAAGACCCTGCTGGTCGACTTCAAACGCAATTTCGGGCAGACCACCGCACTCCAGGCCGGTTTCGATCACGCCAACGGCGAGATAATCGTCGCGCTCGACGGCGACATGGAAAACGACTCGTTCGAGATCCCCATCTTCCTCGACAAGATCGAGGAAGGCTACGACATCGTCAGCGGCTGGCGCAAGCGGCGTCAGCACGGGTGGCTGCTTCGTCGCATTCCCAGCATGGCCGCCAACTGGATGCTGAAGAAGATATCCGGCGTGGAGCTGCACGATTTCGGAGTTACGTTCAAGGCCTACCGCCGCGAAGTGATCGAAGACATCCGTCTGTACGGCGACATGCACCGGTTCGTGCCGGCGGTCTGCAGCCGGCTGGGAGCCCGGACCTGCGAGATCGTCACCAAGCACATAAACCGCCCGGCCGGGCAGAGCAAATACGGACTCGGGCGGACGTTCCGCGTGGCGCTGGACCTGATAACGCTGCGGTTCACCACCGCGTACCTGACTCGCCCGCTGCATTTTTTCGGAAAGGCGGGCCTGGCGCTGACGGCCCTGGGCTCGGCGATTCTGGCATACGGCCTGGTCCGGAAGATAATCGGATGGTTCGGCGACGGGTTCGACCTGTTCACGGTCCACGGGCCTCTGATGGCTCTGGGGTTCATGAGCATTATCACCGCCCTGCTGCTTCTGGCGACGGGACTGATAGGCGAGATGCTGATGAGAATATATTTCGAGTCGACCGGCGCGAGGACGTACCGCGTGCGAAGACTCGTGGGGTTCGGGCAAGACTGCGACCCCGCGCCCGACAGTTCAGGCCCAGCCGCCGGCGACGGCGACGATTCTCCCGACAACCGGGAGCAGCCGCCGAGGAACATAATAACCTGAAGGCGGTTTTCAACCGACCGACCGGGCGCGGTGACGACCGGTATTGTTTTGTATTCTAAATTCGTGATTTTTACATCGTATTTTTGCTGATGGAGTAAGCAGGTGGCAAAGAAGGACAACGCCGAAGACGCCCCGATCGACGGACAGGAAGACCAGGCTCCGCAGGACGAAGCTGCGCAGGACCAGGACGCACAGGACGCCCCCGCGGCGCCCGTCCTGCCGGATATCCTGTTCGGAAACGAACGAATAGAAGACCTGCCGGTGCAGAAGGAAATGCGCGAGTCGTATCTGACCTACGCGATGAGCACCATCATGGACCGCGCGCTTCCCGACGTGCGCGACGGGCTGAAGCCCAGTCAGCGCCGCGTCCTGGTGGCGATGAACGACCTGAATCTCGGCCCGCGGTCAAAGCACAGGAAATGCGCCAAGATCGCCGGCGACACCTCGGGCAACTACCACCCGCACGGCGAGGGCGTCGTTTATCCCACGCTGGTCAGAATGGGACAGCACTGGTCCCTGCGGTATCCCCTGGTCGACCCGCAGGGCAACTTCGGCTCGATCGACGGCGATCCGCCGGCGGCGATGCGTTACACCGAAGCCAGAATGGCCGCCCCGGCCACCGAAATGCTGCACGACCTGAACCTCGACACCGTCGACATGCGGCGAAACTACGACGACACGCGGGACGAACCGACAGTCCTTCCGTCGAAGTTCCCCACGCTGCTGGTCAACGGGTCGCAGGGCATCGCGGTGGGAATGGCCACAAGCATCCCGCCGCACAACCTCAACGAAATATGCGAAGCACTGCTGGTGCTGATCGACAAGCCCGACTCGACGATCGAGGACCTGATGCAGATCGTGCAGGGGCCGGACTTCCCCACCGGCGGACTGATCTGCGGCAAGGGCGGGATATTCAACGGATACACCACCGGACGCGGCAAGATCCTCGTACGCGGAAAGGTCCACACCGAGCAGAGCCGAGGCGGCAAGAACCTGATCGTGATCACCGAGATCCCCTACCAGGTTCTCAAGACCACGATCATCGAGCGAATCGCCGAGACCGTAAAGTCCGGCAGGATTCCGGACATCGCCGACATCCAGGATCACAGCGACCGGACGGGAATGCGCATTGTCGTGGACCTCAAGCGAGGCGTCGAGCCGGAAGTCGTACTGAACCAGTTGTACCAGTACACGCCCCTGCAGAGCACCTTCAGCATCATCAACATCGCCCTGGTCGACGGCGGCCCGAGAACGCTGACGATCAAGGAGATGCTGACCTGCTTCCTGGATCACAGGAAGGAAGTCATCCGCAGGCGGTCGATGTTCCTGCTGAGACGAGCCCGGCAGCGGGCGCACATACTCGAAGGACTGATTCTGGCGGTCGCGGACATCGACAAGATCATCGAACTGATCAAGACGTCGCCGGACGTGCCGACGGCCAAGCTGCGGCTGATGTCCCACAAGCTCCGGCTGACCGAACAGGCCACTGTCCGCAAGCTGCTGCCCGAGAGATTCGTCGATCGAGTCAGCAAGGACCCGCAGACCCTGACCGGAGAGCAGGCCGACGCCATCCTGGCGATGCAGTTGCAGCGTCTGACCGGCCTGGAAATCGAAAAACTCGCCAGGAACTACTCCGACATCGTCGAGGAGATCGAAGGCTACGAAGCTATCCTGAACAACGAACACCTCCTGCTGGACGTGATCCGCGAAGACATCCACGAGATCAGGGACCGCTACGGCGACGCGAGGCGAACGGTGATCGTCGGCGACGTCGGCGACTTCAACATCGAAGACCTGATCGCCGAAGAGGACGTCGTGGTGACCCTCAGCCACGAGGGGTACATCAAGCGAATCCCGCTGACGACCTACCGGCGCCAGGGGCGCGGCGGACAGGGCGTAATCGGCTCGGACGCCAAGGAAGGCGACTTCATCGAGCAACTGTTCGTGGCGTCAACGCACGACTACATGCTGGTGTTCCTCGACAACGGGAGAATGCACTGGCTGAAGGTCTACGACATACCCTCGATGGCCAGGCAGTCCAAGGGACGCGCGATCGTGAATCTCCTGAAGGTCGACAAGTCCGAGAAGATCTGCGCCGTGATGGCGGTAAGGGAGTTCGACGACAGATTCCTGGTCTCGGCGACCCGAAAGGGCCAGATCAAGAAGACCGCGCTGGAAGCCTACTCCAGGCCCCGAAAAGGCGGAATACAGGCCGCCGGGCTGGGAGCCGGAGATCAGGTCATCGGCGTGTCGATCACGCGAGGCGACGACGAGATCGTCCTGGGCACCCGAAAAGGACAGGCCATCCGCTTCAAGGAAACCGACGTCAGGACCATGGGCAGAACCGCCGCCGGCGTCAAGGGCATCAAGCTCCGCAAGGATGACGAAGTAGTCGACATGATCATAGTCGACAAGATGTCGACGCTGCTGACGGTCTGCGAAAAGGGATACGGCAAGCGAACCGATTTCGAGCAGTATCGCCTGCAGAGCCGCGGCGGAATGGGAATTATCAACATCCGGGCCAATGAGCGTAATGGAAGCGTTGTGGGACTCAAGTGCGTGAGAAACGCCGACGAAATGATGCTCATAAGCCACAATGGCAAGATCATTAGGGCCGCAATCAGCAGCCTCAGAAAGATCGGTCGGGCCACCCAGGGCGTACGCGTGATATCACTCAAGCCGGGCGACAGCCTCGTGGCGATAGCACATGTGGCCGTCGACGAAAGCGAAAAGCAGTCGCAACTGCCCCTGGAAGACAAAGACGCGAAGTAGACAGCTAACGGCCAGTAACGGCCAATGGCGACGGACGACGGCCAATGGCGACAACCGACGGCGGAGGCAACGCTGCCGATCGTATGGCTGGGCTGCCGTTTGCCGTTCTCTGCGATCTCTGCGGCAAGATGCCGTTGCGTTTGGTATTGGAATGCGTTTACCTTGGGGCCTTGCTCTTGCCGTCGATTGCGTAGAGGGTTCCGCCTGTGGCGACGTAGAGTATCCCGTTGGCGATCGTCGGGGTTGAGTGGACCACGGTGTCGAGCTGGACCCGGCGGATCAGCTTCTTCTTACGTCCGGCGGCGAAGATCCACAACTCGCCCCTTCGCCTGGCGCCGGTTCCGAAGTAGACTTTTCCGTCGGCGACCATGGTCGAACCGTATATCTCGCCCTTGGTGTCGTGGGACCACTGGAGTCTGCCGGTCTCGGCGTCGAGGCAGTGAACGCGTCCTCGATACCCCGTCACGTAAACCAGTCCGTCTGCGATCGAAACGGTGGAGATCGACTGTCCGAGCCCCATGTAGGACCAGATCCGTCCGGACTTGGTGATGTCGCCTTTCTTAGTGGCGTCTATGCAGTACAGCCCGCCGAGCAGCTTTCCGTGCCACGGGTCGCCGCCGGCGGCGACGTACACGCGATTCTTGTAGAACACGGGCGTCGACACGATCACCGTCGGGCTGTCGGGCGCTTTGGGGTAGCTGCTGGCGCCGCCCTCCACTTTGCGTGCGGTGGTGTCGCAGGTGAACTTCCACCTCATCTTCAGCGTGTTGCCTTCGGTGTCGAGCCTGGGGTCCAGCGCGTCGAACCCGTAGCACAATCCGTCGCCGCCTCCGAAGAATATCCGCCTGCCGTCGCCGACCTCGCCGAGCGACGCCGAGGACCACTGGCCGTGGAAAATGTCCGGCCCGATGTTGGCGTTGTCGACCGCCACGAGCTTGCCGGTCTTCTTGTTGAGCACAACGATGCTCGGCGCCTTTGGGTTGGCTACTTTCCGGTGCGTCCAATCCACGCCGTTGGCCGTCGAAACGTACAGCAGATCGCCGTCGATGAGTATCGAGCAGTTCGTGGCGTTGTGGGGCTGAGCGCCTATGGGTTTGGCCTTCATGTCGACGCGCCAGATGATGTCGGCGTCGGTCTTCAGCACCTTGAACGCTTCGCCGCCCGGGGCGGCCATGTGCTGACCTTCATCCTTGTACGGACCGGCGTTGCCGTCGGCCTGCCCGTTGATGTCGAGGCAGAGAACCTCGCAGCGGTTGGTCGTAACATACACCCTGGAATCTTCGATGACCGGGGTCGACGATATCCCACAGTAGTGCCAGTCGCCGTACCGCACGGACTTGAGCTTCGGCACGATCAACTGCCACAAGTACTTGCCGTCGGATTCGTTGAAGCACATCAGCACGCCGCGGTCGCCGCGGTGGCGCTCGTCGCGCGGGCTGCGGTTATTGGTCCCGATCAGCACCTTGCCCTCGGCGACGATCGGACTGGCGTAGGTTATCGATCCCAGGCGGGTCGACCATTTGACGCCCTCGCCGTCGGCGGTGAAATTGTCAGGCGCGCCTGTCTCGGCGGACACCATGTTCCGCGTGTGTTTCCGGCCCCACTGCGGCTGATCGCCGGCGAGAGCGGCTCCGGTTATGCAAGCAAACGACGCAAGTAACAGTACAGTTTGTCTGATCATGTTGTTTTCCATTCGCGAATGCACGTCGCGGTCGAAATCAGTTCTTCTCGGCCACCAGTTCGACGCCGCACAGCAGCGCCTTGCCGGCGGAGGCTTTAAGCTCGATTTCGATCGGTCCGTCGGTTTTGGAGAGCTTGAACTCTTTTGCGACAATTTTTCTCGGCCCGCCGGCGGCTGAGATCGGATCGAAATCCTTCAGCACTTCAATCCCGCCCAGCGACACGCTGAAGACCCGCTGCCCGCTCCCGGCTCCGACGTCGGGTTCTGTAAAGTATAAACGAACCGCAACCGGCCTGGTGTTGGTTTCTATCGAAACAGTCGAAGCGGCCAGGAGTCCCGAAGCGGCCACGAAGTCGTGCGGCCCCTTGACGAAGGTCGACGAGTGATGGTTGAAGCACTCGGGCCCCTTGCCGTCGATCTCAACGAAGACGTAGATCGGCGGCGGCTGCATCGAACCGTCCGGCCTGATCGTCGCCTTGGGCTCCTTGAAGTCCTTGGGCTTGGGGAATCCCTTTTCGGGCACGTCCAGCCAGTAAGTTCCGTTCTTGACCAGACGATCGCCCGGGGCGCCGAAATTCAGACCGATTACGTGATCGCGGGTCAGTTGCCCGCCGTAGGTCCATATCTCAACTCCCTTCATCGGGACCAGCGCCAGTGAGGTCTGGTTCTGGTAGCTGCAGATGCACGTTCGCGTGTAGTCCGGCGCGCTGAGCACGCCGTCGGCGGGTATCAGGTTTGACGTGCAGCTCGACTTGAAGCCGCCGAAGTTGCCCGTGCCGCTGTTGTTCTTCAGGTCGTAGTATCCCGCGGCTCCGGACCGGAACGTGAGCATGTTCGTCGAGCCGATGGCGGTGTTGCATCCGTATTTCCGCTCCCACGCCCAGCCGGTCTTCCCGCCGGTAAGCAGGTTCACGCTGAAGCCTCTCGACCCGTTTGTTATCAGGCGGTCGCCGCGGACGATAAGCGGCCCGTCGTAGCGCAGCTTCGGGTCGCTCCATACGACTTTCCCGCTCTTGGCGCGATAAACGGTTATCCCCGTTCGGGCCTCGTCGAACGCACGGTCGCGATAGGAGCTGCCCGCCTGGATCAGCAGGTCATGCTCGTGCGAATACGCCAGCCAGGTGCCGTAGACTTCCTTCTCATCGTCAACCTTCCAGATCTCCTCGCCGGTCCGGGCGTCCAATGCGTACAGCGCCGCCACCCGGTCGAGTTTCAGCTTGCGCGACTCGATCCATCGGAGCTTGCCTTTGCTCATCGCGTCGATGCAGAACAGCTTGTCGCCGGCCAGCAGGATCGCGTTGTGGCGGAAATTGACCTTCGCCTCGCGGGACCAGAGCTTCTTGCCGGTCTTGCGATCCATAACGACGATCTTCTTCGACGATGAGGCGTACCGGGCGTTGATTTCCACTCCGAGCAGTTCCGCAAACGGCGTTCCCGGCTTGGGCTTGGGATATTTCTCGCCCCTTTTCAGCATCGGAGGCTGCACGTTCAGCGGCTTGACCGCCGCGGCCAGCAGGTCGCCGTCGATCGTTATCCAGCCCCACTTGTCGCCATTGGTGTCCTGTTCGTCCAGCTTCAGCGTTCGGCTGGTCTTGCCGCTGGCCGGGTCGAGAACCCGGCACAGGTCGGGGGTGATCACGTATATCCCGTCCGGCAAGGAGATGTAGTTGCCGCCGATCTGCCCGGCCCCTGGGTGGTGAAGCACGTTGTCGTAGAACTTGCCGAGATCCTTGATCTCGCGCTGCCAGAGCAGGCGTCCGGTGTAGACGTCGATCGAACGCAGGATGTCGCGCCCCTCGATGAACAACCTTCCGCCGACAACCTGGGGCGAAGGTCCGTGTCCGTGACGGGGCAGTATCGCTTCGTTCGACACGCCGCCGAACCACAACATTCCGAGCGGCGGAGCGATGGTGTCTTTCGACAGCAGCGTGCGGGCCGAATCGCCGTACTGGTGCGTCCACGCCCCGGCCCCGGGCAAGGGACCCTGGCGTTTGGCGACGACTTTCATCTCCTGGCCGTCGGCGACGCAAAACACGCCTCCGTACGGGCGGAGCGCCTCGGCGGGCCGCGAGCCGGGCTTGCACTTTTCGGCGATCTCCGAGGACGGAGAAACAATGAGGTTCGCCAGGTACCGCGGCAGAGGAAACTCAGCCGGGGCTCCGACAAATGCGCATATCCTGCGTCCGTAGAGCCCGGCGGCCTCCATCCGCTTTCGGAGTTCGGCGATCTTGCCGGCGTCTGAATCGACGACGGCGATATGGAATTTCGTCCGCCGTACAAGCTCATCGGTCAGCCCGCCGTCGGCGATCCCCAACTGCACGCAGTACCCTTCATCCGCACCAGCCGCTTCGATCGCCTTCTTGACGCGAGAGCCCCATTTGGGGTTTTCCTTCAACTCGACAGTCTTCAGTTCAAGGCGAACGGGCTCGGCGTCGCTCTTGCCGTAGCAGAAGACCTCGCCGCCCAGCGTGACGGCGACAACCTTGTCGTCGCCGGTGATCATCGTCCAGACTTTCCCGTCGATGTCGCCGGTCCAGACGACCTTCGGCTTGTCGGCCTTCGATACGTCAACTGCAGCGACCTTCCTGTCGCCGGCGCCGTAGAGCAGGCTGCCGGCCTTGAAAAAGACCTCGGTAATCGCCGGGTCGGTCTTGGCCACGCGCCGCGGCTTGAGAACGTAATCGGTGCGTTTGTACTTCCGGGTGTCCTTGAAGACGTAGTGAGCCTCCCTTTCCGGGATCGTCTCCAGGACCTCGATCCCCTTCGCCGAGGCGGTGTAGACCGCATCTTCGGCGAACACGCCGCTGCGGAGGCCGGTCAGGAGCCCCTTGCCGTCTTTGGTCTTCGCGATGAAGCCTGGGAGCCAGTAGTAGTCGCCGAAGATGGTGACAAGCGCCCCGCCGCCGGACTTGCCGGAGGCGTGTTTGAAGTGGATCAGTTGGCCGGCCTTCCTGTCGAAGACCGCCGGCACGGCTCGCCCGCACGGGACGTACAGATTGTCGCCGTCGACGGCGATGTAACCCTGGGGCGCCATCGACGAGAAAGAAGTCGCCCCGCCGTGGGGCAGATTCCTCCACTCCAGCCCGCTCTCGGTCCAGATGACCTTGCCGGTCTCGGCGTCCAGGCAGTGCAGGAACGCTCCCATGAAGGGCCAGATCCCGGCGCCGAAATAGACCCTGCCCTCGCAGACCATGGCGCTGGTTCGGGCCGGCCATGTGCTTATCAGACGCTCGTTGCCCAGCAGTACGCGATCGTTGATCCCGCCGCGGAACTTCCAGACGAGTTTGCCGTCGGCGGCGGTCAGGCAGTACAGATGCCCGTCGTCAGAGGTGAAGTACAGCCTGCCCTTTTCGTGCATCGGGGCGAAACGCACCGGACCTTCGGCTCGGTATTGCCATTTCTCGGCGCCTGTGGCGGTGTCGTATGCGGTGACGCAGTCGTTGATCATCGAGCCGACGAACATCAGCTTGCCGGCGATGATCGGGTGATAGGATGCGTCGTATTGCAGACGGTCCTGGTTCGACGGCCAGGCGGACTTCGGCTTGCCGAGTTCGCGAGACCAGATGAGCTTGAGATCGGTCGGCGGCGCCTTGGGCAAAACGGCGGTCTTGGCGTTGTTGTATCTCTGCTGAGGCCAGTCGCCGGCGACGGCCCCTGTCGTCACAGACAGCAGCACCGTCAGGCAGATGGTGCACGAGACATACGATTGAAGTTTTCTTAGCATACTTTCAACTCCGAGTCGGCGGGTGCGGATCTATTGTATCATTTCATCGGCGACCGGGCAAAGCAGCCTGCGTACGGATTCGTCGGTCGGGTCGTCGGTCAGTTCGTCCAGCGTGCCGGCCTGGACCAGCCGCCCCTGCGACATCACCCCCACGCGGTCGTGGACCGCGGCGGCCTCCTGGCGGCTGTGGCACACGTGGATGGTGGCCACGCCGAACTGACGCTGCACTTTGCGCAACACGGCGCATATCTCTCGTCGGGTCGGTTCGTCCAGCGCGCTTACAGGCTCATCCAGCAGCAGCAGCTTGGGTTTGTGGGCCAATGCTCTGGCCAGGGCGACTTTCTGCCTCTCGCCGCCGCTGAGGTTCATCGTCGAGCGATCTAGCAGCGATTCGATTCCGAGCGACCCGACGATGTGACCGATCTGCTTTCTTGCCGAGGATCTCGAGGCGCCCCCCACTTCCAGGGCGAAAGTGATGTTTCTCAGGACGTTCAGGTGCGGCATGAGGCATGAGTCCTGCGGCACGTATCCCACGCCTCGCAGACGCGGGGGGAGATTGGTGACGTCCCGCCCGTCGATCGTTATCCGGCCGGTCCGCGCCCGCAGCAGACCGCAGATCGACTTGATCAGCAGGCTCTTGCCCGAGCCGGTGGCGCCCATAAGCACGAAATACTCGCGCGGCTCCACGCTCAGGCAGACGTCGCGCAGTTCGAAATCGCCGACGCGGAAGTTGAGTTTGTGCACGTCAAGCATCGCTACCACCACTTCCTTCCGGGCGCCAGCCAGTGGACTATCGCCAGAGCGACTGAGGCGATTGCGACCATCACCAGGGCCACGGCCAGCGAAACCTCCTCCTTGCCGATGCTCAGTTCGAGGTAGATCATCGTAGGCAGCGTGCGAACCCGTACGGACGTGCCGACGAAGACCACCAGCGGGCCGAACACCCCGATAGCCCGAGCCCAGGCCATTATCGCCCCGGCGACCAGGCCGTTGCGGGCCAGCGGCAGCGTCACGCGCCAAAACGCCTGCAGGTCGCCGCATCCCAGCGACAGCGCCACCTGTTCGAGGCGGCGGTCGACCGAATCGTAGGCCGCCTTGGCCGACCTGATGGCGTACGACGCGGAGATGATGAACTGGCACAACACTATTCCGAACATCGAGTGCATCGTCAGGCCGGTCCAATTGTGGACCGCGCCCTCGATGGACTTCCCCGGTTCGTAAGCGAAGAATATCAGCAGCAGGACGCCGACGACGACCGGGGGCAGAATCATGGGAATATCGGCGATCGTGTCGAGGACGGCTCGCCCGCGAAAGCGATACCGGCTAAGAGCGTATCCCGCGGTTGCGGCGAACAGCACCACCAGCACGAGCGTAATCAGCGAACTGGTGACGCTGATCATCGCGGCGTTCTGGAAGTCCGAGGACGCAACGGTCTTCCTGAACGTCTCGAACGACAGATACTCGTAGCGAAAACCGGTGACGATCAGCGTCAGCACGATCACCGAGAAAAGCGACAGAAACGACAGACAGATCACGCTCAGCGCGGTCGCGCGCCGCCCCGCTACGGGCGGTGATTCGGCGGTTATGTCTCGGCCTGGCTTCAAAACGCGTTCCTTGCTCGGGGGCGAAAACCGCTAGGGCTCGCTGGTGCGGTATCCGTGTTTGGTCAGTATCTCCCTGCCGGTCGGGCCGGCGACAAATTCGGCGAACTTGCGGGCGTCGGCCTTGTTGCGTCCTGTGCTGAGCATCCCGACGACCACGCGGGATATCAGGTTCCGCTCCAGCGGTATCTCGATCGTGTCCAGGGCGTCGGCGTTGTTGAACGCGATTGCATCCCAGACTATCGCCGCGTCGGCCCGTTTGGTCTTTACGAACAGTCCCAGTTCGTTGACCGTCTTGGACCGCATAAGGCGCTGGGGGTCGATCTTGCCCATGTCCAGACCGTTTTTATCGAGTATCCTGGCGCTGGCCTTGCCGACCTGGCAGAACTCGTTACCCAGTGCGATCGTCAGGCCGCTGCGGAAGAGATCCTCCAGCCGCAGGATGTTCTCGGGATTGCCCTTCTGGACGATAATCACCGGAACGAAGTATGCGACCGGCATGCGGTCTTCGACCATCCCGGTATCAGCGTGGAGTTGATCGACCCAACCTACGTCGCCAGGCATGAACAGGTCGCCGTCCTTGGCGATCTTGGCGCTGGTCATCATCGGTCCGCTGCCGCCGTATTCGACATCGATCCGCACGCCCGACTCGGCGGTGAACGCCGCGGCCAGTTCGTCAACGCCCTTGCGCATTCCGGCGCCGGCGTAGAGCTTGACGGTTCTTTCGTCAGCCCCCCCGTCGCCGCAGCCGACAACGCCCGAGGCCGCGACGATGAGAACGACGGCCGACAGTATTGCTACCTGGGATCTCACTGATTCAGTCCTCTATTTCGGCGCCGTGGCGGGGGCGACCGGCTTCCCGTCTTCATACTTCTTGACCGCCCCGCCGATGTCGGTGAAGCCGAATTCCCTGAACATCTTCTGCGTATCTTCGGAGGCCACGAATTCGGCGAACTTCTGAGCGGCCTGCGGCTTCTTCGAGCAGTTCAGCGTTATGATCGTCACGCCTATGCGGCTGATGTCTCGCTCCTTGCCGGTGGCGCTGGTGATCGCATCCACGCCGGCTATCGGCAGGTCCTTGCCGATCGGGATCACCTCGACCGCATCGCCGCGAAGGTGCGCCACGGCGTTCCAGACGATCGCCGCGTCGAACTTGCGGTTCTTGATCGTGTCGCAGGTCCTGGATCCGGATCGGTAGGTCACTATCTCCTTCTCCAGGCCGTCTTTTCTCAGGAACACCCGCTTGTCGTCCTGGACGATCTCGACGCCGGCCTTCTCGAACATCGTCGGCAGCATGTGTCCGCACGTGGAGTACTCCAGATCGGTCACGGCGACCTTCACGTCCTCGCCGGCCAGGTCGGCCAGGGACTTGATCTTCTTCGGGTTGCCCGGCTGGACGACGATGACGGGCGTTATCTGCGAGACCAGCCAGGCGTCGACGCCGAACTTGCCCTTCCCGCCCTCCATCAGCTCGTCCATGAACGGATCGTGACAGATGAAGACGTCGGCGGATTTTTCCAGCCGAATCCGGTTCAGCAGCACCCCGGAGCCGGACTTGTCGATCTCGACGGCCTGTCCGGTTCTGGCTTCGTAGACTTTGGCCAGTTCGGCCATCACCGGCTGCATCGTGCCGCCGACGTAGAACACCAGCGGCTTGTCCTCGGGATTCTCCTTGCCGCAGCCGCCCACAAACCCTGCGGCGACAGTCAACGCGACGATAATTGCAAACAGCCCGAACCTCTTCATAGCATGTCCTTTCATTACAATTTGGCGAGTTCTATTACGCGATCGGCCTTCCCGGCGGCCGCCGCGTCGTGAGTGACCATCAGGACCGCCCCGCCGGAATCGGCGAACTCCCTGATGTAGTTCAATACGACCGCGCCGCTGTCGGTGTCGAGATTCCCCGTCGGCTCGTCGGCCAGCAGCAGCTTGGGGCGATTCAGCAGAGCCCTGGCAAGCGCCGTTCGCTGGCGTTCGCCGGTGCTCAGTTCGCCGGGCACGTGTCCGATCCGGTCGGTGATGCCGAAGTGCTCGATCAGTTCACCGGCACGCTCGCGGGCGCCGGCGGAACCTCGGGCCATCGAAGGGGCGAGGACATTGTCCAGCACGTCGAGATACGGCACGAGGTGAAACTGCTGGAAGACGAATCCCACGTGCTCGGCGCGGAATCCGGCGCGCGCCTCGTGCGAAAGTGCATAAGGATCGTCTCCGTCGATGAGCACTTGTCCGCTGTCGGGGCTCAGCAGTCCTCCCGCGGCCAGCAGGATCGTGGACTTGCCGCATCCGCTTGGGCCCCTGACGGCGGTGAACTGACCGGCCGCGACGTTCAGCGACATCTTGTCCAGCACCGGGACGTTCTTGCCGCCGGTATTGTATGTTTTGGATATTTCTCGAATATCGAGCATTCAGACTACTCCCGTGACAGTACGACAGCCGGGTCCTGGCGCGAGGCCGAGACCGACGGGGGCCAACTAACAAGCGCCGAGAGGATCGGCGAACAGATCACCGCCAGAGCGATAACCAGCGGAGAAAACAGCGCCCCGACCTGCGAAAACTCGGTCAGCTCGCCCCATGCCGCGGCGACCGCGGCGCCGAGGGCGCCGCCGAGGATCACCCCGGCTACGGCTCCGACCAGGCCGATGATCAGCGATCGAATGAGGAACACCGAAAGTATCTTCCCGCCCGACAGGCCGATCGCACGCAGTATCCCGATCTCCACGGTCCTCTGCTTGACGTTCCCCAGCGCCAGCAGCGATATCCACAGCGCCGCGCCTGCGACCAGAAGCGGAGCGGTGACCGCCATCAACTCCTCGCGTCCGCGGCGAAGCCTCGCGCGGCTGGCCTTCCTGGCCTGGAGCTCCTTGATTCTATCCTGCTGGTCGACAACTCGAACCGCCGCACGGGCCACCGCCGGCTTGGTCTTGACCATGACCTTGGCGCCGGGCAGAATCTTCGACAGTTCCCGGCGAATCTTCACCGGGTTGGCGTCGGCGCATTTGCAGTCGACGGCCTGAATCTCGTTGATCTTGCCGACCTTGTCGGTCATCTCCTGGGCGGCCTTGAGATCGACCCATATGCTGATGTCGTCCTGCGAGCCCTGCTCGGTCTGGCACTTGCGGATCTCAAACTCGCGCCCCAGCAGCTTGACGCTCTGGCCGGACTTGAGATCCAGGGAGTTCCACAGATCGTATCCGACGTCGATTTTGCCTTCGGGGATCGTCTTTATGATCGCCTTCTTGCGGCGTTTTCGCTCCTTGAGCGGCTCCTCGCCGTGCGTGCCGATCAGCACGATCCTGCGCTTCTTCTCGGTCCATGTGATCTTCTGCCTGAGGATCGGGGCCAGGTGCCTGATAGTCGTCAGGAGGTCCGAATCCGCCAGGCGCCGGGCGTAATTCTGGTCCATCGTCTTCGAGGCGTAGCCTTCGGCGTGGAAGTCGGCCAGCGACTGGCCCTCCGGCAGCACGCGCACGTTGAAACCGTATTGGAGAGTTATCTTGCGGTACTCGTTCTGCACGAAATTCAGGCGCTTGACCGCCTCGTCCATGTCGGCGGCGATGAACGACTCGGTTCGCGCGTCGTACGCACGCAAGAGAGTCGTCTGGGCGATCAGACCCGCGGCCGCCACCAGCACGCCTAGAACCGCAAGCGCGAAGTTAAGCTTGCGATAGCCCATTTCCTTTCGCACGAGTCGCCATGTATTCATCTATCGCCCCGCCTCCTTACGCATTACCCGAACCATCGAAAACGCGATCACGAGCACGACCGCCCCGGCCGCGATCCCGATAATCAGCGGTAAATTGCTCCTCGGCTCGGCCAGTCCGAACAGCAGTTTCGGCTGGGTAGTCGCCGAAGGCCGGGTCGTCGCCAGGACCACGTCCACCGCGTCGACCTCGTCGGTGACGAACTTGGGAGGATCTGGAATAGTCATCATCTCCTGGCCGGCCAGCGCCGCATCCCAGTCTACGCTGAACATCATGTCAGTTCCGGGATTCAGGTTCTTGACCTGGCAGGAGCATCTTCCGACCAGGAAGACGCATGCGTCTTCGATATTGTTCGCGTCGATCTCGTCGCCGACGAATCCGGCAAGCGCCCTTCCCCGCCCGTAGATCGGAAACGCCACCGGCTCGCCCTCGTCCAGGCCCGGCTCGCTGCCCAGAAGCATCCTGACGAACATCTTCTCGGCCGGGTCGTCGCGCGACACTCGCAGCAGCGAGAACTTCAACTTCAGGGCGACCGCGACCTCTTCTTCGTAGCCCTCGGCCCCAGGAGGCGTGGGAGCCTGCTCGGGCAGCCGCAATTCCTCATTCATTCGCTTCAGTTCGGTCTCCAGCGTCTTGGCCGCCGCGTCGTCCCTGGTCTTGTCGCCGGACTCCAGCAGCACCCAGACGCTCGAATCGCCGGACAGCAGCCGCTCGGAGACCTCCTTGCGGACCGGGGAGTTCATCGCCGAACGGATGATCTTGCCGTCCAGGGGGCCGGCGTGAACGATCGGCCAGACCGCGCCCCTGGGACCCGGACGAGCCGAATACCGCAGAACCATCGCGGGCATTTCAACGTCCTTGGGCGCCGGGAACTTCTTCAGCAGATACGCCGCCTGCGCCTCGGCGGGCGAAAGCTCCGGCTGGGTCGCAGGCTGACTGGACGGCTGAGTCGCCGCCGGCTTCGAGATGTCCAGCACGTGGACCGAGATCTGGGCGCTTTCGGTTTCCTGGACCTTGTCGAGCCAGTCGGCGACCGCCTTGTCCTCGCCGGTCAGCGGCGAATCGTGGTAGATTAGCAGCGGATAGAAATCCACGGGCCATTTCTCAAGTGCGTACCTGAACACCGGCGTCTGGCACGCGCGGGCTCCGACGGCGATTAACGCCACCGCCGCAAACGCCAGCAGAGCCGAACGCGAGGAACCGGATCGTCGAAAACAGCTTCCATTATTCATTACAGCCCTCCCGGGCATAATATCGAGGCTGGGTTAATGCTAACATCATAGCACTAAGGAACGACGGGCCGCAAAACAACTTGACCGGCCCATCGCCGGCGCTTCGGACGCCAATTCAGTATATCGCCTCAGAACCCGGCTTACCCGAACCTTTTTGCAAGTCACTGCGCCCGCGGCCGCAAATGGAACGCCAAAGTCGCGCACCCATCCATAAACGCTTGATAAAACACACTATACAGCCGCACAATCAAAACCGACAATGTTTACGGGATGTTCATATGACGCCAATCCCGCAAACCCGGAGTTCTTATCTTTGTTTATATCGTGGGTTCGGTTTCATCATCTGCGCATTGACCTGTTTTCGCCACTGATGGATCATTTTGCGCAGTTGGGCCGCTTTTTCGGGCATCGTAGCCGCCAGGTCCTTCTGCTCGCCAATGTCGTCCCTGAGGTTGTACATCTCGATGCTGTTGTCCTCGAAGAACTCGATCAGCTTGTAGTCGCCGGCCCGGACCGACGATCCGGGGCGTCCCCCCTGGTTGCCGTAGTGCGGATAGTGCCAGTAAATCGCCTTGCGGTTCAGCTTGCCGCCCTTGAGCGCCGCGGCGATGCTCACGCCGTCGCAATGCTGGTCGGGTCGGACCGGCAGACCCGCGATGTCGAGGAACGTAGGGTAGTAGTCGGTCGAGGTCACCGGCTCGTCGCAGACGCTTGCGGCTTTCGCAACGCCCGGCCAGCGGATGACCGTCGGCACGCGAGTCCCGCCCTCGTAGAGCCAGCCCTTGCCGCCGCGGAGGGGCAGATTGGCGGTGTTGTGCCCTTCGGATGTCGACAGACCGCCGTTGTCGGAGGTGAACACGACAACCGTGTCGTCGGCGATCCCGAGTTCCTCGAGCTTTTTCGTAAGCTTGCCGACGTTCTCGTCAACGCTGTAGATCATCGCCGCGTATACCGGATTCTGCTGGATCTGGCGGGCCTTGTTCTTGTGCTCCTTGATGAACTCGGGGCCTTCGGGTTTGGGCATTTTCGCCAGCTTGTCCTTGAACTTCCTGACGTACTCGGGCTTGGCCTGGAGCGGATTGTGGACCGAGTAAAACGACAGATAGCAGAGGAATGAACCGTCCTTGTTGGCCTCGATGAACTTGATCGCCTCATCGGTCAGCCGATCGGTCAGATACTCGCCGCGGGGTCCGTCTTCGAGATGCGGATTGGCGTACAGGGAGAAATACCCGCCCGGCGAGGTCGGATCCTTCGTCAAGACTCGCATGTTTCCGTAGGACTTGTAGGGGGCTCCGTTCCGCCCGCCGCCTTTGTTGATGTCGAACCCCTGCTTCTCGGGCAGGTATTCCCCCGCCCCGAGATGCCACTTGCCGGCGAAGAACGTCTTGTATCCGTGAGACTTCATCGCCTCGGCGATCGTCAACTCCTCCAGCGGCAGATACTGCTTGTAGGGCGCCGGCAGCAGCTTGCCGCGCCGCCCGCCGCCGAAGTAGTCGGTGGTCTGCGTGCGGGCCGGATACTTGCCGGTCATTATGCTGCCCCGCGTCGGCGAGCAGACCGGACAGGCCGCATAAGCGCTTGTCATCTTCACCCCGGACTTCGCCAGAGCGTCGATATGCGGCGTCTCGTAGAACTTGCTGCCGAAGCACGCGACATCCGTCCAGCCCAGATCATCGACCAGCACGAACACGAACTTTGTCTTCTTAGTCGACCCCGCCGCAGCCGCATTCAGCAACGCCCCGGGCGCACAAGCCGCGGCGCCCGCCGCGGCGACCGCCTTCAAAAAACTCCGCCTGCTGGTTCTCATATCGCATCTCCTGTCGTTGTCAGCATAGTGTTGATCTTCGATAATCACCGTGCAAAACGCAAGCTCAACGCCGGACTTGCACCGCCGCGAATAAAACTTGCCGCAACGATTGCGCCGTGGAATTGTCGAATCCCGCTTTTGTCGGGTGTCGGCGGTTACCGTAGACGCGGCATCCTGCCGCGTTAATCGTGACCGCCGCAGGCGGTCAATCGGGTTGGATGTCACCCTGGGTTTTCAGGTCATGTCATCCAAGCCCCGTATGGGCGCAACCAATCTCTTAGCTGCATGTTGCGCCCTTGCAGGGCTTGACCGCAATACAATCGGCATCCCCAGGGCGACGCTTGGGCCTCTGGCCTGCGCTCTGCCCTGGGCTGTCGAATCTGAGCCTTTCAGGCTCTACGACTGGCGGCGTAAGAGTTTTTCAACAGCTCCCCTATACCCTTTTCCCTGACGCCATGCGTTACGCCGATCTCCGCTAAGCACGTACGGCTGATCCTCGCCGAGGCGTTTACTGCTCCGTTATGAAGATATTCCGGAAGCGGTGCTTGCCGCCTGAGGGCACTTCGGCCTGCAGCGAGATGAAGCCCTTCTCGACGAACTGCAGTCCGGTCGCTTTCCAGGCTTTCTTGCCGTTGATCTCGAGCTCCAGATTCGGACCCTTGACGGTGAGCTTGAACTTGTTCCATTCATCGGGCCTGATCAGGCCGGCGGTCTTGGCGCCCTTGACCCCGCCGACGTTCCCCTCCATGCCCTTGCGGAGGTTGACCTGGTACCGCCCGGGCCAGGGGCGGTTCGCCGGCACGCTGCCGTAGCGGAAATAGACGCCGCTGTCCCAGAACTTCTCGTCGAGTTTCCTCCAGTCAAACTCGAGGATGAAGTCCTTGTACTTGCCCTTGGTCTGGACCAGCCCGTTGCCGGCGGTGATCAGTATGTCGCCGTCGCTTACTTCGGCCTCGCATTTCAGGACGTCCCAGCCTTTGAGGGTCTTGCCGTCGAAGAGCGAAACCCGCTTCCCCGCCGCCGCGGGGCCGGGCTTCTTGCCGATGTAGGCTTCAACCGCGGGCTCGCCGGTGATCCAGCCAAGGGCCTTGAGGAAGTTGTGGGATTCGGTCATCGTCGCAAGGAACCACTTGTTGCCGTCCCTGCCGTAGTTGAAGAAGCCGTGGCCCGGGCCTTCGTAGATTGTAAGCTCGGACTTTGTCCCCAGCGCCTTCATCCTGGCCTGGAATTCCTTCATCGCCGATTGCTTGACCAGCTTTTCCTTCGAGCCGAAGAAGGCGATCGCCGGCGGAGTGTCCTTGTCGATATTGTGCAGCGGCGAGAACTCCCTCCAGTAATCCTTGACGCGGGAGTATCCGTATCCGTTTTCACTGTTGTCGTAGACCGGATTGAACAGGACCATCGCGTTGGGGCGCGAGCTTACGGACATGTCCTGATCCTTATGTTCGAATCCCTTGACCGTGCCGGTCGCCGCGGCCACGTGACCGCCGGCCGACCCGCCGCCGGCGGCAATCCGCTTCGGATCTACGCCGAGTGCCTTTGCGTGTTGGCGGACGTACCGTATCGCCGCCTTACCGTCCTTGACGCATTCCGACGGCTGGACGCCGCCCTTGCCTTTGGTTCGGTATTCGGCGGATATCGCCAGGACGCCTTGCCCGGCGAGATACTTGCTCTGATGGTAAAACTGAGACGGGGACCCGCCGGACCAGCCGCCGCCGAAGAAGAACACTATCGCCGGCATCGGTTTGGCGGCCTTCGTCGGAGGATCGAACACGTGGAGCTTGAGCGCCATGCCGCCGACTTTCTTGTAGACTATCGAGCGCGACGGTTTGGCGCCGGCGTCCCACCTGGCCGAAAACACGTTGCTCGAAAGAAAGGCCACGCAGATCAGAATCAGTAATGTGCGTTTGGTTCTCATAGATTAAAAATAC